>Ga0209343_10000204_pt1 | contig 81922 bp, 70 predicted proteins | sample RifCSPlowO2_02_FD_184026 | JGI IMG/M metagenome (GOLD analysis project Ga0209343, IMG submission 184026) | Groundwater microbial communities from Rifle, Colorado - Rifle CSP2_plank lowO2_0.2 (SPAdes) (version 2) | ecosystem: Environmental > Aquatic > Deep subsurface > Groundwater | place...
GGAGTGGCTTGGGCGTGTTTGTCAAATGCCCGTGGGTGCCCATGGACAACAACGTCGCCGAGCGCGATGAGCGCGCTGCGGTGGTGGGGCGCAAGAATTTCTATGGCTCGGGTGCCCAGTGGGCGGGCGAGTTGGCCGCCCTCCCCCTGTGTCAGACTAGTTGTCGCCTCTAAAAAAAGCTTCAACACAAAACCGCCGAGCGGCTCAAGCGCACGATTGCCATCAATTTGGTGATCGCCTGGCGCATCATGCTGTTGACTCTGCTGGGACGGGAGTGCCCGCAACTGGCCGCTGAGGTCTTGTTCTCGGATTTGGAGATTCAGGTACTCATGGCGAGTGCAAAAAAAACTCTCCCAACCCCTGCTGCTGGGGCAAGCCGTGCGCATGGTCGCTCAACTCGGCGGCTACCTTGGGCGGGCTAACGATCCCCCGCCTGGTCATCAATTAATGTGGCAGGGCTACGCCTGTTTGCAAATGATGTGCGCCGGATTCGCGCTGGCAGCGGCAAGATCAGGATGAAAATAGTTATGGGTAAAGGGCAGCCCTAGGCAGGTGGATCGGGTGTCCCTTCGGCGGCCCCATTCGCGGCTGCCACACCAGCAGGCGCACCAACCACCGAGTTAACGCGGCAATGCAAGCAAACCAGAAAAGCCCACCCGCGAGCGTGGGTCAGAGAAGGGATGCCCGGTCCGCCTGCCCCGCCCACCCACAGGCACACAAGGCAGCGAAAACCAAACCAAACCAAAGCAAAGCAAGGCAAGGCAATCAAAACCCCATTTCGCCAGGCCGATAATGGCAGCAAAGCACCCGTACACGGCAGTCCAACAGCACAGGAATTTTTCCCCTTGAAAACACTCGTTTTAGGCGGCTACGGCAATTTTGGGGCACGCATCTGCCGCGCCTTGTCCACAGACCCCACCCTGCAACTGCTGGTCGGCGGGCGTGACCGCAAGCGCGCCAACGCACTCGCCGCGGAACTCGGCCACGGTGCCCAAGGCGTTGCCATCGACCACAGCGCGCCTGACTTGGCACAGACCCTGCGCCAGCTGGGCGTCGGGCTGCTGATCCATACGGCCGGGCCCTTCCAGCAGCAAAACTACGGCGTGGCCGAGGCAGCCGCAGCGGCCGGTGCGCACTACATCGACCTGGCCGATGGCCGCCGTTTTGTCTGCGACTTCTCGCCAGCCCTGCACGCCACCTTTGCGGCGGCAGACCGCTGTGCCATCAGCGGCGCCAGCACCGTGCCCGCCCTGTCATCGGCCGTGGTGGAGCATCTGTGCGCCGGGTGGCAGCGCGTGGACAGCATCGACACCTGCATTGCGCCCGCCCAGACCGCACCGCGCGGCAAGGCCACTTTGGCAGCCGTGCTGAACTACTGCGGCGAAGCACTGCAGGTCTGGCATGAGGGGCGCTGGCAGGCGCAACGCGGCTGGGCATCCCCTCAAAGGGTGCACTTCGCGCGCCTGCGGCCCCGCCTGGGCGCGCTGTGTGACATCCCGGACCTGGAGCTTTTCCCTACGCGCTACGCAGTGCACCAGCGCGTGATGTTCCGCGCGGCGCTGGAGGTCGGTTTCGCGCAGCGTGCGTTTGCCGTGCTGGCGGCCTTGCGCAGTTGGGGGGTCATGGCCCGGCCCGCCCGGCTGGCCGGTCTGCTCAACACCAGCGCCCGCGCACTGGATTTTTTGGGCACGCCTTTGGGTGGCATGGTGCTGCGGGTGGAGGGCCTGGACGGCGCAGGCCGTGCGGCCCGGCGCGCCTGGCACATTGCCGCCGACCACGACCATGGTCCCGAAATTCCCTGCATGGCGGCCGTGCTGCTGGCCCGCCGCCTGGCCCGAGGTGCGCCCCTGCCCGTGGGCGCAAGCGCCTGCATGGGCCTGCTGACACTGGCCGATTTCGAACCCGAATTCGCCCGCTGGGGCATGGTCACCGACGTGGTGAATGATGCCCTGCCCGATGCGCCCAACAACAGTGCCAGCGCCGCGCCAGGAACCAGTACATGACAGCGGGGCACCACACGCTGCTGCGTTACAGCCTGGTTTTTGTGTGGCTGGCCACCGCGCTGACCAGTGTGTGGGAGTTGGATGGCCAAAGCAGCGCGGTGTTGCACGCCGCTGGAGTGGACGACGCCTGGCTGGTGCGCGGCTTGGTCCTGTCGGGTGCGGCGGTGGACGCCCTGCTGGGCCTGGCCCTGTGGCTGCGCCCGGTGCGCAGCACTTACCTGGCGGCGTTGGCGGTCATGCTGATGATGACACTGGTGGCGACCGTGCTGGACCCCTCCCTGTGGCTGCACCCGCTGGGACCGCTGACCAAAAATATGCCCATGGCAGCGGCGCTTTGGATTCTTGCAAAAACACCCCCATGAACACCTACCTGCTCATCAAATGGATTCACATTCTCTCCAGCGTGCTGATGGTGGGCACCGGCTTTGGCTCGGCCTATTTCATGTTTTTTGCCAACCGCTCCCAAAACGTCGCAACCCAGGCCATGGTGTCCCGGCTGGTGGTGCGGGCCGACTGGTGGTTCACCACACCCACCGCCCTGATCCAGCCCGCCACCGGCTTGTGGCTGGCCCATCTGGCAGGCTGGCCCCTGTCCACGCCCTGGGTGGCGCTGTCTTTGGCCTTGTTTGTTTTCGCGGGTCTGTGCTGGCTACCGGTGGTGTGGCTGCAACTCCAGATGGCGGCCATGGCCCGACAGGCGCTGGCAACAAGTACCCCGCTGCCCGCACGCTACGGGCGTTATGCGCGCTGGTGGGAGGCCTTGGGCTACCCGGCTTTTGTTGCCATGGTGGGGATTTTCTTTCTGATGGTCACCAAGCCGGTCTATTCCTTTTGAGCAGGGGGCAAAAATGCCCCACCGCCTAAAATCAGGGGTGTGAACACCATACTGAACATCTCCGCCTACCAATTCGTCCCCCTGCCCGATGCGGCCGCGCTGCAGCCAATGCTGCTGGCCCGTGCCCTGGAACTGCAGCTCAAAGGCACCATCTTGCTGGCCGAAGAAGGCATCAACCTGTTTTTGGCCGGTCCCGGTGAGGCCGTGCATGCCTTTGTTGCCCAATTGCACACCGACCCCCGCTTTGCCGACATTGCGCCCAAGGAAAGCTGGTCCGAGCATCCGCCGTTCAAAAAAATGCTGGTCAAGGTCAAGCGCGAAATCATCCGCATGGACCACCCCACCATCCGCCCGGCGCAGGGGCGCGCCCCGGCCGTGTCGGCCGCCACCGTGCGGCGCTGGCTGGACACCGGCGTGGACGATGACGGACGCCCGGTGGTCACCCTGGACACCCGCAACGACTTCGAGGTGGACGAAGGCACGTTTGACGGCGCCATCGACTGGCGCATCACCAAATTCACCGAATTTCCCCAGGCGCTGCGCGACCACCAGGCGGACCTGCAGGGCAAAACTGTGGTGAGCTTTTGCACCGGCGGCATCCGCTGCGAGAAGGCCGCCATTTTGATGCGCGAAGCGGGACTGGAGCATGTCTACCAGTTGGAAGGCGGCATCCTCAAGTACTTTGAAGAAACCGACGGCGCCCACTACAGCGGCGGGTGTTTTGTTTTCGATGAACGCCGCGCGGTGGGGACGGACCTCAGCGCCGTGGAAAAAACCTGACGCACCCTCCCCCAAAGGACTACCGGCTGAATTTGGCAGCGACTTCGGCCACGCGCAGGCCCAACAAACGGGCGGTTTCCAGGTCGCCGGACAGCATTTCGGCGGCCGAGGAATCGGAAGGCGACTGCGCCATGGCGCCGGCAAAGGAGCCCACATAGTTGACGTCGTTGCGCTGCGCGGCCTTGTTGTTGGCGGGCATCAGCGCGGTACCGGCCCAAATGCCCCCTTGCTGCATGGCCAGTGTGAACAGGTAATGCAAAGTGGAATGTTTGTCGCCGTTCATGGTGGCGCTGTTGGTGAAACCGGCAAACACCTTGTCTTTCCAGGCTTGGCTGAACCAGGGCTTGCTGGACGCATCCGCAAACTTCTTGAACTGCCAGCTCACGCTGCCCATGTAGGTGGGTGAGCCCATGATGATGGCATCGGCGGCGTGGAGGGTGGCCCAGCCGGCATCGGACACATTGCCGTCCGCATCAATGGCGACCATCTCGGCACCGGCACCATCGGCCACCGATTGCGCCATGCGCAGGGTGTGGCCATAACCGGAATGAAAAACGACTGCTACTTTTGCCATGGAAATATTCCTTGAGGGGTTGTAAAAAATCAGGCTTGCAGGTCAAACACCAACACTTCGGCGTCTGCTCCATGGGCCAGGGTAATCAGGCTTTCGCCTTCCAGCAGCGCAGCATCACCCGTGGTGAGCTTGACGCCATTGACTTCCAGTTCGCCACGCACCAGGTGTACGTAGCCCTTGCGTTGGGGCTCCAGCGCCAGTTGCGCGTTTTGGTCGCCGTCGAACAATCCGCCATACAGGCGGGCATCGGCATGGATCAGCACCGAGCCCTGTGCGCTATCGGGCGAGGCCAGCAGGCGCAGGCGGCCCTGCTTTTCGGCGGCGGTGAAGGTTTTTTGCTCGTAACCCGGCTCAATGCCCCGCACACTGGGCTCAATCCAGATTTGCAGCAGGTGGGTGGTGGCATCGGCTGCATGGTTGAACTCGCTGTGCTGCACGCCCCGGCCCGCACTCATGCGCTGCACATCGCCCGCCGGGATGCCCTTGACATTGCCCATGCTGTCCTTGTGCGCCAGTTCGCCGGACACCACGTAGCTGATGATTTCCATGTCGCGGTGGCCGTGGGTGCCAAAGCCCATGCCGGCGGCAATGTAGTCGTCGTTGATCACCCGCAGGTTGCCCCAGCCCATGTGTTTGGGGTCGTAGTAGCCAGCAAAAGAAAAGCTATGGTAAGACTTGAGCCAGCCATGGTCGGCATAGCCGCGGTCATTGGATTTGCGTACGGTCAGCATAGAAAACTCCTTCGTTGCGTGGATTGAATTTTGAACCTGGGCGTGGTTTTTACGGTCCACCCTGTTTGATGGCATCATTCAAATAATTTCAATTTACACCCCCTATTCCATGCAAACTCCGCGCGATGTTTTGACCCCCGACGCCTTGGCCATGCTGCAAGCCATTGCCCTGTCGGGCAGCTTTGCCGCCGCCGCCCGCGAGATGGGCATGGTGCCCAGCGCCCTGACCTACCGGGTGCGCCAGATTGAGGATGCGCTGGATGTGCTGCTCTACGACCGCAGCGCGCGCCAGGCCAAGCTGACCCCGGCCGGCGCCGAGTTGCTGCGCGAAGGCGGCCGCTTGCTGGCCGAAATCGACGCCGTGGCCAACCGGGTCAAGCGCGTGGCCACCGGCTGGGAATCGGTGCTCACCATCGCGGTGGACACCATCATTTCCAAGCCCACCATGATGGAGCTGTGCGACAGCTTCTTCAGCCTCGCACCGCCCACCCGCATCCGCCTGCGGGACGAGGCCCTCTCGGGCACGCTGCAGGCGCTGACCTCGGGCCAGGCCGACCTGGCCATTGGCGTGGCCCCCGATGTGGCCAACCACACCGGCATCCACGGCAAGCCACTGGGCAGCGTCACATTTGTGTACGCGGTGGCGCCCCACCACCCCCTGGCCAATGCCCCCGAGCCCCTGAGCGACGACACCATCCAGAAACACCGCGCCGTGGCCGTGGCCGACACGGTGCAGCGCGGAGACGGCCTGACCTTCGGCCTGCTGGGCGGACAGGACGTGTTCACCGTGGCCAGCATGCAGGCCAAGCTCGACGCCCAGCTGCGCGGCCTGGGCGGCGGCAGTCTACCCCGCTGCATGGCAGACGCCTACATCGAAACCGGCCGTCTGGTGGTCAAAAAAACCGAGCGCCCGCAGCGCCAGGTGGCCATCGCTTATGCATGGCGTGGCGGCAAGACCACCGAGCAGGGCCGCGCCCTGCAGTGGTGGCTGCAACAACTCGACAGCGCCACCACGCGCGCGGCCTTGCTGGAGCAGCACCGCGGGCCGTGAACGGAATCACCTCTTTGCAGCAGCGTGCGCTGTGTCTTGACCAGGATTGGTGGCGCCTGCCTCGCGTAAACTGCCAGAAGAGCAATTTCTGGGGGAGGCAAACAATGAAACGGGTAGCGCAGCTGCTGCAACAACACGACCTGAGACAAGCGCTCGTGCGTCTATGGGTCCTGGGCTCAAACGGTCCGCGTTTGAACACATGGGAACAGACACGCAGCACGGATGAGGCGTTGGAAAGTGAAAGGCAGCAGTTTCTAACCGACATCCAAAGCCAAGTCACGCCATCAATGGATCGCATCAAAGCTGCGCCGCTGGCTCTCATTCGTGCATTGGACGACTACATCGCCCATACCAATTCCCCGTACAACACTCCAGCTCGCTTCGACACCGAAACCTTGGCACGCACCGAGGATGGCAAAGGCTACTGGCTGGCTCCAGTGGTCTTGCAAGCGCGGCGCAATGCTTCGTTAAACCGGCAGGCGTGCAACCTTGGAGCATGGTTCCACCGCCATGTGGTGTTGCCCACTGAAACCGCTTACGGCTTACGGGTCCATATCAACATCAGTCAATCAACCGTTTCGGAAGGCTTTACGAAACTGTGGTCAGACGAACAACCAGCCCTCAAGGTTTGGATTGGCCATTTCAATGACGCAGCGGACGTGCAATGGACACGCAATGACATTGGCAACTGGCGCACGGCATGTGTCGCACCTCAGGATGTGCGTAGCGCATCGTTGCTGACCGCAGTCGCATCCGCTACCGAAGCCGGGGCAAACATCATTGTTTTCCCGGAATTCACACTCGACATGGACCATCGGCAGGCACTGGTCCGCCACCTGTACCGCAACCCAACACCTTCGCTGTTCATGGTTTTGGCTGGCAGCTTCCATGAAACCGAGGGCCACAAAGCATTCAATACCGCACCGCTTTACAGCAGTGATACCGGTGAAACACTACTGACCCATCGCAAGCTGCGCATCTTTGGCGATTTTGACCACGGTGCGGAGCAAGTGGACTTGGGCGATTCTGTGCATGTGTTGGTGACGCCCATCGGCTGCATGACAGTGCTGATCTGCAAGGACTTCCTGGATGCTCACCCCTCTGTAGAAAGTCTCCTGACCGAAGTTCCCATGGACTGGGTGCTGGTGCCCAGCTTTGGGGATGAAAAGACCATCCGAGCCCATAAGGAGCGGGCCAAGGAACTTTCCGTCGTCAAAACAGGCACGCATACCGTGGTTGCGCAGACCCTGAATACGGCCGTAAAACCCGTTCAGCCACCCGCTGAGTGTGTACGCGGTTTTGGGCATACCGCTGGTTGTAAAGAGCATGAACCACAGGTTGGCGAATCCGGTGGACTGGTGACATTTCCATTGATCCAACAGGCTCCAATGCCACCTAAATCCGCGCGGCCCAGCCTCATGCGGATCAAGTAGCCGATTTCAGGTTTTTCTTGAAGCTGTCATTTTTTAAACTACTATAAACTGTAAATAATTTTAAATTTACATTGGTTTAATCATGAACTGGTTTGATCGTCACCCCGAAGACTTGGCTGAGCAGTCCGAGCCCGCCGAGGCCTTGGCGGCACTGCGAGCCCTGGACGCACTGACACCGGCACAAATCGCGGCAATGGACGTCTATCTGAACCACTGGGTGTTGGTCGTTTTGTTGCGACCCAATGACCGCGAAGGCCTGTTGGAGGTTCAACAGTTGTGCGGACTTGCGAGAGTCTTGACCGGCAATGCCGCCGAGACTGAGGCCTTTCGTATACGCTGGAAGGCCTTTGGCGATCTGCTTGAAGGCAAAAGGAATGCACTGCAGGTCAACGCGGTCGAAGCACCCTTCAAGTTGCTGCACGAGGACGCCATCCTTATGCACGCCAGCCATCCTGAGTGCAGGCAATCCGACCTTGTGACCGAGTTGAAGCTGAGTGCGGGCCGCGTCAGCCAATTGCTGGGGACGCTTGAGGCCCAAGGCAAGATCGTGCGCCAACGCAAAGGCAAGGAAAGCTGGGTGTCGCTGCCAGTGGCAGGCAAAGACGCTGAAAAAGCGGCACCAACCAAAGATCACATTGGAAGCACATTTTTCCGCCGCTTAAAAGCTGCATAAGGAACGCCCATACTATGCGCCCCGCCGTCATCACGTTTTACAGCTATAAAGGCGGCGTTGGCCGCACCCTGCTGGCCGCAAACCTAGCCGTTGCTCTGGCGCGAAAAGGAAAAACCCTGTTATGGGATATGGATGTGGAAGCGCCCGGTTTACACCACATCACCGCCTTGCGCAATGCTGGCCCGGTCAAAGCGGGTTTCTTTGACTGGCTCATTGAATGGCAGAAAAACAAATTGCGCCCGCCGGGCAAAGGTGACTTCAAGTTGTTTGACGGCTTGCTCTATGACACCGCGCTCGACAACCTCACCATCCTGCCCGCCCACGGCGACGCTGCCGATGCGGCAGCGCTGTACTTTGACATCCAATGGAACCATCTGTTGGCGAACGACCCCACTGTGGGGCGTGATCTGCTTAATGAGTTGATTGACCATTTGGGTGAACTGGGCTATCGGCACGTACTGCTGGACTCTCGCACCGGCCTGACCGATCTGGGCGCCTTGATCTCCGGCGCCATTCCTGATGCCACGGTGCTGGTGGGTGGCTACGGTGCGCAAAATTTGCGTGGTTTGGGTGACGTGCACGAAGCCTTGCTGAGCCGCACCGAGGCACAGCGCAGCCTGCGTGGCAACAAAGGCGACTTGCGCTTATTCCCCGTGGCGTCCCCTATCCCACAAGACAACCCAGCGCTACTGGCCGCTGGCCGTGAACTCTGGGCCAAAGCCTTCAAAATGGAACTGGCCGCCATCCACGAAATCCGCTATGACCCCGACCTGCCGTTCTCAGAGGCCCTGTTCATCAACAACCCCGAGCGCAAAGTCGCCAAAGACTACGAAAAACTCGCCACCGACCTGAGCACCTTTGTCGAAACCCTGTTCGCGGAAGACACCGCCGAACAACAACAACGCGACGCACGCCCCGATATTTTTGACCGCGCCCCCAACGACCCACGCAGTTCACGCACCGCGCAAGGCAAGCGCTTTGAAGAGCGCGTAGCCGATCTGCTGCGCCTTCTGGGCTACACGGTGGAGCCCGAGCAACTGGTAGACAGCAACCGGGTGGATTTGGTTGCACGTATCGACACGGGGCTGGAATCAACCGTTTATTTCGTCGAGTGCAAAGACCACCAATCTGCGATGGGTGCGGATGTTGTTGACAAGCTGGGCGTGTGGCTAAGCAAGCCGGATGCTCGGGCTCTCAATGCGCGGGGCATGGTGGTTGCCAATAGTTTTTCGCCTGCTGCCTTCAGCGCCGCCAAAGATTTGCACATCAGCGTCTACACCCCACAAGACCTGGAACGGCGCTTGCTGGACTTTGACCGCTACCTGGGCCAACTGATCGCCGACTTCGAGCAATCTCCTTTGGCAGCCGCTTACGTTAGCCAACGTACGCAGCCCAACCAGTCCAATGCCAAGGCAGACAAAGAAGAGCCCGGCATTCAAGACCTGGTCGCCCACGGTGTGGACTGGGCCAAAGGCCGAGGCAGCCGCTTGTGGGTACTGCTGGGCGACTATGGCACTGGCAAGACCGCCTACACCGAAAAGCTGGCATATGAGTTGGCCAAGCTGGCCCGTGGCGACAGCACCGCACCAGTGCCGTTGCGCATCAGTCTGCGGGAGTTCCCCAACAAAGTGTCACTGGAAGAGTTGCTGGCAGAGCGCTGGCGGCAAGCCACCGGTCAACGCAAAGACCCACGCGTACTACTTCATCTGGTGCAGCGTGGGCGCATCGTGCTGCTGTTTGACGCATTTGACGAAATGGGCATAGCAGCCGCCGGGCGCAGCGTGGTGGAGCAGTTCCGCATGCTGGTGCGCATCACTGGCGGCGCAGGCGACACCGCACAAGGCAACCGCGTGCTGGTGACCTGCCGCGAGCAGTTTTTCAAGGACCATGGTGATGCCATCAAGGTAGCCGAGGGCCAGGAGGACCGCATTGCCACCTCACCCCTGCAAGACATTACGCAACGCTTTGATGGTGCCATCGACACTGTGGCCGTGTTTAACACCCAGCAAATAGAGCAGTTCCTGAATCGCCGTTTGGGCAAGCAGAGCGGGCGTGAGGCGCTATTGTTTTTGAAGCAGCAGCACTTGCTGGAGCTGGGTGACCGGCCGCAACTGCTGGACATCATCATCGCCAGCCTGCCCGATTTAAAGCAGCAACAGGCACGCACCGGCGCGGCGCTAAACACCGGCACGCTGTACCAAATTTACACCAACAAGTGGCTGGACGATTTCAAACCCACCGAGCGCCAAAGCAGCAGCGAAACCCTGCGCACCGTACTGGAAGAATTGTCCCACCTGCTATGGCAACGCGTGGGCAACCGCCTGCATTACGGCGACCTGTTTGCGATGCTCAAGGACCGACCCGATCTGCGCGGCAAGCTGGACCCCAACCAGTTGGATGTGGAATTGCGCACTGCCGCCTTTCTGTCACGCACACCCGACGGGCTGTACGGTTTTTCACACCGTAGTTTTCTAGAATATTTTCTGGCGCGGCGCATTGAACGTGCAGCTACCAGCCCACTCCTGGCCAATGCCCAGCCCCCCGGTCCATTGGCACAGGTGTTGGACATGGCGCGTCTCTCCAACGAGGTCTGCGGCTTTGTGCACGATTTGGTACCGGTGTCAGACGAAAAACGACGCACGGCTTTGCGTGCGTCGTTGTCCGGAATTTTGACCACCCAGACCAGTGGCTTGCATCCCATCGCAGCGCGCACCAACGCACTGATCCTCGGCCACCGGCTGGCTTGGGCAGAGCAAAGGGGAAAGGCGTCGCCCACCAACTGGCTGGACTGGGCGGGGCCTGCGGACGCATTGAAGCAGGCCATGGCCGCCTATATTCCCGAAGGAGCGCGACTGGCGGGCGCGGACCTGCGCGAACTAGGTCTGCGCGGCCTATGCGCACTGAGCATCGATTTGCAGGGCGCGAAGCTTGACGGTGTTGACTTGTCCGAAGCCTTTTTGCCCAGTGCGTTACTACGCCAAGCCTCATTGGTAAAGGCTCGGCTACCCGGTGCGAACTTGGAGCAAGCACAACTGCAAGGCGCCAACTTCAGCGACTGTTTTGCAAACAACATTTGGCTGGGCGGCGCACAGGCTCAGGAGTCGATCTGGCTCAACGCACGCTTGCAACGCAGCCACATTCAGGGTACGCAGTTCGACCGGGCCGACCTGCGGTGCACCGAGTTTGCGCAAACCGAAGGCCGTCCCCGTTTTACCAACGCCCTGGTGTTTGGAGCCACCGCCCCCGGTGCCAAAGGGTTGCACCGTAGCCACCCGGCAATGGTTCAGCCCTCGGGCACTCACCTGTCACTGGCACCCGTTGCAAAACATTTCGACTGGGTCCGCAGCGTGGCCTGGAGCCCGGACGGCAACACCCTGGCCAGCGCGGGCGATGACCAGACGGTGCGGCTGTGGGACGCCAGCAGCGGCCAACTACTGCGCGCGCTCGAAGGACACCAAGGCGGGGTCACCAGTGTGGCCTGGAGCCCGGATGGCCACACCCTGGCCAGCGCAAGCCATGACCAGTCGGTGCGGCTGTGGGACGCCAGCAGCGGCCAACTGATACGCGCGCTCGAAGGGCACCAAGATTGGGTCAACAGCGTGGCCTGGAGTCCAGATAGCCACACCCTGGCCAGTGCATGCAATGACGCAACCGTGCGGCTGTGGAACGCCAGCAGCGGCCAACTGATACGCGCGCTCGAAGGACACCAAGACGGGGTCCGCATTGTGGCCTGGAGCCCGGACGGCCACACCCTGGCCAGCGCGCACGATGACACTATCGTGCAACTGTGGGACGCCAGTAGCGGCCAACTGATACGCGCGCTCGAAGGACACCAAGATTGGATCAATAGCGTGGCCTGGAGCCCAGACGGCCACACCCTGGCCATCGCAAGCGGTGACAAAACGTTGCAACTGTGGGACGCCAGTAGCGGCCAACTGATACGCGCGCTCGAAGGGCACCGAGGCTGGATCAGCAGCGCAGTCTGGAGCCCGGACGGCCACACCCTGGCCAGCGCGAGCGGTGACAAAACGGTGCAACTGTGGGACGCCAGCAGCGGCCAAATGATACGCGCGCTCGAAGGGCACCGAGGCTGGATCAGCAGCGCAGCCTGGAGCCCGAACGGTCACACCCTGGCCAGCGCAAGTCATGACCAGACAGTGCGACTGTGGGACGCCAGCAGCGGTCAAATGATACGCGCGCTCGAAGGGCACCAAGGCAGGATCAGCAGCGTGGCCTGGAGCCCGGACGGCCACACCCTGGCCAGCGCAAGTCATGACCAGACGGTGCGACTGTGGGACGCCAGCAGCGGCCAAATGATACGCGCGCTCGAAGGGCACCAAGGCGGTGTCCGCAGCATGGCATGGAGCCAGGATGGCCATACCCTGGCCAGCGCGGGCGGTGACAAAACGGTGCAACTGTGGGACGCCAGCAGCGGCCAAATGATACGCGCGCTCGAAGGGCACCAAGGCGGTGTCCGCAGCATGGCATGGAGCCCGGATGGCCACACCCTAGCCAGCGCGGGCGGTGACGCAACGGTGCGGCTGTGGAACGCCAGCAATGGCCAACTGATACGCGCGCTCGAAGGGCACCAAGACGGGGTCAGCAGCGTAACCTGGAGCCCGGACGGCCACACCCTGGCCAGCGCGGACGATGACGCAACGGTGCTGCTGTGGAACACCAACAGCGGCCAATTGATACGCGCGCTCGAAGGGCACCTAGGCGGTGTCAACAACGTGGCCTGGAGCCCGGACGGCCACACCCTGGCCAGCGCAAGCGAAGACCGCACAGTGCGGCTGTGGAACGCCAGCAGCGGCCAACTGATACGCGCGCTCGAAGGGCACCAAGGCGGGGTAAACAGCGTGGCCTGGAGCCCAGACGGCCACACCCTGGCCAGCGCGGGCAATGACAGCACAGTACGGTTATGGACTACTGACGGCAAGGAGCAGTTACGAATGGAAGCAGGTGAGACAGGCAACCGCCTCAGCCGACTTCTCTTGCCGCAGTCAGGCACCCACGCCCCAACCAACTGGTACGCACTGGACTTCCGCCAAGACCCACGCGGCTTGTGGAGTGGCGAAGGGAAAATCTTGGAACAACTGCGCTACCGTGACATGGGTGAAGCACCCCAGCCCTGGCCCTGGCTACCACGCGACTGGCGGGCAAAAGACGTACCGGAATTGCGAGCGCCTTAGCCGCGGCCCGTGAACCCGGCCCGCGAAGCGCCAACATAGTGGTTTGATCTGAAGATGGAATAAGTGCTTGGGCGCGCGCAAAGTGTATAAAGCGACTACGAACAATAACTTTTGGAGAACGCACACATGACAAATTCCAAACACATCGCTATCGTGGGTGCCGGCATCGCCGCCATCACCTGTGCCCGCACGCTGGTGCAAGCGGGCCACCGTGTCACTGTGTTTGAAAAGAGTCCAGGGGTGGGCGGGCGCATGGCCTCGCGCAGCAGCGCGTTTGGCACCTTTGACCCAGGTGCGCAGTACTTCACGGTACGCGATCCGCGCTTCGCGCAGGCCCTGCAAACCACCCCCACCGTGTGCAAACGCTGGAGCGCCGTCACCGTGCAGGTGCTGGACGAACAGGGCCGCGTGACCGCCTCCGGGCTGCCCGCGCGCGAACCCCATTGGGTCGCCACTCCGGGCATGAATGCCCTGGTGCGGCGCTGGGCCAAGCCACTGGTCGATGCCATGCAAGTGGAGCTGGAAACGCATGTGACCCACATTGAAGTCGACAGCCTGAACAAAGCCCAGTGGCAACTGCGCACCAGCGGTGCGGGCGACAGCAGCCATGTGTTTTCCGGCTTTGATGCGGTGGTGCTGGCCATCCCCGCCCCGCAGGCCCAGGCGCTGCTGAAAACCGCCCCCCGAACCAGTGCCCTGGTCAAAAAACTGGACAAGGTCACCATCGCCCCCTGCTGGACCCTGATGCTGGCCTTCCCCCAGGCCGTGCAGCCCGGATTGACCACCCTGGGCCCCCAGTGGAACGCCGCGCGCAGCACCCACCACCGCATCGCCTGGCTGTCCCGCGAATCCAGTAAACCCGGCCGCGGCATCGTGGAGCGCTGGACCGTCCAGGCCAGCGCCGCCTGGTCAGCCGAGCACCTGCAGGATGACACCGCCCGCGTGCAGGCCAAATTGTTGAAAGCCTTTTCGGAAGTCACCGGCATCCGCGCCGAACCGGCCCACATCGACACCCAGCGCTGGCTGCATGCCAAGACCGAGGTGCCCCTGGGCAAGTCCCATTTGTGGGATGCCAAGTCCAGTCTGGGCGTGTGCGGCGACTGGTGCATAGGCCACCGGGTGGAAGATGCTTTTGTGTCCGGCCTCGAATTGGCACTCGCAATGGTGTGATTCCATTTCCATATCAATGCGATATGTCGTTGCCCCTCCTGGTCGTGCTAAAGCACTGCCTGCGTCGGCGCGCCTAATCTCCCATTGATCTGAAAACGGAATGAGTCCGGTAGTTCACTACAGAGGTAGGTTCGCCCCTTCGCCCACCGGCCCTTTGCACGCCGGATCGCTGGTGGCGGCGCTGGCCAGTTGGCTGGACGCCCGCGCCCACGGCGGGACCTGGCTGGTACGCATCGAAGACGTGGACACGCCGCGCACCGTTCCCGGTACCGACCATCTCATCCTGCGCCAGCTGGCCGCCTGCGGCCTGCGCCCCGACGAGCCTCCCGTGTGGCAATCACAACGCAGCGCGCTGTACCAGTTTGCGCTGGACGTGCTGGCCCGCAAGGGGCTGGCCTACCCCTGCGCCTGCTCGCGCAAAGACATTGAGTTGGCGCTGCACCACGCAGGACGCGAGAAGCCCCGCCACGGCGAGCTGGTCTACCCCGGCACCTGCCGATCCGGCCTGCACGGCAAGACCGGGCGGGCTTGGCGCCTGCGGACCGACACTTACAAGCCAAATCAAGCTCCAGCCCGCGCGGAATATGCGCAAGCAGCTCCTGAATTCATAGCAAAAGTTGCACACCCCGTGGAATGGACCGACCGCCGCTTGGGTGCCCAGCAGCAAGATGTGGAAACGCAAGTGGGCGACTTTGTGCTCCAACGCGCCGACGGCTGCTACGCCTACCAACTGGCCGTGGTGGTGGACGATGGCGCGCAGGACATCACCCATGTGGTGCGCGGCGAAGACCTGGCCGACAACACGGCCCGCCAGATCCTGCTGCAACAGGCCCTGGGCCTGCCCACACCGGTCTACCTGCACACGCCCCTGGTGCTGGGACCCAACGGCGAAAAACTGAGCAAGCAAAACGGCGCGCAGGCGCTGGACCTGGCCGACCCGCTGGCTGCACTGAACCAGGCCGCGCAGGTGTTGGGCTTGCCAGCGCAGGCAGGCTCGGTGGCGGGCGCGCTGGCAGTCTGGACCTGGCAGTGGCCTCACCTGGCCTTGGGCACAAGCCCAGACCTCGGTCCCCACTGCCTACAATGCAGGCCACACTGACACGCGATTCACCATGACCACCACCCCTTCCGACGCCCTCCCCACTCTGGACGACGCCCCCAAGCCCTTCATGCGCACCATCAAGAGCTTTGTCAAACGCGCCGGGCGCACCACCACCGGCCAGGCCAAGGCGTTTGAAGACCTGGGGCCCCGGTTTTTGCTGCCCTACCGTGCATCCGCTATTGATTTGGTAGCTGTCTACGCAGATTCCACGGGGGCTAGCGCCACAAATGATGCTCAAACCATGGCCCAACCCGCCGCCCCGGTGGTGCTGGAAATCGGCTTTGGCATGGGCGAAGCCACCGCAAAGATTGCCACCACCCTGCCCGACACCCACTTTTTATGCTGCGAAGTGCACGAGCCCGGCGTGGGCGCGCTACTCAAGCGCATTGGCGAAAACAACATCACCAACATCCGCATCTGCGCCCACGACGCGGTGGAGGTCATCGACCACATGCTGCCCCGGCAAAGCCTGGACGGCGTGCACATTTTCTTCCCCGACCCCTGGCACAAAACCAAGCACAACAAGCGCCGCCTGATCCAGTCGCCGCTGGTGGCCAAGCTGGCCGCGCGCCTCAAGGTCGGCGGCTACCTGCACTGCGCCACCGACTGGGAGCCCTACGCCCAGCAGATTCTGGAAGTGCTGACCGCCGAGCCCTTGCTCAAAAACCGCGCGCTGGCCACCCACCCCGAACTGGCCGGTTACGCCCCCAAACCGCACTACCGGCCCCTGACCAAGTTCGAAAACCGGGGCATCAAGCTGGGCCACGGGGTCTGGGATGTGGTGTTTGAACGGATATAGGGTGGCCACAGCGCTTCTTTCTACGTGCGGGCTGGGTGGCAGCGGGTTTTGCTCCGTGTCCCCCGCCCGCTGCGCGGGCTCCTCCTTAACCTGCGCAAAACCCGCTGCCACCCAGCCCTTGCGCTGTCGCTCTGGTTCTGCCCCTTACGCTTTCCGTGGCGCTACACCGGCCTAACCCGCCGCCTGGCCGCAACGGGGTGGGTGCCAGTTGCGTGGTGCTACCCACCGGGCCGTGGGCCACGGTGGCCGAGTTTTTGTTCCAGCGCTTCCCCGGCGTACCGGCGTCGGTCTGGCTGCAACGCATGGAAAGCGGCGATGTGGTCGACGACCAGGGGCAGCCGGTCACTGCGCACTGCGCCTACACCCCCAAGCGCCGCCTGTACTACTTTCGCGCCGTGGAGGCCGAGCCACGCATCCCGTTTGAGGCTGAGGTCCTGTGGCAGGACGAGCACCTGCTGGTGGTCGACAAACCCCATTTCCTGCCGGTGCTGCCCTCTGGCAAATACCTGCAGGAAACCGTGCTGGTGCGCCTGAAGAACCAGTTGGGGCTGGAGGCGCTGTCCCCCATCCACCGCATTGACCGCGACACGGCGGGGCTGGTGCTGTTTTCCGTCCAGAGCGCCACCCGCAATGCCTACCAGGCCTTGTTTCGAGAGCGCACGGTGCACAAGACCTACCATGCCATCGCCCGCTGGAACCCCGACCTGCCCTGGCCCCTGCAAAGGGCAAGCCGCATCGCCCCGGCGGCCCACTTCATGCAGCAAGAGGAGGTGGACGGCGCGCCCAACACCCTCACCCACCTGGCGCCGCTGGAAGTGCTGGGCCGCTGGGCCCGCTACGAACTCAGGCCCGTCACCGGCCACCGCCACCAGTTGCGGGTGCACATGGCGGCCCTGGGCCTGCCGCTGTTGGGGGACGGCATCTACCCCACGCTGACGCCCGAGGGGCAAACGGATTACGCCCGGCCCCTGCAATTGCTGGCCCAATCGATTGAATTTATTGATCCCCTGAGCGGGGTGGTCCGGAAGTTCGAAAGCCGGCGGACCTTGCGCAATTTGACCGACATTGGGAACTATTTAGGCCTCTAGCCCCCGTGGAATATGCGTAAGCAGCTACTAATTCAATAGCAATTCCCAGAACCTGGCACCGCCCTGCCTTCCCGGAGACGCGCTGACGAGGCCCGCTGGGCACCCGGTTGCGCCCCCCAATGTTTCTACAATCGCCCCCATGGCCATCCCCCAATCGTTCATCCAGGAACTGAGCTCCCGCGCTGACGTGGTGGAGATCGTGGGCCGCTACGTGCAGCTCAAAAAGGCCGGCGCCAACTTCATGGGCCTGTGCCCCTTCCACGGGGAAAAATCGCCCTCCTTCACCGTCAGCCCCACCAAACAGTTCTACCACTGCTTTGGCTGCGGCAAAAACGGCAATGCCATTGGCTTTTTGATGGACCACGCCGGCATGACCTTTATCGAGGCCGTGAAAGACCTGGCCCAGCAGTACGGCATGCAGGTACCCGAGGACGATGCGTCCCCCCAGGACCGCGCCCGTGCCCAGGAACAGCGGGAAAAGCAGAACACCCTGACCAGCGTGCTGGAAAAAGCCGGAGACGCCTTTCGCCACCACCTCAAAGCCTCGCCCCGTGCGGTGGCCTATTTCAAGGGGCGCGGCCTGTCCGGCAAAGTGGCCAAACAGTTCGGCCTGGGCTACGCCCCTGAAGGCTGGCGCAACCTGGCCAGCGTCTTCCCCCACTACGACGACCCGCTGCTGGTTGAAAGCGGCCTGGTGATTTCGAATATTGCCCCCAGCCCTGGCTCCGCCAGCCCCCCCGAGGGGGTGCAGTCGCCCTTGGGGCGGCCCGGCGAGCGACTGGCGGAGGAAGGCGGCACCGAAGAAAAGCGCTACGACCGTTTCCGCGACCGGGTCATGTTCCCCATCCGCAACATCAAGGGCGAGTGCATCGGTTTTGGCGGGCGGGTGCTGGGCGACGACAAACCCAAATACCTCAACTCCCCCGAGACCCCGGTGTTCAGCAAAGGGCGCGAACTCTACGGCCTGTTCGAGGCGCGCAACGCCCTGCGCGAACACGGCTATGTGCTGGTCACCGAGGGTTATATGGACGTGGTGGCGCTGGCGCAACTGGGCTTTCCCAATGCCGTGGCCACCCTGGGCACGGCCTGCACCGCCGACCATGTGCACAAGCTGTTTCGCTTCACGGACTCGGTGGTGTTCAGTTTTGACGGCGACAGCGCCGGTCGGCGCGCCGCGCGCAAGGCGCTGGATGCCGCCCTGCCCTATGCGACGGATGTGCGCAGCATCAAATTCCTGTTCCTGCCCCAGGAACACGACCCCGACAGCTTTATCCGCGCCAACGGCCAGGACGCCTTTGCCCGCTATGTGAGCGAGGCCACCCCCCTGAGCCGCTTCCTGGTGGAGGCAGCGCACGAAGGCTGCGATCTCAACACCGCCGAGGGCCGCGCCCACATGTCCAGCAATGCCAAGCCGCTGTGGAGCCTGCTGCCCGAGGGGGCGCTCAAGCTGCAGTTGCTCGGTGAGATCGCCACGCAGGTGCAACTGCCCAGCCAGGAACTGGGCGCCTTGTGGGCCAATAACGGTGCCAAAGCCCAGTCCCACGCACCTTCATCCTCCGCCGCGCGGCATGGCGATTGGCACCCCGACGACTACGAGGAAGAGCAACAGCAGCACCACGACGCCGACACCTGGAGCCACCCTCTTGACGGTGAAAACCCGGACAGCTGGAAGGGCAAACGCAAATGGGAAGGCAAGGGAAATTGGGAAGGCAAAAGCAAGTGGGAAGGCAAAGGGAAATGGGAGGGCAAAGGAAAATGGGACAGCAAACGCCCCAGCCGCCCGCCTCTGCGCGGCCCCCTGGCCAGCCGCGCCGACCATGCCACCCGCATCCTGCTGGGCCACAGCGATTTGTGGGAAACCCTGTCCAACGAAGACCACCACCTGCTGTGTGAATTGCCGGCACCCCACGGCCCCCTGCTGGCTTGGCTGGAAGCACAGTTGCACGAGCATGGCCCCTTGCCGTGGGGCGCGCTCAAAGAGGCGCTGCCCGGCCACGCCGAAGAGCCACAGGCCCTGCGGCTGATGGCCGACGCACCCGTGCCCCCCCAACCCTCCAGCGAATCGGCCCCTGAGTTGCGCGATTTGCTCAACCGCATGCTGCTGGAGCAGATTGAGAGACTGAAAGACCAGGCCATTGCCACCGCCGCCAGCGATCCCACCGCCCTGGCCCGCTACCGGGAGCTGGATGCACGCTGGCGCCAACTCAAGCAAGCCATCGCATTGGCCCAGCCTGAGGGTTTGTGAGCTATTTCGGCCACGTAGGGCTCCCAGGGTTCTGCGGTACAATCCTCGGTTGATTCGGCAAGAGCGACAGCAGCACCTCCGGGCCAGGCCACACGTTGACACAGTTCACACCAGGCCGCCTTACCGCAAGGACTGCATCCCAAATGTTCGCCCTCCCATCTTGCCTGTTGGGAACCTGGTTCCCTGCCCTGTTCACTGAACCCGTCGACCCTGCGACGCAGAGAACATTGGCCACGTTCATCCGTTTGCCCGCCTCGCCTCAAGTCCGATTAGAAAGCCAACACCGTGCCCGCATCCAAGCCACCCGTCGTCAAATCGAAAGCCCAACAACTGAAGGAAGCCGCGGACGCCCTTCTCAATGTCGGCGCAACCGCCAAGAAAAAGCCCGGACGCCCCCCCAAGGCCGCCAGCGCCGACGCAGGCACTGCAGCGCCCGCTGCCAGCACGGGCGCCAAGCGGGGTCGCAAGCCCAAGGCGGCTGCAGGCGCGGAGTCCTCCGGCGACGACATGGACATGTCGGACATTGAGTCCGATCTGGTCGGCGAACCCGAAGTCGTGGCAACGCCCGGCGAGAAGGTCAAACCTCTGCGCATGAAAATCAGCAAGGCCAAAGAACGCGCCTTGATGAAAGAATTCGGTCTGGACGAAACGGTGCTGTCCGAAGAAGACATGGCCAAGCGCCGCGCACGCCTCAAAGCCCTGATCACCCTGGGCAAGACCCGCGGCTACCTGACGCACGGCGAAATTTCCGACCACTTGCCCGACAAGCTGGTCGATGCCGAAACGCTGGAAGTCGTGATTTCCATGTTGAACGACATGGGCGTGGCGGTGTACGAGCAAACCCCCGACGCCGAGACCCTGTTGCTCAACAACAACGTCTCTACCGCAGCCACTGCCGAAGAAGCCGAGGAAGAAGCCGAAGCTGCCTTGTCCACTGTGGACAGCGAATTTGGCCGCACCACCGACCCCGTGCGCATGTACATGCGCGAAATGGGCACGGTCGAGCTGCTGACCCGCGAAGGCGAAATTGAAATTGCCAAGCGCATTGAAGGCGGTTTGATGGCCATGATGGAGGCTATCTCGGCCTCCCCCGCCACCATTGCCGAAATTTTGCGCCTGGGCGAAGACATCCGTGAAGGCAAGGTCGTCATCACCACCATCGTGGACGGCTTCTCCAACCCCAACGAGGCCGACGACTATGTGGCCGAGGAAGACTTTGACGAGTTCGACGCCGCCGACGACGACGACGGCAAGGGCGGCTCCAAGGCACTGACCAAGAAGCTGGAAGAGCTCAAGCGCGAAGCCCTGAGCCGCTTCGACAAGCTGCGTGAGCACTTTGAAAAAATCCACAAGATTTACGAAAAAGAAGGCTACGGCACGCCCAACTACCTCAAGACGCAAAAGCTGCTGAGCGAAGAGCTGATGTCCATCCGCTTCACGGCCAAGGCCATTGAAAAGCTGTGCGACATGGTGCGCGCCCAGGTGGACGACATCCGCAAGAAAGAACGCGAACTGCGCCGCATCATTGTGGACAAGTGCGGCTATTCGCAGGAAAACTTCATTGCCGATTTCAGCGGTCGCGACAAGATGGGCAACAAGGTGGCCAGCCAGTTGCTGAACCTGAAATGGATCGAAAAGCAGGCTGCCGCCGGCAAGCCCTGGAGCGCGGTCATGGCGCGCAACATTCCGCCTGTGCAAGACCTGCAGCAAAAACTGGCTGACCTGCAAGCCAAAGTGGTCGTTCCACTGGACCAGCTCAAAGACATCAACAAGCGCATGAACGAAGGCGAGTCGTCTTCCCGTGCCGCCAAGAAGGAAATGATTGAGGCGAATTTGCGCCTGGTGATTTCCATCGCCAAGAAATACACCAACCGTGGCCTGCAGTTCCTGGACCTGATCCAGGAAGGCAATATCGGCCTGATGAAGGCAGTGGACAAGTTCGAATACCGCCGCGGCTACAAGTTCTCCACCTATGCCACCTGGTGGATTCGCCAGGCCATCACCCGCTCGATTGCGGACCAGGCGCGCACCATCCGTATTCCGGTGCACATGATCGAAACCATCAACAAGATGAACCGCATCAGCCGCCAGCACCTGCAGGAGTTTGGTTTCGAGCCCGATGCATCCGTGTTGGCCGAGCGCATGGAGATCCCGGAAGACAAGATCCGCAAGATCATGAAGATCGCCAAGGAGCCTATCTCCATGGAAACCCCGATTGGCGACGACGACGACAGCCACCTGGGCGACTTCATCGAAGACGGCGCCAACACTGCGCCCATGGACGCCGCCATGCAAGCCGGCCTGCGCGATGTGGTCAAGGACATTCTGGACAGCCTCACCCCGCGCGAAGCCAAGGTGCTGCGCATGCGTTTCGGTATCGAGATGACCAGCGACCACACCCTGGAAGAAGTGGGCAAGCAGTTTGACGTGACCCGCGAGCGCATTCGCCAGATCGAAGCCAAGGCGCTGCGCAAGCTCAAGCACCCCTCGCGCTCGGACAAGCTGCGCAGCTTCACCGACACGCTTTGATGTACAAACTCGCCGGCGTCATGGGCTGGCCTGTGGCGCACTCACGCTCACCCACCCTGCACAACCACTGGATTGCACAGTACGGCCTGCAAGGCGCCTATGTGCTGCTGCCCGTGCAGCCCGAAAAACTGGAAACTGCCCTGCGCGGCCTGCCTGCGCTGGGCTTTGCGGGTTGCAACCTGACCATCCCCCACAAAGTGGCTGCCATGTCCCTGGTAGACCGCGTGGACCCGTTGGCCACCCGTATCGGTGCGATCAACACCATCGTGGTAGAGACCGACGGCTCCCTCACAGGGCTCAATACCGACGGCTATGGCTATATTCAGAGCTTGCTGGACGCACAGCCCAGTTGGCGTGCCGATGCGGGCCCAGTTGCCGTGGTCGGCGCAGGTGGCGCCGCGCGCGCCGTGATTGCCAGCTTGATGGAGCGTGGAGCAACTGAAATTCGGTTGACCAATCGCAGCTGGGCCAAGGCGCATGACATGGCACAGGAGTTTGGTTTGCCGGTTCGCGCGGTGCCCTGGGACGACCGGCACGACGCGCTGGCTGGCGCCGCGCTGCTGGTCAACACCACCAACCAGGGCATGCACGGCCAACCCGCCCTGGATCTTTCGCTGGCACAACTCCCCACCGACGCACTGGTGTCGGACGTGGTGTATGTACCGCTGGAAACGCCGCTATTGGCGGCTGCAAAATTGCGTGGCAATACCGTGGTCAACGGCCTGGGCATGCTGGTTAACCAGGCACGCCCAGCTTTCGAGGCCTGGTTTGGTGTGCGCCCGGACATCAGCCCGGAGCTGCTCGCCAAAGTTCAAGCCACTTTTTGAAACACCGATTTGTTGACGCGCTCCTGCACAAAACCGAACGCAAACTTCAACACCTCGTCCATGGACAGTTCAATGGCATGGCGCTCCTGTTCGGTCAGGTAAAACATCATGTCCACGTCGTGGCGCACATACCGCGCGGGCAAGCGGTTCAGCGCCACGCAGGCCACATCGGCAAGCATGTCCATCGTAAAGTCCGGGTACTCCGTCGCCCTGCGGGCTACATCTTCGAAGATGAGTCGTTCGTAGTAGTTGTGAACCTGCTCGAAATTAAATACCATGTAATGCTCCAATGTGCCCTGCAAAATGGGCCCACACGGCGCCACCTTAGCACCTCCTCCCCGGCCTGACAAGTAGCGGCCCGCGTTGGGAAACCAGGCCCTGGCGAATAGCGGAACAACGCCAGACATGCCTGCGATTGCGCTAAATCAGCTATGAAACTTGTAGCAGAGCCGAAACTGCGATATAGTTTCGCCTGGATTCACATGCTGTTTACCAAACCAATAGCAACTCCAATGACCGCACAGGCCATTGGCAATAAAAATCAATCGACGAGAGGTAGTTAATGAGCTTGAAAGAATCAGTCGCCATTGGCCAATTGCTGGGTCTATTAGAGTCCAGGTATGCCATGCGGGTCTTGTGGGCCTTGCGCGATGGCCGTGGACAAACCTTCCGGTTGCTGCAAGACAGCGTAGGCGGAATCACCCCCAATACCCTGAACACCCGTATCAAAGAACTCCGCGAAGCAGGCCTTCTGGTGCACGGTGACGAAGGTTATGCCGTCACCCCCATTGGCGGAGATTTGCTCAAGCGCCTGAATGACTTGCAAGCTTTTGCCGGAAAATGGGCCAGCAGCCAAGCCAAAAAGGCCAAATAGATCCTTATTCGCGGCCACAGTCTGGCCTCCCCGCACAAAAGACAGGCGTTGCCTGTCTTTTTTCGTCTGCGGCATAATTTAGGGTTTGCTGGACGCAGCGCAGGGTCAACGGGCGCAGCCAGCTACCAATTTCATAGCAAAAGGAATACACATGCACACCACATCCACCGGATTACAGTACGAAGACACGCTCGAAGGCACCGGGCCCGTGGCCACCAAGGGCCAAAGCGTCACGGTTCACTACACAGGCTGGCTGTACAACAACGGCACCCAGGGCGCCAAGTTCGACTCCAGCAAGGACCGCAATGAGCCTTTCGTGTTTCATCTCGGGGGCGGCATGGTCATCCGTGGCTGGGACGAAGGCGTGGCTGGCATGAAAGTGGGCGGCGTTCGCACCCTGATTATTCCAGCCGCTCTTGGCTACGGTGCGCGCGGCGCAGGCGGCGTCATTCCTCCCAATGCGACCTTGAAGTTTGACGTTGAATTGCTGGGAACTTCGGGCTGAAATTCACCACACGCCCGCAACCATGCGCAGTAAAAATGCTGCGCGTGCCCCTTGAATTGCAATGATCCATCCTCACTTCGGGGAATAGCAATTGACAACTTGACGTATCCGCATGTCTGACACCCCATCCTCATCCAATCCAAACCCCACTGAGACCAGTTCCCCAAACACCGAAGAAATGGTCGCAGCCGCCAATGCACACGAAGCCGATGCGCTGGCATTGGCCCAGGCAGAGTTGGCCGCCCTGCAGGCCAAAAGCAGTGAACTGGCAGACCAGTATCTCCGCGCCAAAGCGGAATCCGACAACGCCCGCAGGCGTGCAGAAGAGGAAATTTCCAAAGCCCGCAAATTTGCCGTTGAAAGTTTTGCCGAAAGCCTGCTGCCCGTGGCCGACAGCCTGGAGGCGGGGCTCATCATCAAGGATGCAACTGCTGAACAAATTCGCGAAGGCGCCCAGGCCACCCTGCGCCAACTCGTGGCTGCACTGGAACGCAACAAGGTGATGGCCATCGCCCCGGCTGCCGGCACCAAGTTTGACCCCCACCAACACCAGGCCATCAGCGTCGTCCCGTCTGAACTTGACGCGAACACCGTTGTCAGCGTGTTGCAAAAGGGTTACTCCATTGCAGATCGCGTGCTGCGGCCCGCATTGGTAACCGTGTCTGCCCCCAAGTAAGAACCGCCACAGTCAAACGGGCACTTGAAATTCGCGGGGCGACCCGCAAATCCTTTACATCAAATTTTTGAATCTAGCAGGAGTAAATTATGGGAAGAATCATCGGCATTGACCTCGGAACCACCAACAGCTGCGTGTCCATCATGGAAGGCAACACGCCCAAGGTGATCGAGAACTCCGAAGGTGCGCGCACGACACCGTCGATCATTGCTTACCAGGAAGACGGTGAAGTCCTGGTTGGCGCGTCCGCCAAGCGTCAAGCCGTGACCAATCCCAAGAACACCCTGTATGCAGTGAAACGCCTGATTGGCCGCAAATTTTCCGAAAAAGAAGTGCAAAAAGACATCGACCTGATGCCTTACAAAATTGCCGCCGCCGACAATGGCGATGCATGGGTGGAAGTGCGCGGAAGCCGCATGGCACCCCAGCAAGTCAGCGCCGACGTGCTGCGCAAGATGAAGAAAACCGCGGAAGACTATTTGGGCGAAGAAGTGACCGAAGCCGTCATCACGGTGCCCGCCTACTTCAATGACGCGCAACGCCAAGCTACTAAAGATGCCGGCCGTATCGCGGGCCTGGATGTCAAGCGCATCATCAACGAGCCCACGGCTGCCGCTTTGGCCTTTGGCCTGGACAAAAACGAAAAGGGCGACCGCAAGATTGCCGTGTACGACTTGGGCGGCGGCACATTTGACGTGTCCATCATCGAAATCGCCGATGTCGACGGTGAAAAGCAGTTTGAAGTGCTGTCCACCAATGGCGACACCTTCTTGGGTGGTGAAGATTTCGACCAACGCGTGATTGACTACATCATTGCCGAGTTCAAGAAAGAACAAGGCGTGGACTTGGGCAAGGATGTCCTGGCTCTGCAACGCCTGAAAGAAGCCGCTGAAAAGGCCAAGATTGAACTCTCCAGCAGCTCGCAAACCGACATCAACCTGCCCTATGTGACGGCTGACGCGTCTGGTCCCAAGCACCTGAGCATCAAGCTCACCCGTGCCAAGCTGGAATCGCTGGTGGAAGAGTTGATCGAGCGCACGATTGCGCCTTGCCGCACCGCCATCAAGGATGCGGGCGTGAATGTCGCCGACATCCATGACGTGATTTTGGTCGGCGGTATGACCCGCATGCCCAAGGTGCAGGAAAAGGTCAAGGAATTGTTTGGCCGTGAGCCACGCAAGGACGTGAACCCTGACGAAGCGGTGGCCGTTGGCGCGGCGATCCAAGGCCAAGTGCTGTCGGGCGACCGCAAAGACGTGTTGCTGCTGGATGTAACGCCTTTGAGTCTGGGCATTGAAACCCTGGGCGGTGTCATGACCAAAATGATCACCAAGAACACGACCATCCCGACCAAGTTCGCACAAACCTTCTCCACGGCCGACGACAACCAGCCTGCCGTGACGATCAAAGTGTTCCAGGGCGAGCGCGAAATCGCCGCAGGCAACAAGATGCTGGGTGAGTTCAACCTGGAAGGCATTCCTCCTGCGGCCCGTGGTACACCCCAAATTGAAGTGTCGTTTGACATCGACGCCAACGGCATCTTGCATGTGGGCGCCAAAGACAAGGGCACCGGCAAAGAAAACAAGATCACCATCAAGGCCAATTCCGGCCTGAGCGAAGCTGAGATTCAGCAAATGGTGAAGGACGCCGAGCTCAACGCCGCCGAAGACAAGAAGAAACTGGAACTGGTGCAAGCCAAGAACCAGGCGGATGCCAGTCTGCACAGCGTGAAGAAGAGCCTGACCGACTACGGCGACAAGCTCGAAGGCGAAGAGAAAGCCAAGATCGAAGAAGCCATCAAACACCTGGAAGAAGCCCTCAAAGGCGACGACAAGGCCTCGATTGATGAAAAGAGCACTGCTTTGATGGCTGTGAGCCAGAAACTGGGTGAGAAGATGTATGCCGACATGCAGGCCAAGGAAGCTGCTGCTGCCGGTGGTGAAGCGGGTGATGGCAACGCCGCTGGCGCACAGGAGGAATCAAGCAAGGCCGCTGACGACAATATCGTGGATGCCGAAGTGAAAGAAGTCAAAAAAGGCTAAGCGCTTGCGCTGAACACTGTTATCGGGCGCCGCGTTGGACACCACAGATGTTCACGCGGCGTTTGTGTTGAAACGGGTACTGAAAGACCATGGCTAAAAGAGACTATTACGATGTTCTAGGCGTTCCCAAGAATGCCTCAGACGAAGAAATCAAAAAGGCGTATCGCAAGCATGCGATGAAGCACCACCCTGACCGCAATCAGGGTGACGCATCCAAAGTGGCCGAGGAAAAATTCAAGGAATCCAAAGAAGCCTACGAAATGCTGTCGGACCCGCAGAAGCGGGCAGCGTACGACCAGCATGGATTTGCGGGTGTTGACCCCAACATGCGCGGCGGCGGCCCTGGCGGCGAAGGCTATGGCGGTTTCGCCGAGGCCTTTGGCGATATTTTTGGCGACATGTTCGGGCAGCAACGCGGCCGCGCGGGCGGTGGACGCCAAGTCTTTCGTGGCGGCGACCTGAGCTACGCCATGGAAGTCACGCTGGAAGAGGCTGCGCGGGGCAAAGACGCGCAGATCCGCATTCCCAGTTGGGATGCCTGCGACACCTGCCACGGCAGCGGCGCAAAACCCGGCACACAGGCCAAAACCTGCGGCACCTGCAGCGGCTCGGGCGCGGTGCAGATGCGCCAGGGCTTCTTCAGCGTGCAGCAAACCTGCCCCACCTGCCGCGGAACCGGCAAGGTGATTCCTGAGCCCTGCATGGCCTGCCATGGCCAAGGCAAGATCAAGAAGCAAAAAACGCTGGAAGTCAAAATCCCGGCCGGCATCGACGGCGGCATGCGTATTCGCAGTGCGGGCAACGGCGAGCCAGGCACCAATGGCGGCCCCGCTGGCGACCTGTACATCGAAATCCGTCTCAAGAAACACGATATTTTTGAGCGTGATGGAGATGACATCCATTGCTCGGTTCCCATTAGCATCATCACGGCCTCTTTGGGCGGTGAGATTGATGTCCCTACCCTGGCAGGTAAAGCCGCGATTGACATCCCCGAAGGCACGCAAACCGGCAAGCAATTCCGCCTGCGCGGCAAGGGTATCAAAGGCGTACGCTCCAGTTACCCCGGCGACCTGTACTGCCACATCACGGTGGAAACCCCCGTCAAGCTGAGCGAACACCAGCGCAAGCTCTTGCGTGAACTCGACGACTCCCTGAAAAAAGGCGGAAGCAAGCATTCACCCAGTGGTGACAGTTGGACCAATCGATTGAAAAGCTTTTTTAGCTGATACCCATGGGGTCTCGTCAGACCCCATGATCTGACACAAAAGCCGCGAAAGATTTCATATCTTTCGCGGCTTTTTATCACCTGTAAGGTTGCCAAAGGGTTTGCGCACAAATCCACAGAAGCTGGCTGGCGCGTAGCGACAAGGCACAATATTGACATGCCCGACCATCCCTTTCTGACCGCTGCTTTTTACAAATTTGTCGACCTCCCCGACTACGCGCAACGTAAAGCCCCGCTACTGGCATTTTGCGAAGCGCGCCAAGTCAAAGGCCTCATCTTGTTGGCCCGCGAAGGAATCAACAGCACCATTGCCGGTGCGCCAGACGACGTGTATGCGGTGTTGGCCTACCTGCGCCAAGATCCCTTGTTGGCAGACTTGCAGCACAAAGAATCCTACGCCGACAAAGCGCCTTTTTACCGCATGAAAGTGCGACTCAAACAGGAAATCGTCACCATGGGCGTGCCCGGTATCAGCCCGACGCAAATGGCGGGAACCTATGTCCAACCCGCAGATTGGAATGCATTGATCACGGACCCGGAGGTGGTGCTGATCGACACCCGCAACGACTACGAAGTGGAGATCGGCAGCTTCAAGAACGCCATCAATCCCCATATCAAGACCTTTGCCGAACTGCCCGCCTGGACCGAACAAGCCGCACAGCTCCAGGCGATCACGGGTAAAAAGCCCAAAGTTGCCATGTTTTGCACTGGAGGCATCCGCTGCGAAAAGTCCACCGCCTTTCTGCGGGCGCAAGGTTTTGACGAGGTGTACCACCTGTGCCGGGCCTGTCGCCAGCCGCTGGAAGATGACGCCCAAAATTCGCCCTTGTTTGAAACCGGTGTGAGTTGCCCCCGCTGCCACGCCAGCACCAGCGACATCCAAAAAATCAGCGCCCGGGAGCGCCAACGGCAGTGGGAATTAGCCAAAGCCCGCCAGCAAACGCATATTGGTGCGCAATTACCCAAACCCCAGCGTCGCCACGACACGGCGCTGTGATGCCCCCACCCTACCCCATTCTGTATTCGTTTCGGCGTTGCCCTTACGCCATGCGCGCCCGTTTGGCCATTGCCAGCAGTGGCCAGGTATGTGAACTGCGCGAAGTGGTGCTGGACCAGAGCCTGGACATCATGCTCTGGGCGCTGCGCCAACATGACCCTCTACAGTGGCTGCCCGGCGATGGGAAATCCCTGGGTGACGCATTGCAATGGATCGCCCAGTGCGATGGTTCCTTCAAGCTCCAATTGGACCGCTACAAATACTGGACACACAACTACGGTGGTACGACCACACCAGCAGGTAACAAAAAACCCATCACAAAGGCCTGCAGCGCTTCATCAGACGTGTTCATGGGATCGTGGCCCAGGCAGGCAGCGAGGTTTCCACTGAGCTGCAGGCACGCCAAGCCGTGCACCAGCGCCCAACAACGCAGCGCCTCCGCGTGCACATTCGCGCTAGGCAGATGGGCCGATTGCAAACGCCGGGCGACAGTCTGTGCCAACAACTGGTAGGCCACTTCGGCCACAGCCTGAAGTTCTGGCGATTGGCCTGACTTGGCGGTTTGTGATGCAAACATGGCCGCAAAATGGCCTGGGTAGCGCACCGCCATATTCACGTAGGCAGCCCCCTGACGCGCCAACTGTTGCTCAGGTTCATGGCTCCACCCCTCCCCCGCATCCCGCATCGCCTGCGCCAGCAGGCCAAACCCATGCACCGCAACGGCATTGAGCAAAGCCGCTTTGTCAGCAAAGTGCCGGTACACCGCCACGTGGCTCACACCGATTTTCATGGCCAGATCCCGCAAACTGAAGTTGAGATCACCGCGCGCATGGATCAGTTTCACCGCATGCAACACCAGTGCGGTGCGCAGGTCACCATGGTGGTATGCGGTCTTTTCGGGTTTGTCAGTGGTGCTCTTCATCCGTGGATTGTATGCACTCAACTTTCTATATTAACAATGGAAACATGCGTGTTAACATTGTTAACATGAAACACATTCTTATTATCCAGTCCCATCCCAACACCAACAGCTTTTGCCATGCCTTGGCAGAAGCCTACGAGGCGGGGGCTCGTACAGGCCCCTGTGAGATCCGTCGCATCAATTTGCACGAACTGAAATTTGACCCCATCCTGCACCATGGCAACCGGGGCGAACAAGCCCTGGAGCCCGACTTGGTACAGGCCCAAAAGGACATCGCGTGGGCCGGGCACCTGGTTTGGGTCTACCCCAACTGGTGGGGCTCCATGCCGGCCTTGCTCAAGGGATTTATTGACCGCACCCTGCTGCCAGGATTCGCTTACAAGTACCGCGCCCACTCTTCGCTGTGGGACAAATTGCTGAACGGGCGCACCGCCCATCTGCTGGTGACAATGGACACACCCGGCTGGTACTACCGCTGGATCTGGAACCGGCCGGGGCACAACCAGATGAAACACACGGTTCTGGGGTTTTGCGGCATCAAGACCACCGACATCACCGAATTTGCCCCGGTCCATGGCAGCACGCCCCGGCAGCGGGAAGAATGGCTGGCCCAGGCCAAAGCCCTGGGCCAGCGCCAACGCTAATGGTGCCTAAAGTCGGCGCGACACCTCCAGCACGCCGTCATCGGTCAGGCTGGCGGTGAAATCAAGGGCTTCCATCAGGGCCAGCATCGATTCGTTGTCATTCAGCACCTCGCCCTGGATACGGCTCAGCCCCTGTTCTCGGGCTGCATCCATCAGGCAACGCATCAGACGCCCCCCCAAGCCCTTGCCCGCCATATGGTCCGCAACGACCAGCGCAAATTCGCAAGTTTTGGCGTCCGCAAGAATGCTGTAGTTGGCTTCGCCCAGCATCACATCGCCGCCCTCATGGTGTCCAGTGGCGACCAAGGTCAGTTCACGGGCATAGTCGATTTGCGTGTAACGCGCCAGTTGCTTCTGCGGCAGTTCGTTGACCATGTTGAAAAATCGAAAGTACTTGCTTTTGCGTGAAAGCTGGCGCACCAGGCCCTGCAGCGCAAGCGCGTCTTCCGGGCGAATAGCCCGGATGGTGCAGGAAGAACCATCCTTCAAACGCCAATCATGGGTGAATTGGGTCGGATAGGGGCAAATCGCCATGTGCTGGTAGCGTGCGCCTTCGACTGCAGGACGCACCTCGATGGCCGCATCAAATACCACGGCACGTTCGTCGTCAACCATCAGTGAACGGATATCCAGCGCATGCAGGCACGCCAATTCGCTGGCCATTTCGGAGACACGCAGCAAAATATCGCGCAATGGTCCCTGTGCAACGCCTGGCACGGGTCCGAGCGGACCGAGCAGGCGCGCGATATGTTCTTCATCCACCATCTCCTGAACCAGGCGGGGGTTCAAAGGGGGCAAGGCGGTTGAGCGAATGCCATAAATCTCGCCCGCAGCGCCCCCTTCCGACAAAGAAATCACCGGGCCAAACACCGCATCGGGTCGAATCGCCACATGCAGCTTGCGCGCACCCTGCACCATCGGGTGCGGCTGCGTTACGGGAATGTGGAATGCGGCCAAAACGTCCCTGGCTTCCATGGGCATCAAATGGCTGCGCCCTTCCGCCAGAGACCGCGCGATCACGCTACGCGCCATCTCGGAATTGGGCGCCTGGTAGGCCGACAATGCAGCCGGCGTTTCTTGCAGCAAGGCCTGGTTGCGTACCCAATTGACCATGAAAGAGAAACCCGCCACCGCACTTTCAGCACACCGGAAGGTGGGTAGGCGTGCCTGGGCAAAGGCTGCGCGCGCCGGGCGTGCGTCCACTTCCCCGAGCCAGCAGGTCAGCAACGGCTTGCTGGAGCGCTGTGCGACCTCAATGGTGGCATGCGCCAGCGCACACGGATCCACAAAGGTGTTGGGCGACAGCACGGCCAACACCCCATCCACATGGGGGTCATCCATGCAGGCTGACAAGGCGCCGACAAAACGCTCCGGGCCGGTGTCGAACAAGACATCGACCGGGTTGCCTCGGGTCCAGGTGGTGGGCAACACGATGTTCAGGCGCTCGACGGTAGGCGCTGCCAGCGCGCTCAGATCAATGCCCAGCGCAGCCGCACAATCGGCGGCCATCACGATCGGCCCCCCGCCGTTGGACACCACCGCCAGACGGTTGCCGCGTGGTTTACAGGGATTGCCCAGGGCACGGGCGGCAGAAAACATGTCTCCGATGGATTTGACGCGCAGCACGCCAGCACGGCGCAGCGCGGCGTCAAACACATCGTCATCTCCACAGGCGCCACCGCTGTGCGAAGCCGCAAAACGGGCAGAACCGGGCTGATGGCCGGCTTTCACCGCAATCACCGGTTTGACACTGGCCGCAGCCCGGACCGCGCTCAAAAAGCGGCGTGCATCACGAATGCCCTCCAGGTACAGCAAAATCGTCTCGGTGCGGGCATCCGTCGTCAGGTAATCGAGGATTTCGGGCAACTCCAGATCCAGACTTTCACCAGGGCAAAAGACGGCGGAAAACCCAAACTCGTTGTTGTGGCTCCAATCAAAAATGCTGGCACAAATCGAGTTGGAGTGCGACACAAAGCCCAGGTTTCCCTTGGGCACGGCCTTGGGAACAGGCGTCGTATTCAGGCCCGCATGGGGCAGAACAAAGCCCATGGCACGCGGGCCCAGCAAACGCACCTTGGCGCGCGCACCGGCGGCCTGGATCAGGCGAAGGTATTGCGCATCATGCGTAGCACTGTCATGCAGGCCTGACGAATACACAATGGCGGAAGAAATGCCACGCCGACCACAGGCTTCGACGATGTCGGGCGCTGCCGACAATGGCGTTGCAATCAAGGCCAGTGAAATCGGTCCTTGCACTTGTTCGAGCGAGGCAACACACACCTGCCCGTCAATTTGAACGTGCTTGGGATTGATGTAGTGAACGCGCTTGGAAAACTCCCCGCCCGCCAGGCTTTGGACCAAGCCATAGCCCAATGTGCCGCTCACCGGACTGGCGCCAAACAGGGCGATGCCGGTCGGATTGAGAAAGGAACGAAGAGGTGTTCTGTCGAAAGTCATTGATCGTCATTCCCGTCTTTGCCACTGACCTACGGCGCACAGCGTCCCTTTGCCACGCCATGACGCCTCAAGTTGCACCGGCGATCCCTACCGGCGCAACGTCGCTTTTTCAAAGACTATACACACAATAGAGGGGGCCATTCCATGGGTTAACGCGAGGTGGTTGGCCGCCTAGTTTGACCACCGTCAGACAAATGGCAATCAACAATATTCGCGTGCCATCACCCGGCTGCGTGCGCTGGCGTATTCGCGCTTAAGCTGGGCCACAAAGTCGGACGTGCTTTGTATCTTGGTCACTGCACCAATGCCCTGACCACAACCCCAAATCTCTTTCCAGGCCTTGGCAGAGGCACCGCCAAAGTTCATTTTGCTGGGGTCGCTCTCGGGCAGATTTTGCGGGTCCAGCCCGGCGGCGCGGATGCTGGGCGCCAGGTAATTGCCATGCACCCCGGTGAAGAGGTTGCTGTAGACGATTTCATCAGAGTCGCTGTCCACAATGGCCTGCTTGTACGCTTCGACCGCCCGCGCTTCCTCGGTGGCGATAAAGGCCGAGCCGATGTAGGCAAAGTCCGCTCCACACGCCTGCGCGGCCAGCACCGCGTCTCCGGTGGCAATGGAACCACTCAAGGCCAGCGGGCCATCAAACCACTGGCGGATTTCCTGCACCAGCGCAAACGGACTCTTGACACCGGCATGCCCCCCCGCCCCGGCAGCCACGGCGATCAGTCCATCCGCCCCTTTTTCGATGGCTTTGCGGGCGTGTTTGTTGTTGATGACGTCGTGCAACACCACACCGCCATACGAGTGGGCTGCGGCGTTGATGTCTTCGCGCGCGCCCAGGGACGTGATGATGATGGGCACCTGGTACTTCACGCACAAGGCCATGTCGTGCTCCAGCCGGTCGTTGCTTTTGTGCACGATCTGGTTGATGGCAAACGGTGCAGCGGGTTGGTCCGGGTGGGCCTGGTTGTAGGCGGCCAGTGCCTCGGTGATCTCGATCAACCATTCTTCCAACTGCTCCGCCGGACGCGCATTGAGGGCGGGCATGGAGCCCACGACCCCGGCAATGCACTGCGCAATCACCAGCTTCGGGTTGCTGATGATGAACAGGGGCGAACCGATCACCGGAAACGGCAGGCGGTCAAGAGGCGCGGGAAGCTTGGACATGGTGTCTCCTGTCGGAAATTTATAAGAAAAACGCCTGTAGCCCCCGCATCTTGTGCGCAAGTAGCTACAGTTTTAATAGCAACAATGCCGATGCCAAAAGTATCAGAACGCGTCCAACGCCAGGGCGGTCACGCTGTCAAAGCCCTCGACGATGCTGTCGCGCATGCCGGGGATTTTGCTCAGCAGGTGGTCGGCATAAAAACGCGCGGTGGTGATCTTGGCCTGCATGAAGGCCACATCGGTCCCCGCAGCCACAGCCTCTTGCGCCACCAGCATGGCGCGGCCCAACTGCCAGCCGGCCATCAGGTTGCCCGCCAACATGAGGTAAGGCACGCTGCCGGAGAACACGGCATTGGGGCTGGCCTTGGTGTTGCCCGCCACGAAGTTGACCACGTCAATGAAAGCCTCACGGCCTGCCTTGAGACGCTTGGCCATGGCCACCGCGTGGGCGGTGCCCGATTGCAGCAACTCGGCTTCGGTCGTTTCAATTTGTCCTGCGATGCCCTTGGCCGTCTGGCCGCCGTCGCGCGCGGTCTTGCGCCCGACCAGGTCGTTGGCCTGGATGGCGGTGGTGCCTTCGTAGATGGTCAAAATCTTGGCGTCGCGGTAGTACTGGGCGACACCGGTTTCTTCGATAAAGCCCATGCCACCGTGCACCTGCACCGCCAGCGAAGTCACTTCCAGGCTCATTTCGGTGCTGTAACCCTTGACCAGCGGAACCATGAATTCATAAAACGCCTGATTCGGCTTGCGCACATCAGCATCGGGGTGGTGGTGGGCTGCGTCGTAGGCGCTGGCCGCCACGCTGGCCAGGGCACGGCAGCCCTCCACGTAGGCGCGCATGGTCATCAGCATGCGGCGCACGTCGGGGTGGTGAATGATGGGGGCGCTGGCGGCAATGGAGCCGTCCACCGGGCGGCTTTGCACACGGTCTTTGGAAAACTGCACGGCCTGCTGGTAGGCACGCTCGGCAATGGCGATGCCCTGCACGCCCACGCCGTAACGGGCAGCGTTCATCATGATGAACATGTACTCCAGGCCCCGGTTTTCCTGGCCCACCAGGTAACCAACGGCGCCGCCATGGTCGCCAAACTGCAGCACCGCCGTGGGGCTGGCCTTGATGCCCATCTTGTGCTCGATGCTCACGCAATGCACATCGTTGCGTGCGCCCAGAGAGCCATCGGCATTGACCATGAACTTCGGCACCACGAACAGGCTGATGCCCTTCACGCCTTCAGGCGCGCCCTGCACGCGGGCCAGCACCAGATGGACGATGTTCTCGGCCATGTCGTGTTCACCCCAGGTGATGAAAATCTTGGTGCCAAACACCTTGTAGGTACCGTCCGGCTGGGGCTCGGCGCGGGTACGCACCATGGCCAGATCGCTGCCCGCCTGGGGTTCAGTCAGGTTCATGGTGCCAGTCCACTGACCACTGACCAGTTTTTCCAGATAGGTAGCCTTGAGTTCGTCCGAGCCTGCGGTGAGCAGGGCCTCAATGGCACCGTCACTCAGCAAGGGGCACAGGGCAAAACTCAGGTTGGCCGAATTTTGCATTTCGCCGCACACCGCGCCAATGGTCTTGGGCAGGCCCTGGCCACCAAATTCCGCGGGATGCTGCAATCCTTGCCAGCCGCCTTCGGTGAATTGTTGAAACGCCTCCTTGAAACCCGGAGTCGCCGTCACCACACCGTCTTTCCAGCTGGATGGGTTCTTGTCGCCTTCCCAGTTCAAGGGCGCGAGCACGCCTTCATTGAACTTGGCAGCCTCTTCCAGCACAGCCTGTGCGGTGTCCAGTCCGGCGTCTTCAAAGCCGGGGATCTGTGCAATTTGCTCAATGTTGGCCAGATGCTGGATGTTGAACAGCATGTCCTTGACGGGGGCGACGTAGCTCATGGGAGTCTCCAAAAAAGTCTTGAAACAGGGAAAACGAATCGACAAAGCAAAAAAAAAGGGCACCGCAAGCGATGCCCTTCTTCATGTCTGCTTTAGAGCGCAGCAATCAGTTCGGGCACCGCCACGAACAAATCGGCCTCCAGGCCGTAGTCAGCCACGCTGAAAATCGGCGCTTCGGGGTCTTTGTTGATGGCCACAATGACCTTGGAGTCCTTCATACCGGCCAAGTGCTGAATCGCACCGCTGATGCCGCAGGCCACGTACAACTGGGGCGCCACGATCTTGCCGGTCTGGCCCACTTGCCAGTCGTTGGGCGCGTAGCCCGCGTCCACCGCAGCACGCGATGCACCCATGGCCGCACCCAGCTTGTCGGCCAGCGGGGTCATGACTTCCATGAACTTCTCGCTGGAGCCCAAAGCCCGTCCGCCCGACACGATGATCTTGGCGGCGGTCAACTCAGGGCGGTCGTTCTTGGCGATTTCGGAACCCATGAAGCTCACGGAGGCGCTGGCACCCACGGCGGCCAGCACTTCCACCGCCGCACTGCCACCCGTGGCAGCTGCGGGGTCAAAGCCCGTGGTGCGCACAGTCAGCACTTTGACTGCGTCTGTGCTTTGCACGGTGGCAATGGCGTTGCCGGCATAGATGGGACGCTCGAAGGTGTCGGCGCTGACCACTTTGGTGATGTCCGACACCTGGCCCACATCGAGCTTGGCGGCCACGCGGGGGGCCACGTTTTTGCCGGAAGCGGTTGCGGGAAACACCAGGTGGCTGTAATTGGAGGCCACGGCCAGAATCTGGGCCGTCACGTTTTCGGCCAGGCCGTGGGCCAGGTCGGCGTCGTCCACATGCAGGACCTTGGTGACGCCTGCGATTTGCGCAGCAGCAGCGGCTGCGGCGGCGGCATTGGCGCCCGCCACCAGCACATGCACGTCACCACCGCACTGGGCGGCAGCGGTCACGGTGTTGAGGGTGGCACCCTTGATGGATGCGTTGTCGTGTTCGGCCACAACGAGAACTTGCGCGAGGGAAGTCATTTTTCAAATTACCTTCGCTTCTGCTTTGAGTTTGGCAACCAGCGTGGCCACATCAGGCACCTTGGTACCGGCGCTACGCTGGGGCGGCTCCACCACCCGCAAGGTCTTGATGCGGGGGCTCACGTTCACGCCCAGGTCTTCGGGTTTGACGATATCCAGCGGCTTTTTCTTGGCCTTCATGATGTTGGGCAAGGTCACATACCGGGGCGCATTCAGGCGCAGGTCGGTGGTGATGATGGCGGGCAGGCTGAGAGAAAGGTATTCCGAGCCACCGTCCACTTCACGGGTGATCTGGGCCTTGCCCTCGGCAATGTCCACTTTGCTGGCAAAGGTGGCTTGGGGCAGGTCCGCCAAGGCGGCCAGCATCTGGCCGGTCTGGTTGCAGTCGTCGTCAATGGCTTGTTTGCCCAGAATCACCAGGCCGGGTTGTTCTTTGTCGACCAGGGCCTTGAGCAGCTTGGCGACTGCCAAAGGCTGCAGTTCCTCGGTGGTTTCGACCAGAATGCCGCGGTCCGCGCCAATGGCCATGGCGGTGCGCAGGGTATCCGTGCATTGTGGGACGCCGCAGGACACGGCGATCACCTCGGTAACCACGCCCTTTTCCTTCAAACGCACCGCCTCTTCCATGGCGATTTCGTCAAAGGGGTTCATGCTCATTTTGACGTTGGCGATATCTACACCGCTGTTGTCCGACTTGACGCGGACTTTCACGTTGTAGTCCACCACACGCTTGACTGCGACCAGGACTTTCATACAAAGTCCTCAGGCCCGCAGCTTCAGGTTGTCGGGGTCCAGCGGCGACTCGCACAGCACAGTGGCTTGTTTGCGCTGGCCCAGAATCTCGATTTCCAACTCGGTGCCCACCTCGGCGTGTTCGGCGGCGATGTAGCCCAGCGCCAGGCTCTTGCCCAGCACATGGCCGTAGTAACCGGCGGTGGCACGCCCCGCCAGCTTGCCGCCCACATACAGAGGCTCGTTACCCCAGGGGTCGGCATCGGTGACACCGTGCACTTCCACGGTGACAAAGCGCTTGGGGATGCCTGCCGCCACCTGGCGCTCCAAGGCGGCCTTGCCAATGAAGTCGCCCTTGTTCATGCGTACAAAACGGTCCAGGCTGGCCTCATACGGTGAGTACTCAATACCCAGGTCGGTGCCCCACATGCGGTACGATTTTTCCATGCGCATGGATTCCATGGCACGCATGCCCGCCATACCGATGCCAAATTCCTTGCCCGCCGCAAAGATGTGCTCGAACAGCGAATTGGCGTACTCAATGGGAAAGTGCAGCTCCCAGCCCAACTCACCAATGAAATTCACCCGCAGGGCGTAGACGTCCACCGCATGGGCCACCTCAATGATCTGGCTGGTGAGCCAGGGGAAACTCTGGTTGTCCAAGGGGGTGTCGGTCAGCTTGGCCATGACCTCGCGGGCTCGGGGTCCGGCCACCACAAAACAGCCCCGGCTGGTGGTGATGTTGCGCAATTGCACCGAACCGTCGGCAGGCAGCATTTTTTCCAGGTAGTCGGAATCAAAGCGCTCACCCGCTCCGGCACTGACGGCGTAAAAGCGGTTCTCGCCCAACTTGGTGATGGTGAACTCCGAGCGCACACCGCCGTTTTTGGTCAGTGCGTGGCACAGGGCAATGCGCCCGGTCTTGGTCGGCACCTTGTTGGCCACCAGATAGTCCAGCCAGGCTTCGGCGCCGGGGCCGGTCACCTCGTGTTTGGCAAAAGGCGTCAGGTCAATCACACCGACCTTTTCGCGCATGGTGCGGCACTCGTTGCCCACATGTTCAAAGTAGTTGCTGCGGCGGAAACTCCATTGGTCCTTGCGCTCCACGCCTTCGGGGGCGAACCAGCTGGCGCGCTCCCAGCCGTAGCGCTGGCTGAACACCGCGCCCATGTTTTTGAGTTTTTCGTAAACCGGGCTGGTCTTGGCCGGGCGGCCGTCGTGGCGCTCTTCGTCGGGGAAGTGCACGGTAAACACTTCGCGGTAGGCTTCTTCGTTCTTGGCCACCGTAAAGCGCTTGCTGGTGTAGGGGCCGTAGCGGCGCGGGTCCACGCCCAGCATGTCCACCGAAGGCTCGCCTTCCACCATCCACTCAGCCAGTTGCCAGCCCGCGCCCCCGGCGGCGGTCACGCCAAAGCTGTGGCCTTCGTTCAGCCACACGTTTTTGACGCCCCAGGCCGGGCCAATCAGGGGGCTGCCGTCCGGCGTGTAGGAAATCGGGCCGTTCACAATGGTCTTGATGCCGCAGTGCTCCAACGCGGGCACCCGCTTCATGGCCGCTTCCACATGGGGCAACAGGCGGTCCAGGTCGCCATCGAACAGGCTCTTGCCAAACCAGGCCGGCACACCATCGGCAAAGCAGGCCGGTGCGCCTTTTTCGTAGGGACCGAGAATCCAGCCCATGCGCTCTTCGCGCAGGTAGTAGGAGGCGTCGGACTCGCGCAGCACCGCCAGCTCATGGCCGCCGCCGTTGCGGTATTTTTCCAACTCGGGGTCTTTGTCGTAGACGATGTACTGGTGCTCCACCGGAATGGCGGGCACGTTCAGGCCAAACATCTTGCCGGTTTCGCGGGCGTAGTTGCCGGTGGCGCAGACGATGTGTTCGCAAGTGATGTCGCCCTGGTTGGTCATCACCTTCCACTCGCCCGAGGGCAGCTGCTCCACGCCGTTGACCTGGGTTTGCTCGTAGATCTCGGCGCCCCCGGCGCGTGCGCCTTTGCGAAAGGCCATGGTCAGATCCACCGGCGCAATGTGGCCGTCGTCCGGGTGGTACAGCGCGCCGATGACCTTGGGGGTATTCACACCATCGCCCAAGTCGATCAGGGGCCACAGCGCCTTGATTTCTTCGGGCGTGATGATCTTGAAGGGCACGCCAATGGTGTTGGCCACGCCGCAGTACTTGTGGTACTCGTCCATGCGGTCCTGGGTGGTGGCAAGGCGCAGGTTGCCGGTGACGTGGAAGCTCACGTCCTGGCCGGTTTCCGCCTCCAGGCGCTTGTACAGATCAACCGAGTACTTGTGCAACTGCCCCACGGTGTAGCTCATGTTGAACAGGGGCAGCAGGCCCGCCGCATGCCAGGTGGAGCCTGCGGTGAGCTCGCTGCGTTCGATCAGGACCACGTCCGACCACCCTTTTTTGACCAGGTGGTACAGCGTGCTGACACCCACCACACCACCACCGATCACCACTACCCGTGCATGCGTTTTCATGTGTTTTGACTTCCTGTTACTGGCCATTGCGCCTCGCGGCAATCGTTGGAAGTGTATTGAGCCCCCCAGAGGGCGAAGCTCCAATTGCGACCGTCGTTTGTGGAAACGCGTCAAACCGCTGCAGGCGGGGCGGTGCTGGTGCCGGGTGTTGAAAAGCGCGGCTTTGCGGGCCGCAGGGCGCTGTATTCCAAGGTGCTGGTTGAAGCACTTTTGCTATCATTTTAGGAGCTGCTTACGCAATACCTATATGCCGGAAGGGCCGTTTTGGTTGTGTTTTTTGTGCTGAGGCCATGGTTTGCGGGGGCTTGCTGGCCTGCGGGTGGGCGGGGCAGGCGGACCGGGAATCCCTTCTCTGGCCCACGCTCGCGGGCGGGCTTTTTTGGCATGCCTTCGCTTTGGTGTGAACACCGCTGTTGGTATGCCTGCTTTTGTGGTCACCGCGAATGGGGCCGCCGAAGGGACACCCGATCCACCTGCCCAGGGGCGTGGTTTGCTGGCGCAGGTTCCATTCGGGCCAATTTGAACCCGGCCCCTTTTTCACTCTGAAATGCCATTAATTCAAATCAACATGCCTTTTTTGCGATTTTTACGCAAAAATCCGCATGAAGGTATAGTATTGCACCATGCTTATCGAATTTTCGGTCACCAATTACAGGTCCATCCTGGAGCGCCAGACGCTCAATATGGCGGCGTCCACTTACTTCAAAGAGTTGGAATCGCTAAATACCTTTATGCCTGACCAGGACGATGGTGTGCCCCGTTTGCTGCGTTCTGCCGTGCTTTACGGTCCCAACGCGTCGGGCAAGAGCACCTTGATTCAGGCTCTGCAGTTTGTGGAGGGGCAAGTGCTTAATTCACAAAAGGAGAGCCAGGCGGGAGACGCCATTGATGTGGTGCCCTTCAAGCTGACGACAGCGTCGCGCGCGGCGGATAGCGAGTTTGAAGTCACCTTTGTAGAGCAAGGCGTGCGCTACGAATACGGCTTTTGCTGCAACCGCGAGCGCTTTACCGAAGAGTGGCTCATGGCCTACCCGCTGGGCCGGGCACAAAAATGGTTTCATAGGGTCTTTGATGCCGAGATGGGCAAAGACGCCTACAAATTCAGCACTTCTTTCCTTGGTGGGCGGCAACGCCAGACTTGGGCTGCACAAACGCGCCCGAACGCGCTTTTCTTTTCCACGGCAATTCAGCTGAACAACGAGCAACTGAAGCCAGCGTTCGATTGGTTCAAATTGCGTTTGCGGGTGTTTGATTCCGTGCGGGGCTTTAGCCCAGGCTACACCGTGCAACGCTGTGGCAAGGACGAGGATCGCAAGCGGGTTGTTGCGTTTATGAATTCAGCGGACCTCTCCATTGCAGATATTCAACTCAAAGAGACTGTGTTTTCAGCAGATGTTTTACCCACGGGGATGCCCGCGTCCATCAAGGACGAGTTTCTGAAAGATATGGCTGGGCGTAAGTTCATCGAGCCACGTTTCTTTCACAAAGATGTGAACACACAAGAGACTGTTGAGTTTGATGAATCCGAAGAGTCTGACGGCACGCGCGCGCTGTTTGCCTTTGCAGGGCCTTGGCTGGATGTGATTGAAAACGAGCGAGTTTTGGTGGTGGATGAGTTGGACACCAGCCTGCACCCTCTGCTGGTGCACCACTTGGTGAAGCGACTGCACCACGAAGGAGCCAAGGCACAGCTCATTTTTACGACGCATGACACCACGCTGTTGAGCCAGAAGCTGCTGCGCCGCGACCAAGTGTGGTTCATGGAAAAAGATGCCAAGAGCGCGACCCGGTTGTATCCCCTGTCGGACTTCAGCCCGCGCGACAACGAAGCTATCGAGCGCGGCTATCTGAATGGGCGTTATGGCGGAATTCCGTTTCTGAAAGACCTGGACTTCTATGGGGTCTGATGACTTGTTCCGCAAACGCAAGGCGCGTGATGGCGCGGCGCTACAGCGACAAAAGCAAGAGCGTGCGCGGAACAAGCGCTACCTCATCGTGTGTGAGGGCACGAAAACCGAGCCGCATTACTTCCTTGAGTTGAGGGAAGACTTGGGTATTCGACCGCAAATGGTTCGCGTTGCGCCGAACGACGGTGTATCCCCTGACCGCGTAGTGGACCACGCTCTGGCTCTGTATAAAGAAGACGCAGTGGGGGGTGATGTCTATGACACGGTGTATTGCGTTTTTGACCGGGACAGGCACACCACTTTCGACGCCGCTGTCCAACGCACCAAGGCTTTGAGCGCTGCGGGGACACCGCTGGTGGCCATCACGTCCACGCCATGTTTTGAAGTGTGGTTGCTGCTGCACTTCGGCTACACCGATCAACCGTTTCATTGCGCAGGCAAAAAATCAGTGGGCGACCAGGTGGTGGCTGCACTGAAAACCAAAAAAGGATTTGGCAAATACGGCAAGGGCCAAAAAGGCATATACACCCAGTTGAAAGGCCAACTGAGCAATGCAATCGATAACGCCGAGCAGTTGCGCAAGCGTTGCGCAGCGGCGGGTAGCGATAACCCGGCAACCGATATTGACAAGTTGGTTTTGGCTATTCAAGCCCTGCCCTCCACCCTCATGCTCCAAGTGTCCAGTTTTCGATCTTGAGGCCAGGGTAGTCTTTGAAATCCGCTTCGTTGTTGGTCACCAGCACGACGGCAGCGCTGACGGCATGGGCAGCGATGAGGCGGTCCATGGTGTCGCGGTTGCGGTCTCGCACAGCGGCCCGCACCACGCCGTAACTTTCAGCGTCGCGTTCCCCAAAAGGCAGCACCGGCACGCGCCCGATAAAGCGCTGCAAGGCACGGTCGGCGGCGCTACGGTCGTCCTGCGGGCAGCGTTCAACGCCATGGCGAAGCTCGGCGTAGGTGACCACCGACATCACGACATCCCCTAGCGGGGTTGCCATGAACCGGGTGCGCACCTGTGGCAAATGTTGGCTGATCAGGTGAATGCAGATGTTGGTGTCCAGCATGAAACGCATGGTTTAGCCTTGCACCTTGTGCTTGTCTGCACGGCCCAAGCCGCTCCAATCCCGCTCATGCTCTTCGTGCACCTCGCGTCCCTCGGCCATGAAACTTTTGGGAAATGCTGCGCATATTTCCGTCAGATCACCAATGGTTTCTTGCACCACAGGGCGCAGCACCAGGGTGTTGCCTACACGCTCAATCTCCACCTCTTGCGCGGCATCCACAAAGCCTAGCTCTTTCGGAATACGCACGGCCAGCGAATTGCCACTTTTGAAGACTCGGGTCAACATAAGTTTCCTTCCTTGAAAATTGGAGTATATACAGGATATACATAAATGCCACTTGGATAGAAGACGGTAGGGTAGCTCGCGGGCCGCCCGGTGTGTGCATGGTCGTGTGCGCCAAAACACTTTTGCTATCCTTTTAGGAGCTGTTTACGCAATACCCATATGCCAAAAATGCATTTTTGGCCTTGTATTTCTTCGCTGCGGCGGCGGTTTGCGGGGCCTTGCATGCCGACGGGTGGGCGGGGCAGGCCTACAAGGCCGCGCAAGCCAAAGCAACCATTGAAATTCTGACATAGGCGTCCATCCCCGGATTCAGCCCCCAGACCGCCCCCCCCTGCCGCGCCAGGACCGATTGGAGTCGCTGCAAGCGCCTTGCCCAGCCAGCCCCGGCCCTACGATGGCCTGACGCGGCGGATTGCGCGGGCCAGGAGGTCCAAGCCATCCCCATCGTCCCTTTGTGAAACAGCCAAATCCAGCAACAACCCCGCCATGGCACACACCCGTTGCATCAGCCCCCCGCGCGCCGGTCCGACCGAGGTCACCGTCTTGTTCACTGCCTTCATTGCGGCGACCTATGGCTTCGGCATCTATCTGTTTGCGGCGCTGATGCCGGATATTCGCGCAGCCCTGGGCTTCGACTATGCAGCGGTGGGGGTCATGACGGCGTCGGTGCAGGCGGGGTTTTTGGTGTTCGCCTTGCTGAGTGGTTTTTTGGCGCCCGTGCTGGGCGCCAAACGCACCATGCTGGGCTCAATCCTCCTCTGTGCTGCGTGTCTGCTGGCGATGTCCATGGTCTCCAGCACCCTGGCGCTGGGGTTGCTGCTGACACTGCTGGGCGCGGCTGCGGCCTCGGTATGGATTCCCATGGCGGCCCTCACCCAGAGAATCATCCCCGAAGGCCGTCGCGGCATGGCACTGGGCCTCATGTCTTCCGGCACGGCCTATGGCGTGTTCTTGAATGGCTGGGTCGTGCCCGCAGTGCTGCCGGGCTACGGCTGGGCGGGCGTGTGCCTGCTGCTGGGCGGCGTGACCCTGTTGCTGGCGCTGTGGGCGCTGTGGCGCTTGGGCTGGCGCGACGAACCGGTCGCACCTGCCGCGAAACGCAGCTCCAGCCCCCAGAAGAACCGGCTGCGGGTGCTGCTTCGCCCCCTGTCGCTGGGTGTCTTGGCCATGATGTTTCTCAACGGCCTGTCCTGCATGCCTGCACAGAACTACCTCTCCGCCATGATGCGGGAGCAGTTGCATTACGACGTTTCAGCGGCGGCCATGGCCTGGAGCCTCATTGGGGTACTGGGCATGGGCGGCGGGCTGGCGATGGGTGCGCTGGCCGATCGCATCACCATCCGGCGGGCCATGGTGCTCACCTATGCGCTGTTGTCCATGGCAGCCCTGTGCTTCCTTTGGCACACGGGGCTGGCCATGGTGTATGCAGGCGCGGTGTGTTTTGGGCTGGCCTTTTATGCCGTGTTTGGCCTGGTCCCAGCCTATGTGGGCACCCAGTACTGCGCCGAGGACACCAGCGCGGTCTTTGGTGTGGGCAACGTCTTGCTGGGCCTGGGTGGTGTAGTGGGGAACCTGTTTGGTGGCATCAGCCGCCAAAACACGGGCGATTTCGACGGGGTGTTTGGCCTGGTGCTGGCTGCCGCACTGGCCACCTTGGTCCTGAGCCTTTTTATGCGCAATGAGCGCGCCTGAGAGCACCCCCATGCGTGCCTGGAGGAAACCCAGCCGGATGTCACCGGGGCAACCGCGCGCCCACAAATGCCTGCATGTGAAACGCCGCATGCTCGGGCATGTAGGCGTAGGCCTGCCCCTGCGGGCAGGCCTGGCGCGCCAGGCAGCCGGACTGCATGCAGGCCTGCCCGCTCACACGGTGCAGATGGGTGCTGCAGGCATCCACCTGGAAAGACGTTCCCGTATAGGCCTGCACCGGACAGGCCTGCAAGCAGGGCTGGCCCTCGCAGCGCAAGCACTGGTCCGGGCTGGCGGCGGTCTGCGCCGACGACGGCGGCTGGAGATCAGCCGCCACCAGCGTGGGCAGGGCCAGTGCAAACCGGTAGGCATGCCACAGGCCGTAGTCCGGATGCATGCGCAGCATCAGCGGGCTGCTGTGCAACGCTTCGGCACGCGAGGCCCATTGTTGAAACGGGTGGTAGGGCGGCCCGTCAAAGGGGAACAACGCCAGGCCGCCCCAGCGTTGCGCCAGTGCCTGGCCAATGGCGCGACTCCAGCGGTCCAGCGGGTGTGGCAAGCCGTCCGCATAAAAAGAGGAGGCACGAAAGGCAGACCACAGGGCGGACCCTACCGCCCCCACCATCCACACCACGGCGGCACTTTGCCCGTCCGGCAAGGCGGCAATCGCGTCACCCGGCTCGGGCCGCCAGCCACCACGCACCTGCAGTCCATGATCGGTGAGTGCCTCCTGGAGTTGGGAGCGGGAAACGGGCAGCGCGGACATGCGGGTCTTTTTTAAAACTTCTTGGTGGTGGGTGGCCCGGACGCGGTGGCGGTCACACGGGCCTCGAAGAAGATATTACCGTCAATGTCGTTGTTGACTTTGTTGTCCTCCTGGCTGAATTCGACACAGACGCCGGACGCGCCCGCCTCCAGCGCCCGCGCCTCGGCGTCCCGCGCGGCCAGTTGCTGGGCGTGGTGGATGGCGGGGGCCAGGGCGTCAAAGTCGCGCGGGCCTGCGGCGGTGAAGACCCGAAACACGCCGCGCACCGGCTGGGACACGGTCAGGTGCACGCGCTGCGACACCTGCCCCAGCACCGCGCCCACGGCGTTGGCCACGTCCGCAAACTCCGGCATGCGCAATTGAACACCCAAGCCCCGGGCGACCTCGGGGTAGTAACTCGCAGCGGGCGCCCCCACCGCCACCAGTGGCACATCGGGGGCAAATTGCAGCTTGAACACCGAGGCGCTTTGCACCAGCGGGGCGCTGCGCCGGTACAAGGCCATCTGGGTCAGCAAGGTGGCCATCTTGCTGGCGTTGCCTTCGTTCATGTGCCCGGCGTCGTTGAGCCCGGCTTCGATCAGTTTTTGGCAAATGGTGTCGGTGACCTTGTCCACCACCTGGCGCGCCGGGGCCTGCGCGTCGCCCAGGACCCAGGTTCCCAGCCCGTACAGGTGGCGCATCTGGCGGGCCCAGATGCGTGCGCCAAACACCGCCGCGTCGGTGCTCCAGTGGGCCGACAGGCCCAGCACATGCGCCGCGTCGCTGGGCGTAAAGCCGCTGTAGATGGCCAGCCCCTTGCGCTCCAGGCGGGCAATGGCGCGCGACAGGCCACGGTCTTCGATGTTGGCGCGCTCCAGGTCGATGGGGCCGCCCGCCAGGCGCTCCCAGGCCCGCAGCTCGTCATCCGCCAGGCGGGCCAGCATGGCCTCGTCGGCCTGCAGCCGTTGCGCAAACCGGATCTGGCTGGCATGCGGGGTCTCGTTTTGCTGGCGCTCCAGGGTGGCCAGCACCTGCGGGTGTTCATGCGCCAGCAGGCTCAGGGGCACCACCCGGCGCGGGCCGATCACCAGGCCCTCACCGCCCTGAAAACGCACCTCGCTGTCGCCGCCCAGGCCGATGGCGTAGACCTTAACGGCCTCGACCATGGGGCGCCACTTGCCGATCATGGCGCCGTCAAAACTCAGCTCGGGCCGGCCATGGCGCACCACCGCAATGTCGGTGGTGGTGCCGCCCATGTCCGCCACGATGGCGTGCTCCAGCCCGCTGAGCGCACAGGCGCCCAGCACACTGGCCGCCGGGCCGGACAGCACCGTGCCCACCGGACGCTTGAGGGCACTGGCGACATTGATCAGGGTGCCATCGCCCTTGACCATCATGAGCGGCGCATCGATGTGGCGGGCCTGCAGCGTGTGCTTGACCGAGTCGATCAGCGCCTTGACATGCGAGATCATGCGGGCGTTCAGTGCCACCGTCATGGCGCGCCGGGGTGCGCCCAGGCTGGACGCCAGTTCGTGGCCGCAGGTCACCGGTTTGTCGCACAGGGCTTGCACCCAGGCGCGCAGTTGCAGTTCGTGCGCAGGGTTGCGCACGCCAAAACTGGCGGAAATGGCAAAGGCCGATACACGCGGGGCGTGCTGGAGAATGGCCGCGTGCGAGGCCGCTTCGTCCAGCGCCTGCACCGGCGCGCCGCCCGCGTCATGTCCGCCGGGCAGGGACACAATGGCCTCGCTGCCCAGCAAATCCACCAGGCCGCTGGCCTTGATCTGCGGCGGGTCGTAGCCCGCCAGCAAAACACACACGGGCGAGCCCTTGCCCTCCACCACCGAGTTGGTGGTGAGCGTGGTGGACAGGGACACCAGCGCCACCCGCGACAACAAGGCCTTGGGGAGCTTGTCCAGCGAAGCACCGATGCCCAGCGTCAGGTCGAACCGGGTGGTCAGGCTCTTGGCGGACGCCACGATTTTTCGGTTCGCATCCAGCAAGACGGCGTCGGTAAAGGTTCCCCCGGTGTCTATGCCTAAAAAATAGACCATGGAATCAGTCGCCGGCCTCACACAGCCAGCGGTACAAATAATCCGCAAAGCTGCGCCGCACCGTTACTTCGAAGTGCGTGCCCGCCTCACGGCACAACACCATGGCGCCGGCTTTGGCGACATGGGTTTGCGCCAGTGCCCCGGAGCCAAAGACGCGGGGATGCAGGTCCAGCGGGCAGCCCCTGGAGAGCAGGTCGGCGGCGGCCGCGCCCTGCACCGTCAAGGTGGTATTGCCATCACCCACCTGCACCAGCGAGAAGTGCCGCCCCTGCAGACTCTGGCGCAAAGCGGCCTCGACGGCAGCCCCCTGGCCGTCTTGCAGCTTGAGCAGCCATTCGTCGGGCCCCATCCACAAAAGCTGGCGTTGCTCCGCCAGGCTGGCGGTGTTGGCCTGCACCGGCAGGTGCAAACCGCTGGCCGCAAGCACCGCCTGGACAAAACCCGCGTCTGCGGCGTCGCCGCGCACATTGATCATCTCCACAAAAGGGATTTCACCCAGTGTGCAAGACCGCCCATCCACCCGCAGCAGCCGCTGCCCCAGGCGCGTGATGCCGGCCAGGGGGCTTTCCAAAACCATCTCAGACATGGTGACGTGTCCCTTCTGGGTCATAAAAAACCGGGCTGCAGACCGTGGCGGGCACATAGCGGCCATCGACCAGCGGCGCATACACCTTTTGCCCCATGCGCTCCATGCCGGAACGGACCACCGCCATGGCCACTGAGCGCTGCAAGGTGGGGCTGAAATAACTGGAGGTGACATGCCCCAGCATGGGCACCGGCGCGGGGCTGGCCTGCGCATTGCCGGTCAGTTGCGCCCCTTCGGGCAGCACCAGTTGGGCGTCATCCGTCAGCAGGCCCACCAACTGTTTGCGGTCCGGGCCTGCGGTGTGGCTGCGGCTCAGGGAGCGTCGGCCCAGGAAATCCTTGCTCTTGGCCACCATGCCTCCCATGCCGAGGTCAAACGGGCTGATGGAGCCGTCGGTGTCCTGGCCGACAATGATGTAGCCCTTCTCGGCCCGCAGCACATGCATGGTTTCGGTGCCGTAGGGGGTGATGCCCTGGTCCGCACCGGCGGCCATCAAGGCCTTCCAGACGTGGGCTCCCGAATGGGAGGGCACGTTCACCTCAAAAGACAGTTCGCCCGAAAAGCTGATGCGCATGATGCGTGAGCGCACCCCGGCCACGGTGCCGTCGCGGTAGCTCATGAAGGGGAAGGCTGCGGCCGACAGGTCCACGTCGTGGCAGACCCGCTCCACCACGGTGCGGCTCTTGGGCCCCACCACGGCAAAGGTGGACCACTGGTCGGTCACCGTGGTCATGTAGACCTGCATGCCGGGCCACTCGGTCTGCACCCAGCGCTCCATCCAGGTCAAGACCCGCGCCGCGCCGCCGGTGGTGGTGGTCATCAAAAAGTGGTTCTCGCCCAGCCGCGCCGTGACGCCGTCGTCAAACACCATGCCGTTTTCATCCAGCATCAGGCCGTAGCGGCATTTGCCCACCTCCAGCTTGAGCCAGGGGTTGGTGTACAGCCAGTTCAGCAGCTTGGCCGCGTCCGGCCCCTGGATGTCAATCTTGCCCAGGGTGGATGCGTCCAGCATGCCCACCCCCTGGCGCACAGCCAGCACCTCGCGGTGCACCGCCTCGTGCAGCGTCTCCGCGCCCTGCGGGAAGTACCAGGGACGTTTCCATTGGCCCACGTCTTCAAACAGGGCACCTGCCGCCACATGGCATTCGTGCGGGCTGGTTTTGCGCGCGGGGTCAAACACATCGCCCCGTTCCAGCCCGGCCAGGGTGCCAAAGCTGATGGGCAGGTAATTGGGGCGGAAGGTGGTGGTGCCGACCTGGTCGATGGGTTTGCCCAGGGCGCGTGCGGCAATGGCCATGCCATTGATGTTGCCCAGCTTGCCCTGGTCCGTGCCAAAGCCCATGGCGGTGTAGCGCTTGATGTGCTCAATCGATTCAAACCCCTCGCGCACCGCCAGTTCGATATCGCTGGCGCCCACGTCGTTCTGGTAGTCCACAAAGGCCTTGGCGCGGCGGGACACAGGAGCGTCCGTCTCGGCAATCCAGAAGGCGCCGATGGCTTCCACCGCGGGCTCCTGCACCTGGAAAACCTGGGGGGCCGCCTTGAATCCCGCCTTGGTGGCCGCCGCCGCGCCGGCATCACTGGCCTCGGCCAGGGTTTGGGTCAAAGACCAGGTGGCCTTGCAGGCGCCCACGTTGTACTGGTGGGGCATGGTCACGCCGGGCGCGAAACACAGCGCCACAGCGTTCCACAGCGCTTTACCGCCAGAATGGGAGTACAGGTGGATGGCCGGGTTCCAGCCCCCGGCCATGCCAATGGCGTCACAGGGCAGGTGGCGCCGCTCGCCGCTGGCCCGGTCGCCGACCATCCGGCACACCGTCACGCCGCTCACCGCCACACTGCCATGGGCTTGCAGGGGCACATGGCCCCGCAACACCGTGACGCCGGCGTCATACGCCTGCTGCACCCGCCCGCCCGCCACCGAGTGGCCGCCACGCACATCCACCACCGTGACCTGCGCGCCCGCTGCCTGCAACACGCGGGCGTCGTCGTAGGCGCTGTCGTTGTTGGTCAGCAGCACGATGCGCTGGCCCACGCACACGCCGTACAGCTGCGCATAGTCGGCCATGGCGGAGGACAGCATCACGCCGGGCAGGTCGTTGTTGCCAAACACCATGGGGCGTTCGTGGGCCCCGGTGGCCAGCACCACCTGGTGGGCGCGCACCCGCCACAAGCGCTCGCGAAAGCCCTGGCGCTCGGCCAGGGGGAGGTGGTCGGTCAGGGACTCACGGATGGTGAGAAAGTTGTGGTCGTGGTAACCAAACACCACGCCGCGGCGGATGATGCGTACCTCTGGCATCTGCGCCAGCGCGGCCTCGGCGGCGCGCACCCAGTCACGCACCAATTGGCCGTCCACCGTGCCCTGCTGGCGGTGCGCGCCGCCCCCCAGGGCTGGCCCCAGCTCCGCCAGAATGACACGCGCGCCGCTGCGCCCGGCCGCCAGGGCGGCGGCCAGCCCCGCCACACCGCCACCGACCACCAGCACGTCGCAATGGATGTTCTGGTGCACATAGCGGTCGGTATCTTCTTCGCTGGGCGCGCTGCCCAGGCCGCCGGCCTTGCGGATCAAGCGCTCGTACCACATCCAGGCCTTGGCCGGCCACATGAAAGTCTTGTAATAAAACCCGGCCGGAAACAAGGGGGTGAACCAGCGGTTGATGCTGAACAGCTGCTTGCCCAGGCTCGGCCAGGGGTTGACGCTCTGGGCCTGCAGGCCTTGGTACAGCTCCACCTCGGGCATCTTGGCGTTGGGGATGGTGTGGCCGCCGCTTTCGAGCTGCACCAGGGCCGACGGCTCCTCGATGCCGCAGGTGAGGATGCCACGCGGGCGGTGGTACTTCCATGACCGTGACAGCACCGTCTCGCCCGCCGCCAGCAGTGCGGAGGCCAGCGTGTCACCGGCAAAGCCGCTGTAGGCGCGGCCGTTGAACTGAAAGGCGATGCTGCGCGAGCGGTCCAGGCGCTCGCCGCCCTGGGGCATGCGGACCGCACTCATGCGCCCTCTCCCTGGGCCGCTGGCCCCTGCTGGGCTGGCGCATCAGGGTCTTCACCCGGCTTGTAAAACTTGCTGAACACATAGCTCACCGTATGGCGCTCGGCATTGAACCAGCGCCGGCACCCCAGGGAATGCAGCCACTGCTCCCGGTGCAGGCCCTTGGGGTTTTTGCGCATAAAAAGGTAGTCCCCCCACTGCGCATCGCTCAGCGCATCGGTGTCCAGGGGGCGGGCAATATGGGCTTCGCCGCCACAGCTGAACTCGCTTTCAGCTCGGGGACCGCACCAGGGGCAGGTGATTTGTAGCATAGGGGTGTCTAGTGGGCCACGCCGGCGGCGCCGTGTTCGTCGATCAGGTGGCCGGAGGTGAAACGGTTGATGGAAAAGGCCGCGTTCAGGGCATGCGGCGCGTCGTTCGCCATGGTGTGCGCCATGACCCAGCCCGAACCCGGTGTGGCCTTGAATCCGCCGGTGCCCCAGCCGCAGTTGAAATACAGGCCCTGGATATGGGTCTTGGAGATGATGGGGCAGGCGTCCGGCGCCACGTCCACAATGCCGCCCCACTGCCGGTTCATGCGCACCCGGCGGAAGATGGGAAACAGCTCGCAGATGGCCTGCAAGGTGTGCTCGATCACGGGGAAGCTGCCGCGCTGGCCGTAGCCCAGGTAGCTGTCGATGCCCGCGCCAATGACCAGGTCCCCCTTGTCGGACTGGCTGACATAGGCATGGATGGCATTGGACATCACCACGGTGTGCAAAATCGGCTTGAGCGGTTCGGACACCAGGGCCTGCAAGGGGTGGCTCTCCAGCGGCAGCCGGATGCCCGCCATGTCGGCCAGCACCGTGCTGTGGCCGGCGGACACAATGCCGATTTTTTTGCTCTTGATGGTGCCGCGCGTGGTTTCCACCCCCACCACCTGGCCGCCTTCGCGCTGGATGCCGATCACCTCGCAGTTTTGCAAAATATCCACCCCCAGGCGGTCCGCGGCCCGGGCAAAACCCCAGGCAATGGCGTCGTGGCGGGCCACCCCGCCGCGCGGTTGAAACGAGGCCCCCATCACCGGATAACGCAGGCTGGCCGAGGTGTTCATGATGGGCACCATGGCCTTGATCTGCCCCGGCGTCAGCACCACCCCGTCCACGCCATTGAGGCGGTTGGCATTCACCCGGCGGTTGATATCGCGCATGTCTTGCAGCGAATGGCCCACGTTCATCACGCCACGCTGGCTGAACATGGTGTTGTAGTTGAGCTCCTGCGACAGGCCTTCCCACAGCTGCAAGGCTTTTTCGTAGAGGTGGGTGGCGTCGTCCCAGAGGTAGTTGGACCGCACAATGGTGGTGTTGCGCGCCGTGTTGCCGCCGCCCAGCCAGCCCCGCTCGACCACGGCGATGTTGCGCATGCCGTGCTCTTTGGCCAGGTAATAGGCCGTGGCCAGCCCATGCCCGCCGCCACCCACGATGATGGCGTCGTAGCTGCGCTGGGGTGCGGGGCTACGCCACTGCTTTTGCCAGTTCTCGTGGTAAGACATGGCATTGCGGGCGAGCGAAAAAATGGAAAAATGACTCACATCAGGCCCTTGTCCGTTGTCAACACTCAATCACGTTCACGGCCAAACCGCCGCGACTCGTTTCTTTGTATTTGGTCATCATGTCGCGCCCGGTGTCGCGCATGGTTTTGATCACCTGGTCCAGCGACACAAAGTGGGTTCCGTCTCCGCGCAAGGCCATGCGCGCGGCGTTCAAGGCCTTGACCGAACCCATGGCGTTGCGCTCGATGCAGGGAATCTGCACCCGCCCACCCACCGGGTCACAGGTCAGCCCCAGGTTGTGCTCCATGCCGATCTCTGCGGCGTTTTCAATCTGTTTGGGCGTGCCACCCATGACCGCCGCCAAACCACCCGCCGCCATGGAGCAGGCCACGCCCACCTCGCCCTGGCAGCCCACCTCGGCGCCGCTGATGGAGGCGTTTTCCTTGTAGAGCAGACCAATGGCGCCCGCCGTCAGCAGGAAGTCGCGGATACCCTCCTTGGAGGCGCCGGGACAGAAGCGGTCGTAATAGTGCATGACCGCCGGCACAATGCCCGCCGCCCCGTTGGTGGGCGCGGTGACGACGCGCCCACCTGCGGCGTTTTCCTCGTTGACCGCCATGGCGTACAGATTGACAAAATCCAGCGTGGTCAACTGGTCCCGCAAAGACGCCTCGGGGCGGGCACTCAAGCTGCGGTGCAACTCCGCGGCACGGCGTTTGACCCGCATCCCTCCGGGCAGATGCCCCTCGGTTCTGCAGCCCCGGTCCACACAGGCCCGCATGGCGTCCCATATCTGGTCCAGGCCCGCATCCAGCTCGGCATCGGTGCGCCAGGCGTGTTCGTTGGTGCGCATCACCTGGGCGATGGACATGCCTGTCTGCAGCGTGATGGCCAAAAGCGCATTGGCGCTGGAAAAAGGATGCGCCAACACGGTGGGATCGACCACAAACTGCGGCTGCTCCTTGGACGCGTCGGCCTCCTCTTGCGACACCACAAAGCCACCACCCACCGAGAAATAGCGGCGTTCCTCCAGCACCGCCCCATCCGCAGAAAACGCGCTGAAGCGCACCCCATTGGAGTGAAAGGGCAAGGACTCGCGGCGCAAAAACAGCAGGTCCGTTCGCTCACGGAAAGCCACGCGCTGCGTGCCATCCACCAGCACGCTGGCCTGGGCGCGTATTTGCTGGAGCCGCGCGGCTATGCTGTCGGGGTCCACACTGTCGGGCATGCAGCCCTCCAGCCCCAGCAGGATGGCGGTGTCCGTGCCGTGCCCCTTGCCCGTGGCCCCCAGGGAGCCGTACAGCTTGGCTTCAATGCGGGCGGTTTGCTCCAGCAGTCCCGACTTGTTCAAGCGCCGGGCAAACAGGGCGGCCGCTTTCATCGGCCCCACGGTGTGTGAGGACGAGGGACCGATGCCGATCTTGAAAAGGTCAAAAACGCTGAGTGCCATGGAGCGGCTTCAGGCGTTCAGGCCGGTGCGGGAAAACGGCGGCACAGCGCCACAATGCGCTCGCTCACCTCTTTTTCCACCGCCGCATCGCCCAGGTGGTCCAGCACGTCACACATGGCCGTGGCCACCTGGCGGCATTCCTCCACACCAAAGCCGCGGGTCGTGATGGCCGGGGTGCCCACCCGGATGCCGCTGGTGACGAAGGGGGACTGCGGATCGTTGGGCACCGAATTCTTGTTCACCGTGATGTGGGCGCGGCCCAATGCGGCGTCGGCGTCCTTGCCGGTCAGCCCCTTGGCTATCAGGCTGACCAGCATCAGGTGGTTATCGGTCCCGCCCGACACAATCTCGAAGCCGCGCGCCATGAACACCGCCGCCATGGCGCGGGCGTTGTCAATCACCTGCTGCTGGTAGCTGCGAAACTCCGGCTGCAAGGCCTCCAAAAAGGCCACCGCCTTGGCCGCGATCACATGCATCAAGGGGCCACCCTGGAGGCCGGGGAACACCATGGCGTTGAGCTTTTTCTCGATCTCGGGATTGGCGCGGCACAGGATCAGGCCTCCGCGTGGGCCGCGCAGGGTTTTGTGGGTGGTGGTGGTGACCACATCGGCAAACGGAACCGGGTTGGGGTAAAGCCCTGCGGCCACCAGACCGGCCACATGGGCCATGTCCACCAGCAACAGCGCACCCACCTCATCGCAAATGGCCCGAAAGCGGGCAAAGTCCAGGTGCCGGCTGTAGGCGGAAAAGCCGGCCACAATCATCTTGGGGCGCACCGCCAAGGCCTGGGCTTGCAGTGCGTCGTAATCAATCAGCCCGGTGCGGGTGTCAATGCCGTACTGCTCGGCGTGGTAGAACTTGCCCGAGAAGCTGACCTTGGCCCCATGGGTCAGGTGCCCGCCATGGGCCAGGCTCATGCCCAGCAAGGTGTCGCCCGGTTGCAGCAGGGCCATGTACACCGCCGCATTGGCACTGGAGCCCGAATGGGGCTGCACATTGGCCCAAGCCGCGCCGAACAATTGCTTGGCCCGCTCGATGGCCAGCGTTTCTGCCACATCCACGTATTCACAGCCCCCGTAGTAGCGCTTGCCGGGATACCCTTCCGCATACTTGTTGGTCAGCACACTGCCCTGCGCCTGCAGGACGCGCGGGCTGGTGTAGTTCTCGGAGGCGATCAACTCCAGGTGGTCCTGCTGGCGGCGGACCTCGGCGGCCATGGCGGCACCCAGCTCTGGATCGAATTCATGCAGTGGTGTCATCAAACCCATATTTCACCTTGTGTTGTGCACTTGCCAACGCGTGAACCCCAGTGATTCAAAGTGCGCAGAAAGCGTCTTGGATGTGCCTGCATTGTGGAGAGACAGCCGTGTCTTGGTGTCCGCATTACGACGCCCGGCATGCTGTTCGCGACAAGCTCAGTGCAGCGAATGCCGCTGCGCCGACTGGACGGTGTTGTAAACCAGCATGGTGACGGTCATCGGCCCCACGCCTCCGGGCACAGGCGTGATGTAGGAGGCCTTTTGCCGTACCCCCTCAAAGTCCACATCCCCCACCAGACGCCCGTCGGGCAGGCGGTTGATGCCCACGTCAATCACCACCGCGCCGGTGCGCACCATCTGCGGAACGATCAGGTTGGGGCGTCCCGCCGCCACCACCAGAATGTCCGCCAGGATGGTGAACTGGGCCAGGTCCCGCGTTTTGGCGTGGCATATACACACCGTGGCGTCTTTTTGCATCAGCATCAGGGCCATGGGTTTGCCCACAATATTGCTCGCCCCCACCACCACCACGTTTTGCCCCTCCACCGCAATGCCTTCGTGTTCCAGCATTTTTTGCACGCCGTAAGGGGTGCAGGGCGGAAAGACGGTTTCGCCCTGCACCAGGGCACCCACGTTGTACAGATGAAAACCATCGACATCCTTGTCGCTGGAGATCGCCCCCAGCACGCGCCGGGCGTCAAAATGGGCAGGCAGCGGCAGTTGCACCAAGATGCCGTGCACCTGCGGGTCTTCGTTCAAGCGCCGAATCTCGGCCTCGACCACGCTGCCCGGCGTGTCGGCGTCAAAGCTGTACACCGTGGACTTCAGCCCCACTTCGGAACAGGCCTTGGTTTTGTTGGCGACATAGACCTTGGAGGCCGCGTTGTCACCCACCATGATCACGGCCAAGCCGGGGACCACCCCCCGCGTGGCCAATGCCTTTGTCAGTTCCCGGCATTCATCCCGAACCTGGCGCGCAACTGCATGCCCATCGATTATTTTTGCAACCATGAATCATCCTGTGTGTCAGCGTTGTATGAACCGGGCGAATCCTAGACCGCATGCCCCGCAGCCCATGGCCACCAAAACGACTGCCGTGAACCCATGTGCGACATGCCCTCGCAACGGCCCGGCAGACGCTTGGCGTGTGCATACAAATGGGCGTCGCTTGCGGACCAGAATGGACCAGGGGGCTTGCCCATACTGTCGCCACTTCAGGCCATTTTTGCCGCCTGACCATTGCTCTGGAGACACCGTATGCAAGACGAACAAGTGCAGGCAGCAGCCGAGGCCCCACGCAGCCGCAGGGCGGGTGGCGGGCGCGATGCCAAACGGGCCGCGCGCACCGCACGCAGCAGCCAGTCCGTTCCCTACATCACCCGCAAAATCCCCTACTTCGAAGTGTTGGACGAGGAAGGCCTGCAAACCATCGAGCGCAACGCCGACACCATTTTGGAAGAGGTGGGCATCGATTTTCGGGATGACGCCGAAGCCCTGGAGATATGGAAAGCCGCCGGGGCCGATGTCAAAGGAGAGCGTGTACGCTTCCCCCGCGGCCTGTGCCGCAGCCTGGTGCAGGCCTCCGCCCCCCGCGAGTTCACACAGCACGCCCGCAACCCGGCGCACAACGTGGTCATAGGCGGCAAGAACACGGTGTTTGCACCGGCCTACGGTTCACCCTTTGTGCGCGACCTGGAGCGGGGGCGCCGCTACGCAACCATCGAAGACTTCCGCAACTTCGTCAAGCTCACCTACATGGCGAATTCGCTGCACCATTCGGGCGGCACCATCTGCGAGCCGGTGGACCTGCCGGTGAACAAACGCCACTTCGACATGGTGTACTCGCACATGAAGTACAGCGACAAACCCTTCATGGGCTCCGTCACCCACCCCGACCGTGCCCACGACACCGTGGAGATGGCCAAGCTCCTGTTCGGCGACGCCTATATGGACCCGCTGACGGGCCGGCCCAAAACGGTGGTGATCAATTTGATCAACGCCAACTCGCCGATGACCTTCGACGAAACCATGCTGGGCGCCGCCAAGGTGTACGCCCGCGCCAACCAGGCCACCATCATCACGCCCTTTATTCTGGCGGGCGCCATGTCGCCGGTGACCGTGGCCGGCACGGCGGCGCAAACCCTGGCCGAGGCCCTGGCAGGTATGGCCTTTGTGCAGCTCGTCAACCCCGGTGCGCCGGTGGTGATGGGAAGTTTCGCCTCGTCAATTTCCATGCAGTCCGGCGCCCCCACTTTTGGCACCCCCGAGCCCGCTTTGGTGCTGTATGTCATGGCTGCACTGGCTCGCCGCCTGGGCGTGCCATTCCGTTCGGGCGGTGGTTTGTGCGGCTCCAAGATATCCGACGCGCAGGCCGCATCGGAGGCCGCCAACACCCTGCTGCCCACCTGCCTGGGCGGGGTCAATTTTGTGCTGCACACGGCGGGCTGGCTGGAAGGCGGCTTGTCCATGGGCTACGAAAAATTCATCATGGACGTGGACCAGGCCGGCATGATGCACACCTTGCTGGCCGGAGTGGACATGTCTGAAAACGGGCAGGCCATGGACGCCATCCGCGAGGTCGGGCCTGGCAAACATTTCCTGGGCTGTGCCCACACCCAGGCCAACTTCGAAAGTGCCTTTTACCGCTCCCCCATCACCGACAACAACAGCTTCGAGCAGTGGGAAGCCGAAGGCTCGCGCGACCTGACGGCGCGGGCCAATGCGATGTGGAAAAAACAATTGGCGGAATACGAAGCGCCGCCCCTGGACGTGGCGGTGGACGAAGCCGTGCTGGACTATGTCAACCGCCGCAAGGCGGCGTTTGCAGACTCCAACATTTAGACCAGACGCTGCCACACACAGGCCGGTGCATGCTCCATGCGCCGCGCCTTTGCACGCCCCAACGGACCCGCCCCATGCACACCACATCCACCCACCAAATCCTGAAACTCAAGGGCCTGCGCTTTGCCGCCAACCTGGGCATTCTGGAGCATGAAAAAACCGCACCGCAGCCGATTGAAGTGGACGCGGAACTCAGCCTGGGCGCACAGCCACTGCTACCCCGGGATGACGATATAGGCCATGTGCTGGACTACCGCAAAGTGCGCCAGATCATCATCAACGAGTGCACTGCAGAGCATGTGAATTTGCTAGAAAGTCTGATTGGAAAACTGGCCAATCGCTTGCTGCAACTTCCCGGCGTGTTGGGCGTGCGCGTGAGAATTGCCAAGCTGGAAATATTTGAAGACTGCGAGGTCTCCATCCATGTGGAGGCGGGGTCGTGGTGAGAAAAATCAGTTTCCCTTGGCACCTTTTTGAATAAAGCGATCTACCCTTCTTGGAAGCACGCATTTTTCTCCGAAGAAAATCAAGCCGCAGCCAGCATCAAGTGCCCAATTTCTGCCTTTGCAGGTCGCACACTGATTTCAATGTCGTAGCCCAACCGCGTCAGGCAGTCCATCAGCTTGCGTTCCGACAGATTGGAAAAGTCACCACGCATCATGTCGGAGACCTTGGGCTGTGTGATGCCCATCCGTTTAGCGGCTTCTTGTTGCGTCAGGCCAAGGCTGCGCATGGCTTTTCTGATCGCGATGACCAAGCCCGTTTTGATTTTTAGCTTTTCGGCATCCGCCAGACCAAGGTCGGCAAATACGTTGCCGGAACCACGATGCACTTCAACGCCATTAATCAGTCGAGTTTTCATTTCCGCAACTCCTTTGCAAACGCTTCGGCAATTTTTAGCCTTGCGTGAATGATGTCCATGTCTTCCTTCGGCGTGGCGATACCGCGCTTGCTTTTCTTCTGGAAGCAGTGAAGGACAAACACTGCCTCGGCAAACTTGACGGTGTACACGGCACGGTAGGTGCCACCCACATCGTCTTCCACCACCTCAAGCACCCCTGCACCACCAAAACCCTTGAGCACTTTTGCAGCGTCGTGTTTGTCACCGGCCTGCGCCAACGACAAAGCGAAGCCAAAAACCCGTCGAATATCCGCAGGCAAGGCCAACAGGTCTTTGTGGCTGCTGCCGATCCATTCGAGAGGTTTTTCTTTGCTGAGCATACGCACAAATATACATGAACTGGTATTAAATATCAACCCATCTTTAATGAAGATATTTGCGCCTAAAGTCTTCCTGTTTTTTCGCCCTGCAGCCCCGGCAATAGACCCTTTTTTTCGCTTCACCAACAGACATCAGAAACCCGTGCAATCGCATGCACGACCACCGTTTCTTCATTGGCGACCACCCCAAAAATGCACCAAAAAAGTCCAAGGGAAAACACCAAGAAAACCGTCACAAATAAGACCCGAAATTGTCATGCATTTGCGATATTCTGAATCACTTGAATGGATGACGGAATCCCCATCGGATGCAAAAAACAGAGCGCTTCACAGGGTGGCCCCAGCGTGCATTTGCAGCATGTCGTTTCTTTTCAAACTCCCTTAATTCCAACTTGAAGGAACAGAAATATGTCAGCCCAACCATTGCGCGTTTTGGCCGCAGCCGCCCTGGCGGTTTGCGCAGCGCCCCACGCGTTTGCACAGTCCGCAGCCCTCGTCACCGCAGCCAAAGCGGAAGGACAACTCACCGTGATTGCGCTGGCGCGCAGCTGGTGTGGCTACGGCGCGGTGATTGATGCATTCAAGGCCAAGTACGGCATCAAGGTCAACGAACTCAACCCCGATGCCGGTTCGGGGGACGAGCTCGAAGCCATCAAGGCCAACAAAGACAACAAAGGCCCCCAGGCCCCCGACACGATTGACGTGGGCCTGTCCTTCGGGCCACAGGCCAAAGCGGCGGGGCTGCTGCAGCCCTACAAGGTCGCCAACTGGGCCACGATTCCAGACTCCGCCAAGGACGCGGAAGGTTACTGGTATGGTGACTACTACGGGGTGCTTGCATTCCAGGTCAACACCGACATCATCAGCAAAGTTCCCTCCGATTGGAGTGATCTGCTCAAGCCGGAGTACCGCAATGCAGTGGCCTTGGCCGGTGACCCGCGCACCGCCAACCAGGCCATCCAAAGCGTGTATGCCGCTGGCGCCAGCACGGCAGGAAGCGACGCTACCAAAGCCGGCACCGCGGGCCTTAAATACTTTGCGGACATGAACAAGGCGGGCAACTTTGTTCCGGTCATCGGCAAAGCCGCCTCCCTGGCGCAGGGCAGCACACCGGTGGTGATTCGCTGGGACTACAACGCCCTGGCCGATCGCGATGCCCTCAATGGCAACCCCAAAGTGGCCGTGGTGGTGCCTAAATCAGGTGTTGTGGCAGGCGTCTACGTGCAAGCTATCAGCGCCTATGCGCCCCACCCCAACGCAGCCAAGTTGTGGATGGAGTATTTGTATTCGGATGAAGGACAACTGGCATGGCTCAACGGCTACTGCCATCCGATTCGCTTCAACGACCTGGTCAGCAAGAAGCTGATCCCCAAGGCCATGATGGACAAATTGCCCGCCGCCGAAGGGTATGCCAAGGCCCTGTTCCCCACACTGGAGCAACAAACCGCCTACAAGGAAATCATTGGAAAACAATGGGACCAGGTGGTGGGTGCGACGGTGAAGTAATTTACCCACAACACTGCCCTTGATTGCGCCCATGCAAACCATCCCCACCCACCCCGAAAGCCGTGGGCGCAACTGGAATTGGATCGGGGTTCTCCCCTTCTTTCTGTTCGCCCTGCTGTTTCTGATTTTGCCCACCAGCTACCTCATGGTGGGGGCCTTTCAGGATGCCGAGGGTGGCTTCACCTTCGCCAACATTCGGGGTCTGCTGGAAGACAACGTGGTGAGCGCCTACTGGATCAGCATCAAGATCAGCGCCGCGTCCGCCCTGGGGGGCGGGCTGCTGGGCTTCTTGCTGGCCTGGGCGGCGGTGTTGGGGAAGCTGCCCGCATGGATACGCCCCACACTCATGACCTTTTCCGGGGTGGCCTCCAACTTTGCCGGGGTGCCCCTGGCATTTGCCTTCCTGGCCACACTGGGAAGGGTGGGGCTGGTGACGGTATTGTTCAAGAAGTTTCTGGGGTTCGACCTGTATTCCACCGGCTTCAGTGTCCTGAGCTTTGCCGGGCTGGCGCTGACCTACCTGTATTTTCAAATCCCCTTGATGGTGCTGATCGTCACGCCCGCGCTGGAGGGCATCAAACGCGAGTGGAGAGAAGCGTGCGACTGCCTGGGCGGCACCGCATTCCAGTACTGGCGCTATGTGGCCTTGCCGGTTTTGTGGCCCAGCATTCTGGGTGCCATGCTGCTGCTGTTTGCCAATGCCTTTGGCGCGGTGGCCACCGCCTATGCCTTGACAGGCAGTTCCCTGAATATTGTGCCCATCTTGCTGTTTGCGCAGATACGCGGCGATGTGCTGCACAACCCCAACTTGGGCTATGCGCTGGCCTTGGGCATGATCGTGATCACCGGCATCTCCAATGCGGGCTACATGTGGCTGCGCAGCCAATCCGAGCGGGGGCGCACATGAAATCCACCTCACGTCTGGGAGCGTGGATTGCGTTCATTGTGGGCGCAAGCTATTTCCTGATTCCGCTCATCGCCACCTTTGAATTCAGCCTGCGCATGCGCCGCGGCGAATACAGCTTCGACGCCTACCGGGCGGTGTTTGCCGACCCGCAGTTTCAGGCCACCTTTGGTTACTCCATGGTGATGGCCGCCATCACCATCGTGCTGGGTGTGCTGCTGGTGGCGCCCACCGCCTACTGGGTGCAGTTGCGCCTGCCCAAGCTGCGCCCGCTGGTGGAATTCATCACCCTGCTGCCGCTGGTGATTCCGGCCATCGTCATCGTGTTCGGGTATTTGCGCCTCTTTAACAGCAGCTCCTACCTGCCGCTCACCGGCAACGAAACGGCCACCGATTTTCTGCTGGTGTGCAGCTACGTGACGCTGTCCCTGCCCTATATGTACCGCTCGGTCGATACCGGTTTGCGCGCCATTGACGTGCGCACCCTGACCGAGGCCGCCGAGGTGCTGGGTGCCAACCGCGCCACGATCCTGTTCAAGGTGATCTTTCCGAACATCAGCTCGGCCATCCTGTCGGGCGCCTTCCTGACGTTTGCGGTGGTTATCGGGGAATTCACCATGGCCAGCTTGCTGAGCCGCCCGGCCTTTGGCCCCTACCTGCAACTGATGGGCGCGAACAAGGCCTACGAGCCCTCTGCGCTGGCCGTCATCGCCTTCCTCATCACCTGGGCCTCTATGGGCTTGATCCAGCTGTTCGGCCGCAACGCCAGCACACGGCGCGCGCCGCCCGCCAGCAACTCTTGACCCTGCCCCCAAAAAACCACAAAAAATGAGACCCGGCCATGGCATTCCTTGAAATATCCAATTTAAAAAAATCCTTTGACAAACTCACCGTGGTGCATGACTTCACCATGAACATCGAGCGTGGCGAGTTCATCACCTTCCTGGGCCCGTCGGGCTGCGGCAAGACGACCATTTTGCGCATGCTGGCGGGCTTTGAATCACCCTCTGCAGGGCTGGTCCGGTTTGACGGGCGCGACGTCACCCACCTGCCCACCAATCAGCGCAACATCGGCATGGTGTTCCAGTCCTATGCGCTGTTCCCCAACATGACCGTGGCCGACAACATCGGCTTTGGCCTGAAAGTGGCCAAAATGCCGCAAGCGCAAATCGACCACCGGGTGGAAGAAATGCTGGCGCTGATCAAGCTCAAGCCCCTGGCGGGGCGCTACCCCTGGCAGTTGTCCGGCGGGCAGCAGCAGCGGGTGGCGCTGGCGCGGGCCCTGGCCAACCAACCCCAGGTGCTGCTGCTGGACGAGCCCTTGTCGGCACTGGACGCCAAGATCCGCGTCTCCCTGCGTGAAGAGATACGGGCGCTGCAGCGCGAGCTGGGCATCACCTCCATCTTTGTCACCCACGACCAGGAAGAAGCCCTCTCCATCTCGGACCGCATCGTGGTACTCAACGAAGGCCGGGTGGAGCAAATCGGCAGCCCCAGTGAGGTGTACAACTTTCCCCGCACCCGCTTTGTGGCGTCCTTCGTCGGCACGCTCAACTTGCTCCAGGGCGTTGTCACCGATGCTGGCACCGGGCGCATTGCCGTGGGTGGGCAAAGCCTGGTCACTTCCAACAAAGCGGCAGGCATGGCAGCCGGGCAAAACCGGGCGCTGGCCATCCGCCCCGAAGCCATCACCTTTGAAGCGCCCCAGCAGGGGCGCAACTCGCTGGCCGCCACGGTCGAAGAAGTGAACTTCCTGGGTGCCATCGTGCGCATCCGGGCACGCCTGGAGGAAGCGGTCATCTCGCTGGACGTGTTCAACGACCCGAACCTGGTGCTACCCCAGCGCGGCGCACCGGTCACCCTGGGCTTTTCGCACGACAGCCTGCTGGTGCTGGAGTAGGTTTTACTCCGAAACTCAACAGCCTTTTAGGCCTTTTCGGCATACTGGATAAGCGTAAGCAGCTCCTAAATTTATAGCAAAACACCACCCGAGCGGCGTCCGCTGCCGCGCTTCAGGTTGGCGCCCGCCGCCGCGCCGCCCAAGCGGCTGAGTTCACCACCCCACTGGGCGCGTGCGCCGACCGACACCTCACCCAAAGTGGCGACGATGGCGTCCAGCTCCGGGGCGGGGCCCGGGGTGTGGGCGTCCAGCGCCTCGCGCATGGCCCGCAGGTGCCGGGGAGAGGTGCCGCAGCAACCGCCAATGATGCGCGCCCCGGCGTCCAGTGCCATGCGGGCATAGACGCCCATCAACTCTGGCGTGCCGTTGTAGCAAATGGCGCCATCCACGTACTGCGGTATGCCGCAGTTGCCCTTGGCCACCAGCACCACGTCGGGCCCGGCGGCTTGTGCCAGGTTGTGGATGCAGGCCACCACCTCGGCCGCGCCCACCCCGCAGTTGGTGCCGCACGCGGCCAGCCTGGGTGCCAGGGTTTTCTCGATGCCAGCGAAGTCACTGGGCGACAGGCCCATCATGGTGCGGCCATTGGTGTCAAAACTGAGGGTGCAAACAATGGGCAGGCCCACCGTGGCCGCGCCCGCCACGGCCGCCTCCACCTCCTCCCGCGAAGACATGGTTTCTATCCACAGCACGTCCACCCCGCCTTGCGCCAAGGCGCTGGCCTGCTCGGCAAAGGCTTGTTGGGCCTGGTCGAAGGTCAAGGCTCCAATCGGCTCCATGATTTCACCGGTAGGCCCCATGCTGCCCGCCACGGCCACCGTGCGGCCACTGGCGTCGGCCACCCCACGCGCGATGCGCGCCGCCGCGGTGTTCAACTCGGCCACCCGGTGCTCGGCCTGGTGCAGCTTCAGGCGGTAGCGGGTGCCGCCAAAGCTGTTGGTCAGCAAGATGTCTGCGCCCGCCTCCACAAAGCTGCGGTGCAGCGCGGCAATGCGTTCGGGATGGTCGATGTTCCACAGCTCCGGTGCATCGCCCGAGACCAGCCCGACCTCAAACAGGTTGCTGCCGGTGGCGCCATCGGCCAGCAGCCAGGGGCGTGAGGCCAGGAGTTGGGAGAAACGGTTGGAAGCGGAGGGGTGCATGGCAGTCATGGAAAAGGCTGGGGTTGGAGCGAAAGGCTTGGGCGCGGCCGGGTGCTGGCGCACCCAGTCACTGAATTTGTTCGGGCGTGACCACCACCCAGTTGTGCTGGGCGTTCACCGTCAGGCCCTGCGCACTTTGTGCGGCAGCATGCTGGGCCTGCAGGTGCTGGATTTTTTGCAGCGCATGATCGGAGCGGGACACAAACAGGCGCAAGGCGCCCTGTTCCACGTCCGGCCCCCGAAACAGCATGGGCCCGTCGCTCTCAGGGGTGTCCCCCGCCACCAGAACCGGCTTTTTCCAGGGGTGTACATAGGTGTGAATGGCGGCCTGCTTGCCCTCGTACCAGGGCAGGGGCGCCCACAGGGTGGCGGTCATTTCGTGGTCCAGCAAATCGTGGGGGTGGTAGCGGTTTTCGGCGATCTGCTTGCGCGCCGTGGTGATGCTGCCGCTGCGCCGGTCCCGCAGCAGGAGCGAAACACCAATCACGTTTTCCGGCTGGACGTGGTAGCCGTACTGCGGGTCCGACAGCAGCATGCGCACCAGTTCCTCGCTGGCCGCGCTGACCACATACACCGCGATGCCATGGTGCCTCAGGGCCTGGTACAACGCCTGCTGCCCGCGCAGCAGCGCCGGGGGGTCAATCAGCAAGGTCTCCACCCGCTCCCCCACCCAGCACTGGCTTGGAATCGGCTGGCCATGGGCCATCAACGCGTCCAGCTGGGCCTTGAGCTGGCGGAGCGTGAATCCCGCAAAAATCTGCGAGGCCCAGGGGTAGGCCACCTGGTCGTCGATCTCACCCAGGCGCAGGTAGTAGCTGTTCAGGCTCTCCTGGTGGGTGGCGCTGTCCTTGAACGGAATCAGCCGGAGCGCGGGGTCCATGGTCGCGCGCGTCAACACCCCTTGCATCTCCATGAAGGGCAGCAGCGCACCGATCAGGTCGTGGCGGTAGGAGGTGTTGTCGGCATCGAACACCGCATAGGCGCCGCAGTGGGCGTTGGCACGCATCAGGGCGGTCAGCTGCGCCGCCTGCGCTTCGGGCCAATAGGCCAGCCCGCCGAATGAAGGCGCCGCAACGGGGCACGCAGAGTCTGTCATGGCCGCCCGGTCAGCGCTGCTGGGTTGGGTAGTGCGGATGGACAAAGAACGGTGCTGTGGAGCGCGCCAGGGGCTTGCGCCCCCGGATGGCATCGGCCATTTTTTCCGCCATCATGATGGTGGGCGCATTCAGGTTGCCGCTGACCACGTCGGGCATGATGGAGGCGTCCACCACCCGCAGGTTTTGCACCCCATGGACACGGCCCGCCGCATCGGTCACCGCCATGTCGTCAGTGCCCATGCGGCAGGAGCAGGAGGGGTGGTAGGCGGTTTCGGCGCTGGCGCGGATATGGGCGTCGATTTGCGCATCGGTCTGAACGGCCGGGCCCGGCGACAGCTCTTCGCCGCGAAAGCGGTCAAAGGCACTTTGGGAAAAGACCTCGCGCGTCAACCGGATGGCGGCCCGCATTTCCTTGCGGTCCTGCTCGGTGCTCATGTAGTTGAACCGCAGGATGGGCGCGTCCTGCGCCTTGGCGCTGCGCAGCCGGACATGGCCCCGGCTGGTGGGCCGCATCGGCCCCACATGGGCCTGGAAGCCATGGCCGGTGGCGGGGGCCTTGCCGTCGTAGCGCACTGCCATGGGCAGAAAGTGGTACTGCAGGTCGGGGTGCTTCACCCCCGCCTCGCTGCGGATAAAACCACCGGACTCAAAGTGGTTGGTGGCCCCCAGACCGGTCTGGAACAAAAGCCACTCGACACCGATCTTGAGCTTGACCAGCGGATTGAGCGCCGAATACAGGGTGATGGGTTCCTTGCACGCGTACTGGACGTAGGTTTCCAGATGGTCCTGCAGGTTCTCCCCCACCCCTTTCAGCGCCGCCTTGACTTCAATGCCCAGCGGCTGCAACTGCGCGGGGTTGCCAATGCCCGAAAGCAGAAGCAGCTGCGGTGAATTGACAGCACCTCCGCACAAAATAACCTCCCGACCGGCGCGCCACTGCGCCACCTGGCCCTGGTGGACCACCTCCACACCCACCGCCTTGGGCGAACCCGCCGGCCCCTCCAACAAGACCTTGTTCACCCGCGTTTCGGTTTGCAGCCTCAGGTTGGGCCGCTTAAGGGCCGGGCGCAGGTAGGCCATGGCGGTGCTCCAGCGGCAGCCTTTGTACACGGTCATGTCCATGGCACCAAAACCCTCCTGCTGGTAGCCGTTCATGTCCTGCGTGACCGGGTAGCCAGCCTGACGCCCCGCCTCTATGAAAGCCGGGTACAAGGGGTTGCGGCACTGCCCGGTGCTGACGTGCAGAGGCCCGCTGTCGCCCCGGTAGACGTCACCACCCTGGCCACGGGTTTCGGCCTTGCGGAAATAGGGCAGGCAATCGGCATAAGACCAGTTTTCCAGGCCCGGGCGCAGGGCCCAGCCGTCGTAGTCCAGCGCATGGCCGCGGATGTAGACCATGCCGTTGATGGAGGAAGACCCCCCGATCACCCGGCCGCGCGGGCAATGGATGCGCCGCTGGTCCATAAAGGGCTCAGGCTCGGATTCGTACATCCAGGTGTAGCGCGGGTTGGCCATCGGGTAGGCAAAACCCGAGGGCATGTGGATGAACAGGTTGCGGTCCAGCGGTCCGGCTTCCAGCAGCAAGACCTGGACCTGGGGGTCTTCGCTCAGGCGGTGGGCCAGCACACTGCCGGCAGAACCGGCACCGATGATGATGTAGTCGAATTCTTCTTTTTTCATGGTCATTATTTGGGGGTCATTCCGTTTTCAGATCGATGGGAGATGAGGCGCGCCGACGCAGGCAGTGCTTCAGCACGACAAGAAGGGGCAACGACATATCGCATCGGTATGGAAATGGGATCAGCGGTAGCTGCAAGCGACCTCGCCCAGCTCGACATACACCGTCTTGAGCTGCGTGTAGTGGTCCATGGCCACCATGCTGTTTTCATGGCCTATGCCCGACTCACCGGCGCCGCCAAACGGCATTTCGATAGGAGCGATGTTGTAGTTGTTGATCCAGCAAATACCGGCCTTGAGCCGGGCGGCTACCCGGTGGCCGCGTGCTCCGTCCCGCGTGAACACCCCGGCGGCCAGGCCAAAGCGGGTGTTGTTGGCGCGGCGTATCACCTCGTCTTCGTCGTCAAAGACCAGCAGGGCCAGCACCGGCCCGAAGATTTCTTCCCGCACGATACGCATGTGGTCCTGGCAGTGGGAGAAAATCGTGGGCGCCACAAAATTGCCTCCGCCCAAGCCCGCCACGTCCACCCGCTGCCCACCCGCTGACAAGGTAGCACCCTCGGCCACGCCGCTGGCGATGTAGTCCATCACCTTGGCGGTGTGCGCGGCCGAAATCAAAGCGCCCACCTCGGTGTCCGGGTCCATCGGGTCGCCCACCCGAAGCAAGGCGGTGCGCTCTTGCAAGCGCTCCAGAAACCGGTCCGCCAGGCCCCGCTGTACGAAGACCCGCGTGCAATTGGTGCACACCTCTCCTTGGGTATAAAAGTTGCCCATCATCGCGGCTGACACCGCCTGTTCGAGGTCGGCGTCCTCAAAGACCAGCAGGGGCGACTTGCCACCCAGTTCCATGGTCACACGCTTCAACGTGCCAGCCGCCGTTTGCATCACCTTTTTGCCGGTGGGAATGGAGCCGGTCACGGACACCTTGGCCACACCGGGGTGCGCCGCCAACAGGGCGCCGGTCTCGCCCTGCCCTTGCAAGACGTTGAACACCCCCGGCGGCACTCCGGCTTCCAGGTAAATCTCGGCCAACTTCAGGGCCGTAACCGGCGTCAGCTCCGAGGGTTTGAAAATCATGGCATTGCCTGCGGCCAGCGCGGGGGCGGATTTCCAGCAGGCAATCTGCAAAGGGTAATTCCAGGCCCCGATACCCACACACACCCCCAGGGGTTCACGCCGGGTATAGGCAAAGGCATTCTTCAAGGGGTACTGCGCGCCGCCCAAGGTGGCCGCGGCGCCCGCAAAATACTCGATGCAGTCGGCGCCACTTTGCACATCAACCACCAGCGCTTCCTGCAAAGGCTTGCCGCAGTCTTGCACCTCCAGCGCAGCCAAAGCGTCGTTGCGCGAGCGCAGCAGCTGTGCGGCGCGGTACAGGATGCGGCCGCGCTCGGCGCCCGTCATGGCGGACCAGACCTCAAAACCGCGCTGGGCAGAGGCCACTGCGGCCTCCACATCGGCCGCGTTGGCCGCATGCACCTGCGCGAAAGGCCGTCCTGTGGCGGGGTTGAGCGTTTCAAACCGCTCGCCCCCACCTTGCAAGAGTTGTCCGTCCACCCAGCTGAAGACCGTCATTTCGCTCATGTTGTTTCCGTCAGTACAAAGAACACTCCATCCCCCCAAGCACCGCTGCGCTTGAGCAATGCCGATCCGCAGCGGCGCTGGCTTGGAGTCCTCAGATTTTCAGGGCATTTTTCACTTCGGCAATGCCCTCTTTGCCATCAAAACTCTTCACGCCAGCCAGCCACTTGTTCAGGACATCCGGGTTTTTCTTCAGGAAATCACGCGCCGCCGTATTGGGCTTGACCTTTTTCAGAATCGGCCCCATGACCTGGTTTTCCATGTCGGTGCTGAACTGCAGATTTTTCAAAAATGCCGCGACATTAGGGCAGCGCGACTCGTAGCTGGGCGGCACGGCGGTGTACACCTTGGCCTCGCCCAGGTTGGGACCAAACACGTCGTCGCCGCCCTCCAGGTAGCTCATCTTCATCTGCACGTTCATGGGGTGCGGCTCCCAGCCCAGGAACACGATGGGCTTTTGCTGCTTGGCGGCCCGCTGCACCTCGATCAGCATGCCCGCCTCGGAGGACTCGATCACCTTGAAGTTCTTCAAACCAAACTTGTTCTCCTTGATCATGTCCGCCACCAGGGCATTGCCGTCGTTGCCGGGCTCGATGCCATAAATCCGGCCCTGCAGCTCTTTCTCAAACTTGGAAATGTCGGCAAAGGTCTTGAGGCCCTTGTCATACAAATAGGTGGGAACCGCCAGCGTGTACTTGGCACCGACCAGATTGGGCGTCTCCAGCACCTTGATGTCCCCCGCCTTGACAAAGGGGTCCATCATCGGCGTCTGGGAAGGATTCCAGTAGCCCAGGTACACATCGATCTGTTTCTTCTTCATGCCCGCAAACGCAATCGGGATGGAGGCAATGGTCACCGTGGGCTTGTACCCCAGCCCTTCCAGCACCACCGAAGCCAGGCCGGTGGTGGCGGCAATGTCGCTCCAGCCCACGTCGGCGAAACGCACTGTCTTGCAACTGGCATCTTCAGCCAAGGCGTTTTGCCCGGCCAGCGCCGCCAAAGCAGCCACTGCGCCAATCAACTTCGAACCCAATTTCACTTTCATGCTGACTCCTCGTTGTTAAAAGAAAACTACCTACCGCGCGATTTTCATCAATGACCACAGAACGCATTGCCAATGCTTGATGAGACTTGTTGTACCTACTGAATGCTTTCCCCCTGTCCACCTCTGCGCGAAGCACGGCGACCACGCCCCCCGGCTTCGGCGCTCACGCCCACACGCTCTGGCAGTGCAACCACCTCCCGCAGGTGGACAAAGGGCGCTGTCAGATGGGGAATGGCCATGGCTTCGACAAAGAACTCCTGGAACCGTGCCTCCACGGCGGTCTCCACCTTCTCGACCCGGCGCACCAGCTGCTCGATCTCCCGGCGTGCGCGCTGGTTCAGCAGCGCAATACGCGCACCTGTGCCTGCCGCATTGCCCGCCGAGCTGACCTGGTCCAACGCGCAGTCCGGGATCATGCCCAGAACCATCGCGTACTTGACATCGATGTGGCTGCCAAACGCACCGGCCAGCCGGATACGGTCCACCTTGTCAACGCCCATTTTTTCCATGAGCAAACGCACTCCGGCATACAGCGCAGCCTTGCCGAGCTGGATGGCGCGCACATCGTTTTGCATGACCTTGAGCGCGGGCGCTGACCCCGTGGCGGGGTACAGCGCGTAGGAGAAGGTGCGGCCATCGGCCTGGATGCGGGGGTTGCGGGCCGCCATTTCCCCATTGATGACACCGTCATGTCGAATGATGCCCGCAAGGTACATCTCGGCCAGCACTTCAATGATGCCGGAGCCGCAGACACCGGTCACCCCGGTCCCGGCCACCGCCGCGGCAAATGCCGGGTCGTCGGACCACACATCGCAGCCAATCACCTTGAAGCGCGGCTCCAGCGTCTGCGGGTCAATGCGCACCCGCTCTATGGCACCGGGAGCGGCGCGCTGTCCGCAACTGATTTGCGCGCCCTCGAAGGCGGGACCGGTCGGGCTGGAGCAGGCCAGCAGACGCTGGTTATTGCCCAGCACGATTTCGGCGTTGGTGCCCACATCCACCAGCAGGGTGATCTTGTCGGACAGGTCCGGGCGTTCGGCCAGGATGACACCCGCCGTATCGGCCCCCACATGGCCGGCAATGCAGGGCAGCACGTAGATGCGTGCATTGCGGTGAATGGCAAAGTCAATCTCCACCGCCCACAGGGTGATGGCGCGGTCGGTCGCCAGGGCAAACGGCGCCCCCCCAAGTTCGACCGGGTTAATCCCCAACAGCAGGTGATGCATGATGGGGTTGCCCACAAATGTGGCTTCCAAAATATCCTGCGGTGCAATGCCTGCCTGGCGGGACACGTCTAGCGCCAGGCCATTGAGCGCCGCACGCACCGCAGCGGTCATTTCCTTTTCGCCGCCCGGGTTCATCATCACATAGGAGACCCGGCTCATCAGGTCTTCGCCAAAGCGGATCTGGGGGTTCATCACCCCCGCTGAAGCCACCACTTCCCCCGAGGCCAAATCGCACAGGTGGGCGGCGATGGTGGTGGAGCCGACGTCGATGGCCAGGCCATAGACATGCTCGCGGAATCCCGGCCAAACCGCCACAATCTGCTGGCCGGCATGCACGGCCACGGTCACCTTCCAGCCGCCCTTGCGCAGGGCGGTCTGCAGCTGCTGCAACACGATCACATCGCAAGCCAGGTCGGTCAAACGCCACTCAAACTCCAGCGCATCTTCCAGCCGCCGCAGGTCCCCGGAGGGGTCGTGCATGTCCGGCTCTTGCACATCGACAAAATGCAGACGGATCAGGGGGTCCAGCTCCACCGCGTAGCTTTCCGCCTCTTTGCGCACCACCTGCTTGTGCACCTGGCTGCTGGAGGGCACGTCAATCACCACATCGCCCAGCACCTGCGCCGCACACGACAGGCGCCGCCCGGCCGCCATCGGCTGTGTGCTGCAGTAGTCCTGCTCCACCGCCCCCAGGGGCGAAAGGTGTTCGGCGCGCGACACCAGCCCGTGTTTGGCAAACTCGCCTTCCGACACCAGCACCTGGCAGCGCCCGCACAGGCCACGGCCGCCACACACCGAATCAATATCCACACCCAGCGAGCGGGCCGCCTGCAGCACCGGTGTGCCCAGCGAAAAACGTCCCCGCCGCCCCGAGGGCGTGAACACCACCAGGGCGTCGGCTGCGCTCACGGGCTCGGCCCTGAAAACTCGGGCACCGGTGTCATTCGCGCCGCCTGCGGCTGCCACCTTCACGTCGGCCCCGCCCCATTTCCCCATCAGCCCCCACCTCTGGTGCCGCACGGAATTTGCGAATCCAGCGCATGCAATCGGGGTCATGCCCCATCATCACATCCGCCGCCAGGCAGGCCCGCACCACCTCTTCGTGCAAGGGATTGGTAATGGCGGAAGTCATTCCTGAGGCAATCGCCATGGTCAAAAAGCCGGCGTTGATGCCGTTGCGTTCCGGCAGGCCAAAACTCACGTTGGAGGCACCGCAGGTGGTGTTGACCTTCAACTCGGTGCGCAGGCGGTGCACCAGGCGCATGACCTGCACACCCGCCTGGTTGATGGCGCCAATCGGCATCACCAGGGGGTCCACCACGATATCGCAGGCAGGGATGCCATAGTCCGAGGCGCGCTCCACAATTTTCTTGGCCACCGCAAAGCGCACATCGGGGTCCTGCGAAATGCCGGATTCATCGTTCGAGATGGCCACCACGGCGGCGCCGTATTTCTTCACCAGGGGCAGCACCGCCTCCAGGCGGTCTTCCTCGCCAGTCACGGAGTTGACCAGTGCCTTGCCTTGGTAAACCGCCAAACCTGCCTCCAGGGCCGCCACGATGGACGAGTCGATGGACAAGGGCACGTCGGTCACCGACTGCACCAACTGAATGGCCTTGGCGAGCAGCCCCGGCTCGTCGGCCAGGGGAATGCCGGCATTGACATCGAGCATATGGGCTCCGGCGGCGACTTGCGCCAGTGCATCGGCGATGACGCGGCTGAAATCACCCTCCAGCATTTCGGCTGCCATGATCTTGCGGCCGGTGGGGTTGATGCGCTCGCCAATGATGACGAACGGGCGGTCGAAGCCAATCACGACTTCCTTGGTGGCCGAACTGATGATGGTGTCTGTCACGCTGCTTCCTTCCTGAGTTGAATGTCGCTGTCCCGGCCGGGGTACCACGGCACACGGCCCTTGAGCACCCCGGATTTCTGAATGATTTCGGCCACGGTTTCCTCTTGGCGAAACGCCATGACGTGCACACCGGACACCCCCTTGAGGTCCTGGATTTCCTGAATCAGATCGATGCACACCTGGCGCCCCTCCAGCGCGGGCTTTTGGGCTCCGGCCATGCGCTGGATGACCGTATCGGGAATGTGAATGCCGGGCACATGGGTGCGCATCCAGTCGGCCGCCTTGGCGGAGCGCAGCGGCCCCACCCCCACCAGGATGAACACCTTGCCCAACAAACCCAAATCCTCAATCTCTCGCAAGAAGACTTTGAGGCGCGGCACGTCGTAGCAATACTGGGTCTGGATGAACTGTGCGCCCGCTTCCACCTTTTTGGCCAAACGCTGCGCCCGCCATTCATAGGGCAGCCCAAACGGGTTGGCCGCGGCGCCCAGGAAAACGCGCGGCGCGTAAGTGACCTTGCGCCCACTTTGAAACTGGTGATCGTCCCGCAGCGTGCGGCCAATGCCCAGCAAGGACATGCAGTCCAGATCGAACACCGGCTTGGCCTGGGGATGGTCGCCCGACTGCACCCCATCACCGGTCAGGCACAGCATGTTGGCAACCCCCATGGCCGCACCGCCCAAAATATCGCCCTGGATGGCGATGCGATTTTTGTCGCGGCACGAGATCTGCATCACCGGCGCATAACCGATACGGGTCAGCAGCGCGCATACCGCCAAACTGGACATATGGCAATTGGCGCCACTGCCGTCGGTGGCGTTGATGGCGTCCACATAGCCGTCAAACACGCGGGCGCGGCTGTACACATCCTGCGGATCGGCCGAGTCCGGCGGGTCCAGCTCCGAGGTCACCGCAAAGGCGCCACTGCGCAGCACCCGCTCCAGCCGCCCCGGCGAGGTGTGGCCGGGCAGGATGGGCAGGGGGTAGCCAGGAACCGGTTCGTCTTCGAATTTCATGAGACCTCCGCTGCAACGCTGTCGGCCTTGTCACGCGCCACTTGCAACCAGGAGGAACGCCCTTGCAGCCTGCGGTCCACCGCAAATTGCACCACCTGAATCGCGCCCTTGCCTTCTCGCATACGCTGGCTGCCTTCAAAGGCTTCCACCCACACGCAGCGCATGTCCGGCTGAACCTCACAGTGTCCATTGGCCCGCACCCCCCCGCAGGGACCATTGCGCAGGTTCTTGGGGCAATTCATGGAGCAGGACATGCCAGTGGAACTCAAGGCGCACTGGCCGCACATCTGGCAGTCAAACAGAAAGCCTTTGACCGCCTTCTCCAGGGTGGCCACGGGCTTCTCCAGACGGCCATAGCCCATCCGCTGCCAAAGCGGATGCAGAGCGACCAGAACGCGTTCGAAACCGCGGTAAAAAATCTCCAGACCGGCTGCATGGCGCACCGACCAACGGCGAACGGCGTACATCAGAGGCCCTCACTTTCAGGTTCCACTGCGGGTGCTTGGCCGGGCGCAGCCTCCAAGCCATGGGCGCGAATCAAGCGCAGCAGGTCCGCATCCGAATAACGTGCCTCAATGCTCCGGGCCTCGGCATCGGCCTCGGCCTGCAAATCGTCTCCGCAACGGCGTGGCTCGCTACGCTTCCAGTCGGCCAGATAGTCGGCTGAACCGGCCTTGCCCGCACGCATGGCGGCCCGGTCCACAGCCTCTTGAAAACGGTGCGAAAGCTGCACCTTGGCCGTTTCCCGCCCCGCCTTCACCAGGACTTGCGCCGGCACGTCGCGCCAGGAAATCACGATCAGTTTCGCCATGCAATCACTCCTTCGCCCGCACGCCGCAGGCTGTGTTCCAGCTCGCCATAACCGGTGACCCGGTACTCAAAAACAAGCCCCAATCGGTCCGCCGCCCGCTGGCCGTCCGCGATCTTGTGTGGAGACTCCAGTTGGGCCAGGTACACCAGCTTGCGGTAGTTGCCAAAATACAAGGCCATCAACTCAGGGTGCCGGTCAATGCCCAGGCCCTGGATGACCAGGCGCTCAAAGTGCCGGAGCAAAAAGTCGGTCAAATAAAAAGTGCCAGGCTCGGCCTCGGCCAAACGCTCAAAAACAGCGCTTCCGGCAAAAAACTCGTAGCAGTGGGCGCCCGCAATCCGCTCCACCTGCTCTTCGGCCAGCACCGCATCCAGCAGGCCACCGGTGCCGCAATCCGCATAGGCCACGAACATGGATGCGTAGCTCCCCCGGTTGGCGCGGATCTTTTCACGCACCGCTTGCGGAATTTTTTCCGGGTGGTTGTGCAAATCGGCGGGCAAACACTGCACCTCCAGATGGGGCCAGTTATTGAGCTTGCGCAAGGCCACAATTTCATGGGCCAAGGCGCCGCAGGCAATGATCAAGGTTGCGCTGGCGTTGCCCATGGTGGCGGCCTAGGCGAATGCGGCGCTGCGGCGTGCCGCGATCAGTGTCTTGGCCGTCTCCACCGCAATACCCGCATCGCGGCAATAGGCATCCGCACCCACCGCCCGGCCAAACTCCTCGTTCAGCGGTGCGCCACCGACCAGCACGATGTAATCATCGCGCAGCCCTTTTTCCTTGAGTGTGTCGATCACCACTTTCATGTACGGCATGGTGGTGGTCAACAGCGCCGACAGGCCCAGGATGTCGGGCTTGTGCTGCTCCAGTGCCTCCAGGTATTTTTCGACCGGGTTGTTGATCCCCAAATCGATCACTTCAAAGCCCGCCCCTTCCATCATCATCCCAACCAGGTTCTTGCCAATGTCGTGGATATCGCCCTTGACCGTGCCTATCACCACTTTGCCAATCGGTGCAACGCCGGTTTCCGCCAGCAGGGGCCGCAATATTTCCATGCCCCCTTTCATGGCATTGGCGGCCAACAAGACCTCGGGCACAAACAAAATGCCATCCCGAAAATCCACCCCCACGATGCGCATGCCTTCGACCAAGGCTTCGTTGAGCACGCGGTCGGCTGACCACCCCCGGCTCAGAAATATCCGGGTTGCTTCCACCACCTCCTCGCGCAGGCCGTTGTACAGGTCATCGTGCACCTGCTCGGTCAAATCCTCGTCATTGAGCGTACTCAGATCCAGATCATCATCAAAACCATCAGCCATGGTGAACTCCTGTGTTGACATACCGTGCCTCATCCCTGCGGATACGAGGACTGAACTGAGCAAAATGGTACGGGTGCACCCCCGCCACAGCTGGCAGATTAGCGACTTGTGGTTGTCGAAAGACGACAAGGCAAACCCGCATGGATGGGCGCACCCCAGCGGGAAACTGGCGTCGTCGCGCCAGCGGAAAACACCGTCGCCGCCAGACAACTCTGAAACGGTGCGCTTCCTAAACTGCAGCCACGGTGCAGGACATCCTTGCACCGAGCAACGACCTTTCTCACCGAACAGGAGCGGAAATTCCATGCAGATCCCTCTCGAAGGCAAGCCCCACTATGTTCTCAATGCGTCTTGCGCAAGCCGCATGGGGACCGTCGCCGCAGTGTCCAGCTTTCTGGCTTCGCGCCAGTGCTACATCACGGACATGCACCAGTTCGACGACGTGTTGAGCGCCCAGTTTTTTATCCGCGTGACGTTTTACGGCGACCCCGACAAGACGCCCACGCTGGAAGACTTGCGCGACCAATTCACGGAGATCGCGGACCGGGAGAAGATGGAATGGGCTATCTACGATGGCGAAAAAAAGCCCAGGGTGTTGATCATGGTGTCCAAGTTCGACCATTGCCTGCACGACTTGCTGTACCGCCACCACACAGGGGAACTCAAAATGGACATCGCGGCCATTGTGTCCAACCACCTGGATCTGCAGCCGCTGGCGCAAGCCCACGACATCCCCTACATCCACTTGCCGGTTACCCCCGAGACCAAGGCGCGGCAGGAAGCCCGTCTACTGGAAATCGTGACCCAGACCCACAGTGAACTGGTGGTCCTGGCCCGTTACATGCAGGTGTTGTCGGACGATTTGTGCCGCCGTTTGCGCGGGCGGGCCATCAACATCCACCACTCGTTTTTGCCGGGATTCAAAGGGGCCAAGCCCTACCACCAGGCCCATGAACGCGGGGTCAAGCTGACCGGTGCCACGGCGCACTACGTCACGGGCGATCTGGATGAAGGCCCCATCATTGAACAGATTGTCGAACGCGTGGACCACAGCTTCACCCCGGAAAAACTGGCCGCCGCCGGGCGCGACTCTGAATGCCGGGCACTGGCCAATGCGGTACGCTTTCACATTGAGCACCGCGTCTTTTTGAACGGGGGAAGAACCGTGGTGTTCCGCTAAACGCGTCCCATGTGCGGACTGTCAGCCCACTTATACCCAGGCCGCGCAATCCTGTGCGGACTGGGTGACCGGTGCGCAGGCCACCGCCGCCTGGATTCCCAGTGTGTTCTCGCGGCTGTGTTGCCGTTCTGCACTGGGTGTGTGGCCAAACATGTTGCGGTAGCACTTGGAAAAATGGGGCGGGGATTGGAAGCCACAGGCCACCGCAATTTCCATGATGGACATGGCGGTTTGCAGCAACAGACCGCGCGCCCGCCGCAAACGCATGTCCAGATAGTATTTGGTCGGCACTTCACCCACATAACGTTTGAACAGGCGCTCAATCTGCCGCCGCGAAACCCCCACCAGCTCCGCGATTTCATCCAACGACAAAGGCTCTTCGATATTCGCCTCCATCAGCGCTGCGGCCTCAATCAGGTTCTCATGGAACAGGCCCACGCGGGCCTGCAGCGGAACATGCTGGCGGTCCTGGTCATTGCGGATCCGGTCCAGAATGAACTGTTCGGAAATCATCGGCGCAATGTCCCGGCCCAGATGGTCCTTGATGATCTTGAGCATCAGGTCCAGGGGGGCTATTCCGCCGCTGCAGGTATAGCGGTCGCGGTCAATGGCGAAGAGCTGGTCCGAGAAGATGACCCGCGGAAATTTTTCCTGCAAGGCAGACATATTTTCCCAGTGGATCACGGCTTTGTATTTGTCCAGCAGGCCTGCCTTGGCCAAGGCGTAGCCGCCCGTGCACAGCGAACCCAAGGCCACATGGCGCTGCGCCAATCTGCGCAGTGCCGCCAGCAGCTCGGACGTCACCGCCTGCTCCACGTTGATGCCGCCGCACACAAATACGATATTGGCAGGCCCCATGTTTTCAATCGACACCGTCGGTGCCAGCGAAAGCCCACAGCTGGCCGCTGCGGGAAGACCGTCCAGCGTGGCCAGGGTCCATTCATACACCTCTTGCTGGGCGACGCGGTTGGCCATGCGCAGTGCATCCACCGCGCTCGACAAGGCAATGAGGGAATAATTGGGAAGCGTCAGGAAAACAAATCGCTGCAACGGCAGCGGTTCCTTGGCTCCCGTTGACGGCAAGTCCATAGCATTTACCCCTTCAAAAATAGGCCGACTATCGCAAAGATCATGCACTCACATCGGTAGCTTGCTGCGCTTGGCCCGAAACCCCAAACGCTCCCGCAGCGAAAGGCGAACGCCTTGGGCGCCAAAGGTTTCCGTGATGCGGTCCAGCATGATCGCCAACAAAACCACCGCCAGACCGGACTCAAACCCCAGGCCAATGTCCAGGCGCTGGATGCTGGCCAGCACATCATTGCCCAGCCCGCCCGCCCCCACCATGGAGGCAATGATGACCATGGACAGCGCCATCATGATGGTCTGGTTGATGCCCGCCATGATGGACGGCAAAGCGCCTGGGATCTGCACTTTGAACAAAACCTGCATCGGTGTGCATCCAAAGGTGATGCCGGCCTCCACCTGTTCCTTATTGACCTGGCGAATGCCCAGGCTGGTCAGCCGCACCACCGGTGGCATGGCAAAAATCACGGTGGCCAACACGCCGGGAACCCGGCCCAGGCCAAACAGCATGGCGGCCGGAATCAGGTAGACAAAGGCGGGCATGGTTTGCATGAAATCCAGCGTGGGGCGAACAATGGCCGCCACCCGGTCCTTCTTGGCAACCCAGATGCCCAGCGGCAAACCGATGACCAGACTGATGAAGGTGGCGGAAATAATCAGGGCCAGCGTGACCATGGTTTGCGGCCAGAAACCCGTACCGTCAATCACCACGCAGCAGGCCAGGCAAAACAGGGCAAACTTCCAGCCCACGCGCCACAGCCCGGTCGCGATCAAAACGGCAGCAACCACCCAGACCGGCAGGGCCTGCAAGCCCAGTTCAATATTCTCAGTCAGCGTACCGATGCCTGAACCGAGTTGCTCCAGCATGCCACCGTCATTGTCAATCACAAACTTGACGCCCTGGTTGACCCAATCGCCAAGCGGCAGAAAATCACTCATACGCTGTCTCCTCTTCCACCATCTTTTTGAGCAAAATTGTCTGGGTCACGGCCCCCAGGTAGCGCCCCGCGTTGTTCACCACCGGCAAGGGATGCGGGTTTTTGACGATACGCCCGATCAAATCCCGCAGGCTCAGACTTTCGTGGACCGACCCGATCCCGTCGAGCAAGGCATGGGCCATCAGATCCCCCCCTGTTTGAAGGCTGAGCAACATCGAATCGATGGACACCGTGCCTTGCAAAGCGCCGTCGTCCGCCACCACAAAGGCATAGTTGCGCCGCATCTCCCGCAGCCGTTCAATGGCCCTGGCAAAGTCTGCACTGATATCTGTCGTAGGGCGAATGACCAGCGTCGCATCGGTGCGTGCCACGTCTTTGGCCACCAGGTACTTCTGCACATCCACGCCTTTGAAAAAAGCCCGGACATAGGCATCGCAAGGGTTGCGCAAAATTTCGTCCGGTGTGCCGATCTGCACAATGCGCCCGCCTTCCATGATGGCGATCCGGTCGCCAATGTGAAACGCCTCATCCAGATCGTGCGAGACGAACACAATCGTTCTTTGCTGCTCACTTTGCAGCTTGAGCAGCAGCTCCTGCATCTCCGTGCGTTTGAGCGGGTCCAGCGCGGAAAACGCCTCGTCCATCAGCATCAACGAGGGGTCCACCGCCAGCGCCCGCGCCAAACCCACACGCTGCTGCATTCCGCCCGACAGCTCCGCCGGGTACTTGTGGGCGAAGGCCCTGAGTCCTACCTGGTCCAGCACCTCCATGGCACGCAGTTCGCGGTCTTTGCGGCCCACGCCCGCCACCTCCAGACCAAAAGCGGTGTTGCTCAAAACGGAGAGGTGCGGCAACAGTGCAAAGGACTGGAACACCATGGCCAAATCCTTGCGGCGCAATTCCACCAATGCTTTGTTGCTCATGGTTGCCACATCGTGGCCCCCCACCATGATTTGCCCGTGGGTGGGCTCCACCAAACGATTCAGCAAACGGATCAGCGTGGATTTCCCGGAGCCGGAAAGTCCCATCAGAACAAAAATTTCCCCCTCATTGACGTGGAAATTGGCATTGATCACCCCCGTCACCATGCCCGTCTGCTGAAAAATATGGTCCTTTCCCTGACCCTCTTTCAGCATTTTCATGGCAAGGGCGGGGTCCGATCCAAAAACCTTATAGAGATTTTTGACAACAATTTTCTCAGCCACTATGTATCCTCTCGGTTGACAAGACGGTAGGCAATAGAACCTGAAAAATGGCGATTGCCTCTCAGGGAATAGACCATGCTATCGTCATGGCTAGTATTGAATCCCGGAAAAACGACTTTTATT
>Ga0209343_10000205_pt1 | contig 81874 bp, 64 predicted proteins | sample RifCSPlowO2_02_FD_184026 | JGI IMG/M metagenome (GOLD analysis project Ga0209343, IMG submission 184026) | Groundwater microbial communities from Rifle, Colorado - Rifle CSP2_plank lowO2_0.2 (SPAdes) (version 2) | ecosystem: Environmental > Aquatic > Deep subsurface > Groundwater | place...
GTCGCTCATTTGGAATAACCAAATCACGCTCCTCGCGCCTTGCCTCGCGCAAAAACAGGCTCCGGCGCGGCCGCGAATGAAACGGGAACAGACCCTAGCTTGTCATAACCGCGGCGACCATGCCCGGCAGCGCCGCCCGTCGCCATGCTGGCGGGGCGGCGTATCGGCAGCGTGTCGGCACTGTATCGACCTTGATACACAACGCCATGCCCGCGCTAGCTGCCTGCGCGGGCAAATTTTACGGTTTCTTTATGCCCAGCCCGTGGCGTGGCAATCGCGCCTTTACGGCGCTTTTGCGCAAGCTTTGTCCAGCAGCGATACAGCCGCTTCCAGGAGTAGGACAGATGAACTTTCTCGATGGGTTGTCCTTGGCTATGGCCATAGGACTTTTTATCTATTTGTTGGTCGCGCTGCTGCGCGCCGATCGTAGCTAGGGGGCGCCATGCAAGCTCAAGATTATTGGCTATTGCTGGCCTTTTTCGTGTTGGTGTTGGCGCCAGCACCCTTTCTCGGGCGTTACCTGTACCGGGTGATGGAGGGGCAGAAGACCCTGCTCACGCCGCTGTTGCAGCCGGTCGAGCGGCTTTGTTACCGGCTTGGTGGGGTGGATGAGCGCGCCGAGCAAGACTGGAAAACCTATACCCTGGCCTTGTTGGCCTTTACTGCGGTCAGCCTGGTGGTGCTGTTCAGCATTTTGCTGATGCAAGGCAGCTTGCCGCTTAACCCGCAACACTTGCCGGGCATGGAATGGACGCTGGCGTTCAATACCGCGGTGAGTTTTGTCACCAATACCAACTGGCAGGCCTACAGCGGTGAAGCCTCGCTGAGTTACTTCAGTCAGATGGTCGGTTTGGGCGTGCAAAACTTCGTCAGCCCGGCGGTTGGCTTGGCGGTGCTGGTGGTGTTCTGTCGCGGCATTGCGCGCAAGTCGACCCACAACCTGGGTAACTTCTGGGTCGACCTGACCCGCGCCACCCTCTACGGCCTGTTGCCGTTCTGCCTGATTCTGGCGTTGTTGCTGGTGTGGCAGGGCGTGCCGCAAACCTTTCTCGACTACGTCCACGCCGTGACCCTGCAAGGCGCCGACCAGACCATTCCGTTGGGCCCGGCTGCCAGCCAGATCGCGATCAAGCAATTAGGCACCAACGGTGGCGGCTTCTTTGGCGTCAACTCGGCGCACCCGTTTGAGAACCCGACCGCGTGGAGCAACCTGTTCGAGGTGGCCTCGATCATCCTGATTCCGGTGGCCTTGCTGTTCACCTTCGGTCATTACGTCAAGGATTTGCGCCAGAGCCGCGCGCTGCTGGCCAGCATGCTGATTCTGTTTGTGCTCGGCCTGGGTGTGACCACCTATTCCGAGCTGCAGCCCAACCCGGCCCTGAGCGCCGCCTCGATTGAGCAAGTCGGTTCGCTGGAAGGTAAGGAAAGCCGCTTCGGTACTGTTGCTTCGAGCCTCTGGGCGGTGACCACCACGGCCGCGTCCAACGGTTCGGTGAATGCCATGCACGACAGCTTCAGCCCGCTGGGCGGCATGCTGCCGATGTTCAACATGATGCTCGGTGAAGTGATCTTTGGCGGCGTCGGTGCCGGGTTGTACGGCATGTTGCTGTTCGTGTTGATTGCTGTGTTCCTGGCCGGCCTGATGATCGGCCGCACCCCGGAATACCTCGGCAAGAAGCTCGAAGCCCGTGAAGTCCGCTTGCTGGTGGCCACCTTGCTGGTGATGCCGGTCGGTGTCTTGGTACTGGGTGCCTTGGCCGCCAGTTTGCCGGTGGCGGCAGCCTCGGTAAGCAACCCCGGTGCCCACGGCTTTAGCCAGATTCTCTATGCCTATACCTCGGGCTCAGCGAATAACGGCTCCGCGTTCGCAGGCTTCGGCGCCAACATGCCGTACCACAACCTGATGATTGGCCTGGCGATGCTGATTGGCCGCTTCGGTTACATCCTGCCGATTCTGGCGATTGCCGGCAGCCTGGCGGCGAAGAAGCGCGCGCCGATTGGCAGCAACAGCTTCCCCACCCACGGCCCGCTGTTCGTCACCTTGCTGACGTTGACCATCTTGCTGGTGGGTGGTTTGACCTTCCTGCCGGCACTGGCCCTGGGCCCGATTGCCGAACATCTGGGCATGTTGGCTCAATAAGGAATCCGCTATGAATTCGCAGACCAAGGCGCCGAACAGCGCCAAGCAAGAGAGCAAACAGGCCAAGACCAGCCTGGCGGCGCTGTGGCAACCGGCGCTGAAACAAGCCTTCGTCAAGCTCGATCCGCGCCAACTGATGCGCTCCCCGGTGATGCTGGTGGTGGAGTTGACGGCTGTGGTCACCACGCTGCTGTGCTTTGTACCCAGCCCACAAGTGACCACGGGGCTGGCGCTGCAGATCGCCCTGTGGCTGTGGTTCACCGTGCTGTTTGCCAACTTCGCCGAAGCCTTGGCCGAAGGCCGGGGTAAAGCCCGCGCCGACAGCCTCAAGGCGGGCAGCCAGGGCCTGAGTGCGCGCAAGCAAACCCGTCCGGGGCACTACACCACGGTGGCCGCCAGCAGCCTGCGCCGTGGTGACATCGTGCGGGTTGAGTGCGGCGAGCAGATTCCCGGTGACGGCGAGGTAATCGAAGGTATCGCGGCGGTCAACGAGGCAGCGATTACCGGTGAGTCTGCGCCAGTGATTCGTGAGTCCGGTGGCGACCGTTCGGCCGTAACCGGCAATACCGGGGTGGTCTCGGATTGGTTGCTGGTGCAGATCACCGCCGATCCAGGCGAGTCGCCCCTGGATCGGATGATCGCCCTGGTGGAAGGCGCCCAGCGGCAGAAAACCCCCAATGAGGTGGCACTGGATATTTTGCTGATCGGCCTGACGCTGATCTTCCTGCTGGTGGTGGCCACCCTGCAGCCGTTCGCCCGTTATGCCGGCGGCGATCTGCCGCTGGTGTACCTGGTGGCGCTGTTGGTGACGCTGATTCCGACCACCATTGGTGGCTTGCTGTCGGCCATCGGCATCGCCGGCATGGACCGCCTGGTGCGCCTGAACGTGATCGCCAAGTCTGGCCGTGCAGTAGAGGCGGCCGGTGACGTACACGTGTTGCTGCTGGACAAGACCGGCACCATCACCTTCGGTAACCGCCGCTGCAGCGCCATGCTCAAGGCGCCGAGCGTGTCCACCAGCGACTTGGCGCAAGCGGCGTTGCTGGCCTCGTTGGCCGATGACACCGCCGAGGGCAAGTCGATTGTCGAGTACCTGCGCGGCCTGCACCCGATGCAGGAGCCGGCCCGTGAGACGATCAAGGTGATTCCGTTCACGGCCGAAACCCGCTTGTCCGGGGCCGACTGGCAAGGGCATAGCTACCGCAAGGGTGCGGTCGATTCGGTGCTCAATTACCTCAATCTGAGCCGCGAGCAGGTGCCGGCGGCCCTGGCCCGCGACGTTGAGAGAATCGCCCAGAGCGGGGGCACGCCTTTGCTGGTGGCCGGCGACGGCCAGTTGCTCGGTGCCATTCACCTGAAGGACGTGGTTAAACCCGGCATTCGCGAGCGTTTCGCCGAGCTGCGGGCGATGGGTATTCGCACCATCATGGTGACCGGCGATAACCCGCTGACTGCGGCTGCAATTGCCGCCGAAGCCGGGGTCGATGACTTTATTGCCGAGGCTACGCCTGAGCGCAAACTGCAGCGCATCCGCAGTGAACAGGCCGAAGGCAAGATGGTCGCCATGTGTGGCGACGGTGCCAACGACGCCCCGGCGCTGGCCCAGGCCGACGTCGGCATGGCCATGAACGATGGCACCCAGGCCGCCCGCGAGGCCGCCAACCTGGTGGACCTGGACAGCGACCCAACCAAGTTGCTGGACGTGGTGCAGGTCGGCAAAGAGCTGCTGGTGACCCGTGGCGCGCTGACCACCTTCTCGGTGGCCAACGACATCGCCAAGTACTTCGCCATCCTGCCGGCGCTGTTTGCCGGCATCTACCCACAGCTCGGCGTGCTCAACCTGATGGGCCTGCACAGCCCGCAGAGCGCGATTCTCTCGGCGATCGTGTTTAACGCCCTGATTATCGTCGCGCTGATTCCCCTGGCCCTGCGTGGGGTAAGGGTCCAGGCGCTGGATGCCGCGAGTTTGCTGCGCCGCAACCTGCTGATCTACGGCCTGGGCGGCATCATCGCGCCCTTTATCGGGATCAAGCTGATTGACCTGCTGCTGGTGGCGCTGGGGTTGGTTTGAGCGTGCTTTTGTAGATTGGCGTTGAGCGCAGCGATACCCAACGGGGTTGCAATGATGGGTATCGCTGCGCTCAACCCATCCTACTGTCTGTACCCTGGCCCCGGATTGCATCCGGCTACATAGAATTTGGAGAATGATCATGCTTAAACAACTTCGTCCTGCTGTGAGTCTGTTGGCCCTGCTGACGTTGCTGACCGGAGTGGTGTACCCGCTGACGGTCACCGGCATCGCTCAATTGGCGTTCCCGGCGCAAGCCAACGGCAGCCTGGTCAAGGATGCCAAGGGTGAGGTGCGCGGCAGTGCGCTGCTGGCACAACCATTCAGTGGCGCCGAGTGGTTCCAGTCGCGGCCCTCGGCAGCCGGGTTCGCCACGGTCGCCAGCGGTGCCAGCAACCTGGCACCGAGCAACCCGGCCTTGGCTGAACGGGTCGCCAGCGATGCCGCCCAACTCAGCGTGGCCGGCCAGGGGGCGGTGCCGATGGCGCTGCTGACCACCTCCGGCAGTGGCCTTGATCCGCACCTGCCGCCAGCGGCCGCGCGCTACCAGATTGCCCGCATCGCGGCCGCCCGCGGCATACCGGTTGAAGCCTTGGAGCGCCTGCTGGTGCAACACACTGAGAAGCCTTTGGTGGGGCCGGCAGTGGTCAATGTGCTGGCCCTCAACCTGGCCCTGGCCGACAATCACAGCCTTGTTGCCCCTGAGTAAGCCCTATGAGTGATGCGGTACGTGCCGATGCCCTGTTAGCCGAGATGCCTCGCGAGGGCCGTGGCCGGTTGAAAGTTTTCCTCGGCGCGGCCCCCGGCGTCGGCAAGACCTTTGCCATGTTGCAGGCCGCCCAGGCGCAACTACGGCAGGGCGTTGACCTGCGCGCCGGGGTGGTGGAAACCCATGGCCGGGCGGAGACCGAAGCCTTGCTGGTGGGCGTGCCGCAGCAACCGCAGCGCAGCCTCATCTACCGCGACGTGGCCATGACCGAGATGGACCTGGACGGCATTCTGGCCAAGCCGCCCAAGCTGTTGCTGGTTGATGAGCTGGCCCACAGCAACGCCCCCGGCAGCCGCCACAGCAAGCGCTGGCAAGACGTGCGCGAGCTGCTGGAGGCGGGCATCGACATCTACACCACGGTCAACGTCCAGCACCTGGAAAGCCTCAACGATCAGGTCCGCGACATCACCGGTGTGCAGGTGCGTGAAACCGTGCCGGACTGGGTGCTGCAAGAAGCCGATGAGATTTTGCTGATCGACCTGCCACCACGGGAACTACTGGAGCGCTTGCACGACGGCAAGGTCTACGTGCCGGAGCAGGCGCGGGCGGCGATTGATGCGTTTTTCTCGCAGACCAACCTCACCGCACTGCGCGAGTTGGCCATGCAAACGGCAGCGGCGCGGGTGGATGCCGACCTCAGCCGGCGTTACCGCCTGCAGGGGCAGCAGGCGCCTGCGCTGCGTGGGCGCTTGCTGGTCGGCATCGACGCCAGTGAAGACGCCGAACGCCTGGTGCGGCATGCCAGTCGGGTGGCGGAGCGGCGTCATCTGCCCTGGTCGGTGGTGCATGTCGACATCGGCGCGGAGCGCGATGAGCAAGGCCTGGGTTATCTGCAGGCAGCGCAGCAGTTGGCCGAGCGCCTGGGCGGGGAGGTCATCAGCCTGCGTGCCGGCGAGGTGGCGAAAACCCTGGTCGAGCATGCCCGCGAGCGCCGCGCCAGCGTGATTCTGGTGGGCCGTAGCCGCCAGTATCTGCGCCGCCGTTACTTCGGTCGCGGCCTGGCCGAACGCCTGTTGATGCTGGGCCAGGGCTTAGAAATCAGTGTGCTGGACAGCCAGGATGAGCCACCGCAGGCGAGCAGTCGGCGGCGCTTGCCGCTGCAGTGGCAGGACTATTTCCTGGCCTTGCTGGCGACCGTGGGCGCCACCTTGGTGGCGCTGGGGGTTTCGCGTTTTCTTGAGTTGCCCAACATCTCCCTGGTGTTTCTCGCTGCGGTGTTGCTGGTGGCGGTGCGCAGCAGCCTGGGGCCGGCCCTGGCCTGCGCCGGGCTGTCGTTTCTGGCGTACAACTTCTTCTTTGTGCCGCCGACCTGGTCGCTGACCATCGCCCGCCAGCAAGACGTGCTGACCCTGCTGTTCTTCTTGCTGATGGCCGCCTTGACCGGCAATCTGGCCAGCCGCCAACGCCGGCAGCTGGAAGCCCTGCGCCAGACCCAGGCAGAAACCACGGCGCTGTTGGACCTGTCGCGCAAACTGACCGCCGCCACCGATCGGCAGGCAGTGCTGGCCGCCGCCCTGCAACACCTGAGTGGTTGGAACGAGCTTGAGATCAGTGTGCTGGCGCGCAGCGACGATGAGGTCTGGAAGGTCGAAGCCGGGGTGCAACGGTTGCTCACCGAGCAGGAGCGCGCCGCGGCTGACTGGGCCTGGCAGCACGAGCAGGCCGCCGGCTTGGGCACCGGCACCTTGCCCGGTGGGCGCTGGTGGTGGTGGCCCTTGTCGGCCCAGGAAGGCCCGTTGGCATTGCTCGGGGTGAGCCCAAAAGATCAGCGGCCCTTGGCCCCGGAGCAGCGCCGCTTGCTCGCTGCCTTGGCGCAGCCCCTGGCCCAGGCGCTGGAGCGCGCGCAGTTGGCGCAGGAGCTGGAGGCCGCGCGCCTGCATGGGCAAACCGAAGAGTTGCGCAGCGCCTTGCTGGCCTCGGTGTCCCATGACTTGCGCACGCCCTTGACCGTTATGCGTGGGTCTATCGACAGCCTGCTGGCCCTCGGCGAGCGCATTCCGTTGAACGACCGGCGTGAGCTGCTGGAGAGCACCCGCGATGAGGCCGAGCGCCTGGATCGCTATATCCAGAATCTGCTGGACATGACCCGCCTGGGCCACGGCGGCCTGGCCCTGGCGCGCGACTGGGTGGCGCCCGCCGACATCGTCGCCAGCGCCGTGCAGCGTTTGCGCCCGGTGTTGGCCCCCTTGCAGGTCGAGCTGCAGGTGCCGCAGCAGTTGCCCTTGCTGTATGTACACGGGGCGCTGATCGAGCAGGCGTTGATCAACGTGCTGGAGAATGCCGCACGCTTTTCGCCCAGCCAGGGCCGTTTGCGCATCAGCGCCGACAGTGATGCCCAGGAGCTGCGCTTTTGTGTGAGTGATCAAGGGCCGGGGATTCCGGCCCACGAACGGGAGAAGATTTTCGACATGTTCTATACCGCAGCGCGCGGTGACCGTGGCGGCCAGGGCACGGGCCTGGGCTTGGCCATCTGTCAGGGCATGCTCGGTGCCCACGGCGGCCGGGTGAGCGTGGATGACGGCCTGGATGGCCGCGGTGCTACCCTGTGCCTGCACCTGCCGCTGCATCCCCAGCCAGCGCTTGACGATGATCAGTAGGCCTTTTGACGAACGAGAGCGATGACCAGTAATCAACCCACCCTCCTGGTAATTGATGACGAAGCGCAGATCCGCAAGTTTCTGCGCATCAGCCTGATCGCCCAGGGCTACAAGGTGCTGGAAGCGGTCAATGGCAGTGAAGGCCTGGCCCACGCGGCGTTGAGCAAACCGGACTTGGTGGTGCTCGACCTCGGCCTGCCGGACATGGACGGTCAGGCCGTGCTGCGCGAACTGCGCGAGTGGTCGCAGGTGCCGGTGCTGGTGCTCTCGGTGCGCGCCAGCGAGAGTGAAAAAGTCCTGGCCCTGGACGGCGGCGCCAATGACTACGTGACCAAACCCTTCGGCATTCAGGAGTTTCTGGCCCGCGTGCGCGCCTTGTTGCGCCAGGCCGGCGGTGCAGAACAGGCGCAGGCGCGTATCAGCAGCGGTGCGCTAAGCGTGGATTTTGCCTATCGGCGGGTAACCCTGGACGGCGCCGAGGTTGCCCTGACGCGCAAGGAGTACGACGTGCTGGCCCTGTTGGCGCGCCATCTGGGCCGGGTCGTCACCCAGCAGCAACTGCTCAAGGACATCTGGGGCCCCAGCCACGCAGACGACAGCCACTACCTGCGGGTGGTGGTCGGCCATCTGCGGCAGAAACTCAATGACGACCCTGCCGCACCACGCTTTATCGTCACCGAGGCTGGCGTCGGGTATCGCTTGCTTGAGCTTTAACAGCGCTCAGGCGTTGTCGCGCTCGTATTTATCCAGGGTGTCGTGGGCAATGATGCGGCCCAGCTGGATCAGCTCCGGGGCTTTGTAGAACTCGAACGAACGGCACACGCGCTTGGGGATGTTGATCAGGATGTCCGGCGGATAACCGGCAATCTTGTACTGCGCCAGCGAGGTTTGCATGACCTCGAAACTCTGGTTGATCACCTCCAGCAGCGACGCCGGGCCGCTCAGGTCGCTGATCCGCGAACCGCTGGCGCAGGTGCTCGATGAAGCCTGCAGCTTGCTGGCGCTGGCTTCCTGCCAGGCATTGGCGGCGGTGGCGTCGAGCAAGAGTAATTCGCCATCGTCAACCTCGCTGCCCTTGCGCTTGAACGGCAAGCGCGAGCCGAGGGATTCCATCAGCAGGTCGAAGCGGTTTTTCAATGCCGGCGGCCGCTCGATGACCGGCAACTGGTACTGCTTCTGGTTGGTGGCGCTGAGGTTGACCGCGATGATCAGGTCGCAATGGCTGGCCACCACCGGCACGATCGGCAGGGGGTTGAGCAGGCCGCCGTCCACCAGCATGCGCTGGCCCTGCACGACCGGGGTGAACAGGCTGGGAATCGCCGCCGAGGCACGCATGGCCTGGTGCAGGCAACCTTCCTGGAACCAGATTTCCTGCTGATTGGTGAGGTCGGTGGCGACGGCGGTGTAGGGGATGCTCAGGTCTTCGATATTGATCTCGCCGAGCAGTTCGCGAATCTTGCCGAAGATCTTTTCGCCACGAATGGCGCCCAAACGAAAGCTCACATCCAGCAGGCGCAGCACATCCAGGTAGTCCAGGCTCTCGATCCATTCGCGGTATTCGCGCAGCTTGCCGGCGGCATAAATCCCGCCGACCACGGCGCCCATGGAGCAGCCGGCAATGCAGCCGATTGTATAGCCGCGGGCCTGTAATTCTTCGATCACGCCGATATGCGCATAACCGCGCGCACCGCCCGAGCCGAGCACCAGCGCTACGCGCTTTGCCATGGGGTTCTCCCTTGTTGTTTGCAGATGCTGGATGGCACAGGTTGGCTGCGCCGTTTGCAGCTATATTCAGCCTAAATTAACACGCCATTTATGCGTTTAAGGCTGCCATTTTATGCCGTTACCCTTCGCTTGGTTGTCGCAGAGAGTCTTGTGGGGACTGCTGGCAACGAGCCTTTCTAGCTATCCGCTACTGGCCCAGGAGGCGCTGCCCAAGGAACAACTGGCCCAGGCGCAGAGCTGGATTGCCAAGGAGTTTCAGCCCTCGACCCTGACGGCCGCCGAGCAACTGGCGGAAATGAGCTGGTTTATTCGCGCCGCCGCGCCTTATCGCGGCCTGCAGATTCGCGTGGTTTCCGAGCAGATTCCCACCCACGAATACGAGAGCAAGGTGCTGGCGCGGGCTTTTGCCGACATCACCGGGATTCAGGTGGTACACGAGATCACCGGCGAAGACGACGTGGTCAAGAAACTCCAGGCGCAGATGCAGACCAGCCTGCCGATCTATGACGGCTATGTGAATGACAGCGACTTTATCGGCAGCCACTTTCGCATGGGCAAGACCCTGGTGCTGTCCGACTATATGGCCGGCGCGGGCCGCGAGGTGACCCTGCCAACCCTCGACCTGACCGATTTTATGGGCCTGCGCTTTACCAGCGGGCCGGATGGCAAGCTCTATCAGTTGCCCGACCAGCAGTTTGCCAACCTCTATTGGTACCGCCATGACTGGTTCAACCGCCCTGAGCTCAAGCAGGCGTTCGCTCAGCGTTACGGCTACCCCCTGGGGGTGCCGCAGAACTGGCGGGCCTATGAGGACATCGCCGAGTTCTTCACCGAGCATGTGCGCGAGCTGGACGGCCAGCGGGTCTGGGGCCATATGGATTACGGACGCATGGACCCGTCCCTGGGCTGGCGCTTTTCCGATGCCTGGCTGGGGCTGGCCGGGGTTGGTGATCCGGGCTTGCCCAATGGTCTGCCGGTGGATGACTGGGGCATTCGCGTGGACGGCTGTCATCCGGTGGGTGCCTCGGTCAGCCGCGGCGGCGCCCTGGACAGCCCGGCGGCGATCTATGCGATGAGCAAATATAAGACCTGGCTGGATCGTTTTGCCCCGCCCGAGGCGCGGCAGATGACCTTTAACAGCTCGGCCGAGTGGGTGCCCAAGGGCCAGATCGCCCAGCAGATTTTCTGGTACACGGCCTTTGTGCCGGATCTGTTGCAGCCCGGCAATGCCTTGCACAACCCCGATGGCAGTGCGCGCTGGCGGGTCGCGCCGTCGCCGGTTGGTGCTTACTGGCGGCCGGGAATGAAGTCCGGCTATCAGGATGTTGGCGCCTGGACCTTGCTCACCAGCACCGCCGCCGACCGTCAGGCCGCCGCCTGGCTGTATGCACAATTTACCGTGGCCAAGACGCTGTCGCTGCGCAAGGCGCTGGTCGGGTTGACCCCGGTGCGCCTCTCCGATGTGCAGTCCCAGGCGATGAGCGAGGCCGCCCCGCGCCTGGGCGGCCTGGTCGAGTTTTACCGCAGCCGGGCCCGCGATGTGTGGACCCCGACCGGCACCAATGTGCCGGATTACGCGGCCCTGGCGGCACTCTGGTGGCAACAGTTGGGGCCGTTGGTGGACGGACGGCAAACGGTGGCCAGCAGCCTGCACAACCTGGCCAGTCAGATGGATCTGGAGCTGGCGCGGATTGCTGAGCGTGGCCACTTGCAGCGCTGCGAACCGCGCCTGGGCCCGCCGCAGGGTGCCGCCTACTGGCTGGCCCAGCCTGGCTCGCCCGTGCCGCAAGGTGATGAGCAGCCGGCTGGGCAGACCCTGACGTACCCGGAGGCAATTGGTAAATGGCAATGAGCGTCCTGCCGATCATTCTGCGCCTGGCGCTGCTGGGCCTGGCTGTGCTGCTGGGGTCTGCGGTGCAGGCCGACCAGGCGCCGATCCGCCTGCTGACCTTCAATGAGCCGCCCTGGGTCGAGGCCGAAGGCGGGCGCGTGCAGGGGCCGACCATCGAGTTGATCAAGCAGTTGTTTGCGCGAGCGGGGGTGCCCTATGGCATCGAGGTGCTGCCGCTTAAACGAGCCTTGCAGGCATCGCTCAAGCAACCGGGCACCTGCGTGTTCCCCATCGAGCGCAGCCAGGAGCGGGAAACCAGCCTGCGCTGGATCAGCCCCCTGGTGGTCAGTCGCTATGGTCTGTATGCCCCGGCGGGGCATGAGGTGCGTCTGCAGACCCTGGAGGATGCGCGGCCCTACAGCATCGGCAGTTACCTGGGCAGCGGCCTGGGCGAGTATCTACTCAAGCGCGGCTTTAGCGTTATCGAAGTCAGCAACGCCAAGCTCGGCCCCAATATGCTGCGGCATAAGCGTTTTGATCTGTGGGTCTCGGACACCCGCTCGGCCCAGGCGCTCGTCGCGACCGACAACAGCGCCCTGGGCCAGCCATCGTTGGTGTTTCTCAGCACCTTGCGCGCCATGGGCTGCCACCCGGATACGCCAACCAGCTCTCTGGAGCTGCTGCACAGCGCCTTGCTCGGTTTGCTCGCCGAGCCAGAGTGGCGGGCCAGGGTTGCTAACGATCTGCCCTGAGCGGCCATTGTCAGCAAAGATTGCCAATGTCTATGCGCCAACGCATACGCGCAGTAGCATCGACCCCTGCCTTGAGGAGAGTCGTATGCGCAGTAAGCTGGATGCCGTGTTGCAGGCCGTCAATCAGGTGATCCTGGGCAAAGAGCCGCAGGTGCGTCTGGCCCTGGCTTGTTTGCTGGCCCGTGGTCATTTGCTCATCGAAGACTTGCCCGGCATGGGCAAGACCACCCTCAGCCATGCCCTGGCGCGGGTGCTGGGCCTGAGTTTTCAGCGCATCCAGTTCACCTCCGATCTGCTCCCCGGCGACATTCTCGGCACCTCGGTGTTTGACAAGGACAGTGGCCAGTTCGTCTTCCATCCAGGACCGATTTTTACCGAGTTGGTGCTGGCCGACGAGATCAACCGGGCCACGCCCAAGAGCCAGAGCGCCTTGCTCGAAGCCATGGAGGAGGGCCAGGTGACCATCGAGGGCGCGACCCGGCCCCTGCCTGAGCCGTTTTTTGTGATTGCCACGCAAAACCCCATCAGCCAGGGCGGCACCTTCAGCCTGCCGGAGTCGCAGTTGGATCGCTTTCTGATGCGCCTGTCCCTCGGTTATCCGGCGCCTGCGGCGGAAAAGGCGCTGCTGTTGGGTGAGGCCCGGCGTGGCTTGTTGCCGCGCCTGCAACCCTTGCTGGAACACCGCGAGTTGGCGCTGATCCAGGCCGAAGTGCCCAAGGTGCGGGTCAGCGATGCCCTGGTCGATTATCTGCTGCGCCTGGTGGAGGCAACGCGCAGCCAGCCGCAGTTCGCCTGGGGCCTGTCGCCACGGGCCAGCCTGGCCTTGCTGGCGGCCGCTAAGGCCTGGGCGTTTCTCGCTGGGCGTGATTACGTGATACCCGAAGACATCCAGGCGGTGCTGCCGGCGGTGGTTGGCCATCGCCTGCGTGAGCAGGCTGACCCGGCCGGCCATGGCGGCGGTGCCCTGGTGCAGTGGCTGCTGCGCGAGGTGCCGGCGCTGTGACTGGCGGCCCTGGTGGGTGGCCCGTGATGCCAGGTCGGCGCTGATGTTGGCGGCCCTGCAACCACGCTGGCAGCGCTGGCTGGCCCGGCGCATCCCCGCCGCCAGCAGCGTAACCCTGAACCAGCGGCGTATTTTCATTGTGCCAAGCGCCAGCGGCGGCGCCTTTGCTCTGGTCTTGCTGTTGATGCTGCTGGCGGCCATCAACTATCAGAACAGCCTGGCCTACGGCCTGACCTTTCTGCTGATGTCGCTGTTTATCATTGCCATCCTGCATACCTACCGCAATCTGAGCGGTTTGACCCTCAGGGCCGTGGCCGCCACTCCGGTGTTTGTCGGCGAGCAGGGGCGTTTTCGCCTGCGTCTGGAGAGTGGCGGGCGTGAGCATCAAGCCATCGCCTTGGGCTGGTCGAAGGCGGACTTACAGGTGCTGGATGTGCCTGCCGCTGGCGTCAGCGATGCCGAACTGAACCTGCCAGCGCTGGCCCGTGGCTGGCTGCGACCAGGCCGCTTGCGGGTGGAAAGCCGCTTTCCCCTGGGCATTTTGCTGGCCTGGAGTTGGGTCGATCTGGACCAGTCTGTGCTGGTCTATCCACGCCCCGTGGCCGCCGATTTGCCACTGCTCACTGCCGGCGCAGACGACAGCGAAGAGCAGGGCAGTCGCGCGCTGGGCCAAGGCAGTGATGACTTCCAGGGCCTGCGCAGTTACCAACCGGGCGACTCGAAAAAGCGCCTGCACTGGAAGGCTTACTCGCGGGGCCAGGGTTTGCTGGTGAAGGATTTTGCCGCCCTGGCGGGGCGCGATATCTGCCTGGACTTCGACACCATGAGTGGCGATGTCGAGACGCGCCTGTCGCACCTGTGCCATTGGGTATTGCAGTTGAGTGCGGCGCAGCAGGCTTTTGCCTTGCATCTGCCGGACCAGCAGTTGCCCCTGGCCAGCGGCGCCGCCCAGCGCGAGGCCTGCCTGCGGGCCCTGGCATTGTTTGGTCGCAGCCCATGAGTGGCGCCCACCTGCCGCCGGCCATTCCGCGCATCAGCCTGACCTGGCTGCTGGTGGCCCAAGCCCTGGTGATTGTGCCGCACCTGGGCCATCTGCCGCTGTGGGTGATCGGCCTGTGGCTGGGCTGCGCCGGTTGGCGGGTGCAGATCTTTCGCATGCGCGTCGGTTATCCGACCCGCCTGGCCAAAGCTGGGCTGATGCTGGCCGCAGCGGCCGGTGTACTCGCCTCGCGCGGTAGCCTGGTGGGCCTGGATGCGGGGGTGGTGCTGTTGATCGCCGCGTTTGTGCTCAAACTGGTGGAGCTGCGCAGCCAGCGCGACGCCCTAGTGCTGATCCTGCTCGGCTTCTTCTGCGTGGTGACCGCCTACCTGTTCGATGACAGTCTGCTGGCCGCCGCCTATAGCCTGTTGCCGGTCAGTGCCCTGCTGGCGGCCTTGATCGGCCTGCAGCAAAGCCGGCTGGCCATGCGTCCCTGGCCGACCCTGCGCCTGGCCTTGGGCTTGCTGGCTCAGGCCCTGCCGTTGATGTTGCTGCTGTTCGTGTTCTTTCCGCGCCTGGGGCCGCTGTGGGCGCTGCCCAACCCTAACCAGGCCCTGAGTGGCCTGTCCGACAGCATGGCGCCGGCCGATATTGCCGAGCTGAGCAAGTCCGATGAGCTGGTGTTTACCGCCACCTTCAACGGCTCAGCGCCGTTGCGCCCGCAGTTGTACTGGCGCGCCCTGACCCTTGAGCGCTTTGATGGCCGGCGCTGGTCCCAGGCGCCCCAGTCCAATCAACCGGGGGCCACGCAATGGCAACCCAGCGGCCAGTTTTGGGACTACAGCGTGATCGCCCAGGCCAGCGGGCGAAACTGGCTGTTTGCCCTGGACGTGGCGGGCAGCGAGGAGGGTGGTGTGCAGGTGCGCCGCGACTTCAGTGTGCAGGCCCGTCAGCCGCTTGATCAGCCGCTGCACTATCGCCTGCGCTCCTGGCCAGCGGTGCTGCGTGACGCCGATCGGCCGATCAGCGAGCTGGCCGACAGCCTGCAACTGCCGGCCGCGGGCGACCCGCGCAGCCGGGCCTGGGCCCGTGAGTTGCGGGCGCGCCACCCGCAGCCGGACGCACTGGTGCAGGCGTTGCTTGAGCACTTCAACCGTGAGCCTTATCACTACACCCTGAAACCGCCCCCGGTAGGTGTCGATAGCATCGACGAGTTTGTGTTTCGTACCCGCCGGGGTTTTTGCGCCCATTACGCCGGGGCCATGACCTTTGTGTTGCGTGCGGCCGGCATTCCAGCGCGGGTGGTGGCTGGTTATCAGGGTGGTGAGTTGAACCCGCGCGGTAACTTCTACACCGTGCGTCAGTTTGATGCCCACGCCTGGGTCGAATACTGGCAAGCCGGGCAGGGCTGGACCAGCGTCGATCCGACCTTTGCCGTCGCCCCCGAGCGGATTGAACAGGGGCTGGAGCAGGCCTTAAGTGGCGAGCAGAGTTTTCTCGCCGATTCACCGCTGTCGCCGCTGCGCTATCGCCAGGTGGCCTGGTTGAATCAGTTGCGCCTGCGCTGGGACGATCTCAACCACGCTTGGCAGCGCCGGGTCCTGGGCTATCAGGGCGCTCAGCAGTTGCAGTTGTTGCAACACTGGTTTGGGCGCATGGATGGTCAATTGCTCGGCACGGCGTTGGTTGGTGGCGGTGGCCTATTGCTGGGGCTGCTGGCGCTGTTTCTGTTCAAACCCTGGCGCCGCGAGCGCGATCCGCTGCTGCGCCAGTTCCGCCGTTTCGAGCGTATGCTGGCGCGCCATGGCGTGCCGCGCCAGGCCGCGGAAGGCCCACGGGCCTACGCCGAACGCGCGGCCCGCCAGTTGCCGGCGCAGGCTGCGGCGATCAGGGTCTTTGCCCAGGCGTTTGAGGCGCAGCAGTACGGCGCCGCAACGCTGGATGCCCAGGCCCTGGCGCGCCACTTGGCCGAGTTGCGCCGGGGTTTGCCTTGGCGCGTGAGGCTGATAGCAGGCTAACCGCGGGATAAATATCGGCTCAATAAATTCCTAACGGCCAATGCCGTCGCCTAAGATCGTCACTGAATTTTCCTTGCGAGGCTGGCATGACCTTTTCTCAATTGCTCCATGCGGTACGACAAAATCCCCAGGAGATGGTGATTCCCAGTGCCTGGGGTCAGGGCCGCGCCGGGTTTGGCGGCTTGGCCGTGGCCCTGGTGTTCGAAGCCATGCGCGCCAAGGTGCCCGCAGGGCGGCCGCTGCGTTCGCTGGCGGTGACCTTTGTCGGGCCCCTGGTCCTGGATGCGCCGGTGAGTTTTGAGGCCGAGGTGTTGCGCGAGGGCAAGGCGGTCAGCCAGGTGCTGGGCCGTGCGCTGCAAGATGGCCAGGTCGTCACCCTGGTACAGGGCAGTTTCGGCGCCTCGCGCGCCTCGGCGATCGATGTGCCGGCGCTGCCCGCCCCGGCGATGAAGCCGGTGGCCGAGTGCCAGGAGCTGCCCTACATCAAGAATGTCACCCCGGAATTTACCCGCTACCTGGCCATGCGTTGGGGTGAGGGCGGCATGCCGTTTAGCAACAATCAATCGCGGCACATGGGCGGCTGGGTGCGCCTGCGTGATCACGACGCGCAGGAGGCGCTGCAGGAGGCGCACTTGCTGGCCCTGGTGGACGCTTGGCCGCCCGCCGTGTTGCCGCACCTGAAGGCTCCGGCCGCAGGCAGCTCGCTGACCTGGACCATCGAGTTCGTGCAGCCGTTTCCGGCCCTGAGCAGCGAGGACTGGTGCCTGTACCAGGCTGAGGTTGAGCATGCGCGCGACGGTTACGGGCATATCGCCGCCGGCCTGTGGAGCCCGCGCGGGGAGCTGATTGCCTTGAGTCGGCAGACGGTGACGGTGTTTGGCTAAGCGAGCCTGTCGAACCCTTGAGTCCGGCAGGCTATTTGTGGCGACTTAGAACTTCAACTGGCGAATGGCCTTGCTCAGATCAGTAGCCAGCTCGGCCAGGTGCTTGCTGGTACTGGCTGACTCGACGGTTTGTTGCACGGTCTGCTCGGTAACATCGCGAATGCTCACCACCGCACGGGTCATTTCTTCGGCGACCTGGCTCTGCTGTTCGGCCGCCACCGCGATCTGGGTATTGCTGTCACGCATTTGCCCGACCGCACCGGCAATCGCCGCCAGGGCCTCGCCGGCCTCCTGGGCCTGTTGCACGCAGTCGTCGGCCTTGAACGAGCTTTCCTGCATGAAATCCACGGCGTCGCGGGTGCCGGCCTGCAGGGTGCCGATCATGGTGGTGATTTCGTCGGTGGAGCTTTGCACGCGCTTGGCCAGGTTGCGCACCTCATCGGCCACCACGGCAAAGCCACGGCCCATTTCCCCGGCGCGGGCGGCTTCGATGGCGGCGTTGAGCGCCAGCAGGTTGGTTTGTTCGGCAATCCCGTGGATTTCATTGACCACGTTGCTGATCTTCTGGCTGTCGGTGGCCAGGCGCTGGATCATTTCGGCGGTTTGCTGCACACCGGCGGACAACCCGGCAATCGACTGGCCGACGCGAACCACGGCGTTCTGCCCGGCACCGGCCAGGCTGTCGGCGTTCTTCGACTGATCGCGGGTCTCGGCGGTGTACTGGGCAATATGGTGAACGGTGGCCGACATCTCGTTGATCGCGGTGGCCACCTGGTCGGTTTCGCTCTGTTGGCCGAGCATGCCTTGACGCACATTTTGCATATTCAGCGCCAGCCGATCGGCATCCGCATCCAGGCGGCTGGCCGCTTGCGCGACGGCGCTGACGATGCGCAGATAACCGCTCTGCATGGCGTTGAAGGCGCTGGCCATCTGGCCCACTTCATCGCGCCCGGAGAGCGGCACGCGAGCGTTCAGGTCGCCACTTTTTTCCACCTGCAGCATCACATCCTTAAGGGTGTTGAGGTGTACCAGGAGGAAGTGGATCAACAGTTGCGAGGCCGCCAGCAGTGCCAGCATCAGGATGCACACCACCACGGCGTAGCCGAAGGCGCGTTGCTCAAACACCTGCCACAAGCTTGGGGCGTGGGCCAGCACGGCCAGGCGCTGGCCGTTGGCAAGGTCAATCACCTGGGCGCCGATCAGGCTTTGATCGGCGCCAGGGGCCTGGTTCGCCAGCTCCACCCAGCCCTGGGCGCGGGCCAGTTCGGCGGTGCCGGCGCGGCTTGGCGCGCTGCCCTTGGCAAAGCTCAGCAGTTGTTCAGCGCGGGGCAGCGCCTGTTCGGCCGGCCAGTCGGCAAGCAATTGTGCCTGCTCCTGGGCCGCTCGCTTGGCGGCACTGACCAGTGTTTGCTGCTCCACCTGCATGGCGTACAAAACCAGCAGCAAGGTGGTCAGAAACGCTACGGCATTGACTGCCCAGAACTTGTACTTGAGGGATAAATCACGCATCCACGCGCCCATGGGTATCTTCTTCAGTGCAGAGGGTTGAGGTGCAAAATAGCAACTGGCCAGCATTGTTCTACAGTCGTGCAACTGGTCCGTTGACCCGTATCAAGGTTGTTTCGCTCACTGTAACGGCCAGTGGCGGATGAGCTTTAACCGGCAAGCGCAATTGGCAGGCTGACGCTTGGCTTGCTCGCCCGCGCAAGCCTGCGCTTGGTGTTGGCTTCAGTCGGCCTTCGGCGGCTCGAGCAGGGCCGGCAGGGCGAAGAAACGGCGGGCGTTGGCGCTGGTGCTGGCGGCCAGTTGTGCGGGGCTTTCGCCGCGACGCATGGCCACTTCCTGGAGCACCAGGGGCAAAAAGGCCGGTTCATTCTTGCCACTCTTGGGCCTGGGGCGCAGGTTGCGTGGCAGCAGGAAGGGCGCATCGCTTTCCAGCATCAGGCGCTGGGTCGGAATCTCGCGCAACAGCGGGTGCAGATGGCTGCCGCGGCGCTCATCGCAGACCCAGCCGGTGATGCCGATATGCAGGTCCAGGTCGAGGTAGGCGAACAGGCTGCGCTGCTCGCCGGTGAAGCAATGCAGCACCGCCGCCGGCAACTGGTCGCGAAATTCCCGCAGGATGGCCAGCAGGCGCTCGCTGGCGTCGCGCTCATGGAGAAACACCGGCAGTTGCAAGTCCACGGCCAGGGCCAGTTGTTGCTCCAGGGCTTTTTCCTGCAGGGGCCGTGGGGAAAAGTCGCGATTGAAATCCAGCCCGCATTCGCCCACGGCGCGGGCGCGCGGGTGCTTGAGCAGATCAGCCAGGAGGCGCGGGCTGTCGGCCGTCCAACTGCTCGCGTCATGGGGATGAACCCCCGCCGTGGCGAAGAGCCGCTGCGCTTGCGGGTCGAGTTGTTGGCATAGCTGCAGGGCTTGTTCGCTGCCATCCAGGCTGGTGCCGGTCAGCAGCATCTGGCATACGCCTGCGTCAATCGCCCGCTCCAGCACGGCGTGCTGCTGCTCGGCAAAGCTTGGGTGGGTCAGGTTGACGCCAATGTCGATGAGTTGCATGGTGCCTCCTCAATTGGCCGGGCAGCATATCTCAATCGATGGCCAGTCATTTAGCTTTGCCTGGCGTCTTTGCCGGCACTGTGCGAACCTCCGCGGCCGCCGTGGCGGCCCATCTGTCAGGCTGGCGGGCGGATGTTGCCCTGGTTGCCTGTAGGGAGAGCGGATGATCCGACGGCTGTTTATTTACCTGTTGCTGTGGCTGCCGCTGCCGGCCGGTGCGCGCCTGGCCGAGCCGTTGCACCCCGAGCACAAGGCGCAGATGAGTGTTGACCTGGCGCAGATTCGCCAGCGTGGTGAGTTGCGCGTGCTGATCAACCAGAGTCGGCACAGTTCGGCCGAGGTCAAGGGCCAGGCGCTTGGACTTGAACTGCAGCGGCTGCGCAGTTTTGTTCAGTTCCTTAACCGCGACAGTCAGCAGGCATTGCGCCTACGCCTGATCCCCAAGGCCAAAGAGCAATTGGTTGCGGCCCTGCAGCGCGGCGAGGGTGACCTGCTGGCTCCCGGCGAGTTGCTGGACATAAACAACGGCCAATTGCTCAGTGCCAGCCGGGCCACCGTGGCCCAGGTCGCGATGGTGCTGGTCACGCGCCAGGGCACGCGGCGTTATCAGCGTCTGGAGCAGTTGGCCGGGCGCAACCTGAGCTTGCCCCGTGGCAGCGCCGCCGCCGAGGCCGTGCGCCAGCTTAATCAGCAACTGGGACAACGCAAGCTGGCGCCGCTGCTGATCGAATGGGTGGACAGCAGCCTGGCGGTGGAAGATGTGCTGGAGATGGTGCAGGCCGGCATCTATCCCTTCAGCGTGGTTGAACAACCGATTGCCGAGCGCTGGGCCAAGGTCATGCCCAGGCTGCGCGTGGAGCGCCATCTGCAGATCGGTACGCGCCGCGACATGCATTGGTGGGTGCGCCGTGATGCGCCGATGTTGCTGGCCAAGACCGATGCGTTTCTGCGCGGTTATGTTGCGCCGGGTGATCAGGATGCAGCCTTTGTGCGCCTCAATCGGCGTGCCTATCGAGTGCATTACCCCCTGGCACGGGCCGATCGGCAACGCCTGGAAAAACTGCGCGCGGTGCTGCAACGGCATGCCGAGCCGAGCGACCTCGACTGGTTGAGTTTGGCCGCGTTGGCCTTCAAGGAGTCGTCCCTGAATCCGGCGGCGCGCGGTGCCAATGGCGCCACCGGCTTGATGCAGATCACGCGCTCCGCGGCGCAGGGCGTTGGGGTGAGCAATATCAGCAATCTGCAGGGCAACGTGCAGGCGGCGAGCCGCTATCTGGCCATGTTGCGGCGGCGCTTCTTTGCCAGCAGGCAAATTGCCGAGCCGGAGCGCCTGGCATTTGCCCTGGCGGCGTACAACATGGGCCCACAACGGGTACAGAGCCTGCGGGCCGAGGCACGGCGGCGCGGTTTGAATGCCAACCAGTGGTTTTTCCAGGTCGAGCGGGTGGCCATGGAGCAGTTGGGCCTGGCGGCGGTCAGCCATGTCAGCAGCGTCAACAAATACCGTCTGGCCCTGGTGCGTGAGCGTTACAGCCTGGAAACCCCACGCTCAGGCGGCCAATAGCCGACTCCACCGCGCTTGGCTTATGGGTTGTCTGGCTTGGCGCTGGCCAGTTGTGTGCTGGCGTCCAGGCGCAAGCGCTCCCGTGCGTCGAACTGCTCCTGGGCCAGGCGCTGAATGGCCGCTTGCTTGTCGGCTGAGCTGAGCCCTGGGTGGTTTTCGAGCGCACTTTTTTCCTGCTGAAAACGCTGCAGGCGTTGCTGCCAGTTTTGTCGCTGTTGATCCAGTGCCTGCAGGCGAGCGGCGGCCTGGTTGCCGACCAGTTGCTGGCGCAGGGCCTGGACTTGCGCGGCACTGCCGCCGGCCGCTTGCAGGGCCTGAGTCTGGCTGCGCAGTTCGCTGTGCAGTTGTGGCAACACGCTGGCTTGCAGCTCTTGCGGTAAGTCCTCACGCAGCCGATCAAGGGCCTGGCCCTTGCCGTGGGCATCCAGGCGCTCATCGCGCTGAATGGCCAGGCGCTCCAGGGTGAACAGGTTGTAGCGCTCCTCGGTGGCGAAAAACGCCTGGTGCGCCTCGCTGCTGAACAGTCGCGCGCGCAGCGCCTGCACGGCCATTTCGCGCTGTTTCAGGGCCTCCAGGCCGGGCAGTTGTGGCAGCTCGCGCTCCAGCAGCACCAATTGGCGTTTGTAGTCGAGGTATTGCTCCAGCAGGGCCATGGCCTGAGCTGCGGCGGGGGCGGGCAGCTGATTGCGGATATGGGCCTGCAGGCGCTGGATGCTTTGTTCTAGGCTTTCCTCACCCACGGCACTGAGGAAGTAATCGAAAATCTGCACGATGTCGCGGGTGATCCGCAGATTGCCGTACGCATCGAGCTGAAATACGCCATCGACCTGGGTGCCGCTGAATGAGGCGGGCAGTTGTTTTGTGGCCATTGCGACTGTCGTGGTGCTGCTGGCCGGCGCCTGGGGCTGGGCCGCCGGCGGGTGGTCGAAGGCTGCAGCTCCAGGGTTGGCGGTAGGGGCCTGGGTTGGCGTAGGGCTGGCGGGTTGCAGGTACAGGCTGATGGCCAGGCACGCGGCAAAGAGCAGCGGCAATAACAAAATGAATTTCTTCACCACAACTCCTCATCGGCTGCGACGCCGTTGCCGGCGCCGCAGCAGGGCTTACAGGCTGGCGTTTTTCAGGCGATTGGCGTGCTGGCGATAGACGCTGATCGGGCTGGTTTCGAACAGGCTGGTCAGGCCGATGAACTGATTCACCTCATCCAGGTGGTTCATTCGGTAGTTGTCGCGGATCACCTTGCCCAGGTGCGAGCTGCAGCGCCCGACCAGGCCGTCGTTGGCGTCCTTGAAGGTCAACGACGCCGCGCCGGTGAGCAGGTCGCTGGGGTCGAGCAGGTTGGTGACCGGGCTGGTGCCGCTCCACGAGTAGTAACGTACGCCGCCCACGCTGTAGGCGCCTTCGCCACAGGCGCTGCTGGGCATGCCCTGGGGAAACTTGGCGTTGAAGCTGGCTGCGCCGACGCTGTTGAGCGATTCCAGTGTGCCCAGGGCATTCTGTGGTGAGGTGCTGGAGCTGCCAGACAGCAGGTTGATCAGCCCACCCAAGCCATTGACGATGCCGGCCAGCAGGGTTTCTCCGGCCGAACCGGGTGGCACATTGCGAATAAAGTCGGCGGCGGCCGAGCCTTTGTGTGGCGCGCCGATGCTGGTGACCGAGGCCACCAGGTCGGGGCGCACGGCGGCCACGTAACGGATGGTTGGGCCACCATGGCTGTGACCGAGCAGGTTGACCTTGCCGCTGCCGCTGATGGCGGCAATCTCTTCCACCTGCTCAAGCAGCTCCTCGCCACGGGCTTCTGAGGTGTTCAACTGACTGACTTCGGTGACGTAGACCTTGGCGCCGTCACGGCGCAGGGCGGACGGGATGCCGTACCAGTAGTCGATGCCCAGCAGGTTGTCGAAGCCGAGCATGCCGTGGGTCAGCACGATCGGGTACTTGGTTTGCGTGTAGCCGGTGGCGGCACTGGCCTGGGCGGGGATGGCCAGGCCGGCAATGACGCAGAGTGCGAGCAGGGTTTTATTGTTGTTCATGGGTGCTCTCGTGATTGGGGGAGGAGGGGGCGCGCTCCTTGCGCACGGACATGCCAATCCAGGGCGAATGCTGCAACCCGTGCCTTAACGCAGTTTTCATGCCATCCCCTGGCTTGAATCGGGGCAGGCTCTAGTGCGCGGGTTGTTTTGCCAAGGCCAGGCGCGGTGGCGAGTTGTGCCGGGGCGGGTGTTACAGCCGGGAACTGCGCCAGCCGCTGTTGGCCAAGGCCGGTGCAGCGTCGGCGTGACAAAAATGCCGGCCAGCCAATCGAAAGATGGGGGGCGAAGCGGCCTTGACAGTTTTCCCGGCGCTTCTCTAGGATTGGCCGCAGCGCCGATTTAAACAGCTACTTGCGGGGCGCCAGGGGGCTTGTACGAAGCCTTCGAAATACCGCTAAAGCGCTGGTTCGGTGTTGCCTCTCACCGCTGCCCAGCGGGATCCACGAGGCCGGAATACATCGATGAACAGTCCCCAGCGCCTAACCCAAACGGGCATCGCCTTCCCTCCGCGCAAGGTGTTGCTTGATTCCCGACTGCCTGCCGGTTGCCTGCGTCAGCTGGATGGCTGGTCGCCGGCGGCCAGCCATCTGCTGGAATTCGCCGACCCGCAAACCCCCTTGCATGAACGCGCCAGCGACAGCCTCGACTGGGCGGTAATCAGCGCGTCTACGGCAGGGGCGCTCGATAGCTGGTTGCCGGCGTTGCTGCGGGTGGCCCGCCAGGGCCTGATTCGCCGCGACTGAAATGGCTCAGCAGGACAGGCTGTCGGCCTGGCGATAGAGCAGCAGTAACTTGCGCGTGATGCTCTGCTGGATGTCGCTGCGCTCGAACGCGGACAGACGGCTGAGCTTTTGCACCTGCAGGCGATGCAGGTGGATATAGGGCATCTGTTGATCGAACTCGCGTAGATCGCCCTTCATCATGATCGGCAGGAAGTCGTCACCGATTTTCTTTTGATTGCTGATGATTTGCGCCAATGCCTGCTTGAACGGCATGGTTTTGGGGCCGGGGCCGCCCTGCTTGATTTCCGTGGTCAACAGTAGGCCCGGCTTGCCCAACAGCAAACCGGGCAGCACGCACAACCCGGTCTTGCGGATGGCCACGGCGTCGATGCCGTGCAAGGTGTCATGGAAGGCATAGGGGTTGGGCAGCACCACCATTTTGCGGCCCATTTCGCTGGGGAAATGCAGGTTGTAGTTGGTGTAGAGCTGACCCACCGATTCGGAGTAGACGCACAGGCGATTTTCAAACAGCTGGATAAAGCGCTCTGCCAGCTCGCGCCGGGCCATGCTGTCCAGATCCCAAATCAGATCCTGATTCTGCGCCTTGTGCAGATCGACTTCCTGGTGCTCCATGCCGCTCATAGCGCTCTCTTACACTCGAAATTGGCCCAGCAGGCGACTCAATTGTGCCGCCAGGGCGCTGAGGTCGCGGCTGGCGTTGCTGGATTGTTCGGCGGCGGCCGAGTTGCTGTTGGCCAGGCCCGCCGCCTGGGTAACATTCTGATTAATGTCTTCCACCACATGGGACTGTTGCAGGGTAGCACTGGCAATCGAACTGTTCAGGCTGGTCAGGTTGCACAACGACTGGGTAATCAGATTGAGGCTTGCACCCGCCTGGCTGGCCTGCTCCACGGTTAACTGCGAGGCGCGGCTGCTTTCGTTGATGACCTTAACCGCTGCCTCCGAGTTGCCTTGCAGGCGCTCGATCATGCTGTGGATCTCGGCGGTGGACTTCTGCGTGCGCTGGGCCAGCAGGCGTACCTCGTCGGCCACCACGGCAAAGCCGCGGCCTTGTTCGCCTGCCCGGGCCGCTTCGATGGCGGCGTTGAGGGCTAGCAGGTTGGTTTGTTCGGCAATCGAGCGAATCACTTCCAGGACGCTGCCGATCTGGGTGCTCTCCTGGGCCAGGTTTTGGATCACCTCCACCGCCTGGGCGATGGTGCCGGAGAGTTGGTCGATCTGCTTCAAGCTGCTCTCGATATTCTGCTGCCCCTGGGTCGCCTGTTCCTCGGCCTGGCTCATTTCGTTGGAGGCGTGCTCGGCATTGCGGGCGACATCCTGTACGGCGTAGCTGACTTCATTGATGGCGGTGGCCACCAGCTCCATCTGTTCGGCTTGCTGGCGGCTGTACTGGCTGGCCTCGGCGGAGATCTGGCCGAGGGAGCTGGCGGCCTGATCCAGCTCGCCGGCAGCACCGAGGGATTCGCTAATCACCTGGCGCAAGCGCTGGGTGAAGGCGTTGAAGTGGCTGGCGATGGCGCTCAACTCATCGCGGCCGGTGGTCGACAGGCTGCGCGTCAGGTCGGCGTCGCCACTGGCAATGTTGTGCATGGCGTTGACGGTTTCCGCCAGTGGCCGGGCAATGCTGCGCACGATCAGGCTGGCGAGGATGATCATCAGGGCAATGATCAGCAAGGTGCTGACCAGGGTGCGGATGGCCTGGTTGCGAAACTCGCTCTGCATGTCGTCGATATAGATACCGCTGCCCAGAACCCAGCCCCAGGGTTCGAACAGGGTGATGTAAGAGACTTTGTCGACCGGCTCCGCCGCGCCCGGCTTGGGCCAGCTGTAGCCCAGGCTGCCCGCACCCTGGGCTTTGGCGATGCGCACCATCTCATTGAACAACGGCAGGCCTTTGGCATCCTTCATGGCGCCCAGCTCTTTGCCTTCCAACTCCGGCTTGATGGCGTGCATGACCATCTTCGGCCCGAGATCGTTGATCCAGAAGTATTCATTGGCGCCGTAGCGCAGGTCACGGATCAGGCTGGCGGCTTGTTGCTGGGCCTGTTCTTGGCTCAGTTTGCCGCTCAGTTGCTGGGCGTGCTGATGCTTGAGGATGCCCAGTGCGCTTTCCACAACATGCTGGGTTTTCAGCACCTTGCCGGCATACAGGTCGTCATAACTCTGACGTAGCAGCAGCACGCTCATGGCCAGCAGCATGGCGACGGCAACCAGAACGATCAGCCATAGGCGGCGACTGATGGGCAGGTGGCGAAAGGTTGGCATGGCAAAGGCTCCAAAAAATACAGGATGCGTCGTAACTGCAGCTAAGCACCGTCGCAGAGCCTTGGCAATTAGCCATTGGGCGAAGCACGGCGGGTGTCGCGGCAGAGGGCAAAAACCCCGGCCGGATCGGCTGTCGAGTTGTTAAACTGCGCGGCTTATTACTTTTGCCTGGTTTTCCAGGCCGACAACCCTAGGCTTTGGCCCTGATTAGGATGGATATGGATTATTGGATTGCACTACAAGCGCTGATTTTAGGCATTGTCGAGGGGCTGACCGAGTTTTTGCCGATCTCCAGCACCGGCCACCAGATCATCGTCGCCGACCTGCTGGGCTTCGGCGGTGAGCGGGCCATGGCGTTCAATATCATCATCCAGTTGGGGGCGATTCTGGCGGTGGTTTGGGAGTACCGGCGCAAGATTCTCGACGTGGTGCTGGGCTTGCCCAAGCAGGCCGAGGCCCAACGCTTTACCGTCAATCTGCTGATTGCCTTCTTCCCGGCGGTGATCCTCGGTGTGGCCTTTGCCGATGTGATCCATACCTACCTGTTCAACCCGATTACCGTGGCCGTGGCGTTAGTGCTAGGCGGGCTGATCATGCTCTGGGCCGAGCGGCGGGTACACCGGGTCAGCGTGCAGAGCGTCGAGCAAATGAGCTGGAAGGATGCCCTCAAGGTTGGCTGCGCCCAGTGTCTGGCGATGATTCCGGGCACCTCACGCTCCGGCGCGACCATTATCGGCGGGCTGCTGTTTGGCTTGTCGCGCAAGGCGGCTACCGAGTTTTCCTTCTTCCTGGCCATGCCGACCATGGTCGGGGCGGCGGTGTATTCGGGCTACAAATACCGTGAGTTGTTCCAGGCGGGCGATTTGCCGGTGTTTGCCGTGGGCTTCGTCACCTCGTTTATCTTCGCCATGATCGCGGTGCGCGCCTTGCTCAAGTTTATTGCCAACCACAGCTATGTGACCTTTGCCTGGTACCGCATCCTGTTCGGCCTGCTGATTCTGGCCACCTGGCAGTTCGGTCTGATCGACTGGAGCAGCGCCCAGGGCTGATGGCTCAGCGCGGCTCCAGCAGCAGGCCGCAACGCTTGAGTTTGGGCAGGCGCATGGCCACCAGTTGATGGGAACAGCGCAGCAGCTCTTGCAGCTCGGCATCGCCCAGCGGGTAGGGCGCGGCCATGCTGATCCAGTGGGCGCGGGCCAGATAGGGCGCTGGGCGAATTCCAGGGCGGTCGGTGAAGCCGAGGAACAGCGCCTGATCGACCTTAAATGCCAGGCCATCGCCCATAAAGTCGAGGATCGCGATCATCTTGTTGCCGGCGATGGAAAACACCCGGTTACTGCCCCATTTGCGGTCTTCGCGCACGCCAGGCAGCTGCAATAGATAGTGGGCGACGGCATCCGGGCTCATGGTGTTTCCCTCGGGGTGATGTTATTGCGCGGCTGCCCGTGATTTTGCCAGGCGCCCCCAGGATAGAAAACGCCCCGTAATGACGGGGCGTTTTCTATCGCACACAGCCCAGCGGCTTAGCAGGCCGTTGAAAAATGTAGGCGAGGCAGGCAAGACAAGGCAAAAACGGCCGAAAAAGCGGCCGTTTTTAACGCAGTATTGCCAACGCAGGTAGTTTTTCAACGGCCTGTTAGACGATCACGCCCTGGCTGCGCAGGTAGTCGTCATAGGTGCCGCTGAAGTCGGTGATGCCGTTGGCCGACAACTCGATGATCCGTGTCGCCAGGGAACCCACGAACTCACGGTCGTGGCTGACGAAGATCAGCGTACCCGGGTAGTTTTCCAGCGCCAGGTTGAGCGCTTCGATGGATTCCATGTCCAAGTGGTTGGTCGGTTCGTCCATCACCAACACGTTGGGTTTTTGCAGGATCAGCTTGCCGAACAGCATGCGGCCCTGTTCCCCACCGGAGATAACCTTGACCGACTTGAGGATTTCGTCGTTGGAAAACAGCATGCGCCCGAGGGTGCCGCGTACCATTTGCTCGCCCTGGGTCCACTGGCCCATCCAGTCGAACAGGCTGCAGTCGTCTTCGAAGTCGTGAGCGTGGTCCTGGGCGTAGTAGCCCAGCTCCGCGCTTTCCGTCCACTTCACCGAGCCGGCGTCCGGGCTCAGTTCGCCGACCAGGGTACGCAGCAGAGTAGTCTTGCCGATGCCGTTGGGGCCGATGATGGCCACCCGCTCGCCGGCTTCCACGGTGAAACTGAAGTTCTTGAACAGCGGCTTGCCATCGAAACCCTTGGCCATGTGATCCACGGTCACGGCGTTGCGGTGCAGCTTCTTGTTTTGCTCGAAGCGGATAAACGGGCTGATCCGGCTGGACGGCTTGACCTCGGCCAGCTGGATCTTGTCGATCTGCTTGGCGCGCGAAGTGGCCTGCTTGGCTTTCGAGGCGTTGGCCGAGAAGCGGCTGACAAAGGATTGCAGTTCGCTGATCTGCGCCTTCTTCTTGGCGTTGTCCGACAGCAGTTGCTCGCGCGACTGGGTGGCGGCGGTCATGTACTCGTCGTAGTTGCCGGGGAACAGGCGCAGCTCGCCGTAGTCCAGGTCGGCCATGTGGGTGCAGACCGAGTTGAGGAAGTGACGGTCGTGGGAAATGATGATCATGGTGCTGTTGCGCTGGGTCAGGATGTTTTCCAGCCAGCGGATGGTGTTGATGTCCAGGTGGTTGGTCGGCTCGTCCAGCAGCAACACTTCCGGGTCGGAGAACAACGCCTGGGCCAGCAGCACGCGCAGCTTCCAGCCAGGTGACACTTCACTCATCGGGCCGAAATGCTGCTCCAGGGGAATGCCCAAGCCCAGCAGCAGCTCGCCCGCGCGGGATTCGGCGGTGTAGCCGTCCATCTCGGCGAACTCACCTTCCAGCTCGCCGACCTTCATGCCGTCTTCTTCGCTCATCTCCGCCAGCGAATAGATGCGGTCGCGTTCGGCCTTGACCCGCCAGAGTTCCTCATGGCCCATGATCACGGTGTCGATCACGTTGAATTCTTCGTAGGCGAACTGATCCTGGCGCAATTTACCCAGGCGCACGTTCGGCTCCAGCATCACCTGCCCGCCGGAGGGTTCGAGATCGCCGCCGAGGATCTTCATAAAAGTCGACTTGCCGCAGCCGTTGGCCCCGATCAGGCCGTAACGGTTGCCGCCGCCGAACTTGACGGAAACGTTCTCGAACAGGGGTTTCGCCCCGAATTGCATGGTGATGTTAGCGGTGGAGATCAAAGGTCTTACCTATCAATAACTTAGAGATGGCTGGTGTCGCCTGATACCGATTTGATACCAATATTCAGTTTTCCAGCTCGCTCCAGTCGGAGCTTGAGCTAATCCAGCGGGCGTACGTAGACAGCAGCATCTGCACGCCATGGCCGAGCTGCTGGGAAATGAAGGCGGGGTTCATGCCAGACATTAAGCATATTGTCGCATAGGTATGCCGGCAGTTGTACGGCGGCCGATAGCGGACTGCCAAAGCCTTCAGAACGGGGCGCCATTGGTGGTGCAGGTCGGAGGTCGCTGGCAGTCGACATGACTTTCCAGTTCAAGATTTTTGAATGTACTCACATAGTCGCTGAGATTCTCACGCACACGTCTGCGAACAGTCGGATTCGTTGTTGCCATTAAGTGGTATCAGAACTCGCAGGCTCGAATTCAGCGCACCAACCTGATCGTCCAAATGACCTGGCGGGAGGGGAGGAGTACGAACGCACCCCGAGGGGAGCGCTCGTAAATGTTGCAGGCTAGGAGTCTGCCGGGCTTGACCGTTGGTAGCGAGGGAAAGACCGGTTTGAGGCAGTTTTTGCGCTCTTTTGCGGCGAATAGTCATTCTATTCAACGAAAAAGAGCACCGAAAATGACCAAGCCCGGCTTTTCCGCAGTAGGACAGCGTTAAGTCCTAGGGTTAGAAGCGATAGTCGGCGACGATGCCCAGGGTGCGGGGTGCGCCTACCCAGTAGGAGTTACCGCCCCAGTTGGCGTTGGTGCGGTAGATGGTTTCTTCATCGAATAGATTGCGGCTGTAGAGTCGAATGCTGTACTCGTCAGCTTCGTAGCCCGCATTCAGATTGGTCAGCAGATAGTCACCCGCCTCAAGCCCTTTGGTGTTTTCCAGGTCTGAGTAGTATTCGGCCACGTAGCTGACATCACCACCAAAGAAGAACCCGGAATCCAGGGTCTTCTTGAAGCCAAGGCCTGCGGTGTAATCAGGGGCGCTGCTGAATTCATTGCCTTCGATGCCGGGGTTTTCGGCGTTGGCCTCAGTGACTTTGCTGTGTAGCAGGCCCAGGGAACCGAAGACTTCCAGGCGGTCGTCGAGATAGGCCGTGGCATCGATTTCGAAACCGTAGGTCTCACCGCCTTTGACGTTGGTGAAACGGCGGTTTTGCAGTGCCTGGTAATCGGTGTAGTCGTTGAAGAACAGGTTGGCGTTGAGGCTCAGGCGGTTGTTGAGCAGCAGCGAGCGGGAGCTGAATTCGTAGGTTTTCACCTCTTCCTTGTCGTATTCGTAGAACTCGCTGGTATTCCAGTCGAGGCTGCCGCCGCCGGGGTTGTAGCCTTCACGAGCAGTCAGGCCGAGGGTGGTTTGCGGGGTGATGGCGTAGCTCAGGCCGACTTTGGGCAGCAGCATGGTTTCGCCGATGTCGGTTTGAACCAAACCTTGCCAGGCGGCTCCCGGCCAAGCGGTGACGTCGCGGGTTTGCTCTTCACGCTCCAGGCGGGCGCCGAGGATCAGATCGAGGCGCTCGGTCAGGCCGACGGTTGATTCACCAAACACCGCCGAGGTCTTGGTCTGGTCGTCGCCGACAAAGCCATTGGGGGCGGCCAGCAGATCTTGGTCACGCTTGGAGTAGTAGACGCCCACAACACCGTCGACATCGTTATCCAGCCCGGCATAGGCCAGGCGGGCTTCCAGGGTGTCGGTTTTTTCGTCCTGATCCATCTGGAAATTGTCGGCGCCGGATTCGGTAAAGTGCGCCTGGTAGTCCGTGTGGCTGAGCAGCAGGTGAGCGGTGAGGCTTTCACTCAGGCCGTATTCGATGTCGGTGCTAACCACGGTGCTGTCGGTGTCGCTAACCCGGGTGTTGGAGGTGGCGCCGGTGAACTCGTAATCCTTCGGGTCGCCTTCGGCCCAGTTCAGGTATGCGCCGTCGTGCTTGCGCTGGGCCACGGTGAGCTTGGCGCTGAAGTCGCTGATGGCTTCTGGGGTCCACAGCAGCTTGCCGCGAATGCTGTGTTTCTCCACCGCCGAAGGATCGACCGTCCAGGGCTTGCCGGTCTGGCCGTTGATCGCCGAATAATCGGTGTAGGTGTTGCCCTTGAGCCCTTCGGCGGCCAGGCGGAAGGCCAGTTCGTTTTCAATCAGCGGCCCGGAAACCACGCCGGCCAGTTGCCCGCGCCCGTCTTCGGTCTCCCAGCCGGCGCGGGTGGCGCCTTCCCAGGTGAAGCTTGGGTCGTTGGTCTCGACGATGATCGCGCCGCCTATCGCATTACGGCCCTGGGTGGTGGATTGCGGGCCGCGCAGCACCTCGACCTGCTTGACGTCCCACAGGCCGACATCCAGGTATTGCTGCCCCGACCAGGCTTCGGCGCTGCCGTCGACGGTGGTGCTGATGCGCGGCCGGGCGCCGGAGATCAGGGTGAAAACGCCGCTGGCCGGGCCCGTGCCTTCGACCCCGCGGATGTTGACCAGACCGGCGCCGTTCTTGGTCAGGTTGGGCACGCGATTGCCGATGTTGTACACCGACTGCAGTTCGCCGGTGTCGACATCGGCGCCACTGAGCACGCTGACTGCGGTGGTGGTTTCTTTCAGCGAACGCTCCAGCTTCTCGCCGGTAACCATCACCGCCTGCAGGTTCAGGCCGCTCTGTTGCAGGCTGTAAGTACCCGCACTGTCGCTGACTGCCTGCACGTCAGTGCCGGCGAGGAGGGTGTCGATAGCCTGGCTCGGTGTGTACTCCCCGTGCAGGCCATTGCTTTGCTGACCTTGCAGCAGACTTTCATCGACGCTGATGGCAATACCACTTTGCTGCGCAACTTGTTGCAGCTGAGTTGCCACGCTGCCGGCTGGAATTTGGTAGTGGTGTGCCGTGTTGTTATCGGCGGCGTAGGCCGTGCTGAAGCTTGCAATGCCAGCCAGGGTGGCAATGGCGAGACGGCTGAGTAGCAGGTGTGGATAACGAGTGGGCGTATTGCTGTGACTCATCAAAGATCCCCTATGGACAAGCTTTAAGGTTGCGATAAGCAACGGGTTGGTCCGCATGTTGGCGTGTAAGGCCCGGTCTAGAGCCGGCTGAGTTGGTTTGTAGCGCTTATTTCTCATCACGAATGCTAATCTTTCTCATTAAGATGTGCAATAATAATGCGCTGCCGCACCGCGGCTAACCGAATTGGCATCTAGCCGTGAGAGGGATTGTCTGCAGATGGACGAAATTGCGTGTTGAAGTCGGATGAAGCTGTTCTGGCGCAGTTGTTACCTGCGAGTGTTGGGCGGCCGGGTAGTCATGCCTGGTGGCGGGTGGTTGGCCAGGATGGCGCGCCAGTGCTGATGGGGTTGGCGGGCGGCTTGGTGCGGGTGACGTTCCTTTGGCGTGATCCGCAGGGTGATGAGCACCACTCACCGATTCGGCAGGTGCTGATTGATGTCAATTCGCTTACCGATCACCACAGTGCCGAACCCCAGGGGTTGGCCCATCTAGCGGGTACGGACCTGTGGTATTGGAGCGTGAAGCTGCCGGCAGACTGGCGCGGTAGTTATGCCTTTATCCCGCTAACGGTTGTGCAGTCGGCGCCGCTAGCAGTCGCCGATCCGCAGCAGGCGCGGCTCGCTCAGCGGCGCTGGTGGAGGGCGCTGATGGCGCAGGCGCAGGGTGATTCGCTCAATCCGTTAGCCTGCCGGCGCAGTGCCTGGGGTGCGGAGTTTTCCTTATTGCAGTTGCCGCAAGCACCAGACCAATCGGCCTGGCGGGCGCTGGACTACGGCCTGGCCAGTGTCCCGTCGGCAGAGCGTTTGCGGCTGCTTGATTGGCACAGCACATTGCTCGGTAAGAGTCGCCGGGTTTGGTTGTTCAGCACCGCAGGGGCGTTGGCTGGTGGCGACCCGCAGCGGCCGTTGGTGCTGTTGCTGGATGGCCAGAATTGGGCGCTGCACATGCCGATTTACTCGGCGCTAGAGACGCAGACCCGCCGCGACCGTTTGCCGCCGGCGCTCTATGTACTGATTGAGAGCCTTGACGGTTCGCAGCGCGAGCGCGATCTGGCCTGCAGTGCCGTGTTCTGGCAGGCCATTGAGGAGGAGTTGCTGGTGTTGCTCGCCGGGTTGGCCGATTTCACTGCCTGTGCGCAGCGCACCGTGGTGGCGGGGCAGAGCTTGGGTGGCCTGGCCGCCATGTATGCCGGCTGGCAGCGACCGCAACGCTTTGCGCGAATTCTGAGTCAGTCCGGGTCATTGTGGTGGCCGCAGGTCGAGTTGTTGGATCACGCGCCAGACCAGCCCTGCAGCCGCAAACCCGGCAGTCGAGGCTGGCTGACTGAGCAGGTCGCAATGGCTTCACCGGCCGCCACGCGCTTGCGCATTTTTCAGGAAGTGGGCAGTCGTGAGGACGTGATGATTGATGTTAATGACTCACATGCGGCTGCTTTACGCATGGCAGGTCATGACGTGCATTACCAGATTTTCCAGGGCGGCCACGATGGTCTGTGCTGGCGTGGCGGGTTGCTTGATGGCCTGGCCTGGCTGCTGGCGGAGTAAGCCTGCATACGGGTCGTTAAGGCCCCCTATTGGTTTGGAGTGGCGATGAATACTGAAGTACAAAATCCGTTCGATGATCCCAGCCAGGCGTTCCTCCTGCTGGTCAATGACCGCCAGCAATTTAGCCTCTGGCCGACCCTGGCGCGGGTACCGGAAGGCTGGCGCGTGCAGCTCGGCCCGGAGAGCCAGGCGGTTTGCCTGACCTATCTGCAGCAGCACTGGGATGACATTCGCCCGCAACCGCCGATCAACCTCTGATTCAGTCGGTGCTCTGCCTGGGCGGCGTTGGCGTGGCCGAGTCCTCTCTGGCAGAGCAGCCTGTGCTGCTCAGTGCCCCCATCACCCACTGCGTGTCGAGAAACCCATCGTGCCAAGTCACTCCATAGAACAGTTGCCTGCAAACCTCAGTATTGAACTCGAACTCAGTGGTACTCAGCATGGGATCTGGCTGGCCGAGCAAATGGGGCATCAGGCCAATACTTACAGCGTTGCTCACTGTGTTGAGTTGCAAGGTGACGTGAACAGCGACTGTCTGTGCGCAGCGATCGACCAAGGCCTGGCCGAAGCAGACTGTGTGCAGGCGCGTTTTGTGGCAACCGCACAGGGTTTGCGCCAGCAAGTGCCGCGGGGGGCACAGCTCTGGCACGGTGGCTGCGACGTGCAGGATCTGCGCTCGGCAGCCAACCCCTTAACCGCCGCGCAGGCCTGCATGCACGCCGATCTGGTGCAGCCGCTGCAGCTTGACGGTGGATTGCCGCTGTACCGGCATCTGTTGCTGCGCGTAGGTGAGCAGCACTGGTTGTGGTACCAGCGCTATCACCATGCTTGCGTGGACGGTTACAGCTTTGCCGCCCTAAGTCGGCGCATAGCCGAAATCTACAGCGCCCGGCGCCAGGAGCGGGTACTGGCCCCAACGCCATTCGTATCTTTTGCCGAGGTCATTGAGGAGCAGGCTCAATATCGAGCTGCGCCGTCTTGGGTTGCCGATCGTGAGTTCTGGCGGGCCTACGTGGCTGGGCTTGCTCGTCCACAAAGCTTGTCTTGCCGCGAGGCGCTACCCGCCAGCCTGGCCAATCTGGAAGCATTGCGCAGCCGGGTGCAGTTGTCCGCAGAACTATTGCCAGCCTTGGCTGCACGTACACAGGTTTTACGGCTGAGCGCCACGGATTTGCTGATGGCGGGGGTCTTTGCCTATCTACAGCGTATGACCGGGGTTAGCCAGCAGGTGCTCGGTGTGCCCTTTATGCGGCGCATGGGGTCGGTGGCGATCCGTGCGGTGGGGCCGGTGGTGAATGTCTTGCCGGTGCAGGTGCAGGTCATGCCTGAGCACAATTTGTGGCAGTTGGCCGAGCACGTGTTGGCGGCGCTCAAACAGGTGCGTAAGCACCAGCGTTACGATGCTGAGCAGGTGCAGCGTGACAGCGGTCTGCTGGGGGCTGGGCGCAGCCTCTACGGGCCGCTGCTAAATCTGAAGATCTATCAGCAGGACCTCGACTTTGCCGGTGTGCCCGGCAGCACCAAGGTGCTGGCGGCAGGCCCGGTGGAGGATCTGGAGTTCGCTGTGTGGCTGGAGGGCGACCAGCCGGTACTTGAGCTGACCGCCAACCCTGCGCGCTACACCCAGGACGAGCTCGAACTGCATGGCGCGCGCCTGCGCGCCTTGTTGCAGCAGGCGCTGAGTGCGCCAGAGGTGCCCATCGGTGCGCTCTCGCTGCTGCCGCAGGCCGAGCACCAGCAACTTGCGGACTGGGGACAGGGGGCGAGTCTGGCCGTGCCCGCAGGTTGGACATCGGTGCTCGATGCCTTGCAACAACAGGTGCTGACTCGGGCCGACCAGCGTGCGTTGGTGTGCGCTGGGCAGGCGCTTAATTATCAGCAGTTGGCGGTTCGCGTGGCGCAGCTTGGACGTGAGTTGCTGGCCCAGGGTGTGCGCCCGGAAAGTTTGGTGGCGATTGCCCTGCCGCGCGGTTTGGATGCCGTGGTGGCGGTTCTGGCTGTGCTCAGCGCCGGCGCGGCGTACCTGCCGCTGGACCTGGATTATCCGGATGAGCGGCTGAGCCAGATGTGCGCTGATGCACGTCCGCTGATGTTGCTGACCCTGGAGGTGGCGCAGGCGCGACTGTCTGCCCTGGCACCGTGTCTGTGTCTGGATCAGCCGGCCACACTCGCGAGCCTGGCTCGCTGGCCGGCGACGAGGATCGGTGACGCCGAGCGTGGCGGTGCCCTGCAGGCCGAGCAATTGGCTTATGTGATCTACACCTCGGGCTCTACGGGTGCTCCCAAGGGGGTGATGGTCAGCCACGGCAACGTGCTCAACTTGCTGCTCGATCATCAGTCCGGGCTGTTTGCCGATACCCTGACGCGCTGCGCCGGGCGCCGGGTGCGGGCGGCTCACAGCACCTCGTTTGCTTTCGATGCGTCCTGGGAGCAACTGCTCTGGCTGCTGCTCGGCCATGAGTTGCATATTTGCACCGAAGAGCAGCGCCGCGACGCCCAGGCACTGGTCGAGTTAGTACGCCTTGAACGGCTGGATGCACTCGACCTGCCACCCTCGTTATTGCAGCAGATGCTGGCCTGCGGCCTGCTGGATAACGGTATGCACCAGCCGCAATTGCTGTTGATCGGCAGTGAGAGTGCGCCGCCTGCATTATGGCGTGCCCTGCGGGAGTGTCCGCAGGTGCAGGTACACAACTGCTACGGCCCCACCGAATACACCGTGGACAGTTGCAGCGCCGATCTGCGTGTGGCCGCCGAGCCGGTCATCGGTCGGCCGTTGGCCAATACCCAGGTCTATGTGCTCGACCCGCAGTTGCAAATGCTCCCGGTTGGCGTCATTGGCGAGCTGTATCTGAGCGGTGCAGGCCTGGCCCGTGGCTATTTGCGCCGCCCGGACCTGACGGCCAGCCGCTTTGTCGCCAACCCCTTTGCGGTCGGTGAGCGCATGTATCGCACGGGCGATCTGGTGCGTTGGCGCGCCGATGGTCAGCTGGCTTTTGTCGGCCGCGCTGATCAGCAGGTCAAGGTCCGTGGTTTTCGTATCGAGCTAGGTGAGGTTGAGCATGCCCTGGCCGCCTTGCCGGGCGTCGCAGGAGCATTGGTGCTGGCCGAGCAGGGCGCTGCCGGTGTGCGGTTGCTGGCGTACTGCACCCTTAGCGATGATGCGCGTGCGCAGATGGCAGATGACGCCGTTGAGCGTCTGCGTCGACAGCTGGCTGAGCGTCTGCCGGATTACATGGTGCCAGCGGCGCTGGGGGTCTTGCCGGCTTGGCCGCTTACCGTCAATGGCAAGATCAATCGCCAGGCCTTGCCTTCGCTGGAAGTTCTTGTGCCCAGAGCTAGTCGGGTGGCGCAAAATGCGCCGGAACGCTTGCTGTGCAAGGCTGTCGCAGGGGTGCTGGGCCTGGCCGCTATTGGTGCCGAGGATGACTTCTTCGAGTTGGGCGGTGACAGCATTTCGGCCATGGAGTTGGGGGTAGAGCTGCGCCAAAGTGGTTACTTGTTACGCCCCAAGGATGTATTTGCCGAGCGCACGCCGGCGCGCATGGCCCTCTTGCTGGAGCCCTTGCAACCACAGGCTGAGACCATGGCGGAGGTGATCGGCGAACTAGGCCCGTTGCCGATGTTCGCCTGGTTTGATCAGCACTACGGGTTAGCCCGACGCTATGCGCAGGCCGTGTTGTTGCAGGTGCCCGATGGCTTGACCCTGCAACACCTAGGGCTGGCGCTGCATGCCCTGCAGCGGGCCCATCCGGGCTTACGTGCGCGCAGCGGCACACACGGCCTGCATGTCGAACCCCAAGGCAGTTGCTGCGATGCTCGTTTGCTGGCGCAGGTTGCGCAGAGTCCCGAGCGCTCGTTGAGTGTGCAGGCCGATGCCGAGTTGGCCGGCGCTTGCGCGCGGCTCGACCCGTCTGCCGGGATCATGCTGCAGGGGGTATTACTGCAGGGCGAGCAGCCCTGGTTGCTGCTGGCCTTGCACCATTTGCTGGTCGACGGGGTGTCTTGGCGGATTCTACTGCCTGAATTACAGCAAGCCTGTGAGGCCGCCATGCGCGGCGTGTTGCCACTGCTGGCGCGTGAGGACGTGTCGCTGGCCGACTGGTCTCGGGCGCTGGTCGCCGAAGTGCCGGCGCGGCGCGGCGAACTGCCACTTTGGCAAAGCGTGCTGGCTGAGCAGTTACCTGCCTTGGCTCGTGAGCCGCTACGGGCCGAGCGCGATACCTATGGCAGTGCCCGCCAGCAACGCCACCTGCTCGACAGTGAGTTGACCCGTGCGCTGTTGCAGGAGCTGCCACAGGCCTACCGGGCCACGCTGGAGGAGTTACTGTTGGCCAGTGTCAGTCTGGCCTTACAGGCGTGTTTTGGCGGTAGCCAGCAGCGCCTGGCCCTGGAGTCCCACGGGCGCCAATCGGCGCTGGGTACGCTGGACCCGAGTCGCACCCTGGGCTGGCTGACCGCCGAATACCCGGTACTGTTTGACTTGCAACAGAGCACGGCGAGTAGCCCGTTGATGGCCGTGCGTGGCGTTAAACAGGGGCTGCGGCGGGTGCCGGACCGTGGCTTGGGCTATGGCATCTTGCGTTATCTGGACCCTGAGCACGCGAGCCAGTTGGCCGCGCTGGAGGCGGCACAGCGGCCGCCCCTGTTGTTCAACTATCTGGGCCGTTTCACGGGCAGCAATGCCATGTGGACGCCGCAAAGCATCGGTGGTCGATTTGCCGACGCGTTCGCTGTCGACCTCGATCCGGACATGCCGCTGCTCTATGGCCTGGAACTCAACCTGTTTGTCGCGGAAGACCCGTTGGGCCCGCGTTTGGCACTTAACTGGACCTGGGCGCCGGCGTTGTTCGATGACGCACAGATTGACCGTCTGCAGCAGGCCATCGCCACTCAGGCTGGCGCGCTATTGGCGTTCGCTCGGGCCAATCCTGCGGCTGCCGCCGACACCCTGGTCGCCAGCGAAAACCCCCTGGTCGGCCAGGCTGCCCTGAGTGCTGCTGAACTGCTTGAGCTGCGCCAGCGTTATGGCGCAGTGGCGGCGGTGTTGCCGGTGTTGCCACTGCAGGAGGGTTTGTTATTCCACGCTCAACTGGGGGCAACCGCCAACCAGTACAACTCGATTACCCGTGTGGACTTCCATGGCCCGCTGCAGGCCGGCCGCTTGCGGGCTGCGTTGGACGCGGTGTTGCGTCGGCATCCACAATTGGCGGCGTGGTTTGAACAACAACTGCGCCGCGTGCCGCTGCAGGTCGTGCCACTGCTGAGGGATGACAGTGGCCATGTCTGGCCTTGGCGTGAGTGCCAGTTGGCTGGCCTCGGCCCGGACGAACAGATCGCCGAGTTGCAGGCGCTGGAACAGGCCGAGTTACACCGCAGCTTCAGTATTGCCGAGGGCAACAGTGCTCCGCTGCTCCATGCCTGGCTGATTCACCACGGTGCCGATTGCCACAGTCTGCTGCTTACAGCCCATCACTTGGTGGTGGATGGCTGGTCGACGCCGCTGTTGCTGGCAGACTTGCTCCACGCCTATGGCGAGGGCATTAGCCGGCTACCGGCCACGCGTGTCGATTACCCCAGCGTGGTGCGCGCGCTGGCGGCCCGTAATCTGGCTCCCGCACGTGCTGCCTGGGGCGCGGCATTGGCAGGGGTCAAGCCAACGCTGTTGTTTTCTGCCGCGCCAGAGCCTGAGCTGGGGCCGGTGCGCGAACTGGAGTTGCTACTGCCGGTGGCGCTGGAGCACGCCTTGCAGCAGCGCTGCCGGCAACAGGGGTTGACCTTTAACAGCCTGATGCAGGGCGCCTGGGGCAGTTTGCTGGCGGTGCTCAGCGGGCGTGACGATGTGGTCTTTGGTGCGCCTGTCTCAGGGCGCTTCAGCCCGGTGAGCGGAATCGAGGAGCACGTCGGTCTGTTCAGTAACACCATCCCGGTGCGTGTCCGCCTGACCCCCACAGAGCCGCTGTTGGAGCAATTCGCACGGCTTCAACAACAGCAGATAGAGCTGCTTGAGCACGATGGTCTGGGCCTCGCCGAGATCCAGCGGCTGGTCGGTGCCAGCACGCTGTTCGATACCCTTCTGGTCAGTGAGAACTACCCGGATGAGGCGCGCTTGCGCAGTCGCGATTATCAGGGCGCGCGTCTAGGCGAGCTGCATAATCGCGGTTATACCCATTATCCGGTGACCCTGCTGATTCTGCCGGGCGAGCGCTTGCGCTTGCTGCTTGAATACCGCGCCGCCTTGCGCGAGCCCGAGCAATTTGTCGAGCGCTTGTTGCTGCTACTGGAACATCTGGCCTACGACGAACCGCGGCCCTGGGCCACAGTGGAGCTGCTGACCCAGCATGAGCGAGCGTTGCTGGGCCGTGTCAATGCCACGGCCAGGGATGTGCCGCAGACGACCTTGGTGGCGTTGTTGCGTGCTCAGGTGCAGCGTACGCCGCAGGCGCCGGCTTTGCTTGATCAGCACGGTCAGCTCAGCTATGCGCAAATGCAGGCGCAGATTGACCAATTGGTCCTGCGCCTGCAAGCCGCTGGCGTCGGCCTGGGGGATATCGTCGCGGTGGCCTTGCCGCGCTCGGTATCGCTCAGCCTGGCGCTGTCGGCGGTGATCGCCACGGGGGCAGCCTATTTGCCGCTGGATACCGGCTACCCGGACGAGCGCCTGGCCTATATGGTCGGCGATGCCCAGCCGCGATTGATTGTGACGTCTGTCGACTTGTCGGCACGCTTCGCCGCGCTGGCACCGTTGCTGTTGCTGGACGCTGCGGTGCCTGCGGGCGTTGCAGCGGTGCCTGCGCTCCCGGTGCCTGGCCTGACCCCCGCGCACGCAGCCTATCTGCTGTACACCTCGGGTTCTACCGGACGGCCCAAAGGCGTGCTGGTGTCACACCAGGCCATCGTCAACCGTTTGCTGTGGATGCAGGATGAATACCCGCTGACGGGTGACGATGTGGTGTTGCAGAAAACTCCCTGCAGCTTTGATGTCTCGGTGTGGGAGTTTTTCTGGCCGCTGATGGTCGGGGCTCGGCTGTTTATGGCTCCGCCCGAGGCGCACCGCGAGCCGCAGCAACTGCTGCAGCTGCTGGTCGAGCATCAGGTCACCACCGCGCACTTCGTGCCTTCAATGCTGGCCGCGTTCGTCGCCCAACTGCAGGCGGGTGGTGGGCCGGACATTGCTCGTTGCGCCAGCCTGAAGCGCCTGTTCTGCAGTGGCGAAGCGTTGTCGCGGGAGTTGGCCGACAGCTATGGCCAGTTGTTGGCGGCCCCTCTGCATAATCTTTATGGCCCTACCGAAGCCGCTGTTGATGTGACTTACAAGGCAGCGGCCGAGATGGATGGCAACAACCCTCAGGCGCCCAGCGTGGCCATCGGTAAACCGGTGTGGAACACCCAGCTGCGAATTCTGGATGGTTATCTACGCCCAGTGCCGCTGGGCGTACCTGGCGAGCTGTACCTGTGCGGTGTGCAACTGGCCGACGGTTATCTGGGGCGCCCAGATCTGACCGCCAGCCGCTTTGTTGCTGATCCGTTGGCGGTGGGGGAGCGCATGTACCGCACCGGCGATGTAGTGCGCTGGTTGGATAACGGTGATGTCGAGTACCTCGGGCGCAGCGACGATCAATTGAAGATTCGTGGTCAGCGCATCGAGCTGGGCGAAATCGAAGCGGCATTGCTGGCCTTGCCAGGCGTGGCTCGCGCTGTAGTGGTGGCGCGTGTGCTGGGCCGTCAGGCGGGGCTACTGGGGGCGGATGCTCGCCAATTGGTGGGCTATATCATTGCCGATCAATCAGCTCCGCCGCTGGACCTGCCTGGCTTGCGTGCGGTGTTGGCGCAGCGGTTGCCGGCGCATATGTTGCCGGTGGCGCTGATCAGTTTGCCGGAGTTTCCCCTGAGTGCTAACGGCAAGCTCGATCGCAAGGCCTTGCCGGAGCCAGCGGCCAGCGTCGCAGCGGCTGGTCGAGCACCGTTGCCTGGCCTGGAGTGTCAGATTGCTGGGCCCTTTGCCGAGATTCTTGACCTGCCGCAGGTGCAGGCCGACGATGATTTCTTCGCCCTTGGCGGCCATTCGCTGCTGGCCATGAGCCTGGCGGTAGAGCTGCGGCGCGTGTTGCAGCGGCCGGTGTCGGTGGGGCAGATCATCAGTGCGCCGAGTGTGGCCAGCTTGGCGGCATTGCTCAGCAACGAGCAGGCGGCCAATGACCCGGCGAATGCCGGCTTCGGCGAGGTGCTGCACCTGCGTGCCGGGCTCGGTAAACCGCTGTTCTGTATTCACCCGGCATCAGGCTTCGCTTGGCAGTACAGCGGCTTTGCCCACTACCTGCCGGCTAACGTTGGACTGATCGGCTTACAGTCGCCGCGTCCGCACGGGGCGATTGCCTGCAGCAGTGATCTTGACCAGCTATGCGAGCAGCACCTGATCAACCTGCGCCGCCTGCAGCCCGAGGGGCCGTATCACCTGATGGGTTATTCATTAGGCGGCACCATTGCCCAGGGGCTGGCCGCGCGTTTGCAGGCGCAGGGTGAGGAGGTGGCTTTTCTCGGTCTATTTGACACCTATCCGCCGGAGGGGCAGGACTGGAATGGGCCCACTGCAGACGAGGCGCAGGCCGAGGTTGGGCGCGAGCAGGAGCAGTTTATGGCCGCCAGCGCCGAGGATGGCGATGCATTTATGCAGCAAGAGAAGGCACAGATGTTTGCCCAGATCGTCGCCAACTACGCCGATGCCGTGCGCCTGCTGGCTGCCGGGCACACGCCTACATTTGCCGGTACGCCGACGCTGTTCGTGGCCCGGCGGACCTTGCCGCAGGGCTGGGATGTGTGTGGCTCCTGGGCACCCTATGTGCAAGGACTGGCGGTGCATGAGCTCGATTGTGCCCACGAGGGTATTCTCGCGCCGCAGTCTTTGCAGGTGCTAGGGCCGCTGTTGGCGACAATCATCCAGCAACTGCCGTCGCTGCGCTGAGGGCTGCACGCCGGGGCCGCTAGGTGCCCCGGCGTGCAGGTCGCCGAGATGGCTTAAGTCTGGCCTGGCACACGCCCCCTGGGAATGATCAACGGCGTGTGGCTGACAGGATCGTCGATGATCAGGCAGGGCAGGCCGAATACCTGCTCGACCAGTTGGGCGCTGATAATAGTGCTTGGCGGGCCTTCGGCAACGATGCGGCCATCCTGCATGGCGATCAGATGGTCGGCATAGCGGCAGGCATGGTTGAGGTCGTGCAGTACGGCCACCAGGCTGCGCCCGTGTTCACGGTTGAGCTGGCGGAATAGTTCCAGCAACTCGATTTGATGGGCAATATCCAGGTAGGTGGTGGGTTCGTCGAGCAGCAGCAGCGGGGTTTCTTGGGCCAGCGCCATGGCTACCCAGACTCGCTGGCGCTGGCCGCCAGACAGCTGCTCTACGGCCCGCTCGGCCAGGTCGCTGACACCGGTGGCGGCCATGGCCTGGTGTACGGCCTGTTGGTCGGCCTGGCTCCACTGTTGGAGAAAACTCTGGTGCGGGTAGCGCCCGCGGGCTACCAGGTCGAATACGCGAATGCCTTCCGGGGCCAGCGCGCTCTGGGGCAGAAGGCCCAGTTGGCGAGCCAGCAGTTTGGCCGGGTAGGTCTGTAGTTCGCGGCCGTCGAGGTACACCTGGCCAGCGCTGGGGCGCAGCAAACGACACAGGCTGCGCAGCAGGGTCGACTTACCGCAACCGTTAGGGCCGACGATGACGGTGAAGGCCCCGTCGGGAATGTGAATATTGAGGTCGGTACAAATCAGCTGCTGTTCATAGCCAAGGCGTAAGCCATGGCCTTGCAAGCGGCTGTGGGGGGGCAGTGCGCGGGAGGGTAAGGTCATGCAGATGCTCGTCGTGAGGGCTGCAGCAACAGCCAGATCAGGTAGAACCCCCCCAAGCTGACCGTGACCACCCCGACGGGTAGCTGCCGTGGGGCGAACAGGTGTTGGGCGAGCATATCTGCCGCCAGCAGCAGCGCGGCGCCGAGCCAGGCCGAGCAGAGTAAGTGGCTGGCGCGGCTGCGGCACAGGCGCTGGGCAAGTTGCGGAGCAGCCAAGGCGATAAAGGCGATGGGGCCGCAGGCGGCGGTAGTGGCCGCGGTCAATAACACCCCCAGGGCCATCATCAGTAGACGTGTGCGCTCGACGTTGACGCCCAGGGCGCTGGCGCTGTCGTCGCCCATTTCCAGCAGTTGCAGGGGGCGGCTGCCGGGTAGGGCGAGGGCCATTAGTAATAGGCAGCAAAGGGCTGCAGGTAGACCTTTGGCCCAGCTCATGCCATTCAGTGAACCGGCGCCCCAGAGTGCGGCGCTGATTGCCGCTTCGAGGCTGGCGACCAGGCTTAGCCAGGTATTCAGTGCGCTGAGCATGGCGCTTACGGCAATCCCGACAATGATCAGGCGAAAGCCATGGATGCCGCGGCGCCAGGCCAGCAGATAGACCAGTGCCGCGCAGGCCAGGCCACCTGCCATCGCGCCACCGGCGATTTGCCAGTAATTGCCCTGGCCGAGCACGATGACCAGCAGGGCGCCGCTGTAGGCGCCAGTATTGAAACCAATCAGGTCGGGGCTGCCCAGCGGGTTGCGCACCAGTGATTGGAAGATTGCGCCGCTCATGCCCAATGCGGTGCCGGCGACCAGTGCAAGCAGTACGCGAGGAAGGCGCCATTGTTGGATGACCATGATGTCCTGCGCGCTGCCGCTGCCCAATAGGGCGCGCACGATCTGCTCGCTATTCAGTGGTAGGCGTCCCAGTTGCAGGGCCAGCCCAGCCAGTAGCAGACAGCTCAGGGCCAGCAGTGCGCCGACCCACAGGGCGCGGCGTTCGAGTCGTAGACTTAGGTGGCTGGTTGGGTGCTTGAGCACCAGCCATGCCGCTGGCTGCTGGGTGCTCATCCGCGACGCGCCAGCCAGATCAGAACCGGTGCGCCGACAAAGGCGGTGACGATCGATACGCGTAGCTCCCCCGGCACCAGCAGACGACCAATGATGTCGGCCAGCAGCAATAAGCAAGGGCCGAGCAGCAGGCCCAATGGCAGGCTCCAACGTAGGTCGCTGCCCATCAACCAGCGCGCCAGCGCCGGAATCATTAAACCAATAAATCCAATCGGCCCGGCCACGGCGGTACTGGCGCCGCACAACAGGGTGATGGCCGCGACTGTCAGCACCTGGGTTCGGCGTGGTCGGGTGCCCAGGCTGCGGGCCAGGTCTTCGCCCATGCTGAGGGCATTCAATGGCCGGGCCAGGCTCAGGGCCAGTAACCCACCGCACACGATGGTCGGGGTGATCCAGAGCACCCCCTCAAGGTTGCGTACATCCAGAGTGCCGGCGCTCCAGTAGCGGATACGGTCGAAGGTCGCCGGGTCGAGCAGAGTGATCCCTGTGGCGAGGCCCATCAGCAGGGCGCCGATAGCAACGCCGGCGAGAATGAAACGCATGGGTTCCAAGCGCTCGGCGCCAAAAGCGCTGAGCAGGTAGACCAGCACTGTGGTGCTCAGGGCGCCTATGCAAGCCAGCAACTGCAAGCCTGCTGGTGAGTCGACGGCCAGCAGCGCTACGCCCAGGATCACGGCGAAGCTGGCGCCGGCATTGACCCCCAGGATGCCCGGATCGGCCAGCGGATTGCGTGTCAGGGCTTGCATCAGCGCCCCCGCCAAGGCCAAGGCTGCGCCCGCCAATGCGCCGAGAAGGGTGCGTGGCAGGCGGCTTTGCAGCACCAGAATACTGTCGGGGTGGACGGGCCCCACCCACAGGCTGTCGAACACCACTTGCAGGGCAATCGGCTTGGCGCCGAGGCTCAGGCTCAGGACGCAGACCAGTACCAGTGTGAGCAGGGCGAGGCCCAGGATCAGGCTACGGCGCTGATACAAGGTAGGCGGCGGGCAAGCTGTAAGAGGGTATAAAGGCATGGTTGCGGATGATAATAATTATAATTTAGATGCGCGTTCTGCATGTTAGCATGCCTAGGCACGTCAGGCACGGCCTGCTTTTCGCGGCTTCTGGCATTTCCTGTCCTCCCTTTGCTTTCAGGTGATCATGGCTAAATCTTCGATCTTCGTGGACTTCAGTCTGCTCAAGAACAATGCGCATTTTCGCGCGATCTTCGTGGCTCGAATGATGTCGGTATTTGCGCTGGGAATTCTCACCGTGGCGGTGCCGGTGCAGATTCATCAACTCACCGGCTCGCCCTTGCATGTCGGTTTTGCCATGGCGCTTGATGGTGCGGGGATGTTTGTCGGATTGCTTTGCGGTGGGGTTCTGGCCGATCGCTATGATCGCCGCCGCTTGATCCTGCTGGCGCGTAGCTTGTGCGGGCTTGGTTTTTTGTTGCTGGCGCTGAACAGTTTCGTCGCAACGCCATCGTTACTGGCGTTGTATCTGGTGTCGCTGTGGGATGGTTTTTTTGGGGCCATGGGCATCACTGCCCTGATGGCGGCGATACCCGTGCTGGTGGGGCGGGAAAATCTGCCTGCGGCCGGCGCGCTAAGCATGCTCACGGTGCGTTTCGGGGCGGTGCTGGCGCCAGCAGTGGGGGGGCTGATCATCGTTAGTGTCGGGGTCAGTTGGAATTACCTGTTGGCCGGAGTGGGGACCCTGGCCACGCTGATTGCTCTGATACGTTTGCCGGCGCTGCCGCCGCAAGGGGGGGAGCCGGAGCGGCCGTTACAGGCCTTGTACGATGGTCTGGCATTTTTGCGCCAGAACCGTGTGGTGGGCGCGGTGGTGTTGCTGGGGATCTTGCAAGCCCTGCTTAGTACGGTGCGCGTGTTGTTTCCGGCCCTGGTTGAGAGTGGCTATGGGGGTGGGGCGGCACAGGTGGGCCTGATGTATTCGGCAGTGCCACTGGGCGCCATGCTTGGTGCTTTTACCAGCGGTTGGGTGGGTGGCGCGGCGCGCCCCGGCGCGCTGCTGATTCTGGCCGTGCTGGTGTCAGCGTTGCTGGTCGCGGCGCTTGGGTTGTGTCGGCAGTTGCCGCTGGCGTTGGGGTTGCTGGTGCTGCTCGGTTACTGCGGTTCGATCGTCGGCCTGTTGCAGTTCATCCTGGTGCAGGGGCAGACGCCGGATCACTTGCTGGGGCGGGTCAACAGTCTCTGGAGCGCTCAGGATGTGCTGGGTGATGCCGTTGGTGCGCTTGGCATCGGCGCTCTGGCGCGGTTGCTGGCACCGCTGACCAGTGTGCTTGCTCTAGGCGGTGCCACCGCGTTGCTGGCGGTGTTGCTGGGTGCGGCCTGTAGCGGCTTGCGCCGGCTGGTGGCGCAGTCGCCCGGCGCGCCGCAGGGCGATGTCGATGGCGCTGTTGAGCAGGTCTGTTAGCTGCGGCGCCAGCGGTATAGCAGTAGGAACAGACTAAGACTGGCCAACAGAGCGCCGGTGAGAAAGGTGGCGGGCGCGCCAAGGTAGTGCCAGAGCGCACCGGCGCTGACGCTGGCCAGCAGCAGGCACAGCCCGCTGCTCAGGTTGAACAGGCCAAAGGCGCTGCCCTTGAGCTCGGCTGGGGCCTGGTCGGCGATCATGCTGGCCAGAATGCCCTGGCTGCACCCCAGGTGTAGGCCCCATATGGCCGCGCCGAGCAGGACTAGGGCAACGCTGTTAGCAGCGGCAAGCAACAGCTCCGCGCCGATCAACAGCAGTAGTGCTAGGGCTAACAGCGGGGCGCGCCCGTAGCGGTCTGAGCAGCGCCCTGCGGGGTAGGCGCACAGGCTGTAACTGGCGGCCAGAATCAGCAGTACCAACGGTGTCCAGGTTAGGCTCAGGCCCAGTTGTTGGGCGCGCACCAGGAGGAAGGCTTCGCTGCAGCGCGCCAAAGTGAACAGCCCGCCAAGAATCACTACCCACCAATAAGCCGCCGGCAGGCGATGCAACAGTGCGCGGTTGATGGGTGTGCGCCAGTGACTGCTGCCGGCTATTTGCGTTTGCTCTTGGACGCCGTAGAACAGCACCGCGAAGGCCAACAGGGCTGGTACTACGGCCACCCACATGACCAGGCCAGTGTCGTCTTGCAGTAACCACATCAGACCGATCGCCAGGGCCGGGCCGAGCAAGGCGCCAATGGTGTCCAGGCTCTGGCGCAGGCCGAAGCAGGCGCCGCGAATGGCCGGCGGGGCCACGTCGGCCACCAGTGCATCGCGCGGCGCACCGCGAATGCCCTTGCCGATGCGGTCGAGAACGCGCGCGGCAAACACCCATTCCACCGTGCTGGCCAGTGGGAACAGCGGTTTGCTCAGGGCTGCCATGCCATAGCCTAGTAACAGCAGGCCCTTACGCCGACCAATGTAGTCGCTGAGTGCGCCGGAATAAACTTTGACGATCTGCGCGGTAGCCTCGGCGAGTCCCTCAAGTAGGCCCAGGGTTAGCAGGCTGACGCCTAGGTTGCCGACCAGATACGCCGGCAATAGGCTGTGGATCAGCTCCGAGGAGAGGTCCATGAACAAGCTAACCAGCCCCAGCAGCCAGATGGTGCGGGGGATTTTTGCTGCGCTGGAGGGCATGGCGAGCCTCTTGTTATGGGCTTAAGGGCGGCCGAAGTGCTTTTCCAGACGCGTGAGCAAGTTCACTGAGCTGTAGTAATCAAGGCGAAAGGTATCCAGCCCGGTGGCGTACACCTGGCTCTTTTGCACTGCTGGCAGGCTGGTCAGGAAGGGGTTGCGCAGCAGCTTGTCGACGCTGTCCTGTTCGGCGGAAAACAGCAAGAGGCTCTGGCCTTGCAGGCCCTCGGCGAAGTGCTCGCCGGAGAGTTGGATGATGTCTTTGCGCAAGCCCTGGGTGATATGACCTTTGACCGTCTCGGGCACTGGCGCGAGGGTGAAGCCTAGATCGCGAAGCAACTGGCCCTGGGCTGATGTGATGGTCCATAGGTTGGCGCCGGAGCCATCCTCGTAATACGTCAGTGCGCTGCTGGGCTGGGCCGGTAGGGTGAGGCGCTGGCGGGTGCTGGCCACTTGGGCCGCAAAGTCGGCAATCATCCGCTGGGCATCGGCCTCATGGCCGCTGGCGCGGCCGAGTAGCAGGGCCAGTTCCTGCCAGCTCTTGTCGTCGTAGTTGACGACTAGGGTGGGAGCGATCAGTTGCAGTTGCTCATACAGCTTGAGAGCCGAGTCGCCACCGCTGCCGGCGACAATGATCAGATCCGGGGCCATGGCGGCAATTGCTTCGGCATCTGCTTCACCCTGATAGAGCGGTATGACCCCGCGGGCCTTGGCGATGCTGGACCACTGACGGAAAAAGCCAAGGTCATCTGTCACGCTGCTATTGGGCTGGCTGGTACTGCTGGCGATGATCGGCGCATTGATGGTCAGCAGGGTGCCGGTGAGCGTCACGCTGGTTGAGACGATCCTCTGGGGTGGTCGCTCCAGGTACACCGCGTCGTGATTGCCAGGCACGCTACGTGGCCAGGCATTGAGCGCGGCTGCCTCCGTGGTGGTCGGGCTGACGGCAGGGCCGGAATTATCGCAGGCGCCTAGAAGTGTTAAGAGGAGGGCAGGCAGTAGTCGAACGATTGGTCCTGGGGGGGCAGCGCGGGTCATCGGTAAACCTCAAAGAAACGGCTCTGGCACAGGTGTTTGCGTTGTGCCTGAAGGGCATTTTGCGAATTGACAGCAAATGTTTCAAGGTTTAAATTGAATGCTAATGATAAAGATTTGCATTCAATTTAGCTCTGAGGTGTCACATGAGTGCTCACGCGTTAGAGGTAAAACAGGCCAGTGTCGAGGAGGTTCCGGACTTCTTGTTCATGTCGGCCCATCGCTGCCTACGGGCCACGGGCGTTTTTACCCAGATCAGTACCCCGGCGGCGGGTGGTGAGCACTCGGATAGTCTGTTTCAGCATGCCGTCCAGGATGCGCTCAATCGCGCGCGTAAGGCGGGTTTGGCGCGTCCGCTGATAATGGGCGCGATCCCGTTCGATGTTACTCAGCCTTCGTGTCTATACGTGCCGCACCAGTATGAGTTCTTTGCGCGGCCGCGGGTAGCGCTCGACTCGTTGCAGGCGCTGGCGCCGCTGCACGTGCTGACGGCGCGCAGTGTGCCTGACGAGCAGGGCTTCAAGGCGGCAGTGCGCCAGGCGATCGCCAACTTCCGGCACAGTGATATCCGCAAGGCGGTGCTGTCGCGGGTGTTCGAGTTGGAAGCCGCACAACCCGTGGTGGTCGAGCAGATTCTGGCCCGCCTGCAGGCGCAAAACCCGACGGCGTACCATTTTCGCGTGCCTCTGGGCGGCGGCGTCGAGTTGCTTGGCGCTAGCCCCGAGTTGCTGTTGCGTAAAGTCGCCGGGCAGATCTTCTCCAATCCGTTGGCAGGCTCGGCCAAGCGCCAAGCCGATGCGCAGGTCGATCAACTCGTCAGTCAGGCGCTATTGGCATCCAGCAAGGACGCCTATGAGCACCGCCTGGTGATCGATGATATTCGTCGGGTGCTGGCGCCTCATTGTGCGCAGTTAGACGTGCCTGAGGCGCCGGCGTTGCTCAGTACGGCAGCGATGTGGCATTTGTCGACGGCCATTCAAGGGCAGTTGCATGACCCGCAAACCTCGGTATTGCAACTGGCCTGCCAGCTGCATCCGACTCCGGCCGTGTGTGGTTTCCCCACCCGCCTGGCGCGTAAGTTGATTGCCCTGGTCGAGCCCTTTGAGCGAGGGCTGTTCAGTGGCATGGTTGGCTGGTGCGACGCCGAGGGCAATGGTGAGTGGGTGGTGACCATTCGTTGTGGCACGGTGCAAGGACGGTTAATCCGTCTGTTTGCCGGTGCCGGAATCGTCGAGGCCTCTTGTCCGGATGCCGAGTGGGCAGAAACCGAAGCCAAGCTGGGTACCATGCGCAATGCCTTCGGTCTGAGCCAGGGGGGCGCATGACTATTGCTTTCAGTCCATGGCCGGCAGAGCTGGCAGCTCGTTACCGCGCCGAGGGCTATTGGCTCGATCAGCCCCTGAGTGAGCTTGTCGAGCGGCAGGCGTTGAGCCGTCCCGACGCGCTGGCGCTGATTTGTGCCGAGCGCCAGTTTAGCTATGGCCAATTCCAGGCGCAGGCCGCGTGCCTGGCCCAGCACCTGTTGCAGCGAGGGCTACGCGGCGGCGATACGGCGCTGGTGCAGTTGCCTAACGTGGCAGAGTTCTATCTGGTGTTGTTTGCCTTGCTGCAGATCGGCGTGGTGCCGGTTAATGCGCTATTCAGCCACCAGCGTTTAGAGCTGAGCGCCTATGCCCAACAGATTCGCCCGCGACTGCTGATCGCCGCCCGCAGCCATCGCCTGTTTGCCGATGATGAGTTTATCCAGCAGTTGCAGGCGCAACAGCCGGCACTGCAGCAGGTGTTGCTGCTGGGCGCAACCGAGGCGACCTGCAGTCTGGAGTCCTGTCTGCAGCATGCGCCTGCACAATCATGGTCGGGTCGACCCAGTGCAGCTGATTCGGTGGCCTTGTTTCAGTTGTCGGGAGGTACTACCGGAACCCCCAAGCTGATTCCTCGTACCCATAACGATTATGCCTACAGCGTGCGCCAGAGCGCCGCGGTGTGCGCCTTGAATACTGCGACGCGGTTTCTCTGTGCGCTACCTGCGGGGCACAACTACAGCCTCAGCTCGCCCGGTGCGCTGGGGGTTTTTGCCGCCGGTGGCTGTGTTGTGTTGGCGTCTGATCCTGAGCCGTTGCGTTGTTTCGCCCTGATCGAGCGACATCAGGTGAATATGGCGGCGCTGGTGCCATCGGCGGTCATTCTCTGGCTTCAGGCGGCTACCGGCCGTCGTCAGCAACTGGCGTCGTTACGCGTGTTGCAGGTGGGTGGCGCGAGCTTTGCCGAGTCGCTGGCGCGACGGGTGCCGGTGGCGCTGGGGTGTCGTTTGCAGCAGGTGTTTGGCATGGCCGAGGGGTTGGTTAACTACACCCGTCTGGAGGATGACGACGAGCGCGTGTTTACCACCCAGGGCCGGCCCATGAGTCCGGCTGACGAAGTGCGTGTGCTGGATGGCGAGGGCCGGCAAGTCCCGCCAGGTTGCACCGGCCGGTTGGCTACCCGCGGGCCTTATACCTTTCGCGGTTACTACCAGAGCCCAGAGCACAATGCTCAGGCCTTCGATGCCGAAGGTTTCTATTATTCCGGCGACTTGGTGCAACAGGATGCACTCGGCTACTTACGCGTGGTTGGCCGAGTCAAGGATCAGATCAACCGCGGCGGCGAGAAGATTGCCGCCGAGGAGCTTGAGCACCTGCTGCTCAAGCATCCGGCCATCAGTCAGGCGGCCTTGGTGGCCATGCCAGATGGCCTGCTGGGGGAGAAGAGTTGCGCGTTCGTGGTGGCCAGCGAGCCGCTCAGGGCCGTGCTGTTGCGCAAGTTTTTGCGCGCCGAGGGGGTTGCCGACTTCAAGCTGCCTGACCGTTTCGAGTTTATTTCCCAGCTGCCGCTGACCGCCGTAGGTAAAACCGACAAACCGCGCTTGCGCGCCCATTTGCAGACATTACTCAGCGTCGCCGACGCTTAAGGCTTGATCATGGCAATTCCTTCGCTGTTGTCCTATCCCATGCCGCTGCCGGCAAGCTTTCCGACGAGTAAGGTTAGCTGGTCGGTGCAGCCCAATCGTTCGGTGTTGCTGATTCACGATATGCAGGAGTACTTCGTCAGTTTCTATGGCGCCGGCAGCCCCTTGGTGGCGCAGTTGGTGGCCAATATCGCGGCGCTACGCGACTGGTGTCGGGTACACGGCGTGCCAGTGGTGTACACCGCCCAGCCGGTGGATCAGGAACCCGCTGATCGGGCCCTGCTTAACGATATGTGGGGCCCCGGCCTGACGGCGGCCGATCCGCAGTTGCAGCGGGTCGTGCCGGCCCTGCAGCCGCAGGCCAGCGATACGCTGCTGGTTAAATGGCGCTACAGCGCATTTCAGCGCTCTAGCCTGGAACAAATGATGGGCACCTGGGGCCGCGATCAGTTGCTGATCTGCGGCGTCTACGCCCATATAGGTTGCATGACGACCGCCCTGGATGCGTTTATGCGCGACATTCAGCCGTTCTTTATTGGTGATGCCCTGGCTGACTTCTCCGAGGCCGAGCACCGTATGGCGTTGCAGTATGTTGCCGGTCGCTGTGGCCGGGTAGTTGATTGCGCCAGTGTCCTGGCGGTTCGCCCTGCGCTTAGTTATGAGGGGCTGCAGGCGCGTTTGCTGACTCTGATTGATGAGCCTGCGGCGAATTTCGATGCCGACGAGAACCTGATGGATTACGGCCTGGACTCGGTGCAGGTGATGGAGCTGGTGGCGGAGTTCAAGCAGCAGGGGATTGCACTTGAGTTCGAGGACTTGGCACGTTGGCCGAGCCTGAATGGCTGGTGGGCATTGATTCAGCAGCGCAGGGCGGCCTGAACCATGACACTGCACACTATGGATTTTCGCGGGCAGCGTGCCTGGGTTACCGGGGCGGCACAGGGCATTGGGCGGCAGGTGGCGTTGCAACTGCACGCGCGCGGTGCCGAGGTGATTGGCCTGGATTGCCAGTTTACGGCTGAGCCGTGTGGCTTTCGCTGTGAGCATCTGGATATCGCCCAGCCCGCCGCGGTGGCGCAGCTTTGTCAGCGTCTGCTGACTGAGGGGATGGCCCCAGATGTGCTGATCAATGCTGCCGGCATCTTGCGCCTGGGTAACAGCGATGAGCTGAGCCTGGAGGATTGGCAGGCCTGCCTGGATGTGAACGTTTCCGGGGTGTTTTACCTGTTGCGCGAACTGGTGCCGCACTTCAAGCGCCAGGGCCGTGGGGCTATCGTCAGTATCGCCTCCAATGCCGCCCATGTGCCGCGTCTACAGATGGCCGCATATTGCGCGTCCAAGGCGGCGCTGGTGAGTCTTAGCCATTGCGTAGGGCTGGAGCTGGCAGCCTACGGAGTGCGCTGCAACGTGGTGTCGCCAGGCTCCACGGCGACACCGATGTTGCAGGCCATGCTGGCGGATGCCGCTGCCGTCGAGCGCACCATTGCCGGCCTGCCGGCGCAGTTCAAGCTGGGCATTCCGCTGGGCAAGATTGCCAGCCCTGGGGAGGTGGCCAACGCAGTGCTGTTTCTCGCCTCGGCGCAGGCCAGCCATATCACCCTGCAGGATCTGGTGATTGATGGTGGCGCCACTCTAGCGGCCTGAGACTCCAAGTCTTGCGCCACTGCTTGTAGCCCCTCCTGCCTAATTGATCGTTGTCGAGCCGATGCTGAACAGAATTGCATATCTATTGCTGCTGACCCTGATGGGTTGCAAGCCTTCGCCAGAGGGGCCACCTACGCCATCGCCCGCACAAGTAGGGGTGCTGCGCTTACAGGCCAGCGATGCGGTGTTACGGGTGGAACTAGCCGGGCGAGTGACGGCTTATCGCGTGTCGGAAGTGCGCCCGCAGGTGTCCGGTCTGATCCAGCAGCGCCTGTTCCAAGAAGGTGGCGAGGTCAAGGCCGGGCAATTGCTCTATCGCATCGATGCGGGGCGTTACCAGGCGGCTGTCGAGCTGGCCGAGGCGAATCTTGCCAATGCACGCGCCAGCCTGGAAAACCTCAGCAGTCGTGCATTGCGCTACGCCGAATTGATCAAAATCGAGGGGGTCAGCCGACAGGAACTGGAGGACGCGCAGGCCGCGTTGCGTCAGGGCCAGGCTAGTGTCCGGGCGGGTGCCGCGGCGCTCAAAGCCGCGCAGGTGGATGTCCAGCACACGCGCATCAGTGCGCCGATTAGTGGCCGTATCGGGCGTTCGGCGAGTACCGAGGGCGCGCTGGTCAGTGACGGGCAAAGTGCCGCATTGGCAACTATTCAGCAGCTCGATCCGATCTATGTCGATGTTGTCCAGTCCAGCCGCGAGCTGCTGGAACTTAAGCGGCGGATGCGTGAGGGCGGTCTGCAGGCGGCCGGCAGTCGGGTGACATTACGTCTGGAGGACGGCCAGGCCTATGGCCATGCAGGGGTCATGCAGTTCAGTGAGGTCAGTGTCGATGCAGCCACCGGCGCGGTGACTCTGCGGGCGCAGTTTGCCAATCCGGAGGGGTTGTTACTACCCGGCATGTTTGTGCGTGCGGAAGTTGAGCAGGGGATTGAGCGTGGGGCCATTCTGGTGCCCCAGCAAGGGGTGACCCATAACGCCCGCAGTGAGCCCGTGGCGTTAGTGGTAGACGCCGATGACGTTGTGCAGGAGCGGATTCTGACGACCCTTGGTACGGCAGGTAGCCAGTGGATTGTCAGGGCGGGTTTGCAGCCCGGTGAGCGCCTGATCGTTGATGGCTTACAGCGGGCGCTGCCCGGTCAGCCGGTAACTCCCGTGGAGCTGCCTGCGGGCATCCCCCTGGCTTCTTCGACCGCTAGGTAGGTATCGCATGCTGGCCCGATTTTTTATTCGCCGCCCGGTATTCGCCTGGGTCTGTGCGTTGTTGGTGATGTTGGCCGGGCTATTGGCCCTGCGGCAGTTGCCGGTAGCTCAATATCCGAGCATTGCGCCGCCGGCGGTGCTGATCTCTGCCAGTTACCCCGGTGCGTCGGCGCAAGTGGTGGAAAACAGCGTGACCCAGGTGCTCGAGCAGGAGCTCAAGGGCCTGGATAATTTGCTGTATTTCAGCTCTACCAGCAGTTCTTCAGGTATGGCTGAGATCATGCTCACCTTCGCTCAGGGAAGCGATATCGATACCGCGCAGGTGCAGGTGCAGAACAAGGCCAGTCAGGCGCTCAGCCGTTTGCCACAGACTGTTCAACAGAACGGCCTGATGGTGAACAAGGTGCAAAGCAGTTTTCTGCTGATTCTGGCGTTCTTCGATCCCAGCGGTAAGCGCAGCGATACCGATATTGCCGACTGGCTGGCGAGCAACTTGGTCGATCCGCTGAGTCGAGTCGAAGGGGTTGGCTCGATTCAGAGTTTTGGCTCGGTGTATGCCATGCGCATCTGGCTCGATCCGCACAAATTGGCCAGCTTCAATCTGATGCCCGGTGACGTCACGGCGGCTGTCGAGGCCCAAAATACCGAGGTGGCGGTGGGTGAGATCGGGGCGCGGCCAGCGTCCTCGGAACAGCAGTTGAATGCCACCGTGACGGCCCTCTCGCGGCTACAGACGGTGGATGAGTTCCGTCAGGTGGTACTCAAAACTCAGGCCAGTGGTGCCGTGGTCCGTCTGGGCGATGTTGCTCGGGTGGAGTTGGGTAGTGCTGATTACTCCAGCACCTCGCGCCTCAATGGCCATCCTGCGTCGGGGCTGGCGATCATGCTGGCTCCGGGGGCCAATGCCTTGCACACCGCCGAGGCGGTTAAGGCGCGGGTGGCGCAGCTGGAACCTGGCTTCCCGCAGGGCATTGAGAAAGTATTTGCTGAGGACAGCACACGATTCGTCAAGCTGTCCATCGACAAGGTGCTGCTGACCCTGCTGGAGGCGGTGCTGCTGGTTGTGCTGGTGATGTATGTGTTCTTGCAGAACTGGCGGGCTACGCTGATCCCGGCCATCACCGTGCCGTTAGTGTTGCTGGGCACTTTTGCGGTGTTACAGCTGGCCGGTTACTCGCTCAATACCCTGACGCTGTTCGCCATGGTGTTGGCCATTGGTTTGCTTGTCGATGACGCCATCGTGGTGGTGGAGAACGTCGAGCGCATCATGCTTGAACACGGCTTGGATGCCCGCGCGGCGACACTGCAATCGATGGAGGAAATCAGTGGTGCGCTGGTGGGGATTGCACTGGTGCTGTCGGCGGTCTTCTTACCCTTGGCGTTCTTTGATGGCTCGGTAGGTGTGATTTATCGCCAGTTTGCCATCACTCTGGTGGCGGCCATGGGCCTGTCGGTCCTGGCGGCGGTGAGCCTGACCCCGGCGCTCTGTGCCTACCTGCTTAAGCCTGCGCCGCTCGCACCCGCCGATGCGGGCTGGCGCGGCGCCTTCAATCGACGTTTTGCGCGTCTGCAGCAGGCCTATGGGCGCAGTCTCGGCGGGTTGGTGGGGCGGCCGCTACGCTTCGCGCTGATTTACTTGTTACTGGTTGCTGGCATGTTTTACGCGTATGCCCGCCTGCCGACGGCTTTTATTCCTGACGAGGACCAGGGCACGGTGATGGTGCAGTTTAGCCTGCCCAGCGGGGCCACTTATGCGCGCACAGCCAAGGTGGTTGAGGCGGTGGAACGCTACTTCTTGGAGCAGGAAAGCGCCAACGTCGAGACGGTTTATACATTGTCTGGCTTCAGCTTCGATGGCGCCGGACAGAATGCCGGCATGGCGTTTATCTCGCTCAAGGACTGGGCGCAGCGCGAGGGCCGCGAAAACAGCGCGCAGGCGATTGCTGAGCGTGCCACTGCCGCACTTGGCGAGGTGCGTGATGCGGATATTTTCGGCATGGTGTTGCCGCCAATCGAGGGCCTGGGGCAGACCAATGGTTTCGAGTTCTGGTTACAGGACGCCAGTGGCCAGGGGGCGCTTTGGCTGGCTGCCGCGCGCGAACAACTGCTGCGTCAGGCCGAGCAGGATCCGCGGCTGGCGGCGGTGCGGGCCAACAGCCAGGAGCAGACGCCGCAGCTGCGGATCACTATCGATCAAGTCAAGGCAGCAGCGCTGGGACTGGATCTTGGTGATGTTAACGCCACCCTGGGGACGGCTTGGGGAGGCACCTACGTCAACGATTTTGTCCATCGTGGACGGGTCAAGAAGGTTTTTGTGCAAGCGGACAGCGCTTTTCGTGCAGCACCGGAAGACCTTCGCGAATGGTTTGTGCGTGGCAACAGTGGAGCCATGACGCCCTTCAATGCGTTCGCTGATACTCGCTGGGAGCAAGGGCCTAGCCAGTTGCGCCGGTATAACGGCCTGACCTCGGTGCAGATTTTCGGCAGCAATGCGGCCGGGGTCAGTTCGGGTGAGGCGATGATGGCGATTGAGCAACTGGCGGCACAGTTGCCTGGCACCCTGCATGAGTGGAGTGGTCTGTCGTACCAGGACAAGCTGTCCAGTGGCCAGGCCCCTTTGCTTTACCTGCTGGCAGTGCTCTGTGTGTTTCTGTGCCTGGCGGCATTGTATGAGAGCTGGGCGGTGCCCTGTGCCGTGCTGCTGGTCATTCCCCTTGGCGTATTGGGCGCCATGTTGGCAGTCAGCCTGCGAGGACTGGCCAATGACATCTATTTCCAGGTTGGGTTGTTGACCACTATTGGCTTGTCGGCCAAAAACGCGATCCTGATCATTGAGTTTGCCGAGGCTGCAGTGCGAGCAGGTGCCGCGCCTCTGGTTGCCGTTGTCGAGGGGGCGCGCTTGCGGCTGCGCCCGATCCTGATGACCTCTCTGGCCTTTGGTGCCGGGGTCTTGCCGCTGGCCAGCGCCAGCGGGCCGGGCTCTGCCAGCCAGATGGCGATTGGCACCAGTGTGTTGGGAGGGGTGTTGTCGGCGACCACGCTGGCGATTTTCTTTGTGCCTCTGTTCTATTTGCTTGTCTGCCGCGTGCGTCAGACCCTGCGCCCTGAACCGGGAGTGCGAAAATGATGCGCCCAGGTTATTTGTTGCTGCTGTTAGTCGGCGCTATGAGTGGTTGCATGTCCCTGGCTCCAGACTATCAGCGGCCACCCCTCGCGGTTGCCGAGCGCTGGTCGGCTGAGACCTCAGCCGCTGCTCAGACGCTGCACTGGCGGCAGTTTTTTCTCGATCAGAACTTGCAGCAGGTAATCGCCAGCGCGCTGCAGCATAACCGTGACTTGCGGGTGGCCGCGGAGGCCGTGCTGGCGAGCGAGGCGCTGTATCGCGTGCAGCGTGCTGCGCGGGTGCCGGGGTTGAGTGCCGAGGCTAATGCGAGGCATAACCGTGAGCATGGTGCCGACGTTGATTCCGAGGCGGTGGCTCATAGTTACGGTGCCGGCCTCGTAATGAGTGGCTTTGAGTTGGACCTGTTCGGTCGGGTGCGCAGTCTGAGTGAGGCACAATGGCAAACCTATTTGGCCAGCGCCGCCGGGGCGCAGGCCACGCGCATCAGCCTGATTGCCGCAACCGCTACGGCCTATCTCAACCATGCAGCCAGCAGCAGCCTGCTGACTATTGCCGAGGACACCCGTGACAGCACGGCCAAGTCGCTGCATTTGGTCAGTGCGCGGATGCGCTTGGGGCTTGCGGCGCGTCTGGATTACAGCGCAGTGGACACCGTACACCAGCAGGCGCGTGCCGATGTTGCGCGCTATCGTAGCCAGGTGGAGCAGGCGCGTAATGCCTTGCAGCTGCTGTGCGGTAGTCAGCTTGACCCTGCGCTCTTGGCTGCCGGCCTGGAGCAGGGCGGTTACACCCGCCAGCAACTGCCGGTAGGGTTGCCCTCCGAGGTATTGCTCAAACGTCCGGATGTGCAGCAGGCAGAACATAACTTGCAGGCTCGCAATGCCAGTATTGGCGCGGCCCGTGCGGCGTTTTTCCCGCGCATTAGTTTGACCGCACAGGCTGGAGTTAGCAGCACTGCATTCAGTGAACTGGTCAGCCAGCCCACGCGAGTTCTGAGCCTGGCGCCGAGCTTGAACCTCCCGCTGCTGGATGGCGGCAGTAATCGCGCTAATTTGCAGTACGCCGAGTCGCAACAGCGTTCGGCTATAGCTCGCTATGATCAAACGCTACAAAGTGCTTTTCGCGAGGTGGCCGATCTGTTGGCGCAACAGGCCACACTCGGCGAGCAATTGCAGGCCCAGCAAGCCTATGTCGACAGTGCTGCGAGCAGTTTGTATATCGCTCAAGCACGTTATCGCCAGGGCAGTGACAGCTACCTAGACACCTTGGTGGCACAACGCACGCTGTATGCGGCGCGTCAGTCATTACTGGCTACACGTCTGAGTGATGCCAGCTCACAGGTACAGTTATATGCCGCCCTGGGTGGCGGTGTGGAGTAGTCAGCCATGGATGTGCTGCCAATGTTCAATCATCCTATTCGCGTGCTTCTGACCCGTGCCGGTCTGAAGGTCAGTTTGCCGCGCCTGAAGGTGCTGCATGCACTGCAACAACTCAGAGTCAGCGCTGCGGGTGTCAGTGCCCAAGAGTTACATCACTTTTTGCGCGCCGAAGGCGAACCTCTATCGTTGCAGACCGTGCGGCAAACATTAAGAGGCATGCGTTGTCATGGAATGCTCAAACAAGACCTGGACGGCGGCTGGCTTGTTGGTGCTGAGGATATTGAGCTGGAACCTAGCGAATTGCCCCAGAACTCGTAGACGCTGGATGGCCGCTCCTGGCCGGCTCTGTTGAAAAGCCCCGGCGAGATTATTTTGCTCATGAAAGAGCGCAGCGCGTTCTGGGCATTTCTCACGGGGGCCTTGTACGCACGGCCCCCGTGGGAGGATTCAGAACTGCAGGGTTGCGCCGTCTTCGGGGATGTCTACGCGGTCTTTAATGCCCTTTTCGGCAACGTAGGCTTTGAGCTCTTCGCGGGTCTGTCCCATGTGATTGATGGCGTCCATATGGGTTGCCACGATTCGCGCCTTGGGCGCCGCGTGGGCGGCATGTAGCAGATCTTCCTTGCCCATGATGATCGCACCTGCGTAGCCGTTCACCCGCGCGTAACCTGCGTTGACCACGATTACATCCGGTTTGTGCCGGGTCAGTGTCTGATCAACTTGATTACGCCAGATGGTGTCACCTATCAGGTACAGGGTTTTCTGGCCTGGGGCCTGGAAAACCACGCCCATCGCTTCGCCGAGAAGCTCAGCAAGTTGGTCGTTGGCGTACATCTTGTCGGTGCCATGCTGGCCTCCCGCCTTGCTCAGGGTGACCCCGCCGAACTCGGCGCCAGCTTCGAGGATTCGAACATCCTTGAAGCCTTGATTGCGGATGATCTTGGCGTCTGACTGGTTTTGTACGAACAGCGGCAGATCCTTGGGCAGCAACTGTTGAGCTGCGTCGTCCCAATGGTCGAGATGGGTATGGGTGACGATGATTGCGTCCACCCCGGCGAGGATCTCCTGGGTCGCCATCGGCAGCTCGACCAGTGGGTTGTGCAGCTCACTGCGATAGGTGCCTTCGAAACCGGGGTAGGCGCCTTTTTTCGCCAGCATCGGGTCGATGAGGAAGGTGGTATCGGCGTAGCTGATCTTGACCGTGGCATTGCGGATCTGCTGCATCTGCACCGTGGTGGCTGAAGTGCTGTCGGTGGCCCAACTGGCACCGGCGCCAAGGCTGAGAGCGAGAACCAGGGCGCTTACGAGGGGGCGTTGCAATAGCATGGGACGACTCCTGAGGGGGCTGTTGAAGACCCGTACATTGTGGGCGGCGAGCAGCCGAGGCGAAATCGGCCTAAAAGACAGTCGACGATAGATTCGGGCCATTTTTTTGGCTCTGACCCGCTCTATGTTGTGGCCTGTGGGCGTCATTCGTCGGCTGGGTTGGCGGCGCAGGCGGGTTTTGCGTTGCGGGCAGGCCGTGGTGCGCGGCTAACCCACCCGACAAAAGCGCCGTACAACCCGCAACGGGGACAGAACCGATTTTTTGCACCATGCGGCATACGCCGATGGTCTTTGTAGGCGCCCGCTTGCTGGCGAGCGGGCGCCTACAAACGACAGAGCGCATCCCTCAGTTGTGGGGCGAGTTGCTTTGGCTGGCGAGCGGTTGAGGCGGCTGCGGCACACAAGCCGCTGGCCCGCTAGGCGGTCATAGACAGATACGGGCCAAAATCCCTGGGCCTGTGTGATACTCACCGACCCTTTACAGCGCTGCGGTATTGCCATGCCCTCACTGAATGTCTGCGTCGTCGCCTTCGAAGGGGTGAGCCTGTTTCACCTCTCCATACCGGCAATGGTCCTCGGTGCCGGGGGCGAATATTCAAGCGGTGCGCGCTATGCGGTGTCTTATTGCGCGGCGCAGCCGGGCAGGGTGCGCTGTGATCAGGGGCTGCTGATCGAGGTGCCGGACGGGATGGCGCCCATGGCGGGTGCCGACATCGTTATCGTCCCGGCCTGGCATGATCCCGAGGTGGCGGCGCCTGCGCAGTTGATCGACGGCCTGCGCCAGGCCCATGCCCGCGGTGCCTTGATTGTCGGCCTGTGTCTGGGCGCCTTTGTCCTGGGTGACGCCGGGCTGCTCGATGGCCGGGAGGCGACCACCCACTGGATCGCCCGCGAGGTGTTTGCCCGGCGCTTTCCACGCAGTCACTTTCGCCCGGACGTGCTCTACGTTGCCGACGCTAACGTCATCACCTCGGCAGGCACGGTCGCGGCCATCGACTGCTGTCTGCATTTGCTGCGTCAGCGCCACGGTGCGGATGTCGCCAACCGGACCGCCCGGCTGCTGGTGACCCCTCCACATCGTCAGGGCGGGCAGGCGCAATACATCGAGCAGCCGGTGCCCCAGCTACCGAGTGAAAGCCGTCTGCCCGAGGTGCTGGCCTGGGCGCGCGAGCATCTGCAAGAGGCCTTGTCGCTGGATGCGCTGGCCGAGGTGGCCCATATGAGCCGGCGAACCTTCACCCGGCGGTTCCGTGAGGCGACGGGCACCACCTTCATCAAGTGGCTGAATGCCGAGCGCGTGGCAAGGGCCCAGCAGTTGCTGGAAACCACCGAGATGCCCATCGAATGCATCGCCGCGCAAGTGGGCTTCGGCACCACACTGTCGCTGCGCCAGCAGTTTGCCGCCCAACTGGCGACAACGCCGTCGGATTATCGGCGCACCTTCCATGCGCTGGTTGATTGAACGCGGGGGCGATACCGGCCGTTGTCCGGCGCTCGTCGTGTCTTGCTTGCGGGTAATTGACGGCGAACAAGCATCAGGCTGAAGACCTCGGTCGTTGGGCGGTGCATGATTGGGCCACTTTCGGCTCAGCAGCGGTGGGGTGCGGCGATGGCAACGGCAACAGACAGCTTCGATTTCATCGTGATCGGCGGTGGGCCCGGTGGCTGCGTCAGTGCTGCACGGCTGAGCGAGGTGGCGGATTGTCAGGTGCTGTTGCTCGAAGCCGGCCCCGATCGGCGTGGCCTGCTGGCGGACAACCTGGCGCTGGGCACCCTGGCCCTGGTGCCGCGCAAGAGCAGCAACAACTATGGCCTGCGCACCGAGGCGGAGGCGGGGCTCAATGGCCGGCGCGATTTTCACCCGCTGGGGCGCGGTCTCGGTGGCGGCTCCAGCATCAACACGCTGATGTATATGCGCGGCAACCCGCAGGATTACGACGACTGGGCGGCCATGGGCAACCCCGGCTGGTCGTGGCCTGAGGTGCTGCCGTATTTTCGCAAGTCGGAGAACAACCAGAGCTTTCGCGACGATCCGCTGCACGGCAACGCTGGGCCGATGTGGGTGGAGGAGCTGCGCACCGGCAATCCCTATCAGGAACTGTGCCTGCAAGCCTGCGCAGAGGCCGGGCTGCAGCACAATCGCGACCTTAACGGGGTCAGCCAGGAAGGCTGTCGACGCACCCAGGTGTTTATGAAAGAGGGGGTGCGTTACGGCGTGGGCAAGGCCTATATCCACCCGATCCTGGCGCGGCGCAGCAATCTGCAGCTATGGACCAATAGCCCGTGCATACGCATCCTGTTCGAGGGCAAGCGTGCGGTGGGGGTGGAGATCGAGCAGCAGGGCCGGCGGCGTATCGTGCGTTGTCGCAAGGAAGTGATAGTCGCCGGTGGCGGCATCTTATCGGCCAAGCTGCTGCAGCTTTCCGGGGTTGGCGACCCGCAATGGCTGACGCCCCTGGGCATCGAAATGGTTCACGCGCTGCCGGCGGTGGGCAAGCATTTGCAGGATCACGCCGATGTGATCATGGGTTTTCATATCCCCGGCGACGCCGATTTGATCGGCATTTCGCCCACCGCCGCCGCAGTGATGTGGCGCGCCTGGCAGGACTGGAAGCGCGATGGCCGCGGTCGCCTGGCGACCAACTTTGTCGAGGTAACCGGCTTTATGAGCCTGACGCCAGAGTCGCGCATGCCGGAAATTCAGTACGAGTTCTTCAATGCCCTGGCCACCCATCACGGCCGCACTATGTACTGCAAACACGGCATGTCGGTGCATGTGCTCCTGCTCCATCCGCAGAGCCGGGGCACGGTGCGCCTGGCCAGCCGCGACCCGCACGCCGCGCCGCTGCTGCAGTTCAACTACCTCAGCGAGCCGCAGGACCTGGCGACCATGGTCGCGGGGCTCAAGCGTGTCCACGCGCTGATGACCCAGACGCCGACCTTTGCCGGGCGCATCAAGCGCGACCTGCGCACCGCGCATTGTCGCAGCGACGCCGACTGGGCGCAGTTTGCCCGCGCGGCGGCCGGCACCAACTATCACCCGGTCGGCAGTTGCCGGATGGGGGCGGATGCCACCACGGCGGTGGTCGATGCGCGCCTGCGCGTGCATGGGCTGGACGGCTTGCGCGTGGTGGACAGCTCGATCATGCCGCGCATCGTCGGCGGCAACACCATGGCGCCGTCGATCATGATCGGCGAGAAAGGCGCCGAGATGATTCGTCAGGACTGGCAGTTGCCGCTGGCCTCCAACCCGGCCGACTATCATCGGCCGGCTGACTAAGGCGCAATCTTGCGCTTGAGCGCCTGGGCCAGCGGCCGGGGCAGGTTGGGCAGGGATTTCAGCAGCCAGGGCAGCACACGCCGCTTGGCACCGCTGAGCGATTCGGGCACCAGCGCTTCGATCAGGTGCGGGCCGGGGTGGGCCAGGGCGTACTCCAGGGCCTTGGTGAAGTCCTCGGCGCTGTCGGTGCGCACCGCGTGTACGCCCATGCCCTGGGCCAGCTGGGCAAAATTCAGGCGCGGCCCGTGCAGATCCAGTTGCGCGCGTGCCTTGTCGCCGCCACCGCCGGCCCCCACCCGTTCCAGTTCGACGTTGAGCACCGAATAGCTGGCGTTGTTGAAGATGATGCTGACCACATGCAGGTTCTCGCGGGCCATGCTCCACAGCGCCTGGATGGTGTACATCGCGGTGCCGTCACCGATCAGCGCGACTACCGGCCGGTCCGGGCAGGCCACGGCCGCGCCGACGGCATTGGGCAGGCCCTGGCCGATGGCGCCGCCAGTCAGGGTGATCAGATCATGGCGCGGGCAGCCGGCGGTCATCGCCCCGAGCATCAGCCCCGAGGTGATGGCTTCGTCGATCAGGATGGCATTTTCCGGCAGCAGATGACCGACCGCCTTGCACACCTTGGGCGCAGTCAGCTTGCCCCGTGGCCGGCCTGGGCGCTGGGCGGTTTGCAACTGCGCCTGGGCCTGGCTGGCACCCAGGGCGGCAGCCAGCTTGGCCAGGCTGGCCGCGGCGTCCTGCTCGGCAGTCGTCAAGGTATGCACCGTGCAACTGTCGGGCACCAGATAGCTCGGCTTGCCGGGGTAGGCGAAGAACGACACCGGCGCCTTGGCATCGACCAGGATCAGCTGCTGAATGTCGGCCAACTGCACCCCGGCCATCTCGGCCAGGTAGGCGATACGCTCGACCGGCGGCAAGCCAGCGCCGCGGGTCAGGCGGGTGGGGAAAACTTCGGCGAGCAACTTGACCCCGGCCTGGGCGGCAATCCGTGCCGCCGCCAGCAGGCCCGGCTCGCGCAGCGCCTGGCCGCCGAGCAGCAACGCGGTCTTGCCGCCGGTTTGGATGGCCTGGGCGATGGCCTGCACCACGGCGTCGTCGGCCACCGGCGCGGTGCGCCGAGCGGGCATGGCGCAGGGCTGGCCGCCCTCGCCCCAGGACACATCGGCCGGCAGGATCAGCGTGGCCACCTGACCCGGCAAGCCCTGGGCGGCTTGCACCGCATCCACCGCGTCCCGACTCAGCTGCGCGGTACTGCCACTGGTGCGCACGAAACCGGGCGAGACGTTACGCGCCACGGTTTCGATGTCCGACTGCAACTGCGCGTCGTACTGGGTGTGGTAGCTGGCATGGTCGCCCACGATGTTGACCACCGGCACCCGGCCCTTGCGCGCGTTGTGCAGGTTGGCCAGGCCATTGCCCAGGCCGCAGCCCAGGTGCAACAGCGTGGCGGCGGGCTTGTCGGCCATCCGCGCGTAGCCATCGGCGGCGCCGGTGGCCACACCCTCGAACAGGGCGAGCACGGCGCGCATACGCGGTTCGCTGTCCAGCGCGGCGACGAAGTGCATTTCGCTGGTGCCGGGATTGGTGAAGCAGACTTCGATGCCGGCATCGGCCAGGGTCTGCAGCAAGGCTTGGGCTCCGTTCATGGGCGCTCCTGTGGGGTGATCAGATGGCTGGGGTTGATGTCGGCAATGCGGGTGACGCCGGCCAGCGTCATGGTCAACAGCAGCTCGCGCTGCCAGTGGGCGAGTAGCTGGCTGACGCCGGCCTGTCCCTGGGCCGCCAGGGCCCAGGCCCAGGGACGGCCGATCAGCACGCCGCGCGCGCCGAGGGCCAGGGCCTTGAAGATGTCCACGCCGCTGCGCACGCCGCCGTCCATCAGCACTTCGGTCTGGCTGCCGACCGCACGGGCGATGGCCGGCAGCGCGGCAATACTGGCCGGAGCGGTGTCGAGCTGGCGCCCGCCATGATTGGACACGACGATGCCATCGGCCCCGCAGGCCACGGCGGCACGGGCGTCGTCCACCTCCAGAATGCCCTTGAGCAGCAGTCGGCCCTGCCACTGGCCGCGCAGCCAGTCGATGTCGCGCCAGGTCACGCCGGGGTCGAACTGCGCATCGATCCAGGCCTTGAAGGCATTCAGGTCGCGCCCGCCGGGCACCTGCTGGTGCAAATTGCCAAAGCTCAGCGGCCGGCCGCCGATCACCACGTCGTTCACCCAGGCGGGGCGCGCCAGCACTTGCCGTGTACGCAGCAGCGCGGCCCGCGCACCGCTGGCGGCCATGCCGTTGCGCACATCGCGCCAGCGCATGCCGGGCAACGGCAGATCGACGGTGAACACCAGGGTGCGGCAGCCGCCGGCCCAGGCCGCATCCAGCAAGGCGCGAACGGCGCCACGGTCGCGCAGCATGTAGAGCTGGAACCAGGGCGCTTGCCCGGTGGCGGCCACGACCTCGGCCAGCGGACAGATGCCGACGGTGGACAGCGTGAACGGCACGCCGGCAGCCAGCGCCGCACGCGCGGCCTGCGCCTCGCCGCGGCGCGCCAGCATGCCGGCCAGCCCCAGCGGAGCCAGGGCCAGCGGCATTGCACAGGCCTGGCCGGCGAGCTGGCTGCGGGTGTCTACCTGGGACACATCGACCAGCACGCGCTGGCGCAGGCGGAGGGCGGCAAAGTCGGCAACATTGGCGGCCAGCGTCACCTCGTCCCCCGCGCCGCCCGCCACATAGTCGAACAGAAAGCGCGGCAAGCGGCGTTGCGCCAGGAGGCGCCAGTCGGCAACGGTGGCTGGGTACATGGGCGACTCCTCAGCGGGTTGCTGCGGCACGGGTAATGGCACGCGCTGCCGCGCGGGCGGTCATGATGCAGCCAGGCAGGAAGGTGCCTTCCAGCGAACGCTTGCCGTTGGCCCCACCGCCGCCAAAACCGGCCGCCTCGCCGACGCAGTAAAGCCCCGGCACCGGCTGCTGGCGAGCATCCAGCACCCGGCTGTGCAGGTCGGTCTGCAGGCCACCCAGGCTCTTGCGGGTAATCAGCTGCATCTGGATGGCAATAAAGGGGCCGGCACCGGGCTTCTGCAGGGGCGCCGGCTTGCAGGTACGCAAGCGGTCCGGGCCCCACTGCCGCGCATGCAGGATGCGGCGAATCTGGTCGTCATTGTGCAGGCGCTGGCCCTTGCTGAAGTTGCCGTCGAAGGTGTCGGCGGTGGCCTGCAGCACGGCCGGATCAATATCGTGCGAGGCGGTGAGCGCATTCATCTTGGCGGCCAGCCCGGCCAGGGTGTCGTCCACGATGAAGTGCGGGCTTTCCTTCTGCATCTGACGCACCAGGCGATGGTTGCCCAGCAGGGTTTCCTTGAGGAAGCGGATGAACTGTTTGTCGCGAATGCGCTGGTTGTGCTCCGCCCCGGAAATGGCGAACTCCTTGGCGGCAATCCGCCAGTTGAGCAGGTGCCAGGTCCAGGGCTTTTCCTGCTGCGCCACACGCTGGCACATCCAATGGGTGTCAAACCCGGTGACCAGGGGCTGCGGCCCGATGCGTTCACCACGGTGGTTGAGCCACAGCGCCGACTTGCAGGGAATGGTCGACAAGCCGTGCCCTTCGAAATGCGGGTACGGGTGAGGGAAGCCGGCAGCGTAGTTCCACATCTCGCCGGCATGGGTGAGCTGCGCGCCGAGCTGCTCGGCAGCCCAGTGATGCAGCTTGCCATCCGCGAAGGGATGCGCACCATTGAGCAGGGTCGCAGGCCGAGGGCGGTCTTGCGGCCAGTTGGCCCGGCACTCGGCGTGGCTGCCATTGATGCCGCCCATGGCCAGCACCACCACCGGCGCGCGGCAATCCACGGTTTCACCGCTCTGCTCATTGATGGCACTGGCCCCGCTGACCTTGCCGGCCGTGTGCTCCAGCCCGGTCACCCGATGCCCGTGCAGCAGGGTCAGGCGCCCATCATGGTTGGCGCGGTGCAGGGCCGCCACCAGGCAGCGCACCAGCTCACGCGAGGTGCCCCAGACCACGTGGTAGCGCGGCAGGCTGTTGCCGTCGCCATTCAGGCCGCGTTCCACCCAGTTCACCGCCGGCATGAACTTGATGCCTTCGTTCTTCAGCCAGTCATACACCTCGCTGCGCGAATGCTCGACGTAGTAGCGCGCCCACTGCAGCGGCCATTCGTCCTGTGGGTCCAGCTCGCCGAACTGCAGCCAGTCATGCAGGGCCCGCTCAGGCGTGTCCGGGATACCCATGGCCTCCTGCAGCGGCGTGCCGACCAGAGCCATGCCGCCAAAGGCCCAGAGCGCCAGGCCGCCGAGACGCTCGGGCGTATCGCGGTCGACCAGCACCACCCGCTGGCCTGCGCGCAGCAACTCCAGCGCCGTGACGATGCCCGCCAGGCCCCCACCCACCACCACCGCATCGGTCTGCAACACTGCCATCGATTTGTCTCCGTCAATGGCGCCGCGGGAAAGCCTCGTGCGGCGCCTTGTGGTTAGCCACGATAGTCGCTAACGTTGCTTTCGGATTGACTCTATAGGCCATCGATCATGACTCTGCAGGCCAGCGTTTCCATCAGTTGGGTCAACACCGTGCTGGCCGCCGCCGAGCAGCAGGGCGTGGCGCGCGAGGCTCTGCTGGCCCAGGCCGGAATCGCCGCCCATGAGCTGAATGCCGAGCGCTGGCCGATCGACCATATCACCCGTTTGTGGTGCGCCGCCGCGCGCTATACCCAGGACGCAGGCTTTGGCCTGAAGGTCGGTGCCAGCGTGGGACCGGCCAGCTTCAACGTGGTCAGCTTCTTGCTGCAATCGGCGCCCACCCTGCGCGAGGCCTTTGCCCTGGCGCAGCAGTGCCAGAGCCTGATCAGCGATGGCGGCCGCTTTCAGACCATTGCCGGCGCGGATGCCTGCTGGGTGGTTTATCACCCGAGCCAGGGCGAGCTGGCGTTCAGTCCGCAGCAGATCGAGGCGGTGCTGGCCGCCGTGGTGGCGTTCACCCGCTGGGTCACAGGCACTTCACAGCGACCGCTGGCGGTGCAGTTCAGCCAGGCACGGCTAGGGCCGCTGGCAGGCTATCGCGAGGTGTTCCACTGCCCAGTGGCCTTCGAACAGGCGTTCAGCGGTGTGCTGGTGAGCAACGCGCTGCTCGACACGCCTCTGCCACAGGCCGATGCGCAACTGGCGCAGGTGCTCCATGAGCACGCCCGCGAACGCCTGGCGGCGCTGTCGGCGCGTACCGAGCTGGGGCAGGCTTTGCGTGCCTGGATCGCCGGTCAGCTGCATGCAAACCTGCCCACGCGGGCCCAGGCGGCGCGCGTGCTGGGCATGACCGAGCGCACGCTGGCGCGGCGCCTGCAGGGCCAAGGCTTGAGTTTTTCCGGTCTGCTCGATGAGGCGCGGCGCGAAGCGGCGCTGCAGGCGCTGGCCCACACCCGGCGTCCCCTGGCGGAGATCGGCCAGGCCCTGGGTTATGCCGAACCCAGCGTGTTCAACCGTGCGGTGCGCCGTTGGACCGGCAGCACACCGGGCGCCTGGCGTCTGGCGCAGCAACAACTGGCACCTGCTGCGCACTGAGCGCCGGCTTGATGATTTGCCGCAAATGGTTGTTGCTGGAGGCGGGGGAGCGTGGGCTGACGGCCGCTGTATCGGGCCATCAGGGTCTTGCGATTGGTGCCCCGGGCCGGACTTGAACCGGCATAGACTCGCGTCTGGCGGATTTTAAGTCCGCTGCGTATACCTATTTCGCCACCGGGGCAGTTTTATCTGACGTCGCACGGGGTTCCAGGTCGTTTGCAGCCAGTGAATGGCTCCATGGACAGTGCTGCGGTGCGGCGAGGGCTGGAATATATACAGGCCTTGCACTTCACGCAAGGTTTGCGACCGGTCGCTCTTTTGATCAGCAAAAGCTAGAAAAATCAGATGGTTTGCCTATTCAGATAAGCCCTGATCGAGCACCGGAGCCAGCTTTTGCCAGGTTCGCCGAAGTCCGTCTGAGCGCCACCATGTCGCGTTGAAGATGCCTGCAGAGCAGCGCTTGATTTTAAAAGCTGTATGGATATACAGTTAGGTGGTCGGCGATCAGTGCTGTGCATTCCAAGCAGATTCGTCGCGACTGTTGACCTCTATCTCTGTGCGAAAGGACGGTTTGCTATGTGGTTTGCTGCCTCGATTATCGTAAATACCCTGCTGATGGCGGTTTTCTTGCTGGTCATGCTCGCCCTGGCCAGGATCGCCTACGCGGCGCCGGACTAACAACCCCGGCCATGCGCGGCGTACGGCAACAGGTATTGCGAGGTGGTGCGCGATGGGTTTTGCATGGCGCTGCACACAACGACTGTTCAATTACTCGGTCGTCTGTGTTAAATAAAACGCACGCCTGTTTGCCTACGCTGCTGCCCAAGGACGTCTGATGGCCCTGAGTATTTGCATCCTCGAAACCGACAACATCCGCCCCGAACTGGTTGAGCAATACCACGGATACGGATGGATGTTTCAGCAGTTGTTCGCACGCCAGCCGATAGCCGCCGAGTTCGAGGTGTTCAATGTGGTGCAGGGCCATTACCCGGATGATTCGCGGCACTTCGACGCCTATTTGATCACCGGCAGCAAGTACGACTCCTTTGCTGCTGACGCCTGGATTCAGACCCTGCGCAGTTATGTGCTGGCGCGCTACGAGCGCGGCGACAAACTCATGGGCATCTGTTTCGGCCATCAACTGCTGGCGCTGCTGCTGGGCGGCAAGACCGAGCGCGCCTGGCAGGGCTGGGGCGTAGGAGTGCATCAATATGCGGTGCTTGAGCAGCCGCAGTGGCTGCAACCCCATGCCGAGCAGTTGGCGTTACTGATCAGTCATCAGGACCAGGTGACCGAGGCGCCCGCCAATGCCACGCTGCTGGCCAGCAGTGCGTTCTGCCCGATTGCGGCCTATTACATTGGCGATCAGGTGCTGTGTTTTCAGGGCCACCCCGAGTTTGTCCCGGATTACGCACGCTCAATTCTCACCATTCGCCAGGAGGTTTATGGCGAGCAGGTCTACCAGCAGGGCATCAACAGCCTGGAATTGCAGCACCAGGGCAATATGGTGGCCGAGTGGATGATGCGCTTTGTCGCCCAGGGCCGCGCAGTGCCGGTGGCTTAGTTCGGCGATCACCCATGGCGCAGGCTCGCCACGGCTACAGCCAGTCCAGGCGCTTGAAGTTGGCAAACAGTGCCGTGCAACCCAACCCGATCAGGCCCAGCACCGCGAAGTAGCCGTAATCCCAGGTCAGCTCGGGCATGTTCTGGAAGTTCATCCCGTAAATTCCGGCCACCGCCGTGGGGAACGCTAGGATCGCCGCCCAGGCGGCAAACTTGCGCTGTACCAGGCTTTGTCTGGACGACTCCAGCAGCAGACCGATTTCAATGGTCTGGCTGGCGATGTCGCGCAGGCCGGTAAGATCCTCCAGCAGGCGATTGACATGGATCGCCACGTCGCGAAAGTACGGCCGCATGTTTTTATCGATAAACGGGAAGGCCAGGCTTTGCAGCTCCTGGCAGATCTCCACCATGGGCGCCATGTAGCGGCGCAAGCGCAGTAATTCACGGCGCAGGTTGTGAATGCGCTCGATGTCTGACTGGCTCAGGGATTGGCTGAGTACGTTTTGTTCCAGCTCATCAATCTCGCTGTGGATCAGTTCGGTGACTGGCCGGTAGTTTTCCACAATAAAATCGAGCAGGGCGTAGAGGACGAAGTCCTCGCCGTTTTCCAGCAACAGTGAACGCGCCTCGCAACGTTGACGCACCTGCGAGTAGGGCGATGAGTCGCCATAGCGGGCACTGATGATGTAACCCTTGCCCGCAAACAGGTGGGTCTCCACGAACTCCAGCTTGCCGTCGATGCGCACCGGGTTGTAGAGCACCATAAACAGCGCATCGCCGAAGGTTTCCAGCTTGGGCCGATTGTGCTGTTGGAGGGCATCGCTGAGCGCCAGTTCATGCAGGTGAAACTGTTCCTGCAGGCTGTGCAGGGTCGCTGCATCGGGTTGCTGCAGGCCGATCCAGACGAAGTGCCCAGGCTTGGCGGCCCAGCGACTGCCTTCGCTCAACTCAATATCGGCCACTCTCTTGCCGTTGCTATACACCGCGGCGGCCACGACTCGTCCCATGCTGTGTGCTCACTCTTGCTGTTGGCTGATGCGTATCGGCGCCCAGCTTAACCCATCATCGCCTCAGCCTTTCACGGCCGCCTGCCGCTCTTGAGACGGCTTTGCGGCGCCAAAGCAGGAGCAGGGGATGTCCTGGTTTTTCGTTGCATAAATGACTACTCGCCACAAAAAATGGCCTCGCTCGGTTCTTTCCTCTATCACGAACGCTCAAGCCCGGCCGGCTGCTGAGGTACAATGCGCGGCGTTTTGACTTGCCTGAGAAGCTGCCATGCCTTGCCTGAGCCCTATTATTGTTGCCCTCGATTTCCCTAACGCCGACGCAGCCCTGGCGTTGGCCGCGCAGCTTGATCCGGCGCAGTGCCGGGTCAAAGTCGGCAAGGAGCTGTTCACCCGCTGCGGGCCGGCGATTGTCGAAGCGTTGCAGGCCAAGGGCTTTGACGTGTTCCTCGACCTCAAATTCCATGACATCCCGAACACCACGGCGATGGCGGTCAAGGCCGCGGCTGAGCTGGGCGTGTGGATGGTCAACGTACACTGCTCCGGCGGCCTGCGCATGATGGCGGCCTGTCGCAATGAGCTGGACAAGCTCAGCGGCGCCAAGCCTCTGCTGATTGGCGTGACCGTGCTGACTAGCATGGAACGTGACGACTTGAGCGGCATTGGCCTGGATGTCGAGCCGCAAGCCCAGGTTCTGCGTCTGGCGGGCCTGGCCCAGCAGGCCGGCATGGACGGGCTGGTGTGTTCGGCGCAAGAGGCTGGCGTGCTGAAAGTGGCACACCCGCAGTTGCAACGGGTGACGCCAGGGATTCGTCCGGCAGGCAGTGCCGAAGATGACCAGCGGCGCATTCTGACCCCGAGCCAGGCGTTGCAGGCCGGGGCGGATTATCTGGTGATCGGCCGCCCGATCAGCCAGGCCGCCAACCCGCAGCAAGCGCTGGCGGCGGTATTGGCCGAATTGGCGTAATCCACCAGTGCGTAGCCCGGATCTAATCCGGGTGTTTCTGCTGAGTTAACGAGACTTTCGGCTGTAGGAGCGGATGTGCCCGCGCTGCCGTTGGCCTTGAAAGCATCGCGGCTGCAGCCGTTCCTACAGGCTGCAATACGTAAGCTCGACTCAGTCGAGCTTCAGCACCAGTTTGCCGACGTTCTCGCCGCTGAACAGTTTCAGCAGGCTTTGCGGGAAGGTCTGCAGGCCCTGGACTAGATCTTCCTTGCTCTTCAGTTTGCCGCTGGCCAGCCAGTCGCCCAGCTGCGCCGCCGCCTCGGCAAAGCGCGGCGCGTAGGTCATCACCACCATACCTTCCATGCGCGCACTGTGAACCAGCAGGTTCAGGTAGTTGGCCGGACCTTTGACCGCCTGCTTGTTGTTGTACTGGCTGATGGCCCCGCAAATCACCACTCGCGCCTTGAAGGCCAGGCGGGTGAGCACGGCATCGAGAATATCGCCACCGACGTTATCAAAGTACACATCGACCCCTTGCGGGCATTCGCGCTTGAGGCCGGCAAGCACATCCTCGTTTTTGTAGTCGATGGCCCCGTCGAAACCCAACTCATCAAGCAGCCACTTGCACTTGTCGGCGCCGCCGGCAATGCCGACCACCCGGCAACCCTTGAGCTTGGCAATTTGCCCGGCAATGCTGCCCACCGCGCCGGCGGCGCCGGAAATCACCACGGTTTCACCGGCCTTGGGCTGGCCGACGTCGAGCAGGGCGAAATAGGCGGTCATCCCGGTCATGCCCAGGGCCGACAGGTACAGCGGCAGCGGCGCGCGACTCGGGTCAACCTTGTAGAAGCCCTTGGGCTCGCCGAGAAAATAATCCTGTACGCCGAGGGCGCCGTTCACATAGTCACCGACGGCAAACGCCGGGTTTTGCGAGGCAATCACCTGGCCGACGCCGAGGGCGCGCATCACCTCACCCAGGCCAACCGGCGGGATATAGGACTTGGCATCGTTCATCCAGCCACGCATGGCCGGGTCCAGGGACAGGTATTGGTTCTTCACCAGAATCTGCCCAGGGCCGGGTTCGCCGATGGAGGTTTCTACATAACTGAAGGTTTCCCGGCTGGGCAGACCTTGCGGGCGCTGAGCCAGGAGAAATTGGCGGTTGAGTGGGGCAGACATGGCAGTTACTCATGGGCAGGGAAGCTACTTTGATAGTCCGCTACGGCCATTCCAGCAAGCGCCAGCGCACTGACAAATGAGTGCTGATCCATCTCGATGATGGGCTCGGCGGTGTTATCAGCCAACTGCATAAGGCCCTAACCGAGGGCCTGATAGTGCTGCCGGTGTACCGGGGGACTGGCTAGACTGCCGGCGCTTATCCACTTGCAGCTAAGGACACAGTCATGAGCATGAGTTTCTCCGGTCAGGTCGCCCTGGTAACGGGCGCCGCCAACGGCATCGGTCGCGCCACCGCCCAGGCCTTTGCCAGCGCAGGCCTCAAGGTGGTGGTATCGGACGTCGATGTGGCGGGCGGCGAGCAGACCGTCGAGTTGATCCGCCAGGCCGGCGGCGAAGCGCTGTTCGTGCGCTGCGATGTCAGCCGCGACGCCGAGGTGCAAGCGCTGATGGCGACGCTGATTGAGGTTTATGGACGCCTGGATTACGCCTTTAACAACGCCGGCATCGAGATCGAGAAGGGCCGCCTCAACGAGGGCAGTGAAGCCGAGTTCGACGCCATCATGGGCGTCAACGTCAAAGGCGTGTGGCTGTGCATGAAGTACCAGTTGCCGCTGCTGGCCCAGGGTGGCGGCGCCATCGTCAACACCGCCTCGGTGGCGGGCCTGGGTGCTGCGCCGAAGATGAGCATCTACAGCGCCTCCAAGCATGCGGTGATCGGCCTGACCAAGTCGGCCGCCATTGAATTCGCCAAGAAGAAGGTGCGGGTCAATGCCATATGCCCGGCGGTGATCGACACCGATATGTTCCGCCGCGCCTATGAATCGGATCCGAAAAAAGGCGAGTTCGCCATCGCCATGCACCCGGTTGGCCGTATCGGCAAGGTCGAGGAAGTCGCCGCGGCGGTGCTGTATCTGTGCAGCGATGGCGCCGCCTTCACCACCGGCCAGGCCCTGGCCATCGATGGCGGAGTGACGGCGATCTAACGCTGCGCGAGCGCTTCAGTAGCGCTTGCCGGCGTTGACGATCAGCAGGGTCACAACGCCGGCCACCAGGCCCCAGAAGGCCGAACCAATCCCCAGGAAACTGATCCCCGAGGCGCTGACCATAAAGGTCAGCAGCGCCGCCTCGCGCTCGTTTGGTGCGTGCATGGCCACGCTCAGGCCATTGCCGATCGAGCCCAGCAAGGCGATCGCCGCCACCGACAGCAGCAGGGCGCTGGGCAGGGCGGCGAACAGCGCCACCAAACTGGCCCCAAACAACCCCGCCAGGGCATAAAACAGTCCGCAGAACACCGCCGCGGTGTAGCGTTTGCGCGGGTCTTCATGGGCGTGGGGGCCGGTGCAGATGGCTGCGGTGATGGCGGCCAGGTTGACCCCGTGGGCGCCCAGCGGCGCCAGCAGCAACGAAGCAATGCCCGTGACGCTAAGCAACGGCGAGGCCGGCACGTTGTAGCCATCGGCGCGCAGCACGGCCAAGCCGGGAATGTTCTGCGAGGCCATGGCCACCACGAACAGCGGCAGGCCGATGCTGATGGCGGCGTTGAGGGTGAAGGTCGGCGTAGTCCACTGCGGCAGCGCCACGCTTAGCGGCACGCCCGACAGGTCGAGCAGGCCCAGCTGATAAGCCAGGCCGCAGCCCACCAGCAGCGCGGCGAGCACCGCATAGCGCGGTTGCAGGCGTTTAAAGATCAGGTAGCTGGCCAGCATGCTCAGCACCAGCAGGCTTTGCTGCTCGGCGGCACCGAAGATGGCGCTGGCGATGCGAAACAAAATCCCGGCCAGCAGGGCGGCGGCCAGGGAGGCGGGTAGATGGCGCATCAAGCGCTCAAAGGTGCCGGTCAGGCCCACCAACGTCAGCAGCACGGCGCACAGCAGGTAGGCGCCAATCGCCTCGCTGAAACTCACTCCCGGCAGGCTGCTGATCAGCAGGGCCGCGCCCGGCGTCGACCAGGCCACCACGATCGGCGCGCGGTAATACAGCGACAGGCCGATGGTACATAGCGCCATCCCCAGGGACAGGGCCCAGATCCACGAGGCAATCAGCAGATCGCTCAAACCAGCCGCCTGGCCGGCCTGGAAAATCAGCACCAGGCCGCTGGTGTGGCCGGTGAGCATGGCGATAAAACCGGCGACCAGGGCGCTCAGGGAGCTGTCGGCAAGCAAACGTGGGGCGGGTGCAGCAGGCATCAAGCAACTCCAGGGGCGGGTAACAGCAGCGGATACAAAGACAACACCAGCAGGGCCGCCATCGCCCCATTGAATTGCCGGCGCCGCCGCGGGTTATTCAGGGTGCGGCGCAGCAGGCTGCCGGCCAGCACCCAGATCGAACAGGTCGGGTAGTTTATCAGGGCAAACACGCCGGCGATCAGCAGCACCTGATGCCACAGCGGCTGCGCCGGCGCATAGGTGGTGATGGCTGCCACGGCCATGATCCAGGCCTTGGGGTTGACCCACTGGAAGGCCGCCGCCTGCAGCAGGCCGAAGGGCTTGGCATCGGCGGCGCCATCCACCTGCGGGGCTGCCGCCGTGGCGATCCGCCAGCTCAGGTACAACAGGTAAGCGCCGCCGACATAGCGCAGCAGATTGAACAGCGGCGGGTAGAGTTTGAGCACCTGGCCGAGGCCAAAGCCCATGGCGCAGACCATCAGCATCAGGCCCAGGCTGATCCCCAGCAGGTGCGGCACGCTGCGGCGCAGGCCGAAGTTAACCCCGGAGGCCAGCAACATCATGTTGTTCGGCCCAGGGGTAACCGACATAACAAAGGCGAAGGTGCTAAAGGCGAGCAGTAATTGGATGGTCATGGGCGTGGCTCCGGCAGTGGCGCCCAGACTAAGCGGCCCTGTCGGCGGGTGTCGCGGTACAGCGAACCGAGCAATGATCGGTACAGTTTTTATCTTGGCCGGTAACAGTGAGAACTGTACCAGTTACTTTGTCGGCAACTGTATCGGTTAGGTGGGTCGGGTATTGGCCAATGCCTGATTGACCGCCAGCCAGCCATGCACGGCGGCTTCGCCGGTTTCGCCGAACACTCGGCGCAGCAGCTTGGCCTGCTCGCGGCGCAGGGCCAGTTCCAGCTTGGCGCCTTCGGCGGTGAAACCGAGCAGGCGCTTGCGCTTGTCGTCGGCGGCGGTAACGCTCTGCACCAGTTGCATTTCCAGCAATTGGCGCAGCGGGATATTCAGCGCCTGCTTGCTCACGCCCAGGGCGCTGAGCAGTTGCTTGACGCTGAGGCCGGGGTAGCGGGCGATAAAAAACAGGATGCGGTGATGCACCCGGCCCAACCCGCGGCGCGCGAGCATTTCGTCGGCCTTGGCGGTGAAGGCTTGATAGCCGAGGAAGAATGCTTCCATGGCGGCCTGCTGAGTGGTGCTGTTTTTCAGGTCAAGCATATTGACGTATCTAGCTTGGTCGGCGTAGTTTCGGTCAATCAGTTTGACTTAATTTATCGCGCCTTTGCTACCGGTGATTTCCATGGCTTTTTCCGAACGTGTTGCCCGCCTGAAAAGTTCCCTGATTCGCGAGATCCTGGCCGCAGCCCAGCGCCCGGAAGTGATGTCGTTCGCCGGCGGCCTGCCTGCCGAAGCCATGCTGCCCAAGGTCGAGTGGGCAGATATGCCGGCGAGCATGGGCCAGTACGGCATGAGCGAAGGCGAGCCGGCGCTGCGCGAAGCCATTGCCGCCGAGGCGCGCGCCCTGGGCGTACCCTGCGATGCCAGCCAGGTGCTGATCGTCAGCGGTTCGCAGCAGACCCTCGATCTGGCGTCCAAGCTGTTTATCGATCCGGGCACCGAAGTCCTGCTGGAGGCGCCGACCTATCTGGCGGCTCTGCAGGCCTTCCAACTGTTTGGTGCCGATTGCATCACCGTCACCCAGGAAGCCGATGGCCCCGAGCTTGGCGAGTTGCGCGCGCGCCTGGAGCAGCACAAGCCGGCGTTCGCCTATCTGATTCCGACCTTCCAGAACCCTTCGGCGGTGCGCTACAGCGAAGCCAAGCGCGATGCCGTGGCGGCCTTGCTGGATGAGTTCAAGGTCACCCTGATCGAAGACGAGCCTTACCGCGAGCTGGTGTTTGATGCCGGCCAGGCCACGCCGATTGTCAGCCGCTTGCAAAGCGCCAGCTGGATCTACACCGGCACCGTGTCCAAGACCCTGCTACCAGGCCTGCGCGTGGGCTTTTTGATCGCCACCCCGGACCTTTATCCGCACCTGCTGCGCCTCAAGCAATCGGCCGACCTGCACACCAATCGCATCGGCCAGTGGCAGGCCCTGCAGTGGCTGGGCACGGAACAGTACCGCGGTCACCTGGCCGAGTTGCGCGACTTCTATCGCCTGCGCCGCGATGCCATGCAGGCCGCGCTGGAGGAGCACTTCGCCGCTATTGCCGACTGGGAAATCCCCCAGGGCGGGCTGTTCTTCTGGCTGACTCTCAAGCAGCCGCTGGACACCCGCACCTTGCTGGCCCCGGCGCTGGCGCAGAACGTGGCCTTTATGCCGGGCGAGCCGTTCTTCGTCGACCCGGACCAGCATCCGGGCTATCTGCGGCTTAACTTCAGCCATGTCGCGCCGCAGCGCCTGAGCGAAGGGCTCAAGCGTCTGGCTGCGGTTATTCGTCAAGCACAGGCCGCCAACGCGGACTGATCGAGGAGGGACTCATGTACAAGGTTTACGGCGATTACCGTTCCGGCAACTGCTACAAGATCAAGCTGATGCTGGAGCTGCTCGGCCTGCCATATGAATGGGTGGCCATCGACATTCTCAAGGGCGAGACCCAGAGCGAGGCGTTCCTGGCCAAGAACCCCAACGGCAAGATCCCGGTGCTGGAGCTGGAAGACGGCAGTTGCCTGTGGGAATCCAATGCCATTCTCAACTTCCTCGCCGAGGGCAGCGAGTTCCTGCCCAGCGAGCCGCGCCTGCGCACCCAGGTGTTGCAGTGGCAGTTCTTTGAGCAGTACAGCCACGAGCCCTATGTAGCGGTGGCGCGGTTTATCCAGCTGTATCAGGGCCTGCCGGCCGAACGCCAGAAGGAGTACGAGGAGTGCCAGGTGCGCGGCTACAAGGCCTTCAAGGTCATGGAGCTGCAACTGAGCCGCACGCCTTACCTGGTGGGTGAGCACTATTCGATTGCCGACATTGCCCTGTATGCCTACACCCATGTGGCGGACGAAGGCGGTTTCGACCTGACGCCTTACCCGGCCATTCGCGGCTGGCTGGAGCGCGTGGCCAGCCACCCGCGCCATGTCGGCATGCTCGACTGAAGTAGCGACGATAAAAAGGCTATGTCCCAGTTACGTGTTGCACGGCGCTTTTGTAGGGTGGGTTAGGCGCGAGCCACGGCCTGCCCGCAACGCAAAACCCGCCCGCGCCGTAACCCACCATAGCGCTCGAGCGGCAAGCCGCATGGTGGGTTACGCGGCGCCGGGCTTGCGCGGTGATGCAAGCAACCAGCGTCTGCGCCGCTAACCCACCCTACGAATGACCACGCTCCAGAGGCGTAGCCCGGATGCAATCCGGGGGCGGATTTGCAAGGCAACGAGCGTCCCGGATTGCATCCGGGCTACCAAAAGCCATTCCCTTGGCTTAAGTGATCAGCATTAGGCCATGGACCGGTTTTTTATCGACGCGGTGTTTCAGGCAAACCGCTGCTGCAGGTAGCTGGCGATGGCCTTGGACTCGTACAGCCAGGTGCTCTGGCCGTTTTCTTCGATGCGCAGGCATGGCACCTGGATTTTGCCGCCCTGTTGCTCAAGTTCCAGGCGTGCCTGGGGATCGTTTTTGGCATCGCGCAGGGTCATCGGCACGTTCAGCTTGTGCAGGACGCGGCGAGTCTTTACGCAAAACGGGCACGCGCGGAACTGATACAGGGCCAGGCTGGCCGCCGCCTGGTTGACCTGCGCCTGGGCCTCGGGGCTGCGCTGCAGCTTGCGTGGGCGGGTGATGAAGTCGAGGAAGATGATCAGTTGGCCCAGGCCAATTCGTAACGCCTTGATAAGCACAGCGGTGCGCTCCTTGGGTAATCAATAAGGCGCGCAGCTTACCTGAACGGCCGGTCGCTGGCTGGGCAGCTGGTCGCTCGCACGTAGAAAAAAAACCGGCCGCAGCCGGGTTTCAGGGTTCCGCGCCGGCTCAACGCACCAGGCTGAGGAACTCGCTGCGGGTGGCGGCGTTGTCGCGGAACTCACCGAGCATCACCGAGGTGACCATCGATGAGTTTTGCTTCTCCACACCGCGCATCATCATGCACATGTGCTGGGCCTCGATGACCACGGCCACACCCAGGGCGCCGGTGACCTGCTGGATTGCCTCGGCAATCTGCCGGCTGAGGTTTTCCTGGATCTGCAGGCGGCGCGCATACATATCGACAATCCGCGCGACCTTCGACAGCCCGAGCACCTTGCCATTGGGGATGTAGGCCACGTGGGCCTTGCCAATAAAGGGCAGCAGGTGATGCTCGCACAGCGAATACAGCTCGATGTTCTTGACCAGCACCATCTCGCTATTGTCGGAGCTGAACAGGGCGCCGTTGGTGACCTCTTCCAGGCTTTGCTGGTAGCCGCGACACAGGTACTGCATGGCTTTGGCCGCGCGCTTGGGGGTGTCGAGCAAGCCTTCGCGGCCGACGTCTTCGCCGAGTTGACCGAGAATGGCCGTGTAGTTCTGTTCCAGGGACATGCTGTTTCCAATACAAAGTGCAGGCGCGAAGGGTAGGGCGCAGGGGCCTGGCTGGCAAGTCACAGGCGTTTTTTGCCGCTTACCGGCAGCTCGGCAGTGGCGTTGGCCTACTCGTCGCGGCCCTCGAGCATGGTGCGCTTGAGCAGCACATACAGCGCCCCCGTGCCGCCGTGTTTGCCCAGGCAGGAGGTAAAGCCCAGCACCAGCGGGTGCTGACGCAGCCAGGTGTTGACGTGGCTTTTGATCAGCGGGCGTTTGCCGTCCATGCGCGCGGCCTTGCCGTGGGTGACGCGCACGCAGCGAATTTCAAATTTGCCGGCCTCGGCGAGGAACGCCCAGAGGGTTTCGCGGGCTTTCTCCACGCTCATGCCATGCAGGTCGAGGCTGCCTTCGAAGCTGACCTGGCCGGCCTTGAGTTTGCGCATCTGGCCGTCCTGTACACCGTCGCGAGCCCAATAGAGTTCTTCCTCGGCAGCCACGTCGATGACAAACAGATCGGATAGACCGTCGACCGTGACATTTTCCACCCGCAGCGTGGCGGCTTGCCGGCGTTTGGCCAGCAACTGGCGATCGGCTTTGCTTTTGCCGGTGTCGGCGCGGTCGTGAACCAGGGGCTTGATGCCCTGGGTCGCGGATTTGAACAGGTTTAGGTCGTCGTCTTGCATATAGGGCTCCGCCACGGGCCGCCAGTTTAACAGAGCGTTGGCAAACTACCTGAGTTGCCGAGGCGCTGTTCAGCGCCTGCGGCTATATCGCCCGAGGCCTAGGGTCTGTTCCCGTTTCATCGCGAGCCGCGTTGCTGCGAGAAATGGTCCCCGGTTAGGCGCAGGACGCAGGTAATGGTTATTCCCTTATCAAGTCCTGCAACAACA
>Ga0209343_10000206_pt1 | contig 81317 bp, 76 predicted proteins | sample RifCSPlowO2_02_FD_184026 | JGI IMG/M metagenome (GOLD analysis project Ga0209343, IMG submission 184026) | Groundwater microbial communities from Rifle, Colorado - Rifle CSP2_plank lowO2_0.2 (SPAdes) (version 2) | ecosystem: Environmental > Aquatic > Deep subsurface > Groundwater | place...
TGCGTGTCGCTTGCAGCCTGGCGCCCCAAGCCGGCAGACTGCGCGACACTTTGAGCCAAGCCGATGCGCCATGAACCAACCCGCCCGCCCCCCAGCCCCCGCAGCCGCCAGCGTTCGCCCGGCGGACCGCCTGGGCTTTACCCTTTTTCTGGCGGCCCTGGTGCATCTGGCGCTGATTCTCGGTCTGAGCTTTAGCTTCGCCAAACCTGGGCAGATCAGCAAAACCCTGGAAATCACCCTCTCCACGTTTAAAAGCGCGGAAAAACCCAAAGAGGCCGACTTCCTTGCGCAGAACAACCAGCAAGGCAGCGGCACCCTGGACAAAAAGGCCGCACCGAAAACCACCGAGCAGGCGCTGTTTCAGGACACCGAGGTCAAGCGCGTGACCCCACCCAGCGCCCCTCCGGCCAGCGCGCGCAAGGAAAAGCCCAAGGCCGCCGTCGCCACCCGCAGCCCACAAGCGCAGAAGACCCCGGTCAAAACCGCGCAAGCCAAGCCGCAACCGGCCAGCCGCCCGGCGCCGGTGTTCGACAGCAGCCAGTTGTCGGCAGAAATCGCCAGCCTGGAAGCGCAACTGGCCCAGGAGCAGCAGCTCTACGCCAAGCGGCCGAAAATCCATCGCTTGAATGCCGCCTCGACCATGCGCGACAAAGGCGCCTGGTACAAAGAGGAATGGCGCAAGAAGATCGAGCGCATCGGCAACCTCAACTACCCCGACGAAGCCCGCCGCCAACGCATTTACGGCAGCCTGCGCCTGCTGGTGTCGATCAACCGCGACGGCACCCTGTATGAAGTCCAGGTCCTGGAATCCTCCGGCCAGGCCACCCTCGACCAGGCCGCCTTGCGCATCGTCCGCCTGGCCGCGCCCTTTGCTCCGTTCAACAAGGACCTGGCCGAGTTCGACCGCCTGGAAATCATCCGCACCTGGCGCTTCGAGCGCGGCGACCGCCTGTCCAGCCGCTAGCCGCAACAACGTCAGGCTTGAAGCAGCGCGCTTGAAGCCTGAAACTAGGGCCATGAAAGACCACGCCCCGACCTACCTCAAGCATCACTTCCTGATTGCCATGCCGCACATGGCCGATCCGCATTTTGCCCAGACCGTGACCTACCTGATCGAGCACAACAGCGACGGCGCCATGGGCCTGATCATCAACCGTCCCAGCGGTTTGAATCTGGCCGACGTGCTCGAACAACTGCGCCCGGATGACCAGACCGGCAGCGTCCTGCAGGACTCACCGATCTTTGCCGGCGGCCCGGTGCAAACCGAGCGCGGCTTTGTCCTGCATCCCAGCGGTCAGCAGTTCCAGGCCACGCTTGAACTCGGCGAACTGGGCCTAACGACCTCGCAGGACGCATTGTTCGCCATCGCCGCCGGCCAAGGCCCGAGCCAGCATCTGATCGCCCTCGGCTACGCCGGCTGGGAAGCCGGCCAGTTGGAAAGCGAGCTGGCCGATAACGCCTGGCTGAGCTGCCCGGCCGACCCACAGATTCTCTTCGACATCCCCGCCGAGCAGCGCCTGAGCGCCGCCGCCGCGCGCCTGGGGGTCAACCTCAGCCTGTTGACTCGCCAGGCGGGCCACGCCTGATGAGCCAGCCCCTGCGCCTGCTGCTGGGCTTCGACTACGGCAGCAAACAGATCGGCGTCGGCGTCGGCCAGGTGATCACCGGCCAGGCCCGTGAGCTATGCGTGCTCAAGGCGCAAAACGGCGTGCCGGACTGGCACAAGGTCGAGGCGCTGATCAAGGAATGGCAGCCAGACGCCATCGTCGTCGGCCTGCCGCTGAACATGGACGGCAGCCCGAGCGAGATGAGCGCGCGTGCGGAGAAATTCGCCCGCCGCCTCAACGGCCGCTTCAACCTGCCGGTACACATGCACGATGAACGCCTGACCACTTACGCCGCCAAGGGCGAGCGCCTGGCCCAAGGCCAACGCGGCGGCTACCGGGAAAACCCGGTGGACGCCCTGGCCGCCGCGCTGCTGCTGCAAGGCTGGCTTGAGGCCAACCCGACGCCCGCGCCAACCACCCGACACTCCGAGGAGCCGTGATGAGCCTGCCCGATCCCGCCGTACTGCTGCCGCAGATGGCTGCCGCCCTGAGCGCCCACCTGCAGCAGCGCCAGATTGCCGAACCCCGCTACATCGGCATCCATACCGGCGGCGTGTGGGTGGCCGAAGCGCTCCTGCAGGCCATGGGCCAGTCCGCGCCACTGGGCACCCTGAACGTATCCTTCTATCGCGACGACTTCACCCAGAACGGCCTACACCCACAAGTACGGCCCTCGGCGCTGCCGTTCGAGATCGAAGGCCAGCATCTGGTGCTGATCGACGACGTACTGATGAGCGGGCGTACCATCCGCGCCGCCCTCAATGAACTGTTCGACTATGGCCGGCCGGCCAGCGTGACCCTGGTCTGCCTGCTCGACCTGAATGCCCGCGAGTTGCCGATCCGCCCGGATGTGGTCGGCGCCACCTTGTCCCTCGCCCCCGGCGAGCGGATAAAATTGCACGGCCCCGCCCCGCTGAGCCTTGCCCGCCAGCTTCTTGCCTCCCACTGAGACCCTCGTGATGACGCCGACCGCCGCCAAGCGCCCGCTGCAGCTCAATGATCAGGGCCAGTTGCGCCATTTCCTGTCCCTCGACGGCCTGTCCCGCGAGCTGCTGACGGAAATCCTCGACACTGCCGACTCCTTCCTCGAAGTCGGCGCCCGCGCCGTGAAGAAAGTCCCGCTGCTGCGCGGCAAGACCGTGTGCAACGTGTTCTTCGAGAACTCCACGCGCACCCGCACCACCTTCGAACTGGCGGCCCAGCGCCTGTCGGCCGACGTGATCAGCCTGAACGTGTCGACCAGCTCGACCAGCAAGGGCGAGACCCTGTTCGATACCCTGCGCAATCTCGAAGCCATGGCCGCCGACATGTTCGTGGTGCGCCATGCCGACTCCGGCGCCGCGCACTTTATTGCCGAGCATGTGTGCCCCAACGTCGCCGTGATCAACGGTGGCGACGGCCGCCATGGTCACCCGACCCAGGGCATGCTCGACATGCTGACCATTCGCCGGCACAAGGGCAGCTTCGAGAAGCTCTCGGTGGCCATCGTCGGCGACATTCTCCATTCGCGGGTGGCACGCTCGGACATGCTCGCCCTGAAGACCCTGGGCTGCCCGGACATCCGCGTGATCGCGCCGAAAACCCTGCTGCCGGTGGGCATCGAGCAATACGGCGTGAGCGTCTACAACGACCTCGCCGAAGGCCTGAAAGAGGTCGATGTGGTGATCATGCTGCGCCTGCAGCGCGAACGCATGCAGGGCGGCCTGCTGCCCAGCGAGGGCGAGTTCTACCGCCTCTACGGCCTGACCACCCAGCGCCTGGCGCTGGCCAAGCCGGATGCCCTGGTCATGCACCCAGGGCCGATCAACCGCGGCGTGGAAATCGAATCGGCAGTGGCCGATGGTTCGCAATCGGTGATCCTCAATCAGGTCACCTACGGCATCGCCATCCGCATGGCCGTGCTGTCCATGGCCATGAGCGGCCAGGCCGCGCAACGCCAACTCAACCAAGACAGCGAGGAGCAGAACTGATGCGTACCCGTATCCTCGGCGCCCGCGTGATCGACCCGGCCAGCCAACTCGACCAGGTCACCGACCTGTACCTGCAAGGCGGCAAGATTGCCGCCATCGGCCAGCCCCCGGCAGACTTTGTCGCCGACCAGAGCATCGACGCCAGCGGTCTGGTGGCCGCTCCCGGCCTGGTCGATCTGGCCGTATCCCTGCGCGAACCCGGCTACAGCCGCAAAGGCACGATTGCCAGCGAAACCCTGGCAGCCGCCGCCGGCGGCGTGACCAGCCTGTGCTGCCCAGCGCAGACCAAACCGGTGCTGGACACCTCGGCGGTGGCCGAGCTGATTCTCGACCGCGCCCGCGAAGCCGGACACAGCAAGGTCTTCCCCATCGGCGCCCTGAGCAAGAACCTCGACGGCGAACAACTGGCCGAGCTGGTGGCCCTGCGCGACGCCGGCTGCATGGCCTTTGGCGATGGCCTGCACAGCTTCACCAACCATCGCACCCTATGCCGCGCCCTGGAATATGCCGCCACCTTCAACCTGACCGTGATCCTGCATGCCCAGGACCACGACCTGGCGGCCGGCGGCATCGCCCATGACGGGCCGACGGCGAGCTTCCTCGGCCTAGCTGGCATCCCGGAAAGCGCCGAAACCGTGGCCCTGGCCCGTGACCTGCTGCTGGTGGAGCAGTCTGGTGTGCGCGCCCACTTCAGCCAGATCACCAGCGCCCGTGGCGCGCAGATGATTGCCGAGGCTCAGGCCCGCGGCCTGCCAGTCACCGCCGACGTGGCCCTGTATCAACTGATCCTCACCGACGAGGCCCTGCGCGACTTCTCCAGCCTCTACCACGTGCAGCCGCCGCTGCGCACCCAGGCCGATCGCGATGGCTTGCGCGCGGCAGTCAAGTCCGGGGTGATCTCGGCCATCGCCAGCCACCACCAGCCCCATGAAGCAGACGCCAAGCTGGCGCCTTTCGCCGCGACCGAGCCAGGTATCAGCAGCGTCGAACTGCTGCTGCCGCTGGCCATGACCCTGGTGCAGGACGGTTTGCTCGACCTGCCGACCCTGCTCGCCCGCCTGACCGCCGGCCCGGCCAAGGCCTTGCGCCTGCCGGTTGGGCGCCTGGCCGTCGGCGCCCCGGCCGATCTGGTGCTGTTCGATCCGCAAGGCTCGACCCTGGCAGGGGAAACCTGGTTCTCCAAGGGCCAGAACTGCCCGTTTATCGGCCACTGCCTGCCCGCCGCCGTGCGTTACACCCTGGTGGATGGACGCATCAGCTACCAGAACTGAAGCCGCGTTGTGCGCTTAAGCCCAGCCAATGGCTTGTGTGTAGCCCGGATGAAATCCGGGGTTTCTGACAACTGGAAATCCGCTCCCGGATTGCATCCGGGCTACCTAATCTGCAGTAGCTGCCAAACCAAAGCCTGCCAATTGGCGGGCTTTGCCGTTGTTCTGGACGCTTTAAAGCGGTGAAATCTGTGCGTTGCGGATCGACACCTGATCGTTCAGGGTCCAGAAGTCATACAGCACGCCCAGCAAGAAAAACCCGCCGGTGAACAGGTAGAGGATGCCCGTCAGCCACTTGCCCTGGTACATGCGGTGTACGCCAAAAATGCCGAGAAACACCAAGAGTATCCAGGCCACGTTGTAATCCAAGCCGCCGGAGCTGAAGCGCAGGTCCGCCTCGCGATCCATCGAGGGGATCAGAAACAGGTCGATCAACCAGCCAATCCCCAGCAGCCCCAGGGTGAAAAACCAGATCGTCCCGGTCACCGGCTTGCCGTAGTAAAAGCGATGGGCGCCGAGAAAACCGAAGATCCACAACAGGTAGCCGATGGCCTTGCTGTGGGTGTCCTGACGCATATGCATAGCACTCTCCTGTGTAATAAGCCTGCTGCTCTGACTGCCAAGCCGGGCGCAAATTCAATGGCTAAGCGCATAAAGACAAAACCCACCGGCCGGTGGGTTTTGTCTTTATGCCTCGAAACTTAGCGGAAACGCCGCCCCGGCTCTTCGTCGCTGACCTCCAGGGACAGGCCCTGGGACATGCTGGTCAGGTGCTCGCCATCGGTTTCCGAGCCGAGCTTGATCAGCAGGCGCAGGTCGTTGGCCGAGTCGGCGTGGGCCAGGGCGTCTTCGTAGGTGATTTCGCCCTGGGCATAGAGCGCATACAGCGCCTGGTCGAAGGTCTGCATGCCCTGCTCGGTGGAGCGCTTCATCAGCGCCTTGAGCTCGTGTACTTCGCCCTTACGGATCAGGTCGGCGGCCAGCGGGGTATTGATCAGCACCTCGATTACCGCGCGCCGGCCCTTGCCGTCCGGGGTTGGTACCAGTTGCTGGGCGACGATGGCCTTGAGGTTCAGCGACAAGTCCATCCACACCTGCTGCTGCCGGTCAGCCGGGAAGAAGTTGATGATCCGGTCCAGCGCCTGGTTGGCGTTGTTGGCGTGCAGGGTGGCCAGGCACAGGTGGCCGGTTTCGGCGAACACCACGGCATGGTCCATGGTCTCGCGGGTGCGCACCTCGCCGATCATGATCACGTCCGGCGCCTGGCGCAGGGTGTTCTTCAGGGCGATTTCAAACGACTCGGTGTCGATCCCCACCTCACGCTGGGTGACGATGCAGCTTTGGTGCTGGTGAATGTATTCGATCGGGTCTTCGATGGAGATGATGTGGCCGCTGGAGTTCTTGTTGCGGTAGCCGATCATCGCCGCCAACGAGGTGGATTTACCGGTACCGGTGGCACCGACAAACAGCACCAGACCGCGCTTGGTCAGCGACAGTTTCTTCAGCACATCCGGCAGCTTGAGGTCTTCCAGGGTCGGGATATTAGTTTCGATCCGGCGCAGCACCATGCCCGCCAGGTTGCGCTGGTAAAACGCGCTGACCCGGAAGCGGCCAACGCCACGGGCGCTGATGGCGAAGTTGCATTCGTGGTTCTCGGTGAAGTCGCGGCGCTGCTGCTCGTTCATCACCGAGTGTACGGTCTCGCGGGTTTGCTCCGGCGACATGGCGTTCTTGGTCACCGCCATGATCTTGCCATTGACCTTCATCGACGGCGGCACGCCGGCGGTAATAAACAAGTCCGAGCCGCCCTTTTCGACCATCAAGCGCAGCAGTTTTTCGAATTCCATGGGCCTTCTCGCCTAGCACACCTGGCACGCCATGCAGTGCCAGGGCACCGCGCCCAGAAGGGCCGACCGCTTGCGGGCGTGTAGCGCAAGGGCCGCTCGCCGCCTCCCGCAACGGGAGGCGCGGCTTGAATCAGAAGTTTTCCGGGGTCTTGGCTTTTTCCCGCGCCGCATCACGGCTGACGATGCCCTTGGCCACCAGGCCCTTGAGGCAGGAGTCGAGGGTTTGCATGCCGAGCGAGCCGCCGGTCTGGATCGCCGAATACATCTGCGCCACCTTGTCTTCGCGGATCAGGTTACGGATCGCCGGGGTGCCGATCATGATCTCGTGGGCCGCCACCCGGCCGCCGCCGACCTTTTTCAGCAGGGTCTGGGAGATAACCGACTGCAGCGACTCGGAAAGCATGGAGCGAACCATGGATTTTTCTTCCGCGGGGAACACGTCAACCACCCGGTCGATGGTCTTCGCCGCCGAGGTGGTGTGCAGGGTGCCGAATACCAGGTGACCGGTTTCCGCGGCGGTCAGCGCCAGGCGGATGGTCTCCAGGTCGCGCATCTCACCCACCAGGATGATGTCCGGGTCTTCGCGCAGGGCCGAGCGCAAGGCCTCGGAGAAGCCGAGGGTGTCGCGGTGTACTTCACGCTGGTTGATCAGGCACTTCTTCGATTCGTGAACGAATTCGATCGGGTCTTCGACGGTGAGGATGTGGTGATATTTGTTGCTATTGATGTAGTCGAGCATGGCCGCCAGGGTGGTCGACTTGCCCGAACCGGTCGGCCCGGTCACCAGCACCAGGCCGCGCGGCACGTCGGAAATCTTCTTGAAAATTTCGCCCATGCCCAGGTCTTCCATCGACAAGACCTTGGACGGAATGGTCCGGAACACCGCACCGGCACCGCGATTCTGGTTAAAAGCGTTAACCCGGAAGCGCGCCACGCCGGGCACTTCGAAGGAGAAGTCGGTTTCCAGGAATTCTTCGAAATCCTTGCGCTGCTTGTCGTTCATGATGTCGTAGATCAGCGCATGAACCTGCTTATGATCGAGAGCCGGCAGGTTGATCCGACGCACATCGCCATCGACGCGAATCATCGGCGGCAGGCCCGCCGAGAGGTGCAGGTCTGAAGCGCCTTGCTTGGCGCTGAAGGCAAGCAGCTCGGTAATATCCATGGGACTCCCTAATGACAAGCAAGCAGGTAGAATGCCGCAGACCCCAGACGGGCGGGCGATAGAGCGTGAGTAATGTCCACGATAGCAGAGAATATTGCAAAGGTCGGTGAGCGAATCCGTGCGGCGGCGCAAGCCTCGGGGCGCGACTTAGACAGTGTTGGCCTGCTTGCGGTGAGCAAGACCAAACCGGCTGCCGCGGTGCGCGAAGCCTATGCCGCGGGCCTGCGTGACTTCGGCGAAAACTACCTGCAGGAAGCCCTGGAGAAACAGGCCGAACTCAGTGAGCTGGCCTTGATCTGGCACTTTATCGGCCCCATTCAATCGAACAAGACCAAGCCGATTGCCGAGCATTTCGCCTGGGTGCATTCGGTGGACCGCCTGAAGATTGCCCAACGCCTGGCCGAGCAACGGCCGAGCCACTTGCCACCGCTGAACATCTGTTTGCAGGTCAACGTCAGCGCCGAGGACAGCAAGTCGGGCTGTGCGCCGGCCGAGTTGGTCGCCCTGGCCCTGGCCGTGAGCCAATTGCCGAACCTGCGCCTGCGTGGCCTGATGGCGATTCCCGAGCCGACCGACGATGTGGCGGCCCAACGGGCGGCCTTTGCCCGCTTGCGCGAACTGCGCGATGGCTTGCCGCTGCCCCTCGACACCCTGTCCATGGGCATGAGCCATGACCTGGACGCCGCGATCGCCGAAGGCGCGACCTGGGTGCGCATCGGCACTGCCCTGTTTGGCGCCCGTGATTACCCGAGCGCCTGAATTGAACTTAAAAGGAAGCTGCACATGAGCCACCCACGCATCGCCTTTATCGGCGCCGGCAACATGGCCACCAGCCTGATCGGCGGCTTGCTCGCCCAGGGCATTCCGGCCAGCCAGATCCGCGCCAGCGATCCCGGCGCCGAGCAGCGGGCGAAGATCGCCGCTGAACACGGCATCGCCCTGTTTGCCGACAACGCCGAGGCCATCGCCGGCGCCGACGTAATCGTCCTCGCCACCAAACCGCAGGTGCTTAAAGAGGTGTGCCTGGCCCTGGCCCCCAGCCTGCAGGACGGCCAACTACTGGTCTCCATCGCCGCCGGCATCAGTTGCGCGAGCCTCGGTAACTGGCTGGGCGCCCGGCCCATCGTGCGCTGCATGCCCAACACCCCGGCACTGTTGCGCCAGGGCGTCAGCGGCCTGTATGCCAATGCCCAGGTCAGCCCGGCCCAGCGCACGCTGGCCGAACAATTGCTCAGCGCCGTGGGCATCGCCCTGTGGCTGGAGAACGAACAACAGATCGACGCGGTGACCGCCGTTTCCGGCAGCGGCCCGGCGTATTTCTTCCTGCTGATCGAGGCCATGAGCGCCGCCGGTGAGCAGTTGGGCCTGCCCAAGGCGATCGCCGCCCAGTTGACCCTGCAGACGGCCCTGGGCGCCGCCCACATGGCGGTGGCCAGTGACGTCGCGGCCGCCGAACTGCGCCGCCGGGTCACCTCCCCCAATGGCACCACCGAAGCCGCGATCAACACCTTCCAGGCCGGTGGTTTTACCGAGCTGGTCGCACAGGCGCTGGGTGCCGCCGCCAAACGCTCGGCCGAACTGGCCGAACAACTGGGAAACTAAGGAATCCTCATGTCCGGATTAGTCGAAGCCCTCATCTATATCATCCAGACCCTCGGCAGCCTGTACCTGCTGATCGTGCTGCTGCGCTTTATCCTGCAACTGGTGCGTGCGGACTTCTACAACCCGCTCAGTCAGTTCACCGTCAAGGCCACCCAGCCGCTGCTCAAGCCGCTGCGCCGGGTCATCCCCAGCATCGCCGGGCTGGACAGCGCCTCCCTGGTGCTGGCCGTACTGGTGCAACTGCTGCTGATGGTGGTGACGTTGAGCCTGATGGGCTTCAACCCGGTTAGCGTCATCCCGCAGTTGCTGGTGTGGTCGCTGATTGGCGTGACCTCGCTGTTTCTCAAGGTGTTTTTCTTTGCCCTGATCGTCAGCGTGATCCTCTCCTGGGTCGCCCCCGGCAGCTACAACCCTGGCGCGCAACTGGTCAACCAGCTCTGCGAGCCGCTGCTGGCGCCGTTTCGCAAGTTGCTGCCGAACCTCGGCGGCCTGGATATTTCGCCGATCTTCGCGTTTATCGCGCTAAACCTGCTGGACCGCTTCGTCATCGGCAACCTGGCGGCGGCGACCGGCATGCCGGCCCTGCTCAGCCCCTTCCTCTGATGAGCGCGGCCTGGTATCGCTGGGACGGCGCCGACCTGATCCTCGACTGCCACCTGCAACCCAAGGCCAGCAAGGACGAATTCGCCGGGCTGCACGGTGAGCGGCTGAAAATCCGCCTTACCGCGCCACCGGTGGAGGGCAAGGCCAACGCCCATCTGCTGGCGTTTCTCGGCGCCGCCTTCGGTGTGGCGAAAAGCCAGGTGAGCCTGGTCAGTGGCGAACTGAATCGACAAAAACGCGTGCGCATCCAGCAACCCAAGCGCCTGCCCGACCTGCCAGGGCTGACCGCTCAGTCAATCTGACTGACCTTAAGGCGGGATCGTGACGCTTGCTGTTTGACGCCTCGCGGCCGTTCAGCATAATGGCTGCTAGCACTGCGACAGCATGGCCATACTGTGCGTACACTCGCCCACACTTGCAGGATGCCCTTTCCCCCGGAGAGCCAGAATGAGCATGGAACGTCTCAGTCAGCAGGTCAGTGCCTACGTGGCCTGGAAGCGCGAATTGATGCGCGAGATCACCCGCTATCGCAGCTGGCTGATCCACAACCGGCTCAATTCCGACGCCGTTGAGGCCAAGCTGGAGCGCGCCCTCAAGCTGCTGCGCAGCGACCACATCACCCTGGCCTTTGTCGGCGAGTATTCGCGCGGCAAGACCGAGCTGATCAACAGCCTGTTCTTCTCCGAATACGGCCAGCGCATGCTGCCGTCCCAGGCCGGGCGTACCACCATGTGCCCTACCGAGCTGTTTTTCGACCCGCGCTCGGAGCACTCCTATATCCGCCTGCTGCCGATCGAGACCCGCGCGGCAGAAGCCAGCGTGGCGCAGTTCAAGCGCATTCCCCGGCACTGGGTGAATATCCCCCTGGACCTCAGCGACCCGGACAACATGGTCCAGGCCTTTACCCAGGTGGCCAAAACCAAGCCGATGCCGGTGGAGCAGGCCATTCAACTGGGCTTCCACCCGGACATGCTGGAAAGCGCCGGCAAGCCGGGCATCGTGCTGGTGCCGGCCTGGCGCCATGCGATCGTCAACTTCGACCACCCGCTGCTGCGCCAGGGCCTGCGCATCCTCGACACCCCCGGTCTGAATGCCCTGGGTAGCGAGCCGGAACTGACCCTGTCGATGCTGCCCAACGCCCAGGCGGTGATCTTCCTGCTCAGCGCCGACACCGGCGTGACCGCCAGCGACATGGCGGTGTGGCAGCAGCATATTCGCCAGCTCGACGATGAAAACCCGATCTGCCTGTTTGCCGCCCTGAACAAGATCGACGTGCTCTGGGACGACCTGGCCGGCGAAGCCTTCGTCCAGCACGCGATCGAGAAAATCCGCAGCGCCACCGCCAAGCAACTGGGCATCAGCCGCGACAACGTGCTGCCGATCTCGGCCAAGCAGGCCCTGCTGGCCAAGGTGCGCAAGGACCAGGAGCTGCTCGAGCGCAGCCAGTTGGGCGACCTGGAAACCCTGCTCTGCGAGCGCATCGTGGCGCAGAAGGAACGCCTGCTGGAGGAGCGCGTGGTCAACCAGGTATTGGCCCTGCTGCAAAACAGCCAGCATGTGCTCAACCTGCGCCTGGCCAAGGTCAATGAGCAGCAACAGTTGCTGTCCAGCCACCACCAGGACAACGGCCAGTTGCTGTTCGAGCTGACCGCCAAGACCAAGGAAGACCACGGCCAGCACCACAAGCGCCTGCTCGGCCTGAAGACCAACCAGCGCCTGCTCAAGCGCCAGGGCGACCTGCTGCGCAGCGCCGTACGCAGCGAGCGACTGGATGAACACCTGGCGCTGCTGAGCAAGAACCTCACCGGCAGCTGGACCACCTTCGGCATCAACCAAACCATTCTGTTCTTCTTCCGCAGCGTGGAGGCCGATCTGCAGACCCTGGGCCAGGAAGCCGAAATGGCCAACAAGATGGTCGCCGCCATCTACCGCCGGCACAACGAAGAGAATCCCCTGCACGGCGTCGACGCCCCGCAGTTCAGCATCAAGCGGCCGCTGCGCGAGCTGCAACAACTGCAAGGCAAGGCCGACCGCTTCCGCCTGCACCTGAAGACCCTGCTCAGCAACCAGACCACCCTCAGTCGGCGCTTCTTCGCCACCCTGGTGCAGGAAGTCATCGGCCTGCACCAGCGCCTGCGCCAGGAGGCCGAGCAGTGGGCCGGCGATGCCCTGATGCCGCTGCTGCAGCACACCCTGGAAAACAAGCAGATGCTGGAGACCCACATGCTGCGCCTCAAGGCCCTGGCCCAGGAAACCCAGCAAACCCGCACCCGCAGCCAGCATCTGGGACGCTATCAGGACGAACTGCAGCAGCAACTGGCCCAGGCCAACGAGATGCTGCGCATGCTGCGCCGACCGGCGCCCGTGCAACGCCAGGGCAAGGTGGTCAGCCTGCCGGGCGCCGGGCGCGGCCACAGCGCCGCAGACTGATTCGACGCGTCAATCAAGCGCTGTTCAGCCACCGCCCCATGCGCTTGCCGCCTGGGGCGGTGCTCTTTAGACTGGCGCCTCATTTAAGCGCGAGCAGGGTCAATGCCCACCGTCTTTGCAGAAGATTCCGTTGGTCTGGTCAGCCCGCAAACCCTCAGGTTTGCCGAGCCGCTGACCCTGGCCTGTGGCCGCAGCCTGGCCGACTACCAGTTGGTCTACGAAACCTATGGGCAACTGAACGCCAGCGCCAGCAACGCGGTGCTGATTTGCCATGCGCTCTCCGGCCACCACCACGCCGCCGGCTATCACCGTGTCGACGAACGCAAGCCAGGCTGGTGGGATAGCTGCATCGGCCCCGGCAAGCCGATCGACACCAACAAATTCTTCGTCGTCAGCCTGAATAACCTCGGCGGCTGCAACGGCTCCACCGGCCCGTCGAGCATCAACCCGGCCAGCGGCAAGCCGTTCGGCGCGGACTTCCCGATGATGACCGTGGAAGACTGGGTACACAGCCAGGCGCGTCTGGCCGATCGCCTGGGCATTGGCCAATGGGCCGCGGTGGTCGGCGGCAGCCTGGGTGGCATGCAGGCGTTGCAATGGAGCATCAGCTACCCCGAGCGCGTGCGCCACTGCCTGGCCATCGCCTCGGCACCCAAGCTGTCGGCGCAGAACATCGCCTTCAACGAGGTGGCGCGTCAGGCCATCCTCTCCGACCCGGACTTCCACGGCGGACACTTCCAGGAACAGGGCGTGATCCCCAAGCGCGGGCTGATATTGGCGCGCATGGTCGGCCACATCACCTACCTGTCGGATGACGCCATGGGCGAGAAATTCGGCCGCGACCTGAAGAGCGACAAGCTCAACTACGACTTCCACAGCGTCGAGTTCCAGGTCGAAAGCTACCTGCGCTACCAGGGCGAGGAGTTCTCCGGGCGTTTCGACGCCAACACCTACCTGCTGATGACCAAGGCGCTGGACTACTTCGACCCCGCCGCCGCCCATGCCGGCGACCTGGCCAAGACCCTGGCACCGGCCAGCGCGGATTTCTGCGTGATGTCCTTCACCACCGACTGGCGCTTCTCGCCGGCGCGCTCGCGGGAGATCGTCGATGCGCTGATGGCCGCGAAGAAGAACGTCTGCTACCTGGAAATCGACGCACCGCAGGGCCACGACGCCTTCCTCATTCCCATTCCGCGGTACTTGCAGGCATTCAGCGCCTACATGCACCGCATCAGCGTGTAGGGCCGTCATGCGAGCCGATCTGGACATCATTCAAGACTGGATTCCCGCCGGCAGCCGGGTTCTCGACCTCGGCTGTGGCGACGGCGAACTGCTGGCCTGGCTGCGCGAGCACAAACAGGTCAGCGGCTATGGCCTGGAGATCGACGCCGACAACATCGCCCAATGCCTGCGCAAGGGCATCAACGTCATCGAGCAAGACCTGGACCAGGGCCTCGGCAACTTCGCCAGCAACAGCTTCGATGTGGTGGTCATGACCCAGGCCCTGCAGGCCGTGCAGTACCCGGACAAGCTGCTGGAAGAAATGCTCCGCGTCGGCCGCCAGTGCATCATCACCTTCCCCAACTTCGGCCACTGGCGCTGCCGCTGGGACCTGGCACGCAAAGGCCGGATGCCGGTCTCCGAGTTCCTCCCGTACACCTGGTACAACACGCCGAACATCCACTTCTGCACCTTCCTCGACTTCGAGGCGCTGTGTCACCAGATGCAGCTGCGCGTGCTCGATCGCCTGGCGGTCGACCGCCTGCACCGACACAGCCTGGCCAGCCGCCTGTGGCCTAATCTGTTGGGTGAGATCGGCATTTACCGCGTCAGCGGTCCAAGCCAAACGGCCGTCTAGGCCTGCCCACCCACGCAAGGAGAATCTCCATGACCCGCATCGCGTTATTACTGATGAGCCTGTGCCTGAGCCTGCCGGCCCTGGCCGAACAGAAACATACCTATGGCGATCTGGATGTGCATTACAGCGCCTTCAACTCCGGCTTCCTGCAGCCCGAAGTCGCCGCCGCCACCGGCCTGGTGCGCAGCAAGACGCAGGGCGTGGTCAATATCGCCGTGCTCAAGGCCGGCACCGCCAGCAGCGCCAAGGTCAGCGGCACAGTGAAGAACCTGCTGGGGCAAAGCAGCGCCTTAAGCTTCAAGGAGATCAAGGAAGGCCAGGCCATCTACTACCTGGCCCAGTTCCCCTTCGAGCAACGGGAAACCCTGCGCTTCACCCTCAACGTGACCGCCGCCGATGGCGTGCCGCACAGTTTCGATTTCAACCAGGAATTTTTCCCCGACGAATGAAGCCGATCACTGAACTGGTGCTGGCCAGCCACAACGCCGGCAAGCTGAAAGAACTGCAAGCCATGCTCGGCGCACACATCAAGGTGCGCGCCGTCAGCGAGTTCAGCAGCATCGAGCCGGAAGAAACCGGCCTGTCGTTTATCGAGAACGCCATTCTCAAGGCCCGCCATGCGGCGCAGGTGTCCGGCCTGCCGGCGCTGGCCGACGACTCGGGGCTGGCGGTGGACGCCCTCGGTGGCGCGCCGGGCATCTACTCGGCGCGCTATGCCGACGGCCAAGGCGATGCGGCCAATAACGCCAAGCTGCTGGACGTGCTCAAGGCCGTGCCGGACGCCGAGCGCGGCGCCCAGTTCGTCTGCGCCCTGGCACTAGTGCGGCATGCCGCCGACCCGCTGCCGATCCTTTGCGAAGGCCTCTGGCACGGACGCATCCTGCATGAGCCGCGCGGCGCCCAGGGCTTTGGCTACGACCCGCTGTTCTGGGTCGCCGAACGCAACTGCTCCAGCGCCGAACTGCCGGCGGCCGAGAAGAACCAGCTCAGCCACCGCGCCCGCGCCATGGCCCTGCTCAAACAACGCCTGGGGCTGGCCGATGCCTGACCCGCAACGCGCAACCGTCAGCGACGACCAGACGCACTTCGCCCTGCCGCCGCTGGCCTTGTATATCCATATTCCCTGGTGCGTGCGCAAATGCCCGTACTGCGATTTCAACTCCCACGCCGCCGGCCCAACGCTGCCGGAGCAGGCCTATGTCGATGCCCTGCTGGCCGACCTCGACGCCGACCTTGGCCATGTGCATGGCCGCCAACTGAGCTCGATCTTCTTCGGCGGCGGGACGCCGAGCCTGTTCAGCGCCGCCGCCCTCGGCCGTCTGCTGGCCGGCGTGGAGCAACGCATCGGCTTTGCTGCCGACATCGAAATCACCCTGGAAGCCAACCCCGGCACCTTCGAGCAGGCCAAATTCCAGGCCTACCGCCAGCTCGGTATCAATCGCCTGTCGATCGGCGTGCAAAGCTTCCAGGCCAGCAAGCTCAAGGCCCTGGGCCGCATCCACGACGGCGACGAGGCGATTCGCGCCGCCGACATGGCCCGCGCCGCCGGCTTCGACAACTTCAACCTCGACCTGATGCACGGCCTGCCAGACCAGTCGATCGAGGATGCCTTGAGCGACCTGCGCATCGCCATCGCCCAGCAGCCGACCCACTTGTCGTGGTATCAGCTGACCATGGAGCCGAACACGCTGTTCTGGAGCCAGCCGCCGACCCTGCCGGAGGACGACACCCTCTGGGACATTCAGGAGGCCGGCCAGCAATTGCTGGCCGAGCATGGCTACCTGCAGTACGAAGTTTCGGCCTATGCCCGTGCCGGCCACCAGGCCCGGCATAACCTCAATTACTGGAGCTTCGGCGACTTTATCGGCATCGGCGCTGGCGCCCACGGCAAGCTCAGCAGCCCGAGCGGGCAGATCGTGCGCACCTGGAAGACTCGCCTGCCGAAGGACTACCTGGCCCCGGACAAAGCCTTCCTGGCCGGCCAGCGCGCGCTCACCAGCGAAGAGCTGCCCTTCGAATTCCTGATGAATGTGCTGCGTCTCAACGACGGCTGCAGCAGCGCCCTGTTTACTCAGCGCACCGGCCTGCCACTGAGCGTGCTGAGCAGCGCCCGTGGCGAAGCCGAAGCCCGCGGCCTGCTCCTGCGTGACCCTTCGCGGCTGGCCGCCAGCCGCGAAGGGCAATTGTTTCTTAACGACCTGCTGCAGCACTTTCTTGCTTAGCGGCTTTGCCAAGGACTGACCATGGATCTGCTTCTCGACCTGATCGCCACCCTGTCGCGCTGGAGCCGCAGCCACCTGGGCGACATCTCCCTGGCCCTGATGGCCACCCTGTTCGTGCTGTTCGGCCCGGGCCTGAATGCCTGGGTGCAACGCTCCATCGGCGGCCTGAATTTCGTCCTGCGCACCCTGATTTTCGTCCTGGTCTGCGCCGTCGGCTACGGCCTGGCGATCATCTTCCTGACGCCCTGGCTGGCCCACGCCCTGGGCTACTTCAACAACTACACCCTGGCCCCGGTGTTGCTACTAGTCTTCTTCCTGATCGGCGTGCTGGCCGACCGCAGCTAGCACACCCAAGTGTTGACACCCGTCAAGGTTGTCGGCCACCAATCTGGCGATCCTGCCGCGTTGTTCCAGCTCCGTTTAGCCGGCCTGGTCGGGGCCTATCGCCACTCGCCAGCCCCTTGTCCCAGCCCCTGGAGAATCCCCATGCTGCCCTTACTGCCCTTTGCTGCCGGCCTGGTTGCCGGTGTGCTCGCCGTGCGCTGCCTGCGCAGCCCTGCGGTCCGTCACTACCTCGACAACCTGCGCCAACAACTGCCCGAGGACGAAGCTGCACAGCCCCAGGCGAACAGCGCCGCGGCGCTCGCCGTCGAGGCCGAGCCACTCGCCGCCGCACCTGCTGCACCCGCCAAACGCCGCCCGCGCAAACCGCGCAGCGAACGTCCGGAGGCATCATGATCAGCCGCCTGCCCGCCCCGCCAATCCGCCTGCCATTGCCGCGCCCAAGCCTGCCGCTGCTGCCGGCCGCCCAGGGTTTTGTTCGCGGTTTCGTCGCCAGCGCCTGCCTGGGCGCGGTGCAAGAGGGCGGCCTGAGCATGTCGCCGCAGCAGAGCAAGCGCATCCTGCGCCAGGCCCTGCTGGGCGGCACGGCAATGGCCGCTGGCTCCCAGGTGGCCGCCACCATCGGCCAGGGCCTGTTCGGCCGCGCCTTGCTGGTCGGCGCCCTGGGGGCCACCGCGGTGCTGCTGATCGGCCAGTTGCTGAACGAATCCGAGCCGTCCACCGAGACCTTGCAGCATGACTGAAAACGACCTGTCCAGCCCGCTGGAAACTCCGCCCGCCGTCAGCGCACAAACCAGCATCAGCCAGGTCGGCCGCGCCACCCTGCAGGCCAGCCTGCTGCGCTCGCCCCTGGCCAGCCCGTTGCTCCTGGGCTTTTGCCTGGGCGCCGGCGCAGCCTGGCTGCTCAGCGATGGGCAACGCCGCACGCGCCTGCTGCGCGGCGGCCTGAAGCTCTATGACGGCCTGCTCGGCGGTCTGGAGGAGCTCAAGGAAGAAGTGGCCGACCTGCGCGCCGAACTGGATGCCGAACGTCACGGAGACGCCTGATGTCCACGCCCTGGTTCACCCACCTGCAGGTGCTGCACCAGACCCCGCGCCGCCTGCGCCTGCGCTACCGTTGCCGGGCCGACAGCCCGCGCCAGGCGCACAGCATTAGCGAGGCTCTGCAGCGCCTGCCGGGCGTGGAACGGGTCGAGGTCAAACCACAAATCCGCTCACTGACCCTGCATTTGCAGGCGAGCAGTGTTTGCTCCGCCAGTCTCCTCGCCAGCCTCGCCGCCCTGCCCGCCCAGTCCCTCGGCAAGGTTCCCGGCAAGGCCCAGGCCGACACCTCGGCCTGCCCCAACGAGGTGCTGCTCAGCTCGGCCAGCCTGCTGGCCAGCCGCCTGCTTCCCGCCCCGCTGCAGGGTGGCCTGGCCGTGCTGGCCAGCCTGCCGGTGCTGCGCTCGGGCTGGCACGAGCTGCTCAGCCAGCGCCTCGGCTCCCATGTGCTGGAGGGCCTGGCGGTGCTTATTTCCCTGGCCCGTCGCGACTTCCTGGCGGCCAACACCACGGCCCTGCTGCTGAGCCTCGGCGAATACCTGGAGGACGACATCCAGCGCCGCTCCGACGGCCTGCTCAAACACCTGTTACGTCCGCAGAGCGATGAACTCTGGGTTGAGCGCGACGGCGTGGAGCAACTGATCGACAGCGCCGAGGTGCAGGTCGGCGATTGCGTGATCGCCGCCACCGGCAGTGTGATTGCCGTGGACGGCACCGTGCTGGGCGGCGAAGCCCTGGTCAACCAGGCCACCATGACCGGCGAGAGTGTCGCCGTGGAGCGCCGTCGTGGCGACCGCGTGCTGGCCGGCACCCTGGTCGAAGAAGGCCGGCTGCGGATCTACGCCGAACAGGTCGGTGAGCAGGCCGCCGCCGCGCGGATCGCCGAATTCGTCGAGCAGTCGCTGGAGGCCAAGAGCCGCAGTCAGTTGCAGGCCTCGCGCATGGCCGATCGCCTGGTGCCCATGGTCCTCGGCCTGGCCGCCGGCACCGGCCTGCTCAGCCGCGACTGGCGGCGCGTGGCGGCGGTGTTGCAGGCCGATTACTCCTGCGCACTGAAACTGGCCACCCCGGTGGCGTTCAAGGCCGCCATGTACCGCGCCGGGCAGAATGGCATCCTGATCAAGAGCGCCAGCGCCCTGGAGCGCCTGGCCGAGGCCGACACCCTGGTGTTCGACAAGACCGGCACCCTGACCAGCGGCAACCTGCGCGTCACCGACTCGATCACCTTTAGCCAGCAGTACAGCTCCAGCGACCTGATCAACCTGGCGGCCTCGGTGGAGGAGCACTATTTTCACCCGCTGGCCTTTGCGGTGGTCGAGGCGGCCCGCCAACTGGAGCACCACCAGCACTTCAACCACAAGGAAGTCGAATTCATCGTGGCCCATGGCGTGGCCAGCAGCATCGACGGCAAACGCATTGTGGTCGGGTCACGGCACTTCATCGAAGACGACGAAGGGATTGTCGTGGAGAATCACCGAGCGACCCTGGATGCCCTCGCCGCCGCCGGCAAGTCCTTGCTGTATATCGGCTTCGGTGGCGAGCTGATCGGCGTTATCGCCCTGCATGACAGCCTGCGTGCGAACACCGCCGCCACCCTCCAGCGCCTGCGCCAGCAGGGCATTCGGCGGATTCTGATGCTCACCGGCGATCACCCCGAACGTGCCGCGGAACTGGCCGCTCAATTGGGGATTGATGAGTACCATGCCGAGCTGCTGCCACACGACAAGGCGACGATTTTGCAACGCCTGAGCGAGCAGGGGGCGAAGGTGGCGTTCGTCGGCGACGGGGTCAACGACGCTCCGGCGCTCAGCGGCGCGCAAGTCGGCATCTCCATGCACCATGGCGCCGATATTGCCCGCCTGGCCTCGGACATCAGCCTGCTGCGCGACGATATTGCCTTGGTCGCCGATGCCCGCGATCTGGCCCTGGCCACCCGGCGCCTGTTGGACAGCAATTTCAAGCTCACCGTCGGCCTTAACAGCGCGATTCTCGGCGCGGCGGCCTTCGGCTTGTCGAGCCCGATCCTCACCTCGCTGCTGCACAACGGCAGCACCATCGCCATCCTCCTGCGCGCCCTCAGCGGTGCCGGCTTGCCGCGCGCCACCGGCTAGCGCACGGCGGTTGATCACCCGCGCATGGAGCGCCTGCCGCCATCTGGCGGCGGCGCGCCAATCAGCGCAGCAGGTGGCGCCGGTGGACCAGCAGATGCAGGCCCAGGCCGGCCACGAACAGGCCGCCGGCCAGGCCATGACCGCGCTTGTTGCCCAGGGCAAGCAGCGCCAGTGAGCCACTCAGGCTGGCCAGCATACCCAGCTTGGCCCAGCGATTGGCCTGCAGCAGGCCGCTCCTGGCCGGGCTGGCGCGCACCTTGAGGGCGGCCAGGGTGGCGTGCTCAACCTGGGCTTCCAGGGTCTCGCTGTCGATCAACTGGGGGTCGTAGTGCAGCAACAGGCTGCCGGTACGCCCGCCCAGTTCAATGCTGGCAACCCCCGGCAATTGCGCCAGGCAGGTTCTCAGGCACTCCAGGCGGGCGAGCTGGCGCAGGCGCGGGTCGCGCACGCGAATACGTCCGGGGAGCGCAGAAACAATCAGCGGCATACTTGGCTTTCCTCATGCAGCGCTTCGCCGCGGGCCGGCATAGACCCGCGGCGAAGCCTTGTTGGCACAATCGCTGTGGCGCTGCTGAGCGCCTCAATTACCTTCGCGGCGCAGGGCCTGCGGGGTGAAGTCGATCGGTGCCAGCTTGGCCTTGAAGTCGTACATCGATTCGTTGTTGTCCAGGCCGTCGGCAAAGTAGCGATTGCCGGGGAAGTCGTAGATGGTTTCCAGGGTGCTGCCAAACATCGGCGCATCGTAGTAGTTGATCGGGTGGCTTTCCTGCAGGCCAACCAACTCACCCTTCTTGTCGTACACATCGACCGCGAGGATCTGCCAGCTGTCCTCGTCCAGGTAGAAGCGGCGCTTGGCATACGGATGGCTAAAGCCCTTGCGCAGGCTGGCCTCGACCACCCAGACGCGGTGCAGCTCGTAACGCAGCAACTGCGGGTTGACGGTTTTTTCCTTGAGGATGTCCTCGTAGGCGATGCCTTGCTGGTGTACGGCGTAGCTGTTGTAGGGCACCAGCATTTCGCGCTTGCCGCTCAGGGTCCACTCGTAACGGTCCGGGGCGCCGTTGTAGGAGTCGACCACGTCGGCGGTGGCCATGCCGTTGGTGTCTGGCTGCAGCGAGTCGTAGGCGAGCATCGGCAGGCGGCGCACGCGCCGCTCACCACGGCTGAAACGCCAGGCCTTGCGGATCGCCAGAACCTGGTCGAGGGTTTCCTGCACCACCAACGCGGAGCCGGCCAGCTTGGACGGCGCCACCACGTTGTACTTGTAGTAGAACAGGGTGTTGTTCAGCCCCTGCGGAGTCATGCCGTCGCGGCCATACAGGAAGTAGATGTCGCGCTCCAGCTTGAGCAGGGTGTAGCTGCCGTTGCTGAGCACCGCCGCCTGGTTGGTGACGAAGTGAATCTGCTCGCCACGGTAGCGCATGATGTGGTTCCAGATGGCTTCCTGGCCCGTCTTGGGCAGCGGGAACGGGATGCCGGCCGCCACTCCATCAACCCCGTTACCGCCGGAAATCAGCTCGGCATTCAGGGCGTTCATCCGCGTGGCGTCGTAGATCCGTTGCGGCGCCGAGACACTGCGGCGGGTCGGGTAGACCTGGAGAAAATACTCCGGACGCTTCTGCAGCAGGGCCTTCAGGCCTTCCGGCAGCAGGGCCTGGTATTGGCCCATGTTCTTGCTGTTAATCACGTACTGCACGGCATCGGCCTTGAACGGATCAAGGTGATGCATGCCCGGCTGGTAACCCGCCGGCGCACTGCTGACGCCGCCGTCCCAGGCTGGAATGGTTCCCGCGGCGTTACCCGCGCGCTCGGCCCCCAGGGGGGTCAGATCGGAGCCCAGACGGGCGGCCTGGGTCATGTCCACTTTGGCCTGGGCCTGTAAGGCGCAGCCGGCTAGCAGCAGGATTGCAAATTGTCTTAACACCGCCATCTCCTTGCAGCGCGCAGAAACTGCAGCGCCCTGTGAATACCCGCAACCATGCTGGCTGGGTATTGATCGTTGGCAGGAATCCATGCCTGTGCCGGGTGGCCCGGTCTGTTTAATCGTCCTTGCAGCCGTCATCCGACTGGGTGAATCAGGTCAATCTACCCGTGCAAACTTCAGATCCCAAACCCCATGGCCGAGGCGCTCGCCGCGCCGCTCGAACTTGGTCACCGGGCGCTCGCTGGGGCGCTCGACACAGCGCCCATCAGCCGCCAGGTTACGATAACCCGGCGCCACCTGCATGACCTCGAGCATGTACTCGGCGTAGGGCTCCCAGTCGGTGGCCATGTGCAGCACACCGCCGACCTTGAGCTTGTGGCGCACCAGCTCGGCGAACTCGGCCTTGACGATGCGGCGCTTGTGATGGCGCGCCTTGTGCCAGGGATCGGGGAAGTACAACAGCACCCGATCGAGGCTGGCATCGGCGACGCAATCGCGCAGCACTTCCAATGCATCACAAGTGTAGACGCGGATATTGCTCAGATTCTGCGCCAGCGCGCCATTGAGCAGGGCGCCAACACCGGGGCGATGCACCTCGACGCCGATAAAATCCTGCTCCGGCGCGGCCGCGGCCATCAGCAGGGTTGAATGGCCCATGCCGAAACCGATTTCGAAGGTGCGCGGCGCACTGCGGCCAAACACCTGATCGAAGTCGCGCAGGCCATCGCTCAGCGCCAGGCCGAACTTCGGCAAGCCCTGCTCAAGGCCACGCTGCTGGCCCTCGGTCATCCGCCCGGCGCGCATCACAAAGCTTTTGATGGCGCGCATGTGGCGCTGTTCCTCGGCGGGTGCCGCAGGCTCGTGGGATTCAGTCATGGCTCTACTCTTGAATAATGGGGTCTTGCCCGTAGGCACGGCTCAGCCGATCAGCCCGCCGAGCGGCGAGGAGGCACTGGCGTAGAGCTTCTTCGGCATGCGCCCGGCCAGGTAGGCCATGCGCCCGGCGAGCACCGCATGCTGCATGGCCTGGGCCATCAACACCGGCTGCTGGGCATGGGCGATGGCGCTGTTCATCAGCACCGCATCGCAGCCCAGCTCCATGGCGATGGTGGCATCCGAGGCGGTGCCCACGCCGGCATCCACCAGCACCGGCACCTTGGCCTCTTCGAGGATGATCCTCAGGTTGTACGGGTTGCAGATGCCCAGGCCGGTGCCAATCAGGCCGGCCAGGGGCATCACGGCGATGCAGCCGATTTCGGCCAGTTGGCGGGCAATGATCGGATCATCGCTGGTGTACACCATCACCTCGAAGCCTTCCTTGATCAGCACTTCGGCGGCCTTGAGGGTTTCGATGACGTTGGGAAACAGGGTCTTCTGGTCGGCCAGCACTTCCAGCTTGACCAGGTTGCGGCCGTCCAGCAGCTCGCGGGCCAAACGGCAGGTACGCACCGCCTCGGTGGCATCGAAGCAACCGGCGGTGTTGGGCAGGATGGTGTAGCGATCCGGCGGCAACACGTCGAGCAGGTTGGGTTCGCCCGGATTCTGGCCGATATTGGTGCGGCGCACCGCCACGGTCACGATCTCCGCCCCCGAGGCCTCGATCGCCAGACGGGTTTCTTCGAGGTCGCGGTACTTGCCGGTACCCACCAGCAAACGCGACTGGTAGGTCCGCCCGGCCAGCACGAAGGGTTTGTCGTTGGGGGTTTGGATCAGGCTCATGAAAACTCCTTAGCGGCTTTAACCACCGCCAATCGCATGCACCACTTCCAGCGCATCACCTGGCTGCAACTGGCGGCTGGCATGCTGACTGCGCGGCACGATGTCCAGATTGAGTTCTACCGCCACCCGCCGCCCAGTCAGTTGCAGTTGCACAAGCAGATCCGCGACGGTGGCGCCATCGGGCAACTCTACTGTTTCACCGTTCAACTGAATGTGCATGACCGACCGCGGGCAACTCGAAGGGGCCCGCATTCTAGCCCGATCACCGACGATGACCAAGGCCAAAGGCCGCCACTGGTCCAGCTCAAGCGGCGCGCGCCGGCAGACGCCAGGCAGCCAGGCCCAGGCACCACCAGCCGGCCAGCAAGGTCAGGCCTCCCACCGGCGTGATCATGCCCAAGGCGCGAATGCCCGTCAGGGTCAGGGCGTACAGGCTGCCGCTGAACAGCAGGATGCCGGCACAAAAGCACAACCCCGCCGCCACCAACAGCCGCCCGCCCAGGCGTTGCCACAACCCGGCCAGCGCCAGCAACGCCAGGGCATGCAGCATCTGGTAATGCACCGCCGTGTGAAACACCGCCAGGTACTCAGCGGACAACTGGCCTTGCAGGCCATGGGCGGCAAAGGCCCCCAGGCCCACCCCGGTAAAGCCGAACAGGGCAGCCAACAACAGCAGCACACGCAACATCAGAACCTCCAGACAGCGACAATCCGCTGGCTATAATGGCCCGCCCATTCCACCTGGCCAAGCCATCCATGCTGCGATCCCTGCTCCGTCGTTGTTTCCAGATTCTGCTCGCGGCGGCCGCGGCCTCTGTGGTGCTGGTCGTGGTGCTGCGCTGGCTACCGCCACCGGGCAGCGCCCTGATGGTCGAGCGCACCCTGGAGGCCTGGCAGGACGGCAAGTCGCTCGAGCTGCAACGCCAATGGCGGCCGTGGGAGCAACTGCCGGACGACCTGAAGATTGCCGTGATAGCCGCCGAGGATCAGAAGTTCGCCGAGCACTGGGGCTTTGACCTTGCCGCCATTCGCTCGGCCCTGGCCCACAACGAACGCGGCGGCTCGCTGCGCGGCGCCAGCACGCTCAGCCAGCAAGTGGCCAAGAACCTGTTTCTCTGGTCCGGCCGCAGTTGGCTGCGTAAGGGTCTGGAGGTCTGGTTTACCGGCTTGATCGAGCTGTGCTGGTCAAAACAACGGATTCTTGAGGTGTACCTCAATAGTGTCGAATGGGGCGATGGCGTGTTCGGCGCCGAAGCCGCCGCTCGTGCGCACTTCGCCAAGGGCGCGCCCTACCTGTCCAAGCAACAGGCGGCCTTGCTGGCGGCGGTATTGCCCAACCCACGGGTGTGGAACCCGGCCAGGCCGAGCGCCTATGTGGCCCGGCGGGCCCGCTGGATTCGCCAGCAGATGTGGCAACTGGGCGGCAGCCACTACCTCAACCAACTGCAACCGCAGTGGTCACTGGGCTGGCCGGAGCAACCCTAAGTCGGCCGACTCAGCGCTGCATGGCGCGCTTGGGCAGCGCTTGCAGGCTCAACACCAGGTCATCCTGCACCCGCACCGTCAGCCCCCACTGCGGGTAGACCCAAGCCTCGCCCTCGGGCAACGGCAAGCGCAGGCGCGGCTGGCCGAGGGTCGCCGCCACACGCTCGGCCGGCACGCTGGGAGGCGCGGTGAACTGCACACTGTCGATTGGCTGACGCGCCAGTTGGCCGACCATCTGTACACTCAGCGGTTGCTCCTCGCGCGCCAGGCCCACGGCCTTGACCAGACTGGCACGCTCGGCGTCGCTCAACTGCACCTCGGCCTGCACCTGCCAAAGCGCCTCCTCGTCGCGCAGCGCCCCGCGATAGAGCAGACGCGCCCCTTGCTCGGCGGCTTGCGGCTGCAACCACAACTCACCCTCGACCTGGGCACTGAGGGCCGCCAGGGACAGACGCTCCTCTACCAACGGCGGCAACACCCGCGTCTGCCAGTCGGCCAGCCATGGCAGTGGCGTTGGCGCTTGCGGCCCACGCATCAGCCAGGTGCCCCAGGCAAAAAACAGCCCGGCCAGCAGGGCAAACAACAACCAGTGCTGAACCCGCAGCGGCGGCATCGACATAAACGGCTCCGAAAATCAGCGGACAGAAAAAAGCCGCACGGTGTGCGGCTTTTCGGGGGTGCTGCGCTTACGCCTGGATCGAGCCCTTGAGCTTGTTCATGGCGTTTTTCTCCAACTGGCGAATGCGCTCGGCGGAGACGTTGTACTTGGCCGCCAGCTCATGCAGGGTGGCCTTCTCTTCCGCCAGCCAGCGCTGCTGGAGGATGTCACGGCTGCGCTCGTCCAGACCTTCCAGCGCCTCGTGCAGATGGGCGGTGGAGTTGTCGCTCCAGTCCGAGGCTTCCAGCTGCACGGCCGGGTCGTAGCGATGATCCTGCAGGTAGTGGGCAGGCGACTGAAATGCCTTGTCGTCATCGTCATCGGCCGCCGGGTCGAAGGCCATGTCGTGGCCGGTCAGGCGGCTTTCCATCTCGCGCACTTCATGGGGCTCAACGCCCAGGCTTTCGGCCACGGCATGCACTTCATCGTTGCTCAGCCAGGCCAGACGCTTCTTCTGGCTGCGCAGGTTGAAGAACAGCTTGCGCTGCGCCTTGGTGGTGGCGACCTTGACGATGCGCCAGTTGCGCAGGATGAACTCGTGGATTTCCGCCTTGATCCAGTGCACGGCAAACGACACCAGGCGCACGCCCATCTCCGGATTGAAGCGCTTGACCGCCTTCATCAGGCCGACGTTGCCTTCCTGGATCAGGTCGGCCTGAGGCAGGCCATAACCGGAGTAGCTGCGGGCGATATGCACGACAAAACGCAGGTGGGCCAACACCATCTGGCGGGCCGCTTCCAGGTCTTGCTGGTAGAACAGGCTCTCGCCCAACTCACGCTCCTGCTCGGGGCTCAACAGCGGAATACTGTTGACCGCATGCACATAGGCTTCCAGGTTGGCGCCTGGGACCAAGGCATACACAGGTTGCAAAGAAGTGCTCATGCGAATCCTCCGACTCACGAAACGGGCTGCAGTCTAACATTGTCGATTTAGTCAGGGAACCGCTGGAAAAGTTCCCTTACACTTACAAAAACGCAATAAAAACAATCACTTACTATCTTGGCGCAAGTTCGCTCAGGTGCCGAGCGACGGCCAGCCAGGCACCAATATAGCCCAGCAACAGCGCCCCCAGCAGCAGCGACAGGCCATCGCCGGACGGCACGCCACCCAGGGCAAAGTCGCTGCCATACAGGCCGGCCAGACGCACCACGGCGTCATTCAGCCAGTCCAGACCGAAGGCCAGCACCAGCCAGGCCAGCAGGCCGGCACCCACGCCGTACAGCGCGCCCATATAAAGGAACGGCCGGCGCACATAGCTGTCGGTGCCACCCACCAGCTTGATGACCTCGATTTCGCTGCGGCGGTTCTCGATATGCAGACGAATGGTATTGCCGATCACCAGCAGCAGCGCCGACACCAGCAACAGGGTCAGGCCAAAGACGAAACGCTCGCCGAGCTTGAGAATCGCACTCAAGCGCTCGACCCAGACCAGGTCCAGCTGTGCCTGCTCGACATTCGGCTGCTCGGCCAGGCGCAGACGCAGGGCCTCCAGATTGGCTTTGTCGACCACTTCCGGGGTGACCAGAATCACGCTCGGCAGCGGGTTATCCGGCAGCTCCTTGAGTGCCTCGCCGAGGCCCGACAGTTGCTGGAACTCGTCCAGGGCCTGTTCGCGGCTGATCCAGTCGGCGGCGGCCACATCGCTCATCTGGGCGATCTCGTCGCGCAGGCGCTGAGCCTCGGCCGGGCTGGCCTCCAGCTTGAGAAACAGGGAAATCTGCGCGGCGCGCTGCCAGGAGCCGCCGAGCCGCTCGACATTGTTCAGCAGCAGCGACAAGCCCATCGGCAGGCTCAGGGCAATCGCCATCACCAGACAGGTAAAGAAGCTGCCGATCGGCTGCTTAAGCAGACGGCGCAGGCTGTCGAGCAGGCTGGTGCGATGGCTCTCGACCCAGGCATGCAGCAACTGCTGGAAGCCGGGGCCGTCACTGACCGGTTTTGGCGGCTTATTCGGGCTACCGCCGACCCGTTCGGCGGGTTGCGAATTACGTGTGGCACTCATCAGCTGGCCTCCCCGTCACCAATCAAGCGGCCGCGCTGCAGGGTCAGCATACGGTGGCGCATGCGCGCAATCAGGGCCAGGTCGTGACTGGCGATCAGCACGCTGGTCCCCAGGCGGTTGATGTCTTCAAACACGCCCATGATTTCCGCGGCCAGGCGCGGGTCGAGGTTGCCGGTGGGCTCATCCGCCAACAGCAACGCCGGCTGATGCACCACCGCGCGGGCAATGCCGACGCGCTGCTGCTGGCCGGTGGAAAGGTCGCCAGGGTAGTGCTCGGCCTTGTCCGCCAGGCTGACGCGCTCCAGGGCCGACATCACCCGCTTGGCAATATCGACCTTGGCCAGGCCGAGAATCTGCAGCGGCAGGGCGACGTTGTTGAACACGCTGCGATCGAACAGCAACTGGTGGTTCTGGAACACCACGCCGATCTGCCGGCGCAGGAACGGGATCTGCGCATTGGTGATGGTCGCCAGGTCCTGCCCGGCCAGCAGCAGCTTGCCGCTGGTCGGTCGCTCCATCGCCAGCAACAGGCGCAGCAGGGTGCTTTTGCCGGCGCCGGAGTGGCCGGTGACAAACAGGAACTCACCACGGCGCACGCGAAAACTCAGCTCGTGCAGGCCGACATGGCCGTTGGGGTAACGCTTGCCAACCTGCTCAAAGCGAATCATGCACGCTCCTGCCCATCGAACAGGGCCCGGACAAAGGGCTCCGCCTCGAAGGTGCGCAAATCATCAATGCCTTCGCCCACGCCGATATAGCGAATCGGCAAGGCAAACTGCTTGGCCAGGGCGAAGATCACCCCGCCCTTGGCGGTGCCGTCTAGCTTGGTCAGGGCCAGGCCGGTGAGGTTGACCGTCTGATCGAACTGCTTGGCCTGGTTGATGGCGTTCTGCCCGGTGCCGGCGTCCAGCACCAGCAGCACCTCGTGGGGCGCCGTGTCGTCCAGCTTGCCGATCACCCGACGAACCTTCTTCAACTCTTCCATCAGGTTGTCTTTGGTGTGCAGGCGCCCGGCGGTATCGGCGATCAGCACATCCATGCCGCGCGCAGTGGCGGCCTGCACCGCATCGAAGATCACCGAAGCCGAGTCGGCACCGGTGTGCTGGGCGATCACCGCAATCTGGTTGCGCTCGCCCCACACCTGCAACTGCTCGACGGCGGCGGCGCGGAAGGTGTCGCCGGCAGCCAGCATGACTTTCTTGCCTTCCAACTGCAGCTTCTTGGCCAGCTTGCCGATGGTGGTGGTCTTGCCGGCGCCGTTGACGCCAACCACCAGAATCACGAACGGCTTGTTGGCCGCGTTGATCTGCAACGGTTTTTCCACCGGCCGCAGCAGCGCCGCCAGTTCTTCCTGCAGCGCCTTGTACAGAGCACCGCTGTCGGCCAGCTCTTTTCGCGCCACGCGTTTGGTCAGGCTTTGCACGATGGCCGTGGTCGCTTCGACGCCAACGTCGGCGGTCAGCAGACGGGTTTCGATCTCGTCCAGCAGGTCGTCGTCGATGACCTTCTTGCCGAGAAACAGACTGGCCATGCCCTCACCGAGGCTGGCACTGGTCTTCGACAAGCCCTGCTTGAGACGGGCAAAGAAGCTGGCTTTTTGCTCTGCGGCACTGACCACGGCGGCGGCTTCTGCCACAGGCGCAGCAACCGGGGCCGCGGCGGCGGTTGTCGCGCTCTCGCCGGCAGCAGGCGCCGCGCCGGGCAATAGACGGGCGAAGAAACCAGGCTTGGTCGCGGCTTCTGCGGGCGTTTCAGGCTGGACGACGGCGGGCGCCGCAACAGGCGCTTCAACCACCAGCGCCATAGGCAGTTCAGACGGCACTGCCGGAGCCTCAACCACAGGCTCAACCGCTGCCGGCGTAACGACCGCCGTCTCGACGGTCGCCACCTCAGGAATAACCGCCTGCGCAGCCGGCTCGGCTGGCGCTGCGCTGATCGGCGCAGGGGCTGCTACGGGCGTTGTCGCTACCGCGGGAGCGGCCTTGAAGCGGGCAAAGAAACCGGGCTTGGCCGCCGGCTCAACCGGCGCTGGCGCAATCGGTGATGGCGCAGCACTGTCCAGCGGGGCAACGCTAGGCGCAACAGGCTCAGCCACTGTTTCAACCACCGCCGCAACGCTAACGGCAGTCACTGGCTGCGGCACAGCCTGGTCTGCAGCTTCGGCCGTAGGCGCGGCCGGCAAGGGCGCGGCGCTAGGGGTAGCCGGCGCTTGAACGGCTGGGGGCTCGCCCTGGGGCTTTTTACGCATCCAGCCGAACAGGCTTTTCTTCTCGCCGGCGTCGCCCGGAGTCTTCTTGTCGTCGTCGGAACCAAACATGAGGCACGGGTATCTCAAGGAAGCGCAACACGGCCACTGGACAGTTCGAATCACCCCATAACACCGGCAAAATCGGCGTTGGGCAGACAAAATCGGCTTATCCAGGTGCTGGTCGTGGTCGCCAATAAAACGGATGCGTATCCTAGCACCTCCTCACCCGCCGACGCTAAGGCCACGCGGGCCGTCTGACAGGTCAACTAATTCGATGAAGTCACTTACTCGCAGCGCCGCCGGCCTGCTGTTGCTGGCCCTGTGCCTGCCGTCACTGGCCGGCGCCAGCAGCGCCCCCGCCACCCATGAATTTCGTCTGGACAACGGCCTCAAGCTGATCGTGCGCGAGGATCACCGCGCCCCGGTGGTGGTCTCCCAGCTTTGGTACAAGGTCGGCTCCAGCTATGAGACGCCGGGCAAGACCGGCCTGTCCCACGCCCTCGAACACATGATGTTCAAGGGCAGCGCCAAGCTCGGCCCCGGCGAATCCTCACGGGTGCTGCGCGAACTGGGCGCGGAAGAAAACGCCTTCACCAGCGACGACTACACCGCCTATTACCAGGTGCTGGCCAGCGACCGCCTGAGCGTCGCCTTCGAGCTGGAGGCCGACCGCCTGGCCAGCCTGCGCCTGCCGCCGGAAGAATTTAAGCGCGAGATCGAGGTGATCAAGGAAGAACGCCGCCTGCGCACCGAGGACAACCCCTCGGCCAAGGCCTATGAGCGCTTCCAGGCCCTGGCCTTCCCCGCCAGCGGCTACCACACCCCGACCATCGGCTGGATGGCTGACCTCGAACGCATGACGGTCGAGGAGCTGCGCGCCTGGTACGAAACCTGGTACGTGCCCAACAACGCCACCCTGGTGGTGGTCGGTGACGTCGTGCCCAGCGAGGTCCACGCCCTGGCCCAGCGCTACTTCGGCAGCATCGCCCAACGGCCGCTGCCCCAGGCGCAAATCCCCCTGGAACTGAGCACCCCCGGTCAGCGCCTGCTGACCCTGCATCTGCCGACCCAACTGCCGAGCCTGATGATGGGCTTCAACGTGCCCGGCCTGGCCACCAGCAAGAACCCGCGCGAGGTGCATGCCCTGCGCCTGATCGGCGCCCTGCTCGATGGCGGCTACAGCGCACGCCTGCCGAGCCGCCTGGAACGCGGCGAAGAACTGGTCTCTGGGGCCGGTTCCAGCTACGACGCCTACACCCGTGGTGACAGCCTGTTCGTTCTCAGTGCCACACCCAACGTGCAAAAAGGTAAAACCTTGGCCGAGGTCGAAGCCGGCCTCTGGCGCCAACTGGACGACCTGAAAACCACCCCGCCGAGCGCCGAGGAACTGGCGCGCGTGCGTGCCCAGGTGATCGCCGGCCTGGTCTATGAGCGCGACTCGATCACCAGCCAGGCCACCACCATTGGCCAACTGGAAACCGTCGGCCTGTCCTGGCAGTTGATGGACGCGGAGCTGGCCGAACTGAGCGCCGTCACCCCCAGCGACATCCAGCAGGCGGCACAGACCTACTTCACCCGCGAGCGCTTGAGCGTTGCCCATATTCTCCCCGAGGACACCCGCCATGACTGAGCGTAACGGTATGCGCTATGGGGTGCTGGGCCTGATCGTCCTGACCCTGCTGATCTTGCTCGGCCTGCTGGTGGCCATGCAGAGCCCCTCCACCAGTGAACCCACGGCGCCGGGCGCAGCCACCTCACCGGTGCTGGAATCCCTGGCCGCCCTCGACGGCCAGGCACCGGCCCGCCGCGCCCTGGATATCCAAACCTGGACAACCGCCGAAGGCGCCAAGGTGCTGTTTGTCGCCGCGCCGCAACTGCCGATGTTTGATCTGCGCCTGACCTTCGCCGCCGGCAGCAGCCAGGACGGCGCCGTGCCCGGCCTGGCCATGCTGACCAACGCCATGCTCAATGAAGGCGTTGCCGGCAAAGATGTCGGCGCCATCGCCGAAGGTTTCGAAGGCCTCGGCGCCCACTTCGGCAACGGCGCTTACCGCGACATGGCCGTCGTCAGCCTGCGCAGCCTCAGCCAGCGCGAGCTGCGCGAGCCGGCCCTGGCACTGTTTACTCAAGTGCTCGGCGCACCGAACTTCCCGGCGGACTCCCTGGCACGCATCCAGAACCAACTGCTGGCCGGCTTCGAATACCAGAAGCAGAACCCCGGCAAGCTGGCTGGCATTGCCCTGTTCGAAGCGCTCTACGGCAGCCATCCCTACGCCCACTCCAGCGATGGCAACGCCCAGTCGATCCCGGCCATCACCCTCGAACAACTGCGCGCCTTCCACGCCAAGGCCTACACCGCCAGCAATGCGGTGATCGCGGTGGTCGGCGACCTCAGCCGCAGCGAGGCCGAAGCCATCAGCGCGCAGGTCTCGGCCGCCCTGCCCAAGGGCCCGGCCCTGGCCAAAGCCCCGCAGCCAGCCGTGCCGAAAGCCGGCCGCCAGCATATCGAGCATCCGTCCAAGCAGACCCATCTGCTGCTCGCCCAGCTCGGCATCGACCGCCGCGAACCGGACTATGCGGCGCTGTATATCGGCAACCAGATCCTCGGTGGCGGCGGCTTCGGCACCCGCCTGATGGAAGAGGTGCGCGAGAAGCGCGGCCTGACCTACGGCATCTACTCCGGCTTCAGCGCCATGCAGGCGCGCGGGCCATTTATGATCAACCTGCAGACCCGCGCCGAACTCAGCGAAGGCGCCCTGACCCTGGTGCAGGAGATCCTGCGTGACTATCTGGCCAACGGCCCGACGCAGAAGGAGCTGGACGACGCCAAACGCGAACTGGCCGGCAGCTTCCCGCTGTCCACCGCGAGCAACGCCGACATCGTCGGCCAACTGGGTTCGATGGGCTTCTACGACCTGCCGCTGAGCTACCTGGAAGACTTCATGGCGCAAATCCAGGCGCTCAGCGTCGAGCAGGTAAGAACCGCCATGGCCAAACACCTCAATCCCGCAGCCATGCTGATCGTCAGCGCCGGCCCAACCGTGGCGCAGCAACCCCTGCCGCCACCCACTGCGCGGCCCAGCGCACAACCTACTGGCGTCCCGGAGCACTGATGCGCACTCGTACCCCCTCGCACAAAGCCGTCCCCGCCCACGGCGGCCAAGGCCAGCTGCGGATCATTGGCGGCCAATGGCGCTCGCGCCAGTTCAACTTCCCCATGGCCCACGGCCTGCGCCCCACGCCCAACCGCGTGCGCGAAACACTGTTCAACTGGCTGGCGCCCTACGTCGAAGGCGCCAAGGTGCTGGATGTGTTCGCCGGCAGCGGCGCACTGTTTCTCGAAGCCCTGTCGCGCGGCGCCGGCAGCGCCCTGGCCCTGGACCTCAACAGCGCGGCCATCAACAGCCTGCGCGGCCACCTACTAACCCTGCGCTGCGACAACGGCCAACTGCTGCAGACCGACGCCCTGCGCCACCTGGAACAACAGCCCGCGACACCCTTTGACCTGGTGTTCCTCGACCCGCCGTTCAGCCAAGGCCTGCTGCTGCCGGCCTGCACCCTGCTGGAAGAAAAGGGCTGGCTGGCCAGCGACGCCTGGGTCTACACCGAAAGCGAAAACCCGCCCTCCAGCCTCGGCCTGCCCGGCAACTGGCGCCTGCACCGCGAACAGAAGGCCGGCCAGGTGTATTACGCGCTGTGGGAACGCACGGTATAACCCCAGGCTGTTGCAAGGCTGCGCTTTTGTAGGGTGGGTTAGCCGCGCAACGGCGTAACCCAGCAACAGCGGCAAGCATCCGCATCTCGTATTTGATTGAGTCCGCCCATGAGCCTCTACAGCCAACGCCAGCAAGCCCGCAGCGAAAAGCTGCAGCCGCAAGTGTTTGAACTTGGATTTCTACGTTAGATCCCGCGCATCTGTTGTAGGAGCGAGCTTGCTCGCGATGCTTTTACGCTGCGACAGATCGCGAGCAAGCTCGCTCCTACAGACTTTGCGCGCCCCCTGCCAATGAGGTTTGGTCATGACTCCTGAACATCTCTCGCGTCTGCTCCATGGCGGTGAAGGGCCAACAGTCGAGTTCAAGCGTGCCCGCGAGGCGCTAAACCGCGATGTGTACGAAACCATCTGCGCCTTTCTCAACCAGCGCGGCGGCACTCTGGTGCTGGGCGCAGCCAACGATGGCAGCATCAGCGGAATTGCCCCCGAGGCGGTGACGCAAATCCGCAAGGGCCTGGTCAATACCCTGCACAAGTTGGGTTCGGGGGTGCGCAACCTGTTCAAGTACGCCCGCGCCTTTGGTGGGCAGGACCCGATCCTAAGCGAGGAGTCGATCTTCCGGGTGGCGGTGATGCTGCCGCCAGCCGCCAACATAAGCGCTGTTTTACCGGCGCTAACGGGCTCTGCAACAGGCTCGCCGCCAGCGTCAGCGACCCAGTCAGCGACCCAGTCGAACGAGCAGGTGGCGCGGCTGCTGCACGCGCTGGCCTCGGGCGAAACGCTCTCGGCAACGACCTTGCGCGAGCGTCTGGGTATTCGCCATCGCCCGACCTTTCGCCAGAACTACCTCGATCCGGCGTTGGCCGCCGGGCTGATTGCCTACACCGTGCCGGACAAGCCGGCCAGCCGCTTGCAAAAATATCGCCTGACACCAACCGGGCAGGCGCTGGTGAATCAAGCCTCTTGAGCAGCACTCGCCACGCCATCGCCGCCAAGGTCTGGCGCTTCCGTCTGCCAGTGCCGGGCAGCTTGAGCACAGCAAGCATCGAACATATCCACGCCGGGCGGGCCTGCTTTGGCGACGCACTGAGTGGTTTAGCTAATTGATCAACCCGACTTTCAAACCCGCCTGGTGGTTGCCCGGCGCCCACCTGCAAACCCTCTGGGCGTCGTTTCTGCGCGCGCCCGTCACCCTGGAGCGCACGCGCGAGCGGCTGTGGCTGGCCGATGGCGACTTTATCGACCTGGACTGGCACGGCCCGCACGATGCCGAGGCGCCGCTGGTGTTGCTGCTGCACGGGCTGACCGGCTCCTCCAGCTCCCATTACATCCTCGGCCAGCAACGGGCCCTGGCCGCGCAAGGCTTTGCCTGCGTGGCGCTGAACTGGCGCGGCTGTTCCGGTGAGCCGAACCTGTTGCCACGCGGCTACCACTCCGGGGTCAGCGACGACCTCGGCCTGGTCATCGCCCACCTGCAAGCCGCACGGCCGCTAGCACCGCTGTATGCGGCGGGCTATTCGCTGGGCGGCAATGTGCTGCTCAAGTACCTGGGCGAGACGGGCGAGCACTCCGGCCTGCAGGCGGCGGTGGCGGTGTCGGTACCGTTTCGCCTGGACCACTGCGCCGAGCGCATCGGCCTGGGCTTTTCCCGCGTGTATCAGGCGCACTTTATGCGCGAGCTAACGGCCTACGTGCAGGCCAAGAAACGTTGCTTCGCCGCCGCCGGTGCGAGTCAGAACCTGAGCATCTTGGAGCAACTGGGGCCGCTGGACGGCATGCGCACCTTCTGGGATTTCGACGGCCAGATCACCGCGCCGCTGCATGGCTACGCCGACGCCGACGACTACTACCGGCGCGCCTCCAGCCGTTTCTACCTGGGCGCGATCCGCGTGCCGACCCTGCTGATCCAGGCCGCCGACGATCCCTTCGTGTTCCGTCACAGCGTGCCCGAGCCCGGCGAGCTGGCGCCCTGCACCACCCTGGAGCTGCATCAGCACGGCGGGCATGTCGGCTTTATCGACGGCAGTTTGCGCACACCGGGGTTTTACCTGGAGCGGCGCATTCCGCAGTGGCTGGCCAATCAGTCATCCAGCCCGATGAAGCGCGACCAGTCGTGCGGGAAGCGCACCTTCAGCGGCAACTGATCGACCCGCCACAGCGGCGGCAACGGCTGCTCGAACTCGGCCGGCACCAGCAGGCCCAACTGGCTGACGGTGAAGGGCTTCTGCATCCCCGCCGGCAGGCGTCGCGCGCTGTCGGCCGCCTGCAGCACGCGGGCAGAACGCCAGCTGCCATCGGGCATGCGCACGCTCAGCGCCTGGCCTGGCGCGGCATACGCGGCAAAGCGCGGCTCCAGATAAATCAGCAGCAGCGGCTCGGCAGAGCGCTCCAGACGCAGCAGCAGGGTGCCGGGGCCGACATTCTCGCCGATGCTGACCAGCACCTCGGCGACCCGTCCCTCTTCACTGGCGCTGAACTGCAGAGCGTCCAGGCGCGACTGCAGCCACTGCCGCTCACGATCCTCACGCAACAACTGCAGCGGATCACCCTCGGCCTGGCTGCGCTGGGCGCGCAGGCGCGCCTGCAGATCGAGCAGAGCCTGCTGCTGGCTATTCAATTCGGCCTGGGCGCTGAGCAGCTCGCCACGGGTGGCCGCACCCTGGACCAGCAGCGCCTGAACCTGGCTGACCCGCTGGCGGGCCAGTTCGATGGCGCGCTGCTGCAGTTGCAGCGCCTCGCTCGACGGCGAAGCGGAGACGGGCGTTTCGCCCGGCTGTAACTGCTGGATGCGCAGGCGCCACTCGGGATTGTCCAGACTCAGCAAGCGCTGGCCCGGCTGCACAGCATCGCCCGCCTTGACCCACAGCTCGGCCACCGTGCCGGCCTCGCGGGCACGCAGCTCGAGCACCGGCACCTCGATCTGCGCCGGCGCCTCGACCCGCAGGTAGCCAAGCCCCAGGCGGCCAAAGAACCACAGCAGCGGACTGCTGATCAGCAGCAGGATCAGGTACCAGCGCAGGCGGAAGGCCACCCGTTTGCCGGGCGCGTAGAGCACCTTGAGGCCCGCGTCCTGGGTGGGGTTGCGTTCCTTGTCACTGTTAAAGCGAATCTTCATCGAAAGTCCTATTGCGGATAGTCCTGCCAGTCCTGCCAGTCGATACCGCTGATCCCGGCGGCCGCCAGCTCGGGCTGCCAGGCCGTGACCTGGCTTTGCAGTTGCGCGGCACTGGCGCCTTTCCAGCTCAGCTTGCCCTGCAGTTTGCGCTCGACGCTCTGCGCCAGGCGAAAGCGCAACTGCGGCCAGCGCGCGGCAATCGTCTTGATGGCCGCGGCACTGCGCTGCGGATCACGCTGATAAATCATCAGGCTGATCTGTTCGACCGGTTCCAGCGCGCAGGGGACACAAGGCGCATCGGCCGCGGGCGCCTCGAACCAGCGCGGGTGACTGGAGATCGCCAGCGGCCAGGGGCTGTGCCGGGCCACCGCCGCCAGGGTCTCCAGCCACTGCTGCAGGCGCTCGGCCGGCACCGGCCAGCCCAGCTGCTCGACCTCCAGATCCAGGTGCAGGCCGGCAAACGGCAGCTGACGGTAGCGCTCAAGCAGACGCAGCAGCTCGGGCCGGCCCTGCGGGGTCATCCAGCTCGGCTCGCCGAGCAGCAGGCTGACCTGCAGCCCCAGGGGCTCTGCCGCCTGCAGCAGGGCCTTGAGCGCCGCGACGCTGCCGTCCTCGGCGCGCACCTGGGCCGCGCTGAGGCCGACATACAACTGCCGCAGGCCACTGCGCTGCAGGCGCTGCAGTTCGCCCGCGCGGCGCTGCGGATCGAGCAGGGCGCGGCTGTCCCAGATATACACGCCCTGGCTCCAGGCGCTCACCCCAGCATCCGTTGCAGATGGCCAGTGCAGACGGCCATCACCCAGCAAGGGCTCCAGCTCGGCCTGATCGTCGAGCAGCAAACGCAGCTCGGCCTCGCGCAGCCAGGCCGCATGCCAGGCCTGGATGCGCCCAAGCAGTGCGGCCTGATGGCCCTGCCCGGCCGCCAGCAGCGCCAACAAGCCGTCCTCGCCATCGACCGCACGGCGTGCCTGGCGCTCGCGCCACAGTTGCTCGGTCTGCTGCACGCGCTCCAGACTGGCCTGCAGTGCATCGAGGCTCTGCCGGTAGGCGCGCAGGCCCTTGAGCACACTGAACTGCAACTGCTGCTGCTCGGCCGCCAGGGCCTGCTGCGCCACCTGGTAATTGGCCTCGCCCAGGCGCCGGCGGGCCTGATCGGCACCGAGCAAATCGAAGGGCATGGCAAAGGCCAGGCTGGCCACCAGGCCATCGCCACTGCGCCGGTAGTCGTTACGGTTCTGCAGCGACTGGGCCAGGCTGAAGCTGGAGTCGACGCTGTCGTACCAGCGACTGCCGCGCTGCTCGTCGGCCAGTTGCAGGGCCTGCTCGCGCTGACTGAGGCGCGGATGGCGGGTCAGCGCGCCCTGCCAGGCCGGCAGGCTCTGCGGCTGACTGGGCAGCGCTTCGGCGCGTGGCGTGGCGGCGGCGGGCAGCGGCACCAGCAGTGCCAGCAGGCTCTGCGCCTCGGCCTGTTGCCCCGCGCTGTCACGGCACTGCCGCTGCAAGGCCCGCCAGGCATGTTGCTGCTGCTGCGCCGCCGAGGTGCGCAGCCAGCCGGCCCGCCAGCGGGTATCCAGGCTGGCCTGCGCCGCGTCGGCCTGGGTCTGCAGTTGCCCGCACCACTGCTGCACGGCCTGCGCCGCCCACCAGTCGGCATAGGCGCCGCGCAGCAACAAGCGCTGTTCGGCCTGTTGCAGGGCCAACTGCAGTTGTTGCTGCTGCACCGCCGAACGACTGCTATTGACCGCCTCGACCTGACGTTTGAGGCTGCCCAGCAGCGGGTAGCGCAGGCCGAGCTGATAGTCCTGGCCGACGTAATCGTCGTAGGTTTCCGCCGCGCCAAGCGTATCCAGGTCGCGGTATTCCCCGTTGCTGGCGCTGCCGAACAGACTCCAGCCCTGCTCGGCCTCACGCAACGCCTGCTCGGCCTGGGCCGCCTGCAGTTGCTGCGCGGCCTGCTGCAGCGCCGGCCCCGCGTCGAGGCGTTGCAGCAACTGCGCCAGGGTTACCTCCTGCGCCGCCAGGGGCAGGCTCAGAAAAACCAAACTCGTCAGCCAGACAACCCGCATCTCAGAACCTCGTTGCCTTCTTGATGACCCACCAGGGCGCCATGCTGGTTTCCTCGTGACCACGCCGCAGCAGCTCGTTGAGCATCGCCACCGCACTCCAGCAACGCATGATGAACATAAACAGCGGGAAGATCGGCACCAGCACCGCCAGGCGCAGATCCTGCCGTGGTCGCTCGGAAATCAGCCCGAGCATGCACAGGTAGAGCAGCAGGGTGATCAACAAGTACAGCAGGTAGACCAGGGCACCGAGCAGGGCCAGGGTCTGCCAGGGCAGCACCAGCAGGGCGAACAGGCTGTAACCGAGGATGATGAACGGCAGCACCAGTTGGAAGAAGAAGCCACTGATCAGGGTCATGATGAAATTGCCCCAGCCCATCAGGCGCGGGGTGATGCTGGCCGGGTGCTTGCGCACATAGAGAAACAGCAGATCACCGTCCCAGCGCAGGCGCTGCATGAGGAACTGGCGAAAGGTCACCGGCGCATCGGTATGGCCGATGGCCTCCGGCTCGAAGGGAATGCGCAGCTTTTTGTGGCGACCAAAGTAGCTCTTGATGCGCAGGGTGATATCCAGGTCTTCGGCGGTGTGGGTATCCCAGCCGCCGGCACGCTCGATAAAGCTGCGGCGGAACGCGCCGAACGCACCGGAGACGTTGTTGACCAGGTTCCATTCGCTGAGGCCGATCTTGGCCATATGGATCGACAGCAGGTATTCCAGGGCCTGCATGGCCGTGGTCAGCGAGGTCCAGACATTGCGCACCCGCAGGCTGCCGGCCACCGCCGGTACGTCGGGGTCTTCGAAATGCCGAACCATGGCGCTGACCATGTTGTTGTCGAAGGAGGTGTCGCCGTCATGCACCAGGATGATCTCGCCCGAGCACAGCGCCAGCCCGGCATTCAGCGAGGACACCCGGCCGCCGCGCTGCCACTTGGCGATCGGGCGCAGGTGACGGCGCGGGTAGAGCTGTGGGTCGACCTTGAAGTTGCGCACCGCCGCCAGGGTCTCCTGGTTGACCGCCGCGCCATCGACCACCGGGACGATCTCGATCGAGCCCGGATAGGTCTGCTCGCACAGGCTGAGCAGGGTCTTCTGCACGTCCATGCCCTCGCTGTAGCAGGTGATGATGCACGACACTCGCGGTCGGTACAGTGACAGGTAGGGCACCTGGCTGCGCTGACGGGCAAACCAGCGCAGCACGCCGAGCATCACCAGCAGATTGAGCGGCAGCTCGAACAGCAGGAAGAACGGAAACAGCATGAGAAACAGCCGCGACAGACCGTCCGGCGCACTCAGCGCGGTAAGCAGATCGACCAGTTGCCCGACAAACTCCATGGCCTAACTCAAGCCCGCGCTGAGGCGCGCCAGCAACAGCGGCCCATCCTCCTCGGCCAGGCTGTCCTCGGGCGCGGTAAAGCCGACCATGCGCAGGCCAACCTGCTCACGGGCATCGTTCTGCACCTGTTGCGCGCCCTCCAGCAAACGCGCCTGCAGGCGCTGCAGACCGCTGGCCGGGGTGCGCGGCAGGAGCATCCACAGCACATCCTCGCGGCTGCGGGTACAGCGGTCGGTATCGCGGATGATTTCCTGCACCCGCTCGACCAGCGCATCGACCAGCGCATGTCCGCGCATCTCGCCCAGCTCGGCGAACACCTGGTCGAGGTTGTCCACGCGCAAGCCCAGCAGGGAGAAGCCCGGTTCGCCATAACGCTGCACCAGCGCCAACTGCCAGTTGAGCAACTCGTGGAAGCCTGCTTCGCCGGTCAGGTTCAGGCGCTGAAAATAGGCATCCGCAGCCGTGCTGCCGTCCAGCCCCTGACGACAACGCAGACGGCCGCTCTCCGACAGCTGGAAGTGCCGCACCTCGCGCACCCGCAAGCGCTCCGGGCTGTGTACCTGGCCGCAGTCGAGGCAGCGCGCATCCACCGCCGAATCGACGAAAAACGCCTGGCAGGCGCGACAACGGTAGTTCTCCAGCGGCCGGTCGTAATCGCTGCCGATATGCCGCAGGCGGCTGTAGCAGTTCGGACAGATCAGCACGCCATCCTTGAGAAACGCCTCCTGGGCGCCGACATGACCACAGGTGAAGCAGTGCAGCGACGGTTGGCGAACAATCTCCAGGGCATGGCATTCCGGGCAGACATCCACGTAGTTCAGGCGCCCGGAGCCGCAGCCACTGCACAGGCGCACCCGGTCGAGCAGCTCGGCGGTTTCCAGCCAGTCCTTCTGCAACATCAACTGCAGCCAGCCGAAGGCATTGAAGCCGTCATCGCCGGCCAGCGCCTCGATCAGCGGGTAGCGATAATGCTGGGCGCAGCTGGCATCGCACACCGCCCGTAACTGCGCCCTGGGGCGCAGCCACAGCCAGGCCAGCACGCGGCTTTCCAGACGTTCGGGGGCGCGGCCACGGTTGAACAGCGCCAGGCGTTCACGCCACAAACGCCACAACGGCTGGAGTACCGCCAGGCTCGGCAGGGCCTTGCCGTCGGCCAGCGCCAGGCCCCAGGCATCCGGTTCCTGGGTGCAATAAATCAGACTGAAGTAATAGGCCTCGCTGCGGCGCAAACGGCGCAGCGCCTGGCCGGCATCGGCACTGGGCAGATCCAGCAGCAGCACATCGAAAGCAGGCTCGGCCAGCAAGGCGTCGAGGCTGCTGAACTGGCTTACGCCATTGCGTGGCAGCGTCTCTGGCTCCCTGCTGAGCACAGCCACACGCGGCAAGGTATCGGACATGCAACTCTCACAACGAATCGAGGGCGAGCCCCGGATACCTTAAGTATCACACCAAGACGCGATTGAATGCATGGCGCCAATCATCTGGCAGAACCGTCCACAGGGCTGTCCAGGGGCACAAACAGCTTCTGCTGCAGGGCTTCGATCGCTGGCCGTGCCGCGGCGCTGGCATAGCCGCCTTCCAGGGTCAGCACCTGATAGATGCCGCGGCGCAGCAGGTCCTGACTGAGGTCGCCGTGGCTGCCGAAGGTGGTGCAGAGGAAGCGTACCCAGGAGGTCATGATGATCCAGCTGTTGAGGGTCAGCGCCTCGACCTGGGGCGGGTCCATCAGCAGGATGCCGGCCTCGACGAACCCCTGATAAACCCCGCTGGCCTGGACCATGCAACGCTGGGCAAACAACCTGTAGCGCTGCGCCAGTTCGGCGTCGGCCTCCAGCAGGTGTTCGAGGTCGCGATGGAGGAAGCGGTAGTGCCACATCGCCGCCAGCAAGGCCTCCAGGTAGAAGGTCTTGTCGTCCACCGTCAGGGCGCGGCCTTGCGGGCGGCGCAGGAACTGCTCGACCTGTCCTTCGTACAGGGCAAACAGCTCGGCGATGATCGCCTGCTTGTTGCGGAAGTAGTAATACAGATTGCCGGGCGAGATCCCCAGATGGGCGGCGATGTGATTGGTGGTCACGCTGCGCTCGCCCTGGGCATTGAACAGCTCCAGGCTGCCTTGAATGATGCGCTCGCGGGTTTTGATCCGGGGTGCCATACAGCCTTCAACTCGGTATGCGCCGACAGGATCGGCCGCGTCTAAAAGGCCGACAGGATCGGCCAATTGCCCGCTGTTGCGCAATCGCGCCGGGGCATTTACGCCAGCGGTGGCGCGGCCACTAACTTTTCGTTTGCTACCCAGCGCGCCGTTAGCACGCCATGCTATTTGACAGAATAGAGCAATTACTCTAAAAATCCAGCCACAGCGCGTCACTCCTTCCGCCTCGCCAAGGACTCTCCCATGGTTGCCGATAACGCCCACTTGCAGCAGCACCTGCAACACTCGCAGCAGCAGATCGATCAGCTGCAACAGTTGTTTGCCCGCCAACGCGACGCCTTTAGCGCCAATCCGATGCCCTCGGCCGAGCAGCGCATCCAGTGGCTCAAGGCCCTGAGCCAGATGCTCAGCAGCCATCAGGATGCCTTGATCAAGGCGATCAGCCAGGACTTCAGCAACCGCTCGGCGGATGAAACCCTGCTGGCGGAAATCATGCCCAGCCTGCAAGGCATTCATTACGCCTGCGGCCAGCTCAAGAAGTGGATGAAGCCGTCGCGACGCAGCGTCGGCCTGGCCTTCCAGCCGGCCGCGGCCAAGGTGGTCTACCAGCCCCTGGGCGTGGTCGGCGTGATCGTGCCGTGGAACTACCCGCTGTTCCTGGCCATGGGCCCGCTGGTCGGCGCCCTGTCCGCCGGCAACCGGGTGATGATCAAGATGAGCGAGTCGACCCCGGCCACCTCGCAACTGGTCAAGGACCTGCTGGGGCAGATTTTCCCCGAGGATCTGGTGTGCGTCGCCCTGGGCGAAGCCGAAGTCGGCGTGGCCTTCTCCAAGCTGGCTTTCGACCATCTGCTGTTCACCGGTGCCACCAGCATCGGCAAGCATGTGATGCGCGCCGCCGCGGAAAATCTCACCCCGGTGACCCTGGAACTGGGCGGCAAGTCGCCGGTGATCGTCTCCGCCGACGTGCCGCTGAATGACGCCGCCGAGCGCATCGCCTTCGGCAAGACTCTGAATGCCGGACAGACCTGTGTCGCCCCGGATTACGTGCTGGTGCCGCGCAACCGCGTCGACGGTTTCGTCGCGGCGTATCGCGAGGCCGTCACCCGCTTCTACCCAAAACTGCAGGACAACCCCGACTACACCGCGATCATCAACGAGCGTCAGTTGCAGCGCCTCAAGGGCCTGCTCAGCGATGCCGAAAGCCAGGGCGCCAAGGTCATCAACCTCTATCCCGAGGCCCAGGGCCGCCGCCTGCCGCATGCCGTGCTGCTGGAGGTGAACGACGCGATGACCATCATGCAGGACGAGATTTTTGGCCCACTGCTGCCGATCGTGCCCTACGACAGCCTGGAACAGGCCTTTGCCTACATCAACCAACGCCCGCGGCCGCTGGCCCTTTACTACTTTGGCTACAACAAGGCCGAGCAGCAGCGCGTGCTGGAGCAGACCCACTCCGGCGGCGTGTGCCTGAACGACACCATGCTGCACGTGGCCCAGGACGACATGCCATTCGGTGGCGTCGGCCCCTCCGGCATGGGCCATTACCACGGCCACGAAGGCTTCAAGACCTTCAGTCACGCCAAGGGCACCTTTATCAAGCAGCGCTTCAACGCCGCCCGGATGATCTACCCGCCCTACGGCAAGGCCATCCAGAAGCTGGTGTACAAACTGTTTATCCGTTAATCGGCCTTGGTGAGAACTCTCTATGACTGACACCACCCTGCCCGGCGCCGGCCTGTCGCGCCGCGGCCTGCTCAAGGTCGGCCTGTTTGGCTCGGCGTTTCTGGCCACCGCAGGCGTAACGGCAAGCCTCAGCGGCTGCTCGGCCAGCGTGCCGGCCAGCGGCATGAGCACCTTGCGCAGCAGCGACCTGCCCTTTCTCCGCGCGCTGATCCCGGTGGTGCTGGCCGGGGCGGTCACGCCCGAAGCCATGCCGGCGGCGGTGGAGAAAACCATCACCGGCATGGACTACAGCCTCAGCCGCTTCAGCCCGGAGATGCTCAAGCTCACCGTGCAACTGTTCGACGTGCTGGCCATGAGCATCACCCGCGGCCCGCTGACCGGGGTCTGGGGCAGTTGGGAAAATGCCAGCGCCGACGATGTTCGCCAATTTCTCGACCGCTGGCAGAACAGCGCCATCGGCCTGCTGAAAATGGGCCATGCCTCATTGCTGCAACTGGTGATGCTGGCCTGGTATGGCCAACCCGATGCCTGGGCGCACTGCGGCTACCCAGGACCACCCAGCATTTGATAAGGAAGAGTGGGAAGTAGTGAGTGGGGAGTGGACGCGGTGAGTCCACCTTCTTTGTTGCGAACGACACCGCCCACTCACCACTAGCCACTTCCCACCACTCACCATCGCGTACCACTTACCCGCACCCTTATCACGGCCCCACCGAGAACACCTTAAATGCCTGTAGCGGATAGTTTTAAAGAAGGCCTTGCCAGCGGCTGGAAAACCTACAACGGCTCACGCCTGGAACAGGACCTGACCCTGGAAGCCGACGTGGCCATCATCGGCAGCGGCGCCGGTGGCGGCACCACCGCGGAAATCCTCAGCCAGGCCGGTTTCAAGGTGCTGCTGATCGAGAAAGGCCCGCTGAAAACCAGCAGCGACTTCAAGATGCAGGAGCCCGAGGCCTACGGCGAGCTGTACCAGGAAGGCATGGGGCGGATGAGCAAGGACGGCGCCATCACCATCATGCAGGGCCGCGCGGTGGGCGGCACCACCCTGGTCAACTGGACCTCAAGCTTTCGCACCCCCGACGGCACCCTGCAGCACTGGGCCGACGAGTACGGGGTCAAGGGCCACGGCGTCGCCGAGATGGCGCCCTGGTTCGCGCGCATGGAAGAGCGCCTGGGCGTCGCGCCTTGGGCCTTGCCGCCAAACGCCAACAACGAGGTGATCCGCCGCGGCTGCGACAAACTCGGCCTGCACTGGAAAGTCATTCCGCGTAACGTCCGTGGCTGCTGGAACCTCGGCTACTGCGGCATGGGCTGCCCGACCAATGCCAAGCAGTCGATGCTGGTCACCACCATTCCTGGCGCCCTGAATAACGGTGGCGAGCTGCTCTATCTGGCCCGCGCCCAGCGCCTCCTGTTGACCGGCGACCAGGTCAGCGGCATCGAATGCGTGGGCATGGACGAGCTCTGCGTGCAGCCCAACGGCCGCAAGATCCTGGTCAAAGCCAAGCATTACGTCCTGGCCGGCGGCGGCATCAACAGCCCTGCGCTGCTGATGCGCTCGGACGCCCCGGACCCGCACCAGCGCACCGGCCAGCGGACCTTCCTGCACACGGTGAACTTCTCCGCGGCACTGTTCGATGAGGTCATCAACCCCTTCTACGGCGCGCCGCAGTCGATCTACTCGGATCACTTCCAATGGGATGACGGCATTACCGGGCGCATGTCCTACAAGCTCGAAGTGCCGCCGCTGCAACCGGCAATTACCGCCACCCTGCTGGGCCGCTTCGGCGTCGACAATGCCTTGCGCATGGAGCAACTGCCGCACACCAACGTCATGCTGGCGCTTATGCGCGACGGCTTTCACCCCGACAGCGCGGTGGGCAAGGTGGAGCTGCGCGGCGACGGCAGCCCGGTGCTCGACTACCAGATGACCGACTACACCTGGGACGGCATCCGCCGCGCCTATCACACCATGGCCGAGATCCAGTTCGCCGCCGGCGCCAAGGCGGTGCTACCGCTGCACGCCGATGCCGACTATGTGCCGACCCTGGCCAAGGCCCGCGAGCTGATCGACAACCTGAGCCTGGAGATCTACCGCACGCGCCTCGGCTGCGCCCATGTGATGGGCGGCTGCGGCATGAGCGAAGACCCGAAACTCGGGGTCACCGACAGCCTCGGTCGCCACCATCAGTTGCGCAACCTGTCGATCCACGACGGCTCGCTGTTCCCCACCAGCATCGGCGCCAACCCGCAGCTGTCGATCTACGGCCTGACCGCGCAACTGGCCAGTCAATTGGCCGAGCGCCTGGCCGGGGGGAAGTAGTGACTAGTGAGTGGAAAGTGGGGAGTGGGGAGTGGGGTGGAGAGTCTGCGATTGGCGTAGGAGCGACACTTGCCACTTGCCACTTGCCACTTCCCACTAACCACTTCCTCCTATCCGCTCCCCACTAACCACTAACCACTAACCCGTCACCAGCCAACGGCTTGGCCGTTGGCGCCTGCTGCGCTACCATCCGCATCCCAATCGGCCTGCTTCAGGACGTCGCGATGAATCGAGTGTTGTACCCAGGCACCTTTGACCCCATCACCAAGGGGCATGGTGATCTCGTCGAGCGCGCCTCGCGGCTGTTCGACACCGTCGTCATTGCCGTGGCTGCCAGTCCGAAGAAGAACCCTCTGTTTCCCCTCGAACAGCGCGTTGAACTGGCCCGTGAAGTCACCAAGCACCTGCCCAACGTCGAGGTGGTCGGCTTCTCCACCCTGCTCGCCCACTTCGCCCACGAGCAGCAGGCCAACGTGTTCCTGCGCGGCCTGCGGGCGGTCTCGGACTTCGAGTACGAGTTCCAGCTGGCCAACATGAACCGCCAACTGGCCCCGGATGTGGAAAGCCTGTTCCTCACCCCGTCGGAGAAATACTCCTTTATCTCCTCGACCCTGGTGCGCGAAATCGCCGCCCTGGGTGGCGACATCAGCAAGTTCGTCCACCCGGCCGTGGCCGAGGCGCTGACCGAACGCTTCAAGCGCTAGACGTAAACGCGTCAGCCCAGCCAGGCGCCCGCGTGCACTCGGGGCGTCAATCCGGCACAATTTAGCCATCGTTTTCTGCATGCCTGGCAAGCGCCACGGCAGGAGTTGTTCCATGTCCTTGATCATCACCGACGACTGCATCAACTGCGATGTCTGCGAACCCGAGTGCCCGAACGGCGCGATTTCCCAGGGCGACGAAATTTATGTGATCGACCCCGACCTGTGTACCGAATGCGTCGGCCACTACAACGAGCCGCAATGCCAGCAGGTCTGCCCGGTGGACTGCATCCCCCTCGACGCCAACAACGTCGAGAGCAAGGATGAGCTGATGGCGAAGTACAAGATCCTCACCGGCAAGGCCTGATCCTTGCGCTGCCGGGCTCGCGTCCCGCTGCTTAAGCGTCTGCTACTGGGCGCCTGGCTTGCGCTCTGCAGCCTCACCCTGCAGGCGAATCAACAGCCCAGCCAGGCGGCGATTGCCAGCGCCCATCCGGCCGCGACCGTGGCCGGGCTGGAAACCCTGGCGGCCGGCGGCAATGCCTTCGATGCGGCGGTGGCGGTCAGCGCCGCCCTGGCGGTGGTCGAACCTTACGGCAGTGGTCTGGGCGGTGGCGGCTTCTTCCTTTTGCGCCAGGCCGGCAGCACGCCGAGTTATCACTTTCTCGACGCCCGCGAACGCGCGCCCCTGGCCGCCACTGCCGATCTGTATCTGCGTAACGGTCAGGCCGAGCCGAATCTGTCGTTGAATGGCGCCCTGGCCGCGGCCATTCCCGGCTTGCCGGCGGCACTGGTGGAATTGGCCAAACGCTATGGCCGCCTGCCGCTGCGCGACTCGCTGACCCCGGCCATCCGTCTGGCCCGCGACGGTGTGTCGATTGACCGCGTCTACCAGCAACGCGCCGGCTGGCGCCTGGCGGCGTTGCGCGCTGACCCGGAAAGCGCGCGCCTGTTTCTCGCCGATGGCGAGATTCCCGAAGAGTTCAGCCTGTTGCGTCAGCCCGAGCTGGCCAGTCTGCTGGAGCGTATCGCCCGTGACGGCCGCGACGGCTTCTATGCCGGCACCACGGCAACCACCCTGGTCAAGGGCGTGCAGGCCGCCGGCGGGATCTGGAGCCTGCGTGACCTGGCGGACTACCGGGTGATCGAGCGCCCGGCGCTGCGCTTTAAACTCAAGGACAACCGCGAGCTGATCAGCGCCCCACCGCCCTCTGCCGGCGGCGTGGCCCTGGCCCAGAGCCTGGGCATCCTCCAGCAGTTGCCCTGGCAGTCAGCCGACAAACTGCAGCGCAGCCATTACGTGGTGGAAGTCCTGCGCCGCGCCTATCGCGACCGCGGCCTGCTGGGCGATCCGGACTTTGTGGCCAACCCCGTCGCCCAACTCCTCGCCCCCAGTTATCTGCAGCAACTGGCCAGCAGCATCGACCCGCAACGTGCCACCCCCAGCGCCAGCCTAGCGCCGGCACCCGCGTGGCGGGAGGGTGACCACACCACCCACTTCAGCGTGCTGGACAGCGCCGGCAACGCCGTGGCCGCCACCCTGTCGATCAACCTGCCGTTTGGCGCCGCCTTCAGCGTGCCGGGCACGGGTGTGGTGCTGAACAACGAGATGGATGACTTTGCCGCCGCCCTGCACGGCAGCAACAGCTACGGCCTGAGCGGCAGCGCCGCCAACCAGATCGCCGCTGGCAAGCGGCCGTTGTCGAGCATGAGCCCGAGCTTTATCGACAGCCCCGAGGCCTTCGCCACCTTCGGCACGCCCGGCGGCAGCCGCATCCCCAGCATGGTGCTGCTGGCCATGCTCAGCCACCTCGACGGCCAGCCGCCCAGTGCCTGGGTGACCACACCGCGCTACCACCACCAATACCTGCCGGATGTGCTTGAGCACGAAGCCAACACCTTCAGCCCCATCGAGCAGACACAACTGCAACAGCGCGGCCACCACCTGAAAGTCGTCGAGCGACCCTACGGCAACCAGCAGATGCTGTTGTGGAACAAGCAAAGCGGCAAAGTGGAAGGCGCCAGCGACCCGCGCGGGATTGGCCAAATGCAGCAATTTTCGCCCTGGCCAGACAACACAAAGCCGCTCAACTGAGGGCACGGCTGCTGGCTTAAGGCACCATAGCGGTAGCCCGGAGGCAATCCGGGGCGAATGTGCAGAACCGCGCTCCCGGATTTTATCCGGGCTACAAAAAAGCCGTTCACTCGACTTAAGTGAACGGCATCAGGTCAATTGACCGGGATTCCTATTGCAGGCGAAATTCAGTCCTGCTTGTAGCCGCTGGTGTCGCAGCCCAGGCAACGGACAAAGGCTTCTTTGCCTGGCTCCAGCACCAGCGCTTCGCCGGCTTCGGCGACATTACCGCCCAAGGCGGTAAACGGCAGGCTGACCACAAAGGCCACCGCACCGACGGCGGTGGCGCCGATCAGCAACGGGCGAGCGATGATCAGATCACCCAGCATGGCGTAAGCCTTGGGGGTCTGGATGTCATAGGCCGGATCGCCACTGGTGGTCTGCACTTCCTCTGCCTGCGCCGGCAGGGTCAGCAAACCAGTAGTCAGCGCCAGGGCGGCAGCGGTTGCGCGGAACAGTTTCATGGGGCGATCCTTCAGCTATTCGTGTCGGTAAGGCTAACTATAACAGCGCATGGCTAATTGTCAGCGTGAACGCCGTCAATCACTGTCAATTGCATCGGCCGGTATTTTCGGGATGAACGCCCGATAGTAAGCCAGTATCTGCGCCAGATCAGCCTGCTTATCAGCCGTGGGCTGGCGCCGCTTCGTCGGCCGCGACTACCTCGACCGGAGCCAAAAAGGCCTTGCGATAGGCCTGCAACGCCTTGCGCAAGGTCGGATAGTGGCGCACCGGCGGCACGCCTTGCGAGCTTTCGCTGCGCCGACCGGCAGCCACCAGCTCAACCCCGCGGGAGGCCAGCTCAGCCTGCAAATCCAGCAGGGCATCGATGCCGGTAATGTCCAGCTGGGTCAGCGGGATCATATCGAGCACAAACCAGCGCAAATCATCGCCCTGCTGGTTGGCGGCGGCCAGTGCCTCGCGCTTGAAATAGCCGGCGTTGAAAAACACCAGCGGCCCGTTGAAGCGAAACAGCACCAAGCCCGCAGTGACCACCGCCTCGGGATGCCGGCCAAGGGCATGAAAGCCCGGCATGCCCTCGATACTGCCCAACACCTCGGCCCGTGGGCGCGCCGTCAGTTGCACAAAGCGCAGCACGGCAAGCAGCACGACAAACAGGATGGCCTCCAGGGCGCCGACCCAGATCACGCCGAAAGTGGCGATCAGCGACAACAGGAACTCGCGCTTGTCGATGGCCCAGAAACGCCGCAGCGAGCCCAGATCGAGTAGCGACAGGGCCGCCATGATCAGCACCGCACCCAGGGCCGCCACCGGTACAAACTGCAGGGGGCCGGTCAAAAACACCAGCACCAGCGCCACCGCCGCCGCCGCAAACAGCCCGGCCAGGCGCGTGCGCCCACCCGCAGCGTCGCTCATTGCCGTGCGCGAATCGGCACCGGAGATGGCAAAGCCCTGGGACAGGGCCGAGGCGATATTGGCCGCACCGAGGGCGGCAAACTCACGATCGACATCAATGTCGTAACGATTCTTGGCGGCAAAACTGCGCGCCGTGAGCATGGCGCTGGAGAAACTGATCAAGGCGATCCCCGCGGCCGCCATCAGCAAGGGCTTGAAATGCTCAGTGAGCAATTGCAGCGAGCCCGCCGGTAACCCAAGGGCCGGCAAACCCGCCGGCACCACGCCCAAGGTGGCCACGCCGTGGGCTTCCAGATCGAATCCGGCAACCGCCACGGCGGCCACCAGCATGGCTAGCAAAGCCGCCGGCAGACGCTTGATCAGCCGTGGCGCCAGCAGCAACACGGCAAACGCCAGCAGGGCGACGGCGAATGTCAGCCAGTGGATCTGGTCAAACTTGCTGATCAGTTCGATGGCCACCAGCACCACGCCTTGCTGCTCGATGCTGAAACCAAACAGCTTGCCGGACTGACCCAGGGCGATGCTGACGGCCACGCCATTGAGAAAGCCGACCAGAATCGGCCGCGAGAGAAAGTCCGCCAGAACGCCCAGTTTGAGAAAGCAGGCGAGAATGCAGAACAGCCCGGCAAACAGCGCCAGCAAGGCCGACAGGGCGATATAAACCTGCGGATCACCGCCGGCCATGGGCGCTACGGTGATGGCGATCAGCGCACAGGTGGCCGCATCCGGGCCGAGAATCAGTTGCCGCGAGGTGCCGAAGAGAAAATAGGCCAGCAGCGGCAGGATGCTCGAATACAACCCCACCGCCGGATGAAAGCCGGCCAACTGGGCATAGGCCACCCCAACCGGCAAGGCCACCGCAGCCACCGCCAGGCCTGCGGCAAGATCCTTGGGCAGATCGGCACGCTGATAGTGCAGCAGGTCGTGCAAGCCTGGCGCGAGACGTCCGATCAGTCTGCAGAGTGAAGTGTGCATAAGCATCCTTGATATTCGTGGCCGGCTAGCGCTGACACCTGGGGCAATAAACACTGGCCCGCTGGCCCAGCTTGAGCTCGCGCAGGGTGCTGCCACAGACCTTGCAGAACTCGCCACCGCGGCCGTAAACAAACAGCTCCTGCTGAAAGTAACCGGGCATGCCATCGCCACCGACAAAGTCGCGCAGGGTGGTACCGCCGCGTTCGATGGCATAGGCGAGGATGCGCTTGATCTCGTCCGCCAGCTTCACATAGCGCGCCCGCGAGATCGAGCCTGCCGCGCGGCGCGGATCGATGCCGGCGGCGAATAGCGCTTCGCTGGCGTAGATATTGCCGACCCCGACCACCACGGCGTTATCCATGATAAACGGCTTAACCGCCATGCTTTTGCCGCGGGACAGCTGATACAGGCGCTCGCCAGCAAACAGCTCGGTCAGCGGCTCCGGCCCCAGCTTGCGCAGCAATTCGTGATTGAGCGGGTCGTCGCTCCAGAGCATGGCGCCGAAACGCCGCGGGTCGGTGTAGCGCAGCGCCAGGCCCGATTCGAGGACGATGTCCACATGCTCATGTTTGGCCACCGGGGTGTCTGCCGGCACCAGGCGCAGGCTGCCGGACATGCCCAGGTGGCTGATCAGGGTGCCCGCCTCGGCCTTGATCAGCAGGTACTTGGCGCGCCGCTCGACGCATTCGATGCGCTGGCCGGACAGGCGCACATCCAGGTCCTCGGGGATCGGCCAGCGCAGGCGCCGCTCGCGCACGATCACCCGGCTGACGCGCTGGCCCTGCAGATAAGGCGCAATGCCGCGGCGGGTGGTTTCGACTTCAGGCAACTCAGGCATACAACGGGCCCAACCTCAGACAACTGGCAGGCGGGCAACTTAGCAGGAAGCGCCCACCCCAGCGAGTGCCGCGCAATGGCTCGGCACTTAGCTGATGTCCAGGTCGCGAATGGTTTCCTTGAGGATCTGGAAGTCGTACTCGGAGAAGCCGACATATTCGAGAATGCTGGTCTCGATGCTGGCCCACTCGAAGTCGTGCTCCTGCTGCCCCAGGGTGCGGTAACAGGCGCAGATGTTTTCCGCCATTTTGAGGATCGCCAGCAGGGTCTTGAGCTGACTGTTGCGGCTGCAGTCCTCGCTGAACACGGTCTGCACGTTATGGTGATTGGCAATCGCCTCGCACAGGTGCCTGGGCAGGTTCCACGACTTGGCCACGTAATAACCGACCACCGCATGGTTGGTATTGAGCCGCTCGTTCTCGCCATCCACCACCCGCACCTCGTCGGTGGTGCAGGCATAGGCCTGCTCCAGCACGCCCATGTACTCGGGGAAGCGCTTGAGCATCAGCGGAATCCCGCAATTGTGGAACAGCCCCAGGGCGTAGGCCTCGTCGGCCGGCTGATAGCCGATGCGCTTGGCCAGGGTCAGGCAGGTCATGGCCACATCCTGGGCGGTGTCCCAGAAGCGGTTGAGGGTGACGATGGTTTCGTCGCTCATCTCGCCCTTGATCGACTGGGCGTTGATCAGGTTGATCACCGTGTTGCAGCCGAGCAGATTGACCGCCTGCTGGATCGAGACGATGCGATTGGTCAGGCCGAAATACGGCGAGTTGACGATCTTCAGCAACGCCCCGGACAACCCAGGGTCCTGGCTGATCAGCTTGGCGATGGCGCCCAGGTCGGGCTCGGGCATGTACTGCTCCATCTGCAGATCAACCATGATCTGCGGCTGCGGCGGCACACTGATGCCCAACAGGGCCTGCTGAATCTGTTCGGTGGTGAGTTCGACGGCCATGGGCACTACATCGGCAAGAGGAAGGTGCGGGTAGTTTAGCGACTTTGCGCACAGTTTGACTGTAATGAGCTGTAACCACCGGGCGCATTTGCCCTGCGTTATAATCGCGCTCTTTTTTCAGAGAGCGACCTCATGTCCCTGCCCAGCCTGCGCCTTAAAGCCAATGCCGATCGTCGCCTGCGCGCCGGCCACCTGTGGGTGTTCAGCAATGAAGTCGATGTCGCCGTGACCCCGCTGCACGCCTTCGCCAGTGGCGACCAGGCAATTCTCGAAGCCGCCGGCGGCAAACCCCTGGGCGTGGTTGCCGTTAGTCCGAATAACCTGATCTGCGCCCGTCTGCTATCGCGCGACGTCAAGCACGTGCTGGACAAGTCCCTGCTGGTACACCGCCTCAATGTGGCCCTGAGCCTGCGCGAGCGCCTGTTCGAGCAACCCTGCTACCGTCTGGTGTACGGCGACTCCGACCTGCTGCCGGGCCTGGTGGTCGATCGTTTCGGCGACATCCTGGTGGTGCAACTGGCCTCGGCGACCATGGAGAAGCACAAGGACGAGGTGCTCGCCGCCCTGATCCAGGTGTGCAAGCCCAGCGGCATCCTGCTCAAGAACGACTCCGCCGCCCGTGACGCCGAAGGCCTCAACCGCTACGTGGAAACCGCCTTCGGCCTGGTGCCGGAATGGGTCGCCCTGGAAGAGAACGGGGTCAAGTTCGAAGCCCCGGTCATGCAAGGCCAGAAGACCGGCTGGTTCTACGACCACCGGATGAACCGCGCGCGCCTGGCGCCCTATGTCAAAGGCAAGCGCGTGCTCGACCTGTTCAGCTACATCGGCGGCTGGGGCCTACAGGCCGCGGCGTTTGGTGCCAGCGACGTGATGTGCGTGGACGCCTCGGCCTTCGCCCTTGATGGTGTCGAGCGCAACGCCGCCCTCAACGGCCTGACCGATAAGGTCGCCTGCGTCGAAGGCGACGTGTTCGAAGCCCTCAAGCAGCTCAAGGCCGCCGAGGAGCGTTTCGACGTGATCGTCGCCGACCCGCCCGCCTTTATTAAGCGCAAGAAAGACCTGAAAAACGGCGAGGCCGCCTACCGGCGCCTGAATGAGCAAGCCATGCGCCTGCTCAACAAGGACGGCATCCTGGTCAGCGCCTCTTGCTCCATGCACCTGCCCGAAGACGACCTGCAGAACATCCTGCTGACCAGCGCCCGCCACCTGGACCGCAATATCCAGTTGCTCGAGCGCGGCGCCCAGGGCCCGGATCACCCGGTCCACCCGGCCATTCCGGAAACCCGCTATATCAAGAGCCTGACCTGCCGCTTGCTGCCCAATAGTTAACCTATCCACCGGCGAACCGTAGGAGCCAGCTTGCTGGCGATGCCCTGGCGCGACCTGAATCGCCAGCACGCTGGCTCCTACAAAAGCCCGCCAACCGCTCTGCCGCCCCGCGCGGCAGATCGGGTATTCTGACTTTTCCGTGACCGCCTGCTCCCCGAGAACGCCGCCATGCCTGACTATCGCTCGAAAACCTCCACCCACGGCCGCAACATGGCCGGCGCCCGCGCCCTGTGGCGTGCCACCGGGATGAAGGACGAGGACTTCAAGAAGCCGATCATCGCCATCGCCAACTCCTTCACCCAGTTCGTGCCCGGCCATGTACACCTCAAGGACATGGGCCAACTGGTCGCCCGCGAGATCGAAAAACACGGCGGCGTGGCCAAGGAATTCAACACCATCGCCGTCGATGACGGCATCGCCATGGGCCACGACGGCATGCTCTATTCGCTGCCGAGCCGCGAGATCATCGCCGACTCCGTCGAATATATGGTCAACGCCCACTGCGCCGACGCCATCGTCTGCATCAGCAACTGCGACAAGATCACTCCCGGCATGCTGATGGCCGCCCTGCGCCTGAATATCCCGGTGATCTTCGTCTCCGGCGGGCCGATGGAAGCCGGCAAAACCAAGCTGGCCAGCCACGGCCTGGACCTGGTGGACGCCATGGTGATTGCCGCCGACGACTGTGCCAGCGATGAGCAGGTTGCCGAATACGAGCGCAGCGCCTGCCCGACCTGCGGCAGTTGCTCGGGCATGTTCACCGCCAACTCGATGAACTGCCTGATGGAAGCCTTAGGCCTGGCCCTGCCCGGCAACGGCTCGACCCTGGCCACCCACAGCGACCGCGAGCAGTTGTTCCTGCAGGCCGGGCGCACCGCGGTTCAGCTGTGCAAGCGCTACTACCAGGACGGCGACGAGTCGGCCCTGCCGCGCAACATCGCCAGCCTCAAGGCGTTTGAAAACGCCATGAGCCTGGACATCGCCATGGGCGGTTCGACCAACACCATCCTCCATCTGCTGGCCGCCGCCCAGGAGGCCGAGGTCGATTTCGACCTACGCGACATCGACCGCCTGTCGCGCAAGGTGCCGCAGCTGTGCAAGGTGGCGCCGAACATCCAGAAGTACCATATGGAAGACGTTCATAGAGCGGGGGGGATCTTTAGCATCCTCGGCTCCCTGGCCCGTGGCGGCCTGCTGCACACCGACCTGCCGACCGTACACAGCAAGACCATGGCCGAGGCCATCGCCCAGTGGGACATCACCCAGACCCGCGATGCAGCCGTGCATACCTTCTTCCGCGCAGGTCCAGCCGGTATCCCAACCCAGACCGCGTTCAGCCAGAGCACCCGCTGGGATACGGTAGATGACGACCGTGAGCACGGCTGCATCCGCAGCGTCGAGCACGCCTATTCGCAAGAAGGCGGCCTGGCCGTGCTGTACGGCAACATCGCCGTCGATGGCTGCGTGGTGAAAACTGCCGGCGTCGATGAGTCGATCCACATCTTCGAAGGCAGCGCGAAGATTTTCGAGAGTCAGGACAGCGCCGTGCGCGGCATCCTCGCCGACGAAGTAAAGGAAGGTGACATCGTCATCATCCGCTACGAAGGCCCGAAAGGCGGCCCCGGCATGCAAGAGATGCTCTACCCGACCTCGTACCTGAAGTCCAAAGGCCTGGGCAAAGCCTGCGCCCTGCTCACCGACGGGCGCTTCTCCGGCGGCACCTCGGGCCTGTCGATCGGCCACGCCTCGCCGGAAGCGGCTGCCGGCGGTGCCATCGGCCTGGTGCGCGAAGGCGACAAGATCCTGATCAACATCCACGAACGCTCGATCAACCTGTTGATCAGCGACGAAGAGCTGGCCAAGCGCCGCACCGAGCAAGACGGCAAAGGCTGGAAGCCCGCCGAGAAGCGCCCACGCAAGGTCAGCACCGCCCTCAAGGCCTACGCCCTACTCGCCACCAGCGCCGACAAGGGCGCGGTACGCGACAAGGCCCTGCTCAACCGCCTGGTTGACTAAGCCCAGCGGCACAAAAAAACCCAGCGCAGGCTGCAATGCTGTTCGTTTAAGGCGCCACAGCGGTAGCCCGGATGAAATCCGGGGGCGAATGCGCACGTCAACGAGCCTCCCCGGATTTCATCCGGGCTACAAAAATGCCGTTCACTTGGCTTAAGTGAACGGCATTGCAGCGCAGGCTGGGTTTTTTATGACTCTGTCCGAGCTATGCGCCGAGCGTCTAGACGTCGGCGGCATAGTCCCTGGTTATCGCCAAGCGCAGGTTACTCGACCGCCTTGACCATATCTTCGATGACTTTCTTGGCGTCGCCGAAGACCATCATGGTCTTGTCCAGGTAGAACAGTTCGTTGTCCAGACCGGCGTAGCCGCTGGCCATCGAGCGCTTGTTGACGATCACGGTCTTGGCTTTGTAGGCCTCGAGGATCGGCATGCCGGCGATAGGCGAGGTAGGGTCGTTCTTCGCGGCCGGGTTGACCACGTCGTTGGCGCCCAGCACCAGTACCACGTCGGCTTGGCCGAACTCGGAGTTGATGTCGTCCATCTCGAATACCTGCTCGTAAGGCACTTCGGCCTCGGCCAGCAGCACGTTCATGTGGCCTGGCATACGCCCGGCAACCGGGTGGATCGCGTACTTCACGGTGACGCCGCGATGGGTCAGCTTTTCGGCCAGTTCCATCAGCGCGTGCTGGGCACGGGCCACCGCCAGGCCGTAGCCCGGAACGATGATCACGGTGTCGGCGTTGGTCAGCAGGAACGCGGCGTCATCGCTTGATCCCGACTTCACCGGACGCGCTTCCTGGGCACCGGCCGGGCCAGCCACTTCAGCCGCGCCGCCGAAACCGCCGAGGATCACGTTGAAGAACGAACGGTTCATCGCCTTGCACATGATGTACGAGAGGATGGCGCCCGACGAACCCACCAGCGAACCGGCGATGATCAGCATCGAGTTGTTCAGCGAGAAGCCGATACCCGCCGCCGCCCAGCCCGAGTAGCTGTTGAGCATCGACACCACGACCGGCATGTCGGCACCACCGATCGGGATGATGATCAGCACGCCGATGACGAAGGCCAGGGCCAGCATCACCGCGAATGCCTGCAGGTTGCCGGTGAACATGTACACCAGGCCCAGGCCGAGGATGGTCAGGCCGATCACCAGGTTGAGCAGGTGCTGACCCTTGAACTGCACAGGCGCGCCCTGGAACAGGCGGAACTTGTACTTGCCCGAGAGCTTACCGAAGGCGATCACCGAACCGGAGAAGGTGATGGCGCCGATGGCTGCACCGAGGAACAGCTCCAAACGGTTGCCGACCGGGATGGCGTCGCCGAGGCTGGCCACGATACCCAGCGATTGCGGCTCAACCACCGCAGCGATGGCGATGAACACGGCAGCCAGGCCGATCATGCTGTGCATGAAGGCGACCAGTTCCGGCATCTTGGTCATTTCCACGCGCTTGGCCATGATCGCGCCGGCGCTACCGCCGACCAGCAGGCCGACCAGGACGAAGCCCAGGCCTTGGGCCAGATCGATGCCCACGCCGCGCTGCTGGAACTCGCTCACTTTCATCGCGATCAGGGCGATGGTGGTGAAGGCGGCGAGGCCCATGCCGAGCATGCCGAACAGGTTGCCGCGGCGCGACGTAGTCGGGTGCGACAGCCCTTTGAGGGCCTGGATAAAGCAGATCGAAGCGATCAAATAGAGGACGGTGACGAGGTTCATGCTCATGTCAGTGGTTCTCTCCCTTGGTGGCAGCCGCCGGCGCTTTCGGCGCCTTCTTCTTGAACATTTCCAGCATGCGCCGGGTGACCAGGAAGCCACCGAAGACGTTTACTGCGGCCAGGGCCACGGCCAGGGTGCCCATGGTTTTGCCCAGCGGGGTGACGGTCAGGGCCGCGGCCAGCATGGCGCCGACGATGACGATCGCGGAAATCGCGTTGGTCACCGCCATCAGCGGGGTATGCAGAGCCGGGGTCACGTTCCAGACCACGTGGTAGCCCACGTAGATGGCCAGGGCGAAGATGATCAGGTTGTAGATGCTGTCAGAAATTTCCATCGTCTTGCTCTCGCTTAACCGTTCTTGCGCACAACGTCGCCGCCGCGGCACATCAGGCACGCCGCGACAATGTCGTCTTCAAGGTTGAGGTGGAACTTGCCTTCGCCGTCGATAACCAGCTTGAGGAAGTCCAGCAGATTGCGTGCGTACAACGCCGACGCGTCGGCCGGCACCAGGGCCGCCAGGTTGGTGTGACCGACGATGGTCACGCCGTGCTTGACCACCACCTGATCGGCCTCGGTCAGCGGGCAGTTGCCACCCTGAGCAGCCGCGAGATCGATGATCACCGAGCCTGGCTTCATCTCTTCAACCGTGGCCGCGTGCAGCAGAGTCGGTGCCTTGCGGCCCGGAATCAGCGCGGTGGTGATGACGATGTCGGCCTGCTTGGCGCGTTCGTGTACGGCGCCAGCCTGGCGCTGCATCCACGACGTTGGCATCGGCCGCGCGTAACCGCCGACACCCTGGGCGCACTCGCGCTCTTCATCGGTCTCGAACGGCACATCGACGAACTTGGCGCCGAGGGATTCGATCTGCTCTTTCACCGCCGGACGCACATCCGAGGCCTCGATCACCGCACCCAGGCGCTTGGCCGTGGCGATGGCCTGCAGGCCGGCCACACCGGCACCGAGGATGAGGATGCGCGCGGCCTTCACGGTGCCGGCGGCGGTCATCAGCATCGGCATAAAGCGCGGATAGTGGTGGGCACCCAGCAACACGGCCTTGTAACCGGCGATGTTGGCCTGCGAGCTCAGCACATCGAGGCTCTGGGCGCGCGAGGTGCGCGGCGCGGCTTCGAGGGCGAAGGCGGTAATCCCGCGGGCGGCCATGCGCGCGATGGTCTCGTTGCAGAACGGGTTGAGCATGCCAACCAGCACCGCGCCGGACTTCATCAGCGCCAGTTCGGCATCAGTGGGCGCCAGCACCTTGAGCACCAGGTCGGCACCGAGCGCGGTGGCGGCATCGCCGATGCTGGCACCGACCACTTCATAGACGTGGTCCGGCAGGCTGGCCTGGGCGCCAGCACCGGCTTGCACCGTCACCTGATGGCCGTGGGCAATCAGCTTCTTGATGGTTTCCGGGGTCGCGGCAACCCGCGTTTCGCCGGCATGGGTTTCGAGAGGAACACCGATGTGCACTGCATATCTCCTGCGTGTGATCGTTAGGAAAACCAGTTCACTACGCTGGCAAACTGGGGTGGCTGATCAGCACAAAACTCCCTCGGCATAGGGCTGCAGGCCGGCGGGGGCGGCATTCTGCCGGCGAACGGGAAGGGCATCAAGAGATTCTGCTAGTGAGTTGGCAGAGCAACTACACGCCAGGAACTGACCAGTCGGTCACCCATTGGCGCGCAGGCCTTATGCGGCCTGGCTTTGCGGGATTTTTTCGAGGTCTTGGTCGCACGCCTTGATGATGGTCATGAATAACCGTTCATCGGTTGAAAATAGGGCCCTCCGGCATGCCTGGAGGCCTGATTATTAGGCCTCTACATTATCTTTTATTAATGAATTTTATCCTGTGTATTAGTGATTAATTATAGATTTATGTAGCGACGCCAATCCGCCGCTACACACCCGTTTGCCGCCGACCTAATCACCTGCGCGCGCTCACCCCTGACGCAGCAGACGCAGGCCGTTGGCGACCACCAGCAGGCTAACGCCCATGTCGGCGAACACCGCCATCCATAAAGTCGCGTGGCCGGTGAGGGTGATCAGCAGGAACAGCGCCTTGACCCCCAATGCCAGGGCGATGTTCTGCTTGAGGATGGCGGCGGTGCGCCGCGACAGGCGGATAAAGGCTGGGATCTTGCGCAGATCGTCGTCCATCAGCGCCACGTCGGCGGTCTCGATGGCGCTGTCGCTGCCGGCCGCGCCCATGGCGAAGCCAATGTTGGCCTGGGCCAGGGCTGGCGCATCGTTGATGCCGTCGCCGACCATGCCGACGATCTGGCCGTTGCCTTGCAAGGTGTGGATGGCCGCCCGCTTGTGTTCCGGCAGCAGGTTGCCGTGCGCCTCGTCGATGCCGGCTTGCAGGGCGATGGCCGCAGCGGTGTGGGCATTATCGCCGGTCAGCATGCAGGTCTTGATCCCGAGTTGCTGCAGCTCGGCGATGGCGGCCTGGCTGGAGGCCTTGAGCGTGTCGGCCACGGCAAACAGGGCCAGCACCTGGCTCGGCGCGCACAGCAGCACCACGCTTTTGCCCTGGCGTTCCAGGGGCTCAAGCAGGGCTTCCAGGGCCGGGCTGCACAGCCCCAGTTCTTCCACCAGGCGATGGTTGCCGAGCTGGTACAACTGGCCGTCGAACCGGCCGCTCACGCCACGGCCGGGCAAGGCGCTGAAGTTGTCCAGCGCCAGCAGGCTCAGGCCTTGCTGCTCGGCATGGCGGGCGATGGCCTGGGACACCGGATGGTCGGAGCGCTGGGCCAGGCTGGCCGCCAGTTGCGCCGGGTCACAGGCATCGCGGTGCAGCGCCAGGTAGTCGGTTTGCACCGGCCGGCCGTGGGTCAGGGTGCCGGTCTTGTCCAGGGCCAGGGCGCGCAGCTGATGGCCGAGCTCCAGGTACACCCCGCCCTTGATCAGGATGCCACGCCGGGCCGCTGCGGCCAGGCCGCTGACGATGGTCACCGGGGTGGAGATCACCAGCGCACAGGGGCAGGCGATCACCAGCAGCACCAGGGCGCGGTAGGCCCACTCCAGCCAGGCGCCGCCGAGCAACAGGGGCGGCAGCAGCGCCACCGCCACGGCCAGGGCAAACACCGTCGGGGTATAGATGCGCGAGAACTGGTCGACGAAGCGCTGGGTCGGCGCCCGCGTGCCCTGGGCCTGCTCCACCGCATGGATGATGCGCGCCAGGGTGCTGTTGTCCGCCGCCGCGCTGACCTGATAGTGCAGCTCGCCAGCCTGGTTGATGGTGCCGGCAAACAGCGGGTCGCCAGCGGCCTTGTCCACCGGCAGGCTCTCGCCGGTAATCGGCGCCTGATTGACCGTGGACTGCCCGGCGCTGACCACGCCATCCAGGCCGATGCGCTCGCCGGGTCGCACGCGCACCTGGGCGCCAATCGCCACCTGGCTGGTCGGCACGCTCTGCCAGCTACCGTCGGCCTGTTGCACCGTGGCCTGCTCCGGGGTCAGCGCCAGCAGGCCGTGAATCGCCTGGCGGGCGCGGCCCAGGGACTTGGCCTCAATCAACTCGGCGAGGGCGAACAGCACCATCACCATCGCCGCTTCCGGCCACTGGCCGATCAGCACGGCGCCGGTGACGGCAATGCTCATCAGCGCATTGATATTCAGGTTGCGGTTTTTCAGCGCCACCCAGCCTTTCTTATAGGTGCTCAGACCAGAAAGCAGAATCGCCAGCAGGGCCACGCCGGCCACGGCCCATTCGGGCGCCAGCGCGCTGAAGTGCAGCAGCTCCGCAGCCAGCGCCGCCACCCCGGCCAGGGCCAACGGCCACCAGGGTTTGCTGGCTGGGGTGCTGGCGGGTGGCTGTGCGGCGGCGACGGGCTGGGCACTAAAGCCCAGCTCGTTGATCGCGGCAATGATTGCCTGCTCGTCAGGCAGTGCATGCCAGACCCCGAGCACCCGATTCAACAGGTTGAACTCCAGTTCATGCACGCCGGCCAGTTTACCCAGGCGCGTCTCGATCAGGCCCTGCTCGGTGGGGCAATCCATCTGCTCAATGCGAAAACGGCTCAGGCGCGCGCCGGCCGGCCGCGGCTGGCTGGCGTTGCTCTCGTTGCTGGGCGCCGCAGTGGCCGGGTTGGGGTGCTGATGATCGCAACAGTGACTCATGGGATGCTCCTCGGTAAGCCGTGTTGCACAGTCAACACCCTGCAGCCACTATAGGGTCAAGCGCCCTGTTGGAGGCAATCATGAAGATCGGTGAACTGGCCACCTTGGCCGACTGCCCGGTGCAGACCATCCGCTATTACGAGCGCGAGGGCCTACTGCCGCCGCCGGCCCGCAGTGATGGCAATTACCGCCTGTACAGCCCAGAGCATAGCGAGCGCCTGACCTTTATCCGCAATTGCCGCAGCCTGGACATGACCCTCAACGAGATCCGCGGCCTGCTCAACCTGCGTGACCACCCGCAGGAGGACTGCGCCAGCGTCAACCAACTGATCGACGCGCACATCCAGCACGTACAGGCGCGGGTCGCCAGTCTGCTGGCCCTTGAGCAGCAGTTGCTGGAGTTGCGCCAACGCTGCGCGGCGGCCCAGGAGGTCGAGCACTGCCCGATCCTGCAGCAATTGCAGGTCAGTGGCGGCGTCGGTGTGCTGGCGGATGACGATTCCCATGTTGGGCGCAGCCACAGCCATTAAGCCCGGTCTATTGCGTGTTCGGGTTGTGAGTTCGGAACCGTATTTCAGCCTAACTCAGTCGCCTATGAGGGCGTTTTAGGGCCCGCGGTGGTCAACTGGCGCGGTGGTGTGGCGCGTGCTTTTCCCATACCAAAGTTCGGGATGAATCTTGGCGTTACTCAATGCTAGCTTTCGCGTCCGCTGCAGAACAGGTCGTGAGCGGCGATAGCCTGCACAGCGTCTTGGCGCACGCTCTATTGAATTACATAACGCAAAACAAGGATGTTGCGGCATGCCCACGCTTTCTCTCAAGATCTTTGCTGCGCTCATATTTTGTGGAGCCTATGCGGCATCTGCGCAGGCGATTGAATGGCATGCTGGCAGCCATGCAGTCTTGCAGGGTGATTACAACAGCGACGGCATTACCGATTACTACCTGGCTGCTCGACCTCAGCCGTTGGTCCTTTCGCTAAACGGTCTGGGCGTGCAGGTGATTCCCCGTACTCAGCACAGCTTTGTGCTGCAAAGTGCTGCGGGGGGTAAGTACACAGTGCTTCGCCCGTTGGACATGGCACGTGTTGCGCAAGTCGCCTGGACGCCAGCGGCATACTCCACTTTGGTGGGCGACTACAACGGCGATGGCTTGTCTGATCTGCTCTTGCGTCCTGGTGTTTCTGGGCAAGATGGCCTGCTGCTAACCCAGAATGCGGCCGGCACGCCGCAGTTGGCGCAAATACTCAACTCCTTGCAGCTGGGCATTGAACTATCGACAGTCGGTGGTTTCCAGCTGCAGTGGAAGGATGTGAACGGTAATGGCAAGGCCGACTTGCTAATGACCAAGGCTGGCGTTAGCAATCAGGTACTACTCGCTGGCGTTTCAGGGTTCTCTGCCGCTCAAGCGCAAGCTGTCGGAACGGTAGTCTCGGATCAACCGCTCATCGCCAACGCAAGCGGGATTGCCGAAGGTGCTGCCGAGGTTTCTCTCGATGGTTCTTTGACCTATAGCTATCCACTCACGCTGCCGGCGGGCGTCAATGGGCTGAAACCGAACCTTTCAATTCAATACGCGAATAATCAGGCCGACGGTTACCTCGGTGCGAACTGGAGTCTGGGGGGCATCAGCGCCGTTACCCGATGCGCTGCCAGTGTTGCTCAAGATGGTTTCAGCGGCGTACCAGATGGCAGCAATGCTGATCAGTTGTGCCTGGACGGCCAGCGCCTGCAGTTGGTCAGCGGTACTCAGCTGCAACCTGGCAGTGTTTATCACACCGAGCAGCAGAGTTTTGCCCGAGTCACGATCAAGGGCAGCGGCAGTGACATCTATTTCGAGGCGCAACTGAAGGACGGCACCACTCAGGTGTTGGGAGAAACCCTGGCCAGCCGAGTGGTACCCGTCGGTAGCGGTAAGGCTCAGGCATGGCAGTTGAACAGCCTGCGCGATGCTTTCAACAACAAGGTGGATTTCACCTACAAAGCTTCGGCGGGCACCCTGCTGCCTGCGCGCATCAGCTATGCCGGGGCGCAGATCGACTTCGTCTATCGCGACCGCTCACCAAGTAAATCCAGCTATGCCCTCGGCGGCGAGCTGCGGCTGGAGCAGCTTCTGCAAAAGATCACCGTCAGTGCGCCGGGCGGCGGCGCGCAGCAGGATTATGTGCTGGGGTACCAGATATCCAATATCGCCGCGCCGCGAATTAGTTTTTTACAGCGCTGCGCAATGCCTGCGAGCCAAACCAAACAATGCTTGGAGGCGAACACTTTTAGCTATGCTGCTGAACCTAGCGGTATGCAGGATCAAGGCAAGTGGCCGGCGGTAAAGTCGTTCGAGAGCCTCTGGCTTGGTGATGAACTATCGCTCGACTGGAACGGCGATGGCATTAATGACCTGCTCAGTGCGGATAGTGAGACGCTGAATATTGCTTTGGGCGGCAAGGATGGTCTGGGTGTGAGCAGCAGAGTGCTGACTGGTAGCGGGGTGCAGGGTGAACGGCTCTTTCTCTCGGTAGCCGCAGTGGACGTCAATGTAGATGGCCGTTCGGAAATTCTGGTGTTGCAAGCAGATGGTCTGCCAAATAATCGATCCAAATTCAGTTGGCATCTGCTGGACTTGGCGGGAGGCAATACAGAGATAGTCGCCTGGGAAGGCTCCGGTGATGATCTCTTCGGGGCTGGCGCTTCATTCAATGGCATCTTGGGTATCCAAGGGCCGCGATTGTCGGCGGCCAAGCCTGTGGTGCTGGACTTCTCTCACGATGGTCGAGCGGACTTGGTACTGCCGGTTAATAAACAGTGGCGGTTATTCCAGAATCGTCCCGACTTACCGGCAAAATTTCAAGACACTACGCGTATGTCGGGCGTTGTTGTTGGTCGTAACGATGTGCCATGGCTGTCGCCCTTCAATCTGCTGGCCAATGGTACTTGGCAGCTGCTGACCACCCAAGTCAAGAACGATAGCCAGTACTACGCAGTCATCAATATTCCGCGTAGTGGCAATTTGAGCTCTGCGGTCAAACAAGATCTGAATATTCCCGTTAGCAAGTCAGTCGTGCTGGATATGAATGGCGATGGCTACCCAGACTTCGTCGCACCGGCTGCAGATGGCAAGGTGTATGCCTACTTCAATAAAGGCAGCGGCGCCAGCCAGGCTAATTTCGTACGAACCGACTTAGGCTTGCCGGCCAGCATTTTCGCCGATGATTTATTGCGTATCAGTAACGAAGACTACATCCCCAGGCCCATGGATTATGACGGCGATGGCCGTCAGGACCTGTTGTATATCGATGGCTCGACGCAAAAATACGTCTTGCTGCGTTCGCTGGGTCAAACATTCGAGAAGATTGCTCTCAATATCCCGCTCGTTGTCACTCAAGAGTACAAAGGCATTTCTGGAATATCACCGAGTGGGGTTAGCTGCTCGAGTTACCCTACGTCAAGGCCGGGCATAGTTGGACAGCTGTCGTCGGTCAATCAGCAGCAGCAAGCTCAGGTAGTATTTTTATTGAGCCGAATTGACGCTGAATGCCGCTATATACCCCCCGGCCCCCTCACTCGCCCCGAACATAGCCTGGTCGGCGATTTCAACGGTGATGGTCAGGATGACCTGTTATTGGTCGATCAGAAGGCCGATAAGAGTGGATACATCTGGCACGCCTACACGCAACTGCGTAAGCGTCCGGAGCTACTCAGCAGCATTACCGACAACCTCGGTAATCAGACCCAAGTAAGCTATGGCTCGATCACCGATCCGACGCTGTATCAAGGTGGCGCTGCCGTGGCCTTCCCGGAGATGAACTGGCGCGGCCCGCGCGATCTGGTTAGCAGCCTGAAACGCAGCGATGGCTTGGGTGGCCTCACTGAAAACCGTTACGAGTACCGCGATGCCAAGGTGAACGTGTTGGGGCGTGGCTTCCTCGGTTTCGCCACGCAAATTACCAAAGAGCCGGCGCGTCAGCGGGTATTGACGCGCAAGTACAAGCAGCAGTTCCCTTTGGTAGGCGCTTTGACTGAAGAGCGTCTCGAAGTCAAAGGCAAGCTGTTGTCGCGGCGCACCCTGGATTACCTAAGCGTTGCCCAGACTGCCGGCAAGGTGCAGTTCGTTGCACCGAAAAGCAGCACCAGCGAACAGTTCGAGTTAGATGGCAGCGCAGTAAAAGCAGTAGTCGAAAGCTTCGATTACGATGCCGAGACCGGTAGCGTCAAAACCCAAAGCAGCGAAACCCGGCCCAGCCTCGGCGGTAGCTGGGTCGAGCGCAGCACGATCACGCGGCAATATCAGCACCAGTTGACCTCTTGGCTGTTGGGCTTTGTCACCAGCGAGACCCGTACCCTGGCGGCGGCCGGTGCGGCGGCGCAAACCGTGGTCACCCAGCGCACGCCGCAAACCGGCACCTTGGCGGTGGCCAGCGAGGTGCGCTTCGCCGGCAACCCTGGGCTGCAGCAGAACATCGCCTACAGCTACGATGCTCAGGGTAATCCGAGCAGCGTAACCACCAGCACCGGCAATGCCGGCAGCCAAACGCAACGCCTCGAGGATTATCAGGAGCAGCGCTTCCCTCGGCGCTTGATCAATGCCCTGGGGCATGTCGCCCTGCGCAGTTATGACGCCGGTAGTGGCCAAGTGCTGAGCAGCACCGATGCCAACGGGCTGACCACCACTGCTAGCTACGACGGTTTTGCTCGGCTGCTGACTAAGCGCAATCCCGACGGCAGCCAGCAAGTCAGCCAGTACAAGAGCTGCGCTTCGGTCTGCCTGCTCAATGAGCGCTTCAGTGTCAGCACCCAGACCCAAGGCGCGCCCGCGCAGCATGTGCACTACGACAGCCTCGGCCGCAAGCTGCGCGAGGCCAAGCAGGGCTTTGCGGGCACAGATATTTATGTCGATCGCCAATATGACGCCTTCGGTCGTCTGACCCGTGAGACCCAGCCTTACAGCGCCGGCTCTGCTGCATTGGCCAGCCTGTTTACCTACGACGATCTGGATCGTGTGCTCGAAGTGCAGGCCCCCAGTGGTGCCTTGATTACCAGCACCTACACGGCCCGCAGCGGTGGCGGTAATCGGCTGAGCAAGGCGCGCACCTTTACGCGTGAAGGCCAGAGCCAGACCCAGCTCGAAGTGCGTGAGCATGATGCCGCCGGCCGTCTGGTGCTCAGCACCAATGCCGCCAATAGCCCGCAGGCGGTCAGCATCGGCTACCAATACGACGGTGCCGGTAACCTGCTGCGCACCCAGGTCAATAACGACCCGCGCACCGCCATCGCCATGACCTACGACCTGGCCGGCAACCGCATCACCCAGCACGACCCCAACTCGGGCCTGATGAGCTATAGCTACGACGCCCTGGGCCGAGTGCGCGAGGTCCTAGCGCCAGGGGTGCGCACCCTGCAGAGCTACGATGCCCTGGGACGCCTGAGCGCCCGCCAGGATTTCCAAGGCAGCACGCAAGTCGATGCCGCCACCTGGACCTATGATTCCGGCACCAAGGCCATCGGCAAACTGACTGGGCTGTTCAAGGCCGACGGCAGCTTCGTGCAAGGCTATGTGTACGACAGCCTAGGCCGGCTGCAGGCACGCGGCACCGACATCAAAATCGCGGGGGTGACTAAAAACTACACCACCAGTTATTCCTACGATGCCTTCAGCCGCCCCTTGAAAACCACCTGGGCATCCGGCTTTGGCCTGCTGCAGCGCTACAACGCCCAGGGCTACCTGATCGGCGAAAGCAGCCTGGATGGCAGCCAGGCCTACCGCAGCATCGAGACGCAGAACGCCCGTGGGCAGAACACTCGGGTGAGTTATGGCAATGGCGTGGTCAGCGACTACCGCTACGACGACGCCAGCGGCGGACTCAAGGAACTCGACAGCAGCAATGGCGCCGGGGTGTTGCAGCAACTGCGCTACAACTACGACCCCATCGGTTTGCTCACCAGCCGTGAAGACCAGCGCGGCGGCTATAGCGAGCACTTCGACTACGACGCCCTGCAGCGCCTGAGCGCCAGTCAGCGGCAATTGGGCAGCAGCAGCCAGGTCGATAGCTACGGCTACGACGCCCTAGGCAACCTGCTGCGCACGCCGCACATCGGCACGGTCAATTACGCCCAGTACGACGCCAGCGCCCAAGCCAGCTGCACCGCCCTCGGCGCGGTGGCCCAGCCCGGCCCGCACGCGGCCTTGCAAAGCAGCCAGGGCGCCTATTGCTACGACGCCCGTGGCAACCAGATCGCCGGGCCGAACCGGCGCATCAGCTACAGCGTCGACAACAAACCGCTGGTGATTACCAGCAACGGCCAGGCCAGCGAGTTCCGCTACGACCCGGACCACAAGCGCTTCTACCAAAGCACCCCCGAGCGCAGCACCTACTACCTGGACGAGGGGCAATTTGAAGAGGTGCATGCCAACGGTCAGGTGCTGCAAAACACCTACGCCAGCGGCTACCTGCAACACCAGAAGAACCTGAGCAGCGGCACCAGCAGCCTCAAGTACAAGCTCAACGACCAACTGGGCTCGGTGGACGTAGTCCTCAACGCCCAAGGCCAAGTGCTCGAACGCCTGGCCTACGCCCCCTTCGGCGGCCGCCGCGGCGCCGACTGGTCGAACAACGCCGCACCCATGCAGGAAAGCCGCCGCGGCTTCACCGGCCACGAGCACCTGGAAGAAAGCAACCTGATCCACATGAACGGCCGAGTCTACGACCCAAGCCTGGGCCGGTTCTTGAGTGCCGATATCGTCTATCAGGACGCCACCAATGCGCAGATGTTTAACCGCTATGCCTATGGGTTTAACTCGCCGTTTAGTGGGACTGATCCGAGTGGGTATGCGTGGTGGAATCCGTTCACATGGAATATGAGCGGGGCATTAAGTGGGCTAACCAACTTCTTTATTAACCCAATAAAAACGTTTTTTAATCCGGTAACGGTTACGCCTGCGCGAACTAATTTTACTAGTACTTTGCTTAATAAATTACCTGTTGTTTCGACTGTAAAACCGTCCCCGGTCGCCTCACCTTTTGCGGCTACGTCGGTTGTTTCTGGCGAGATGCTTGCTGGTGGGGGTGGTAGAGGTGGTCGAGGTGCTGGCTCGAATGTCGGCAGTAATTTATCAGGTACTGCTAACTTTAGAATACGGGAGCTGACTAGAGAGATTCAACAAATTGACCCTAGCTTCAGAGAGGCATCAATTGCACCGTTGAATTATCAGACTCGAACTCAAGATGTTCAGCGGCTACAAGATCATCTTACTAGAATCCAAGAGCAAAGACCGGGTGGCAGGGCTCCTGATTTCGTGATCGCTCCCAATGGAGGCACATTTCCAACACCGAGAGGTGCGACGGCTGCAGAACCTTCACTCAATAACGCAGGGGAAGTTACGGGTATCATCTATAGAGGGGGATATGGCGGCATGAACGGTCAAATTGAACAGATGCGACTCATGTATCCCACTCCGCCGAGAGGGAGGAGTCCCGGATATCCGCAAGGGTATATTAAATATGAAAATAGCCTTGGGCGAGGTAACCAAGGTGTTGACCCATATACGGGTCGAGGGCTACCGAACAGTGAAAGTCATTTTAAGATTGAGTAGGTAATCAAGAATGAAGAATTTATTTGATGCTTTGATTGGTCTCAGGCTCTTATACGCGGAAGTGGTCTGCGACTACCTTCATCTACGTTTTGAAAATGGGTCGAATTTAAATATATTCAATAAATTCACGTTAAAAGAATTTAATATTGATGATTTTGCTGAGCTTTCTGGTTGCGAGGTTTGCTCAATTAGATGCGATGAAGTCGCTGTGGAGATCAATTTTTTGGGTGGCGGGTCAATTCAAGTTTGGTTGTCAGATGATGATTACAATGGGCCCGAGGCGATGGCATTTAACACAAGTGAGGGGACTATAGTTTGGCAATAAAGGATCAAGGGTCAGGATCAAGGGGTCAGAGTCGTTGATCCACTGAGTTAACCCGCTAACAGCAAAGGAGTTGCTTAATGGCGAGAGTGCAACGGATTGTCGTGCCAGGGCAGGCGCTGCATATTGTGCAGCGGGGTAATAATCGTCAGCCGGTGTTTTTTGCCGAGGAGGATTACCTGTTTTATTTAGAGGTGCTGGGCCGCGCGGCGCAAAAGACCGGCTGCCAGATACACGCGTATGTACTGATGACCAATCATGTGCATGTGCTGCTGACGCCCAGCAGTGCAGAAGGGCCCTTGCGCTTAATGCAGTCGGTGGGTAGAAGTTATGTGCGCATTCGTCAATGCCGGTTGTCGACGTAGCGGCACCTTTTGGGAAGGCCGCTTCAAGTCTGCATTGATTGATTCGCCGCGCTACCTGTTGGTTTGTAGTCGCTATATCGAGTTGAGTTCGGTGCGTGCGCAGATGGTCGAGTTGTCCGGCGATTATCGCTGCTGCAGCTATGACTATTACCGCCCCCTTGTATTGATGCTGATTCATAAATATAAATAAGGAGAGATTTAATATGAAAGTAGTACGTGCGTTCTCTGTTTTGATCCTGTGCGCTTGGAGTGCAGTAGCTTCTGCAGGCTCAGTCGCAACAGCTAAAATAACTGCTATACGAGTAGATGCGTCAGGGCTTGGTATGATGTATTTCGATAAAGCATTAACCACGCCGGCGGCCTGTGTTCCTGCCGGGGCCTCATCTAGGATGTCGTTTGATACGAAAACAACTGGCGGGCAGGCAATATTAAGTCTCGCGTTGTCTGCAAAAGTTTCCGACGTCACTGTAAGTGTGACGGGCACTAACAGTTGCCTGCACTATACAACCTCTATGGAAAGTGCAAATTACGTGACTCTGAATAAATGACATCAGCAATTTTATCGCTAATTCCATTTTTTCTCCATGCGTGGATGAACTGGAACAGGCAACTGGTCCCGGGCGCAAGCTCTGGCCCAGTTCAAGGTTGCAAGTCGACTTAGGCATCGTGCGGGTCATCAAGGTTTAACGAGCTTTTTGCCAAAGCGATTGACCGCCGTGCCGAACTGCGGTTTATAGCGTGCTGCGCCCACAGAGGCGCGGCCGTCTGCCATTCGTTTTGTCCGGGGCACTACAACAATATGCACGACCCAGCTCAGCCGTCGCCGCGGCGCCTGCCGTTCACCTTTGCCAAGCGCCATGGCGTGCTGTTCGACGGCCTGCGCCTGCAGGCGCGCCGCGGTGCCAGCCTGAATGCCCTGCACGAGGCACAGCGCTTTGTCGGCAGCGGTCTGGCCTGCGACTGGCTGGATGCGCCGGCCTTCGAACAGGCCCTGAGCGACGCCTACCAGCACGACTCGTCCGCCGCCATGCAGATGGTCGAGGGCCTGGGCGCGGACCTGGACCTGGCCAGCCTGGCCGAACAGGTGCAGGAAACTGCCGACCTGCTGGAGCAGGAAGACGACGCGCCGATCATCCGCCTGATCAACGCCATCCTCGGCGAGGCGATTAAAGAGAATGCCTCGGACATCCACGTCGAAACCTTCGAAAAACGCCTGGTGATCCGCTTTCGTATCGACGGCATCCTGCGTGAGATGGTGCAGCCCAAGCGCGAACTGGCGACCCTGCTGGTGTCGCGGATCAAGGTCATGGCCAAGCTGGATATCGCCGAGAAGCGCGTGCCCCAGGACGGGCGCATCTCGCTCAAGGTCGGCGGCCGCGAAGTGGATATCCGGGTCTCCACCCTGCCTTCGGCTAACGGCGAGCGGGTGGTGCTGCGTCTGCTGGATAAACAGGCCGGGCGCCTGACCCTGCAACACCTGGGCATGAGCGAGCGCGACCGCAGCCTGATGGAAGCGGCGGTGAAGAAACCCCACGGCATCATCCTGGTCACCGGCCCCACCGGCTCGGGTAAAACCACCACCCTGTACGCCAGCCTGGTCAGCCTGAATGACGGCACGCGCAACATCCTCACCGTCGAAGACCCGATCGAATACCACCTCGAAGGCATCGGCCAGACCCAGGTCAACAGCAAGGTCGAGATGACCTTCGCCCGTGGCCTGCGTGCGATCCTGCGCCAGGACCCGGACGTGGTGATGATCGGCGAAATCCGCGACCAGGAAACCGCCGAGATCGCCGTGCAGGCCTCGCTGACCGGCCACCTGGTGCTGTCCACCCTGCACACCAACACCGCCATCGGCGCCATTACCCGCCTGGTGGACATGGGCATCGAGCCGTTCCTGCTCTCGTCGTCCTTGCTTGGTGTGCTGGCCCAGCGCCTGGTGCGGGTGCTGTGCCCGAGTTGCAAGCAGCCTTATGCGGCCGATGCCGCCGAGTGCGCGCTGCTCGGCGCCGACCCGGCCACGCCGCCGACCCTGCACCACGCGGTGGGCTGCGCGGACTGCCGGCAGCTGGGTTATCGCGGGCGGACCGGCATCTATGAACTGGTGATCTTCGACGAACACCTGCGCGGGCAGATCCACAGCTGCGCCGCCGAACAGGAGATGACCCGCCATGCGCGCAGCCTCGGCCCGAGCATCCGCGACGACGGCATGCGCAAGGTGCGCGAAGGGCTGACCACCCTGGAAGAAGTGCTGCGCGTGACGCGGGAGGAATAGCCGCAATGCCGACCTTTTGCGTAGCCCGGATGCAATCCGGGACGGCTGTTGCTCCGTGGCTCCCGGATTGCATCCGGGCTACACGCGCTGCATATGCCGCGGGAGGCGTAAGCACGCAAGCCACTCGCCCGATGACAGACACATGCCACCCCTGTAGGAGCCAGCTTGCTGGCGATACTCATGGGCGCGCCGGATCGCCAGCAAGCTGGCTCCTACAACAGCCTTATCGGCCGTGGCCGCGGGGCGGCGCCTAATGGCCGCCTTCGAATACCTCGCCCTCGACGCTCAGGGCCGCCAGCAGAAGGGCAGCCTCGAAGCCGACAGCCCGCGCCAGGCGCGCCAGTTGCTGCGCGAGAAACAGCTGACGCCGTTGCAGGTCAAGCAGGCCAAGGCCCGCGAAAGCCGCAGCGGCAATGCCCTGAGTTTCGGTCAGGGCCTGTCGGCCAGCGATCTGGCGCTGATTACCCGGCAGTTGGCGACCCTGGTGCAGGCCGCCCTGCCGATTGAGGAAGCGTTGCGCGCCGCCGCCGCGCAAACCCGCACACCGAAGATCAAATCCATGCTGCTCGCCGTGCGCGCGCGGGTGCTCGAAGGCCACAGCCTGGCCGCCAGCCTCAAGGAATACCCGGCCGCCTTCCCCGAGCTGTACCGCGCCACCGTGGCCGCCGGCGAACATGCCGGGCACCTCGGCCTGGTGCTCGACCAGTTGGCGGACTACACCGAACAACGCCAGCAGTCGCGGCAGAAGATCCAGCTGGCGCTGCTCTATCCGCTGATTTTGATGGTCGCCGCGTTGACCATCGTCGGCTTCCTGCTTGGTTATGTGGTGCCGGATGTGGTCAAGGTGTTCGTCAACACCGGGCAAGAATTACCGGCCCTGACCCGTGGCCTGATTGCCACCAGCGACGTGGTGAAAACCTGGGGCTGGCTGATGCTGCTGGCCGGCGCTGGCGCTGTGCTCGGGCTGCGTGTGGCCCTGCGCGACGAGGCCCTGCAGCGGCGTTGGCACGCGTTCATTCTGCGCATCCCGCTGGTGGGGCGGCTGGCCCGCGCCACCAACACCGCACGGTTTGCCTCGACCTTGGCGATCCTCAGTAAAAGCGGCGTGCCGCTGGTGGAGGCCCTGGCGATTGCCGCGGCGGTGATCGCCAACCTGCGCATCCGCGATAAGGTCATCGTTGCCGCGCAGGCCGTGCGCGAAGGCAGCAGCCTGACCCGCGCCCTGGACGCCAGCGGCGAGTTCCCGCCGATGATGCTGCACATGATCGCCAGCGGCGAAAAATCTGGCGAGCTGGACCAGATGCTGGCGCGCACTGCACGCAATCAGGAAAACGATCTGGCCGCCCAGGTGGCCTTGCTGGTCGGGCTGTTCGAGCCCTTTATGCTGGTGTTCATGGGCGCCGTGGTGCTGGTCATCGTGCTGGCCATCCTGCTGCCAATCCTCTCTCTCAACCAACTGGTGGGCTAATCCCGATGCAACGACGTCAATCAGGTTTCACCCTTATCGAAATCATGGTGGTGGTGGTCATTCTCGGCATCCTCGCCGCCCTGGTGGTACCGCAAGTGATGAGCCGTCCGGACCAGGCCAAGGTCACCGTGGCCAAGGGCGACATCAAGGCCGTGGCTGCCGCCCTGGACATGTACAAGCTGGACAACTTCGCCTACCCAAGCACCCAGCAGGGCCTCGAAGCCCTGGTGAAGAAGCCTTCCGGTAATCCGCAGGCGAAGAACTGGAACAAGGACGGCTACCTCAAACGCCTGCCGGTGGATGCCTGGGGCAATCCCTATCAATACCTGGCGCCGGGCACCAAGGGCCCGTTCGACCTGTACTCCTTCGGCGCCGACGGCAAGGAAGGCGGTACGGACAACGACGCCGATATCGGTAACTGGGACAACTGATGCCTGCGCCCCGTAGCCCGGATGCCATCCGGGGCAACCGTCCCGGATGGCATCCGGGCTACGGGCATGCACGCGGTTTTACCCTGATCGAGCTGCTGGTGGTGCTGGTGATTCTCGGCACCCTGGTCAGCCTGGCCGTGCTCTCGGTAGGCAATGGCGCGGGCCGAGCGTTGCGCGACGAAGGCGACCGCTTGGCCACGGTGATGGCCCTGTTGCTCGAAGAAGCGACCCTGGACAACCGCGAGTACGGCCTGCAACTGCGCAGCGACGGCTACCGGGTGCTGGTCTATGACGACCTCAACAGCCGCTGGCAGCGCCACCCCGACACGGCCGACTACCAACTGCCCGCGCGCCTGCAACTGAGCCTGGCGCTGGACGGCGCACCGCTGCAACTGGCGGCAGTGCCCGGCGCCGATGACGACGAAGAGCAGCCCGCCGCCAAGGGTGAGGCGCCGCCGCAACTGTTGTTGCTCTCCAGTGGCGAGCTGTCGCCGTTTCGTCTGCAACTCAGTGAGCGCGGCAAGGGCGGCGCCGCCTACGAGCTGCACAGCGACGGCTTCAGCCTGCCCCACGCCGCACCGGTGGCCAGCCGATGAAAGCGCAGCGCGGCTTCACCCTGCTGGAAGTGCTGGTGGCCTTGGCGATTTTCGCCAGCGTCGCCGCCGCCGTGCTCACTGCTAGCGCGCGCAGCCTGCAGAATGCCGCACGCCTGGAAGACAAGACCCTGGCCGGTTGGATCGCCGACAACCAGCTCACCGAACTGCAACTGGCCAGCAGCCCGCCGGCCACCGGCCGTGACACCCGCGAAGTCAGCTATGCCGGGCGCCAGTGGCAGCTCTACAGCGAAACCGTCACCACCAGCGACCCCGGCCTGCGCCGCGTGACCCTGTGGGTGGCCAACATGCCCAGCAGTCGCGACACCAGCAGCGTGCAAGAGCGCGCACTGCTGTCGCTGGATGGCTTTGTCGGGGTGCGCCAGTGAAACAGTCGGCGCGCGGTTTCACCCTGCTCGAAGTGCTGATCGCCATCGCCATCTTCGCCCTGCTTGGCCTGGGGTCCTACCGCATGCTGCACAGCGTGCTGAGCACCGATGAAACCACCCGCCGCCACGAGCTGCAGTTGCGTGAAGTGGTGCGTGCCTTCGCCGTGCTGGAGCAGGACCTGGCCCAGGCCGGCGCGCGACCGGTGCGCGATGGCTATGCCGACCTGCGTCCGGCGCTGCTCGGCGAGGCCGAACCCGCGGCCCTGGAGTTCACCCGCCTGGGTTGGCGCAATCCGCTGGGTAGCCCGCGTTCGGCTTGGCAACGGGTGCGCTGGCAACTCACCGGCAGCACATTGGAGCGCCAGTACTGGACCGTGCTCGATCAGGCCGTGGACAGCACGCCGCGCCCGCAACAGGTGCTGACCGAGGTGCGCAACCTGCAACTGCGTTACCTCGATGATGACGGCACCTGGCTCAGCGACTGGCCGCCGAGCAGCAGCAACGCCGGCAGCGACCCGCAACAGCGCCTGCAACAGCTGCCGCGCGCCGTTGAAGTCAGCCTCGAACACCCGCGCTATGGCCTGCTGACCCGCACGCTGCGCCTGCCCGACAATCCACCGAAACAGAACGCCGCCCAGTCACCGGCGCCCGATGGCGATGGGTCCGAGGCCGGCACGCCCGATGAGGTGCCGGCCTTATGAAGCGTCAGCAGGGCGTGGCCCTGATTACCGTATTGCTGGTGGTGGCCCTCGTCACCGTGGTCAGCGCCGGCATCATCGCCCGCCAGCAGTTGAGCATCCGCAGCAGCGCCAATCAGCTCACCGCCCGCCAGGCCTGGCATTACGCCCTGGGCGGCGAAGCGCTGGCCCAGGCCCTGTTGCAGCGCGATCTCAAACAGGCCGGCGGCACGCCAGGTGAGGCCGTGGATCACCTGCGTGAAGCCTGGGCGCGCAAGATCGCCCCTTATGAGGTCGAGCACGGGCGCATCAGTGTCAGCATCGAAGACCTCAGCGGGCGCTTCAATCTGAACAGCCTGGTGGTCAATCAACAGGTCAATCAAACCGCCTTGCAGCGTTTTCGCCGTTTGCTTCTGCGCCTGGAGATCGAGCCGCTGCTGGCCGAGCGGCTGATCGACTGGCTCGACGACAACCAGGACGTGAGTGGCAGCTACGGCGCCGAAGACAACCAGTACCTGCTGCTGGAGCCGCCCTATCGCGCCGCCAACCGGCCCATGCAGGATGTTTCCGAGTTGCGCCTGCTGCTCGAACTCAGCGAGCGTGACTACCGCCGCCTGCTGCCCCACGTCAGCGCCTTGCCGGCGGCGACGGCGTTGAACGTCAACACCGCCAGTGCTCTGGTGCTGTCGACCCTGGCAGACACCCTCAGCCCGCAAGCCGCCCAGCAACTGGTGCAGGCCCGTGGCGCCGAGGGTTACCGGCAACTGTCTGACTTCACCGGTCAACCGGCCCTGGCCGGGCTGGGCGTGCAAGCCACCGGGCTGGCGCTGGGCAGCCAGTACTTTGCCGCGCGCAGCGAAGTGCAGTTGGGCGAGCGCCGCCGCGTGTTAATCAGTGTCTTGCAGCGTGGCCCGGACGGCCGCGTGTACGTGTTACAACGAGATCTCGGTCAGCCCGCTCGCGTGCTGGCGGCCGTCAAACCGCTTGAGGAACAACCATGAACGACTGCCTGTTTCTGCCCGCTAATTGCGGTGCCGAGCTGAGCACCGCGGCGCCGTTGTACTGGCAGCCAGCCAATGGCCCAGGGCTGGCCCTGAGCTGGGCCGCCTGCGCCAATGAATTGAATGGCCGCAGCCTGGCGCTGGTGCTGCCGATGGAAGTGGTCAGCGCTTGCGCGGTGCAACTGCCCACGCAAAAGGCTCGCTGGCTGCGCCAGGCGTTGCCTTACGCGGTGGAAGAGCTGCTCGCCGAAGATGTCGAGCAACTGCACCTGGCCCTTGGCGAATTCCTGGCTGACGGCCGCCACCTGCTGCTGGCGGTGCGCCGCGACCTGCTCAAGGGCTGGTTGGCGCAGCTGCATGCCGAGGGCATCCGCGTCAGCGCCATTTATGTGGATGCCGACCTGCTGCCGCGCGATGGCCTGCAGGTGCTGCTGCACGGTGAGCGCGGTTTGCTCGGCGGTTCGGGTGAGCTGCGCCTGGCCTTCGCCGCCCGCGACTGGGACAACCTCGCCGGCGCCTGCAGCGAAGAACCGCAACTGACCGTTGAGGCCAAACCCTGGCCGCTGCTGGCTGCGGGGCAGGCCCAGGCGATCAACCTGGCCCAGGGTGAATTTGCCGTGCAGCAGGCCGCCGTCAATGGTCAGGCCTGGCGCGCCCTGCTCGGGCTGGCCGGCCTGTGGCTGGTGCTGCAGATGAGTTTCGACCTGGCCCAGAGCTGGTATCTGCAGCGCGAAGGCGATGCCTATGCGGCCCAGAGCCGGGCGCTGTATCAAGAGCTGTTCCCGGCCGACACGCGCATCGTCAACCTCAAGGCGCAATTTGCCGAACACCTGAATGCCGCCGCCAGCAACGGCCAAGGAGCGTTCTTCGGCCTGCTCGAACAGGCCGTGACGGCCCTGAGCGAGGCCCCGCAACTGAGCGTGCAGCAACTGGACTACAGTGGCGACGGCGGCGAGCTGGCCCTGCAACTGCGCGCCGACGACTTTGCCAGCCTCGAACAACTGCGCCAGCGCCTGCTGCAAGCCGGCTTGCAGGTGCAACTGGGCTCGGCCAGTCGCGAGGAACAAGGGGTGAGTGCCCGCATGGTGATTGGGGGTGGAGCATGAATGCCATGGTCAGTTTGCGCAGCCAACTGCAACAACGGCTGCAGCTGTCGCCCCTCGGCCAGCGCTGGCAACAGCTGCCGCCACGCGATCGCTTGGCGCTGCTCGGCCTCGGTGCCTTTATGGCCGTGGTGCTGATTTATCTGGCGCTGTGGCTACCGTTGCAGCGCGACCTGCAACAGTCGCGCGCCTGGTACAGCCAGCAGCGCGAGCTGCACGCCTATGTGCTGGCCCATGCCGACCAGGCGCGGCAATTGGCCGGCCAGCAGCAGATCGACGCCGAAGCCTTGCACGGCCTGGTCACCCGCAGCGCCCAGGAGCGCGGCCTAAGCATCGAGCGGGTGGACAGCGACGCCACCGGCGTACAGGTCAACCTGGCGCCGGCGCCGTTCGCCAACTTGCTGGCCTGGTTGCAGCAGTTGCAAGCCGAGGGCGTGCGCTTTGCCGACGTCAGCCTGGAACGTGGCGACAACGGCAACGTGCTGGCGCGCCTGAGCCTGGCGGTCAGCAGCTAGGGCATATTGCGCCGCAGGCCGTTGACGGAACGAGAGGAATGCGAGCGCGACAACACCCGCCGGAGCAGCCTTGAGCAGCAGGCCGAGCAAACAACCGCATTAGCCAAAACCCTCAGCCCCGATCCAGCGGACTGATCACGCCCAACCCGCCACGGTTGAGCACATGGGTGTAAATCTGCGTGGTCTTCACATCGGCATGACCGAGCAACTCTTGCACCGTGCGAATGTCCTGGCCACTTTCCAGCAAGTGAGTGGCAAAGGAGTGACGCAGGGTGTGCGGCGTGGCCAATTTGTGGATTTCCGCTGCGCGGATCGCGGCCTTGAACGCGCGCTGCAAGCGCTTTTCATCCACGTGATGACGACGCACGGCGCCGCTGCGCGGATCAACCGATAAGCCCGCCGCCGGAAACACATACTGCCAAGCCCAGTTGGTCGGCGCCTTGGGATACTTTTTGGCCAAGGCGAAGGGCAAATACACATCCCCGCGTCCTGCCGCCAGTTCCTGCTGATGCGCGGCGCGCACCGTTTGCAGATGCTGCTTGAGTGGCGTGAATAAACGCTGAGGCAACAGCGTGACACGATCCTTCATGCCCTTGCCGTCACGTACCAGAATCTCATGCCGGGCAAAGTCCACATCTTTAACCCGCAAGCGCAGCACCTCCATCAAGCGCATGCCCGAGCCATACAACAAACTGGCAGCCAGCCACAGCTCGCCCTGCAACTGCACCAATACCTGCTGCACCTCCGTGACCGTCAGCACCACCGGCAAACGTACCGGCTTCTTGGCACGGACCACCTCACCAAGCCAGGGCAGATCCAGCTTGAGCACCTGCTTATAAAGAAACAACAACGCCGCCAACGCCTGGTTTTGCGTTGACGCCGCCACATTGCGGTGCACCGCCAAGTCCGAGAGAAAGGCTTCCACTTCGGCTGCGCCCATTCCTTCGGGGTGACGATAATTATGGAAGCGAATGAACTGTTTAACCCATTCGCAATAGACCCGCTCGGTCCGGATGGAGTAGTGTTTAAGCCGAATCTGATCACGTAGCTGATCGAGCAGCCGGGGCTTTTCGTCCATGGTGCATAACCTCCTTCAGCGGTCATCGCACCGCTATAAAAGCCAGCCTAGACAGGGATAGCTGAAAGGACAAGGAATGTTATCCACCACGCCCGCAAAAGCGTTATTACCCCATTTGGGGTCTATTTATAGTTATGCATCATGAACCCAAGTAAGCCATCCTGGTTATTGCCCCAAGGCGCTTCCGAGGAAGTGCTGAAGGAGTTGCAATCCTCAGTTGTTGGGCTGCCTGCTTCATACCTTGATCTCCTGCGGCTCGGAAACGGCGGAGAAGTCGGGCTATCTGTCAGCCCCTACACCCTGTGCTTAGATTCAGCAGAGGACGCTCTTGCTTACTGGAGAAGTGGCACGTACACGATCCAAGACGCCTTTGTTTTCGGCGGTAACGGCGGTTTGGAGCTTTTGGCGTTTGATATGCGGCAGGCTGGCAATTTCCCAGTGATCTGTTTTGACCCAATCGACCCTGAAGGCAGCATTGAGCAAATTGCACCGAGCTTTGAACAATTCATTGAAATGGTCGAGGGCGAGAATGCATAACATGGCGCTCAACCTCGCTCCCTTCGGTCGCTGGACGCTGCGCGATAAAGCCGCGCAGCGCCGGTTAGCTCTACGTTAGGCGGCAGTGCAAAAGCATTGCCCGGCACCGCGTCCAACCGTAATATCGAGGCGCTTGTTAGTTACTGCTGTTATTTGTGTCACTAAATGGAATTGCTTTCATGTCATGTAACATCACAAATAACTTACTCAGTTCCCCCGCGTTTTCCGCGTTGTTTGCTTTCTCTTTTTGCGTTGGCGCCACTAACGCGTGTATTCCGGGAAGCCTAACAATGCGCTCAAAGCGCTCGCTTCGCTCGCTGGGAC
>Ga0209343_10000208_pt1 | contig 81162 bp, 73 predicted proteins | sample RifCSPlowO2_02_FD_184026 | JGI IMG/M metagenome (GOLD analysis project Ga0209343, IMG submission 184026) | Groundwater microbial communities from Rifle, Colorado - Rifle CSP2_plank lowO2_0.2 (SPAdes) (version 2) | ecosystem: Environmental > Aquatic > Deep subsurface > Groundwater | place...
ATTGATGTAAATAAAGTTAGTGGAGTTGAAAAAAAGAACTTCGCACCCAAATCAATTCCAAAAGAAATATATACTACTTACGACGTATCCTACAACGAAAGGATTCCGAAAGAGAATCAGAAAATAGTTAGAAATTATTTTGAGAGAATAACCAGATGACATCAATGGAAGAAGTGCAAAAAAGGTTCAAAATTCTATTTGATGAACTTGGTAAAGTTATTGTTGGTCAAGAAGAAGTATTAAAACAGGTAATGATTTCTATCCTATGCGATTCACACGCTTTGCTTGAAAGTTACCCTGGATTAGCAAAAACTCTTTCAATCAGAACTATCTCAAATGTTATGGATATGAAATTTTCAAGAGTCCAGGGAACTCCAGATTTATTACCCTCAGATGTTACTGGAACTTATATTATTGAAGAACACAAAGGTGATAAAGTCTTTAAGTTTCAGGAAGGTCCTATTTTTGGAAATATTTTATTAGTTGATGAAATTAATAGAGCCACTCCAAAAACACAAGCAGCTTTTCTAGAAGCCATGCAAGAAAAACAAGTTACAATTGGAGATAAATCCTATTTATTACCCTCACCCTTTTTTGTTTTAGCAACTCAAAATCCAATAGAACAAGAAGGTACCTTCAATCTTCCAGAAGCACAAACTGATAGATTCCTCCTTAAAATTAAAGTTGATTATCCTTCTTTTCAGGAAGAACTAGAAATCGTAAACAGATATGCAGAAGACAATAGATTACCATCACTAAAAAAAGTGTTTAATAAAGAATCAGTAAAATATTTACAAGAGTTGACAAGAAAAATGCCCATTGCAAGAGATTTAAAGGCATATGCAGTAAAAATTGTTTCAAATACAAGAACACAAAAAGATTTAATTGAATATGGAGCATCTCCAAGAGCTTCAATTGGATTAATAATGGCTTCTAAAGCAAAAGCCCTATTAGAAGGAAGAAAATATGTCTCTAAGAAAGATATTGATGATATGGCATTTCCAATTTTAAGACACAGAATTATTCTTAATTTCGAAGCTCAAAGAAATAATCTAACAGAAGATGATGTTATTAAAAAATTATTAAAATAGTTTCAAATAAAAAATGAAAGAGATTTATTGGAATAAACTTAATATTTTTGAGAAGGGTATTCTTTGTATTGGGTGGTTGGGGGTTCTTAGTTTATTATTTTGGATAATTATAGTTCTTATTTATTATTCAGGCATTCATAAAAAAAGATCCAAGAAAAAACAAAAGAAATTTACAAAATTCTTTAATCCACATACTTTAAAAGTAGTGTATGTTTTTGGTTGGATTTATACAATTTTTATAACAATTGGATGTTTATTATTTTTCCTTTTCATAGGGATCATCACTTAGAAAAGATTAAATAAAGAATTTTTAGTATAGAAGAAGATATATTTTCAAAATTATCACTCCACAACAACCATAAACCTTATAAGAAAATCTAATTATAAAACTAATCATGACAATTTCAACTGAATTCTTACACCAACTAGATAAATTTAGTATTATTCTTAACAAAAGAGTAACCTCAAACTTCATAGGTGAAAGGAAATCAAAATTAACAGGAAGAGGATTACTTTTCTCGGACCATGGGAGATATACTTTTGGAGATGATTTTAGAACAATAGATTGGAAAATATATGGAAGGACTGAAAATTTATACATTAAAAGATATGAAGAAGATAGGAATCTAACCGTAAATGTAATAATTGATTTCTCAGCAAGTATGAATTTTGGAGAGAAAATTAAAAAATATGAATTCGCATCAATGATTTCGTTAGGTTTTTGTCACGTTGCATTAAAAAACAATGAAAAATTCGTTCTATCAACCTTCTCAGAAAAACTAGCAAGATTTAAACCAAAAAGAGGAGTAAAACAATTAGCAGCAGTCGTACAATATCTTAATTCCAAAGTTCCAAAAGGAAAAACAAATTTTGAAGAATCACTAAGCAAACATAAAGAACTCATAAAGGATTATTCACTTATAGTCATTATTTCTGATTTTTTCTACGATCTTGAAGAGATAAAAACAATCCTGCTTAAATTTAAAAAAAATAAAATCAAATTAATACAAGTAATAGATAAACAAGAAAAAAATTTCGATTTAGATGGAAATTATGAATTAATAGACTTAGAAACAGAAGAATCAATGAAAACTTACATTGACCCATTATTAAAGAAAAAATATTTCAATCAACTGGAATATCATAACAATCAAATAAAAAAATATTGTGATAGTACAGGTGCAGAGTTCTATTCTGTACATTCTGGAGAAGATATTTTTGAAGTCTTTTATAAGATTTTGAGATAAATTTATATTCTAAAAGAAAAAATTATAAAACATGCCAGTAAATCCAGGAATAGATTTTAAGCTAGCCGAAGAGGAATATAGAAAAGCATCAATAGATTCTGAAAAACTTAAAGCACTTGAACATATGTATGCTACTTGCCCAAAACATAAAGGAACTGGTCCAATATTAAAAGAGATTAAAACAAAAATTTCAAAATTAAGAGAAAAGATAGAAAAAAGTCGAAAACAGAAATCAGGGGGATATTCATATCATATAAAAAAAGAAGGTGCAGCTCAAATAATCTTAGTAGGAATCACTAATTCAGGTAAATCAAGTTTACTTTCACAACTAACAAATTCTAAACCAGAGATTGCAAATTATGAATACACTACAAAACAACCAGAAATCGGAACTATGGATCATCATGGTATTAAACTGCAAATAATCGAATTTCCTGCAATATTTGAAGATTGCTCTGACAAAGAAAAATATCCTAGTTATTTTAGTGCAATAAGAAATGCAGATCTAATAATTCTATTACTAGATGGGAAAAAACCAATTAGCCAACAACTAAAACTTATAGAAAAAGAATTTTATAATAGTTTCATAGAACTTGGAGGTAAAAATAAAGAAAATGAAAAAGTTATAGGAATCAAAACGATTGTAACAGTGACAAAAGAGAATAAGAAACCAAAAACAAAATTTCAATTATTCAAAATAGAAAGAATAAGATCAGAGATATGGAAAAATCTAAACAAAATATATGTTTATACTAAAACCCCTGGAAAAGAAAGAGATTTTCCTCCAGTAGCATTAAAAAAAGACTCTACAATCAAAGAACTAGCTTCTGAAGTTCACAAAGATTTTGTAAACAAATTTAGATTTGCAAGAGTATGGGGAAAATCCACCAGACATCAAGGTGCAAAAGTAGGTTTAGAACAAAAATTAAAAGAACAAGATATTATTGAATTGCATTTAAAATAAAAAAGAGGATTACCTCTTCTTTGCTTTCTTCTTAGTAGTCTTCTTCCCAGCGGATGAAGCTTTCTTTGCAACTTTTTTCTTTGCAGCCATTTATCAGTCACCTCCTCTTAATCATTTAATTATGATAACAATTTTTTAATTCACAAGTTTAAAAACTTTTCTAAAACATAGTACTAAAATAAATCTAACACATGAAATTTAAAGAAGAAAAATAAAAATTTGACAAATGGATGAGAGAAATTAGAATAAGAGATAAAAAAGTTATTGATGTTAGTCTAGATTAAAAAAAGTAGAATAATAAAATTTATAAAAAATTATTGATCTTAAATGAAGTCCAAGAAACTTAATTCCATATCTTCAAGACTTTAAAAAAATAATAATGATAGATTTTTCTAAAGGGATGATAGAAAAGACAAAAAATATACAAAAAACAAGAAAATATTAAAATTGAGATTAGAGACATAAGAAATCTAAGTAAATATTATAATTAATTTAATATAATAATCCTTTAAAATAACAAAGAAATCAAAATAATATGTCAGGTTTATATCGAAAATTAATCTCTTACCCATATCTTACAGGAATAGGTATTGCCACATTAGGAACACTAGAATATTCACATTGGGGGCTAGCATTTGGATTAGGGGCAACAATGGGCCTCGGAGTGCTTCAAATGATCAATGGTACAGGGACTTTAAAATCTAGTGATGCCCTAAAGAATCTAATTTCAGCTATACGCATTACTAAAGAACTTAAATTGGAAAAAAATTATACTAAAACTTATAACTCAGTGGAAGAACTTCTTTCCAGAGATATAGACTTTGAAACAAGAGAAAGATTTGAAGAGATAAAAAGAGGATTAAGTATATTAAAGGAATATGAAAAAGGAAAAAGGATGAATGTACTCTTTAAAGAAATGAAAACCTTTATTGAAGAAAGTGATGAAATTCTATCATCTGAAGAAATTTTAGAGATGGATTTATTTAGCTTATTAAATGCAGCTGAAAGATTAATAGATACAGGGGAAGATGAATTATTCAAAGAATATGCTAGAAATTTAATACAAAATAAAAAGGGTAAATCCCTTACAGGAACAAAAAATGATGTTGCAATTGAATCACAAAGTGGAAAAAGAGTCATTGTCACAAAAAAAGGCAAACTTGAAGATCTAGAGTCAGAAAAAGAAGCGGGACAAATAATAAGAGAGATAAAAAATGAATTAGCTATATTATTTTGGGATCCTAATTTCAGTGTAACCATGCCAATAGAAATAATTCATGACAATGATGAATTCATATATGTAATGGGATATGCAGGAAGTATTCCGATTAGCGAATTAAGTCAGGATAACTTTGAAGAAAATAATCCAATAAGAATAACAAGAAAAAAATTTGAAGTATATAGAGACATGGCAAGAATTACCGCTGCCATCCATAGAAAATTTCCATTAAAGAAAGTTAGGGGAGATGAAAGATCACTAAAAGAAACTATAAGAAAAAGATTTAATGGAGAACTAAGCGACTTAATCATATCTAATTTAGATCCATTAGAAGAATCAATCTTAGAAACAGAATTAGCTTATAGTAAAGATGCTCATCCAGGAAATTTTGGTATAAATCATTCAGGAAAAATAACTGTTTTTGATACAGAAAATACACAAAAAAGAAGAATAGTATATGATTGGGTAAATATTACAAATCATAATAAAATACTAAGCCAATGGTTAAAAGACCAGATAGCAAGAGCATCAATAGAAGCTCATAAAGAATTCGAAGTAGAATTAGATGAAGAAGTTTATATGAGAGCTTATTACAATGCAGGAATAGCAAGAGCATTGGAATTATACCCTATTCTAGAAGGAAGAAAAGAACCTGAACACAATAAAGCATTATTATCAAATGCAATTGATGCATTAGGAAGAATCAAATCACACCATCAAGATTATCATAGCAAATATCAAAAAGAATATGAACAATTAAGAAAAGGTATTGATAGAATGCTTCTCATGATTGATTGCAATAGTACTCGCTAAAAATTCACGAGTTCTGGATAAAATTCCTTTCAAACAAGAATATTCTTCACCATATAATTTCAAAGAAGAAATGTTATCTAATAATTCCAAGATTAATTTATCTAACTCAACTAACTTCTTATTTTCAAAATTATAAAATAAATTATAATATCCTTTAAAAACTTCATTTGTTTTCTCAATTAAGAGAATAAAATGATTAGTAATTTCAGTTCTTTCTAACACTTTACATAAATCTGCGTATACATCACAAATCTTTTCTAAATTCCATACAATCACATAATAAAAACAAGTCTTTCTAAAATCTCTAAATCCTTTCTTATTCAATAACCTTTCACAAAAATTAGTAAATTGATTATTGACTTTCTCAAGATAATACAGATCACTAAAATCATTATTATTTTGTTTTAATTTTGAAACTATTCCTTCCCCTAAAGAAAGAGTTACTAAAAACGCTCTTCTTAGAGCCATGTCAAACTCCGATTCAACATCATTTGAAACTGATTTTAATACAACTTTTTTAGAAGTTTGTTGCATAATCACAAAACCTAAAAGAATATCCTTCACCATATCATTTAAAACTTGAAAATACTCTTCTTTATCACTTACAACCTCAATTTCATCATATCCAAACTTATGCAAAGCAGATAATGTCCATTTAATTGACTGTTCATCCAGATCATTAATATTAATCACAATCCTATCAATTTGTAAATCCTTATTTGTCTTTATTATAATCTCCCTTCCTCTTTCAATTAGTTCTAGTTCAGCTCCTTTTTCGATATTATACTTCCTAACCCATGGCAAAGGGAGGGAAATAACTGAAGTTTTACCAGCCAATTGAATTACTTTCCTAATCATTAAAAACAATAAATTAAGAAGATATTTAAACATTTATATAATTATATAATTAACTAAAGTTTCTATAAACCAATATAATTCTTAAGGATTAAATTTATACTAAATCAAATTAAACATACTCTTGAGGTGGAGCAAAATGCTAAGAAATAAAGAAGAAGAATTTATTATACACTTAAGAAGAGACAGTAGAATGACATTAAAAGAACTATCTAGAAAAACAACAATTCCAATATCAACATTACACGACAAATTAAAGAAGTTCCAAAATGAATTTATTATAAAACATTCATCCTTAATTGATTTTAAAAAGATAGGATATTCAGCAAGAGCAAACATTATTATTAAAGTTAATGCAGAAGAAAAAGAATGTTTAAAGGAGTATCTACTTACACATAAAAACATAAACAACATGTTTAGAATAAACAATGGATATGATTTTCTTCTAGATGTAATTTTTAAGGATATTGAAGACTCAGAAAAGTTTATAGAAGAATTAGAAACAGATTTTAAAATAAAAAAGATTGAAGTACACTATTTAATTTCCAATCTTAAAACAGAAGAATTCCTTACATGTTTACAAGAAAAAAAATATTTAATTTAAAAATATATTTAAATAATAGCAACCAGGAATAAACTTATGAAATTAAAGATTATTTTAATTATTTTGATTCTTCTTCCATTAGTTTTTGCTCAATCATGTAAAGAAGGAGATGGCTGTAATCCAGATTGTTTAGAAGGTGATCCTGACTGTAGTTGTAAAACACAACATGGCATTCAATGTTCTGGAGAGCAGTTCTGTCCTTCACAACTACTTAAAAACTGGGATAATAACATTTGTTGTTCTGAAGAATGTCTCTCTTCAGAAAACCTTCCAGAAAAGAATAATTTACAAACTTTAAAAACAATTGCAACCCCAGAGAATATTGAAGTAATTTCTGAAAAAGAAAAAACACAAAATTTTGGATTATTAGCCCTTTTATTAACAATAATCACATTAGGTTTTTTATTAAAAGGAACATTAAAATCTAAAAAAAGTTACTAATTACAAACTTTGGTTTAAAGAATTCCGTACCCAATGTTGCTTGTACATGGTACCTATTCTCAACAGGACCATCAAGAAACGGTTTTCCCTCATCAATATGAATATGTAATAAATCGGATAAAAATAATATAAAAGAATTGAGTTCTTCTAAATTCTCAAATTTCATTTCCGTTTCTTCATAATTACCATCAGAATGTAATAATCTTATTGTTTTTTTAACACCATCACAAATAATTTCCTTTATACCCTTTATTCTCATAAGTTTTAAAATTGCATCTTTCTTATCTTTTTTCTCATTTTTCTTTAATTGAGTTAATCTCATAAGAATTTCTTCTTTTCTTTTTATTAAATCCTTTTCACTCATTTTAGTATGATCAGGAGACTTCTTAATTTTAAATGATGCTAGAACTAAACAATCTACAAAATTTCTTAAAAATACAGCCTTTGCTTCATACTGTCTAGGTTTAGAATTTACAACATTAACTACATGAGACAACTTTATTCTGTCTCTTTCAACAAAATCATCTCTCACAAAATAAATATCAGAAGCTACCATATTCTGAAAGTTTACTGGTTTCTGGACCAGCATCTAGTCTCGTCTTTCCACGAACATATTTTTCCAATAAAATTAGACCCTTGGCAATAGATTTATTTTGTTCTAATAAATCATCTAATCTTTTAGATAGCTCTTGCACTTTTATTTCCGCACCTTCAACTTCAGCTACATGCTTAGAAGCCTCCTCAAAAAGCTCAACTAAATGATCTATTCTAATAACTAACTTTTCAACAGACTTTATCAAATCCACATCTTTTGAAGGTCTTCCCCTTGAGCTATTCACCATCTTTTTAGTTGCCATATAGTAAAATACAATTAATTAGTATAAAAAGGTTACTCTCCAAAAAGATTTGTGCAAGCAACAGACATATGCCACTTGCTTCTACAGGAAGAATCTTATACCAAAACACTTATAATTAAAAAATTCAATAAAAATTCCATGGAAAAATTGCTTAAAGAAATCTGTCCATCAGAAAAAGAAAAAGAAGAAATAAAATCAAAAGTAGAATCTTTTTTAAAAAAACTAAAGATTGAAGAAACAATAAAGGTAGGCGGTTCTTATGCAAAAAACACATGGTTATCTGGTAATCACGACATAGACATTTTTGTATTATTTCCTAAAGAGGATAATATTTCAGATCAATTAGAAAAATCATTAAAAAGATATTTCAGATCAGTTGAAAGAATACATGGTTCAAGAGACTATTTTCAAGTAAAATTCAAAGGTCTTAACTTTGAAATAATACCCGTTTTAAAAATCAAAGAATTAAAAGAAGCAAGGAACACAACAGATTATTCACCACTACATGTTGAATGGATACAAAAAAATACAAATAAAAAACTCTGTAATGAAATAAGATTAGTAAAACAATTTTGTAAAGGTCAAAATATATATGGCGCAGAAACATATATCAATGGGTTTTCAGGTCACGTCTTAGAGATTCTAACAATAAACAAAGGATCCTTTAAAGAGTTAATTAAATTTATTTCAAAAGTAAAAGAAGGAACACAAATAGGAGAAGGAAATATAAATCAATCAAAGAAATCTCCATTAATTGTTATTGATCCAATTGATAAAACCAGAAACGCGGCAGCAGCATTATCAAAAGAAAAATTCTACATATTTCAAAAAAGAGCTAAGGAATATTTAGTTTCACCATCGCCAACATTTTTCAAAGAAAAAAGACTGAAAAAAGGAGATCTAAAAAAGAAAGATATAATCCTAGAAGCCTCTCCTTTAAAAGGCAAAAGAGATGTTGTAGGCACTAAATTATTGAAAGCATTTGAATACATAAAAAGAGAACTAAGGGATTTTAAGGTGAAGGATTCTGGATTTTATTGGAGAGGTGAAAAAGTAGCATTATTTTGGTACAATCTTAAAAATAAAAGATTAAATGAATTTAGATTACATTACGGCCCACCGCTAGACAAACCACTAGATGTAAAAAAATTTAAACAAAAGCATAAGCTAACATTTACAAAAGAGAATAAGATATGTACAAAATTAAAAAGAGATTTCACAGACCCTAAGAAATTCCTAAAAAATTTATTTAAGAATGTTGAGATTAAAACTAGAGTAAAGAAAATTAAGTTTTAACCCATCCCCAAACTTTGTAATTTCTCAAGAACCCTAAGGTTCTCTTCACGAAGAATCCCAAGATTTTTTTTAGATTTAAATACCTTCAACAGCATTTCAGAAATATTCGAACCAGAAATCACCCTTGGAACTATAACATAATCAGCACCTAAATCATAAAGATCTAAAACCTCTTTCGTCCTATTAGCCGTAAGAATTACTAAAATTTCTGGATTTATGAATTTAATATAATTAAGAACAAATTGATTAACCTTCAAATCAGGTATAGTTGAAATTATAATCTTCACACTTTTAAGGTTTAGACTTTCAAGAATCACGCGAGAAGTTGCATCACCATATCTACAATTTATTTTAGTTGTCATCAGATTTTGAATAACCTTTGGATTATTATCTAAGATTACTACATCCTGTTTTAATTTTTTTAAAGTTTCAATAAACATCATACCCATTTTTCCACAGCCTAATAAAACTGCACTCTTTTTAACAGATTTATTACCATATTCCAATTTTTCCCTTTTTACAATAGAAAATCTTTCAAACCATTCTAAAAAGTTTTTTTGAAAACCATAAATAGAATGAGCATGTTCTATAAAATAAGAAGTAGTAACTACAGACAAAGCCATTAATAGAACAATTAATGAAAACACCGGAGCTGATACATTTCCTAAAACTAAAGCACTTGAAATCAAAATTAATGAAAACTCACTTATCTGTGCCAAATAAACTCCAGCCGTGAAAGATACTTGAGAAGAGTATCCAAATAAAATACCTAAAATGAAAATCAAAAGTGGTTTTAAAACTAAAATAAATGATAAGAAAATTAAAATCAATTCAATCATACTTCCTAACCCTGTAAAAACTAACTGTACACCTAAAGAAACGAAAAATATTGTTGCAAAGAAATCCTTTATTGGTTCCACACGCCCTTTAACATCTGTAGCATAAGGTAAAGGTGCCAAAGCTACACCTGCAATGAAAGCACCTATTGCAATTGAAAAATCCATTACATCTGCCACTAAAGCAAATAAAAAACAAACAGTAACAGAAGATAAAAATAAAAACTCTTTTGATTTAGCAGCAAAATCAAACAGCCTTGGAAATATAAACCAGGAAGAAACTAAAGCTAACAAAAGTAAAACTAAAGATTTTATTAGGATAGGTAAAAGAACTAACCATGAAAAACCATCTCCAATACCAAGCATTAAAGCTAATACAATCATCGCAATTAAATCTTGCATTAAAAGAAAACCAAGAATTATTCTTCCATGCAGAGTATCAATTTCACTTTTATCAGATAATAATTTAACTACAACCATAGTAGATGAAAAAGATAAAGCAATTCCAAGATACAATGATACTTCATGCTTAAATCCTAAAGAAGTTGAAACATAATAACCTAATAAAAATACAAGTAAAACTTGAAACAAACCGCCAATTGAAGCTATCCATCCAACTTCCTTTAATTTTTTTATATCAATCTCCAAACCAACAACAAAAAGCAAAAAGGCAATTCCAATCTCACTAAGAGATTTTACTAAATCCAAATCATTAATTAAACCAAAAACTAAAGGACCTAAAATAACACCTGTAATAATATAAGCAGGTATTAAAGGCTGTCTAAACAATTTTGCAATAAAAGCAAACAAAGTTGCAACTATAATAACAACACCTATTTGTACAAGTAAATAACTTGAAGAATGAACTAAACTTTCTAACACCATCTTTTTAATTAACTTATAAAAAAGGAATATTTAAAGTTTATTATAAGGACAATCATCACAAGTTTTATAGAAAATAACTTTTTGGTCAGTTAAACGTAAAGGCTCACACGTAATTTCCCATTTATTTTTATCTTTATCTCTTACATCACGAGAGAAAAAAAGGGGCATTAGACAATCTAGTTGGTATTCTAAAGCCTTAGAGATAATACTATCAGTAGCAGAAGAAGCATCAACCGAATTACCTCTCATCATTCTATTTTCATCAAAACCCAATTCACAATTCATTTTTTAGTTAAAACAAGTTCTATAGTACTTACTCTTATTTGTTTTCCTTCTTTAGTTTCAAAATCTTCACTATTAGTTTTTATGCCTTCAATAACAACTACATTCTCCAAGAATCTTTTAGTCGCAACTTCAACCACATCTACTGCTCGTGAAATAAACTTTCCTCTAGCTTTCACGGTCACTTTCGCAGCATCCTGCATTGTAAACTGCATCACGACTCCAGATACATAATTCACTCTTCGATTCTTAGTACTCAACTAAAAAATCTTAAAAGGTTTGGAGCCTATAAAAACTTCATGTACATCAATCATCTTCCTTTCCAATGTTCTTTTTTACCTCCAAAAAGAGTAAAAATCAATTATTCTCTTTTCTCTTTAATCTGGTAATGTAACCAGCAATAACATTCCTTAATTTTTTAGAACGAACCTCAGCAATCTCATCTACTTTTTCCTTATTGTGTTGAAAATCCGCTTCAAATTTCTCTTTATAATTTCTATATAATTTATGTCCACTTCTTTTTACTTGTGTAATTTTAATTCTTCCCATAGGTAAATCTAGGATAATCTAGTAGTTTTTAAATTTTTTGAATAACATAAATCCATCTCCTAATCTTAGATCGCGGAGTAAAATACTCTAATTGCGGAATAACTAGCTTAAAATGCTTATTTTCAACCATCTTTTCAAAATTAAATCCTACTTCTTTATTTGGATATACCCTTATCTTAGAAACGATAATAACCATAAAGCCATTTGGTCTCAAAGTATGGATTGCCAAATCTAAAAGTTCTAAATAACGTTTTTTTAAATCAAAACTTATTTTTTTAGCATCTTCAAGCGAAGCCAATTTTCTCAAAGGAGGTCCTAAATCTGGTTCTGTCACAATTAGATCAACAGAATTTTTCTTCAGATTTAAATCATATAACAATTTACAATTAGTAATTAAATTATAATGTGATTTCAACCAGGAAATATTTTTCTTTGCATTTATAATTTTTTTATCATATCCTATTACATCATAACCCATCAACATTCCTTCTTGTAATATACTCCCATCCCCACAAGAAGGATCAAACAAAACTCCTTTTTTTACTCCAGAAAGATTAATTAAAATTCTAGCTAGTCTCAATGAAGTTCCAACTTCACCACTAAAGATAGTATTCTTATCTCTAAACTCCAATTTAGAAGGATCAGAAACAAAAATAGTTTTTCCTAAATATTCTTTAAAAAGTATAAACTCAACCAAGATATCAAAATGTTTTGCACCTTTTGAAGGACTCAATTCCTTTTTATATTGTGCTTTAAAATGATTTTTTTTAAACCATTCCTTTAAATATTCTTTAACAAATTCTCCATAATCAGATTTATAATTTTCAACAGAATAAACTAGCTTATTTTTTGAACCAGAATAAATCACATCCTTATTTAAAGCATATTCCAGTTCATTAAGACCAATTGCTTGTGTTAAAACTTTAGCAACTTTAACTACGCCTCCTAATCTAGAAAAATCAACTAAATTACACTCAACAAGAAAAACATTTTCAAATCTCTCAAGAATCTCAAAGTCATCAAAATAAGCCTTGCACTCTGCAATTGACAATTCTATATCCCTACCTAAAATAAATATAAATTTCATAAAAACCAACTAAGATATAAGATTTATATAAGTATCTAAACCTTCTTAAAAACCAAAGATCCAGAATACTTATTTTCAAGAATTGTTACTGTTTTTTTAGTTATAGATCCTGTAGATAAGAATAAACATATCATTCTCTTTCTTTGAGCTTCAACATAAGCTAAAGCTATATCATTTTCAGTTATAGAAGACTTTTCTTTTGCATAAACAAACAATACTAACTTCCCAATATTAGAAGGAATCAAAACAATAAATCCAAATTCTTTATTTTTCTTAATTAAAGTTTCATCAACAATTTCTATAGAATTTGAATCGAAATAATTTCTTATTTTTTTATAAAACACACCCTCAAGTTTTGGCTTAACAACTTCAACATAAGCACTTAAATCCTTTTTCTCAATTGGTTCTAAAATAACCTCTTCTACAACTTCTTCAACTTGCAACTCTACTTCTTCAATGGGTTTATCCATCTCATTTTCAACTTCAACATGACTAAAATAGGAAGATTTAATCAGATCAGAAGCAACAGAATCAGAAACAAGAGAAAATTTCCAAAATCCTTCTTTACCTTGTGGAGTTTCTACAAGCAAACCAAATGCAAAATCTTTCAAATCTCTCAACGCCACCCTACACCAAGGTTCAAGTTCAGTATCTTTTAATACGGAATTTTCTTTCAAAAGATTATAAGCATCTTTCTCTCTTGAATTTAAATGAGGATAAAGTAAATCTCCAACTTTAGTTTCTTGGCCAGGTAAGTAATATAATCTGGAACTACCAACACTCTTATTAGAGATCCTTATTCTTTTAGAACCTAATAATTCAGATAAGACAGCAGAAGCTACATAACTTTCATTTTCAATATATTTTGCAACTTGAATAGGAACTACCGGTCCTTGAATGCTCATAAAATTATAAACTCTCTCTCTTAATTCGACCATAAAATATCAAGTATAAACTTAATTTAAAAGAATTATTAGTCTAGAAAGTTTAGTTTCGCTCCATTTCAAGAGTTAATTAAATCACTTAAGGCCTAATCCATCCAACTTCATAATATGTTATCTCACCTTCAGCATCAGCAATACCCATTAACAATTTCTTTTTAGTTGAATGAGCTACCCTATTCTTAGCAGAAAATTCAAACCATGTTAAACCATCACCTTCAGAAACTGGAAATACAACCCATTTTGCATGATCCTCACCTGGTTTAACTCCCCTATCATAAACTCTAAAATCCGCACCAAATTTCAAAGCAGTTTTAACTATATATCCCCTTCTACGCAAATCCGCAAAAACTAAATATCTTGTCCAGAAATTTTTTTCTAACTTAGAAGCTTTTTTAATAAAACCATCAAAATCCAATTCCACCCCTTTTATATCAAAAATTTTAAACTTTCCCCGTTCAATTAAAAACAAAGCTTCTAATAATGCATATTGAAACTTATTACTTTTAAATAGTTCTCCATATCTTGTCTTATCATATAACTCTCTTGTCTCATCATTAGAATCTGCAATTACATTTCTTCCAACTAAAACTCCTTCAACAAAACCAATATTCTCTTTTTTCTTAGACATAAAACATATTTAGACACATAAAGTATTTAAAACATTCTCTATAATAAATGCGTATGATCAAAATAACTTTCTTAGGTACAGGATGTATGACACCTACAAAAGAAAGAAATGTATCTGCAATCGCAATCAATTATAAATCAGAATTAATTCTTATTGATTGTGGTGAAGGTACTCAAAGACAGATTAAATTTGCAAAATTAAAACCAAATAAAATTTCAAAGATTTTAATAAGCCATTGGCATGGTGATCATGTTCTAGGATTAGGTGGATTAATCAGAACTTTAGGATCCAACAATTATAATAAAGAACTTGAAATTTACGGTCCAGTTGGCACAAAAAAATATTTTACTAATTTAATGAATGCATGCATTTTTAATGAAAAAATTAAAGTTAAAATTAAGGAAATAGAATCTGGTATCTGTTTTGAGAATAAAGATTATATTATCGATTGTTTACCCTTAAATCATTCTTGTCCATGTATAGGTTTTTCATTTATTGAAAAAGATAAAAGGAAAATAAAACTAGATTATACAAAAAAATTTGGATTAGAACAACATCCATTGCTCGGAGAATTACAGAAAGGTAAGGATATTACATACAATAACAAAAAAATAAAAGTTAAAAATGCTACTGAATTAATCCCAGGAAAAAAGATCACAGTTTTATTAGATACAGAAGAATGTTTAAATGCTATTAAGCTTGCAAAGAACTCAGATTTACTTATTTCAGAAGGAACATTTATGGAAAAAGAAAAAAACCAAGCAAAAGAAGCAAAACACTTAACAATAAAACAAGCAGTTTCAATTGCAAAAAAATCCAAAGTAAAAGAGCTAATAATTACTCATCTCTCTCAAAGATATAAATCAGAAAAAGAATTATTAAAAGAAACAAAAGAATTCAAAAAAACCAAAATTGCAAAAGATTTTATGGAAATAGAAATTTAATCAGCATCAATACCTTTCTTTATTTTATCTTTCAAGTCTAATTCTTTTAACAATTCCTTATATCTATTTCTTATTGTAACTTCAGTTACCCCTGCCACATCAGCAACTTCTCTTTGAGTTCTTTTTTCATTATTCATCAAAGCAGCTACATATAATGACGCAGCAGCAATCCCAGTTGGTCCTCTCCCTGAAGTCAACTCAGCATCTCTAGCTTTTTGTAAAATTTCTACTGCTTTAGATTGAGTTTCTGCACTTAATTTTAATGCACTAACAAACCTTGGCAAATAATCAACAGGATTTGAAGGTAAAATTCTAATTCCCAATTCCCTTGTTATAAATCTATAAGTTCTTCCAACTTCTTTTTTATCAATTCCTGAAGCTTCTGATAATTCATCTAAAGTCCTAGGAACTTCGTGCCTTCTACATGAAGCATATAATGCACCAGCAACAACAGATTCCATTGATCTTCCTCTAACCAAACCTTTTTGCACAGCCATTGTATAAATTCTTGCTGCTTCTTCCTTAACAGCCTCAGGCAATTTTAAATATGAACTAACTCTTTTTAATTCTGCCAAAGCTAATTTCAAATTTCTTTCAATTGCAGTTGAGATTCTATGTTGCCATTTTCTTAATCTAAAGAACTTACTTTTACCTTTTGCACCAAGATGATAAATATCACCCTTTGCACCGACATCAGTAGCTAAACCTTGATCATATTTAGTATAAGTCATTGGAGCACCGGTCCTTCTCTTACTAGATTCATCAGACTCATCAAACTCTCTCCATTCCTGTCCAAAATCAATCATCTTATCTTCAATAACTAAACCACAATCCCTACAAACAGCCTCACCTTTCTCTTTTTGAACTCTTAAATTAGAACCACCACATTCAGGACATTTCATTGTTTGTCTCATTCTTCAATACACTCCTTCTTCCTCAAATCATATAATAAACTTAGAATTCCCAAATCTTCTTCAGGTAATTTCATTCTTGCACTATTAGATAGAAACGTTTCATAATCCTTTTTAGGTAATTCATTTTCATCAACATTAACCACGTAACCCAGATCTATCCCATATTCCATCTGTCACCACCGCAAAGCCTCACAAAAAAGCTTATATACAACAGACTTATTAACTTTATAAATATACCTATTAGTCCACAACCTATGTATGAGTTCAAAATTCTCAAGAATTAAAATCCACCCTTAACAAATTACTTCTTTCTTTGCCAAGCATACGACCTTAGCTTCGCAGTCCTACCAAATCCACAAGAACTACAAATCGAATTAATTTTATGATAACTGGGACTTCCACACCTTCTACATCTTAAGTTATTTCTCTTTCCAGACTTCTTACCCATAGAGGGTGTTCCCTTTACCATCTTAATTTACAGAAATAAATAAAATTGTATCACCTCTAATAAAAGTGGTACCAATCTTTCTTTTTAACTCCCCATCGACTTTTTCTTCACATTCTTCTAAAACGGTATTAACATGAATATCAAATGATCTCAACTTACCAACATACTGTCTCCCATTTTTTAATTCTACAAGAACAGACTTATTTCTCGCCCCATTCAATGTATCCAAAGGTCTTAAAACTTCGTTCATATTTCTCTAACCCCCATAAAGGTAATTTTGAACTAATAATAGTCTTATTTAAACTTTGCTAGTATCTACCAACGATCTTAAAATAAAACTATTACCAAAAACTATTTAAAATCAATTAAGACTCAAAAAATAATGGCAAGATCACAACAAAGATCAAAGAAAAAACCATCAGGTGGTAGATATCATAAAATCACAAAAAAACTTAAACAACTAGCTGGAATTCCGGCATTAACAAAAATAGATAAACAAAGAGTAAAAGAAAAAAGAACACACGGTGGTGATAATAAATTATCTTTATTATCTACTAATATAATTAATGTCCAAAATCAAAAAACAAAAAAATTTCAAAAATCAGAGATTATTAAAGTTCTAGAGAATACTGCAAATAGACATTACGTTAGAAGAAATATTCTTACCAAAGGTACCATAGTTGAAACAAAAATAGGAAAGGTAAAGATTACATCTAGACCAGGTCAAGAAGGATCAATTAACGGAATTCTAGAAGAATAAATAAAAAATTTCAAATTCAACATTCTTTTACACAACTTTATATACACTAATGACAAGCACAAGATTTATATACTAATAGTAACTTAAAAAGGTTATGTCAAAGTTAGAAGAAACTATAACCAAAATAGAAGAGATATTACAAGGTGACAACACTGGGTTAACAATTCAAGAACTCGCAGACCAAACAAAAGTTTCCAGAATAACTGCAGCAATGGCATTACAAAAATTAGTAGGTGAAGGAAAAATTCACGTAAGAGCTATTGGTAACTGTAAATTACATTACTGGGAAAAAAGAAAAAAACCGAGAGAATAACCCCAACTAGAAATTACACTTTAATCAACTAATTAGATCCCTCTCTCAAAAATTATGTAAGTAACTTTACTTAGCGAGAGCTACGAAAAATGGAAACACTAAACACAAAGAAGAATAGAAAGATCCTACCAGGTGGTATTCTGATCATTCTCTTAGTATTTACCTTTGTAAGTGCTTCCGATTTCGAAATAGCAGAATGGAAAGGTACACATAATCAAACAATTTTAGAAGAAGGTGAATTACAGAAAGAAAGTGATGCTAAATTAATTTTTACTTTTGATGACGAAGAAAATGTTTTCAAAGATGTTTCAGTTTTTAACAATCAAATTAAAACTAATTCTCCAAGTAAAAGTACAGATTGTAAATTTGGAAATACTTGCTTAGAATTTGATGGTATTGATGATTATTTATTTATCTCAGAAATAAACCCAAGTTTAAACTTTTCTGGAGAAACTGAAATTACTTTAAGTGCATGGATAAACTTGAAAGCGGTAGAAGACGCACAAGAAGATTGGATTTTAGTAAGAAAAAATGGAGTTTTTCATGTTAGAATGTCAATATACAGATCAAAGTTATATTGCTATTCTATAAATGAAGTAGGAATCAGTACACAAATTGGAAAACCACTAACATTGAAAGAAAATAATCAATGGTTCAATATTGCTTGTGCTTTTGATTTCAACAATGATATGGTAACATATTATCAATCAGGATTAAAGATTGGTGAAGAAGATTTCATAGGAGAACATTTTGAAGGAGAAGGTAAAGACTTTCTTATCGGAAAAAATGGAGGAAACACTCAATATTTCAAAGGGAAAATGCAATGCTTGCAAGCATGGAACAAATCATTAACAATAGAAGAAATTCAAACAATAAATAATTCCGAATCCTGTAATGAAAACTATTTAGATCCAAAAGCAACTTTCAAAATGGAAGAATATTCCAAAGAAATTCAAAATTATAATAACAATAAAAACAACGCTGATATTGGAGCATTCTTTACAGAAGAAGGTAAATTAAACGGTGGAATTGAATTTGATGGTATTGATGATTCCATAACAATTACAAATAGCTCAAGTAGTCTTCATTTTAGTAACAATTATTTTTCTATTAGTGGTTGGTTTAAATCTAAAACAAATAACAGTGCCCAAAGAAATATCCTCCTAGGTAAATATGGCGGTGGTTCTACTTATCAATGGGATATAGAAGTTGATGCCACTAAAAAATTAGTAGGTAATATCTACAAATGTAATGGTATAAATGTTATTTCAACTAAATCAAATGCGTTAGTTAATGATAATGTTTGGCACCATTTTGTAGCTTTATATTACACTTCACCTGCTTCTGAAAATGTGAGACTATTTATTGATGGTGCTGAAACTTCTACTCTTATAGCAGATACAAGTCTCATAAATGATTATTGTACAGATACAAAGGGAGATGCAGTTATTGGAGCAAGAAATCCCACTAATCCAGAACATTTTTTTAATGGAACAATAGACGAATTACAAATATTCAATAGAACTTTAAGTGAAGAAGAAATAAAAGAATTATATGAAGAATCACAACATTTTATTTATCAAAAAGCAAATTATCAAAGTGTAATCCACAGTTCATTAGATTACATAAACTTAAGCAATTTCAAATGGAAAAGTATTGAATTTAAAGGAGAATTAAAAGATTCAACATTAAAATCCAAATCAGGTAATTGTGATGAAATAGAATCAAAAGAATTTCAAAATGCAACAAAAGAAGAGAACATCTTTTTTTTAGATAATGCTACAGAACAATGTATGCAATTTGAATTATATTTAGGGGATACAAGGTCATTAACACCATCTTTGGATAGCTATATAATTAATATAGAAGAAATTACAACCAATCCTCCATTAATAACTATTTTAAATCCAAAAGATGGGAGCACACACAATAACAAAGAAATAAAACTTGAAATTTCTATAGAAGACCTTGTATCCTCAATTGATTCTTGTTGGTATAATTTAGAAAATATAAACACAACTTTCAATTGTTTAAGTAACACAACAATAACAGGAAAAGAAGGAGAGAATAATATAAAAGTTTATATAAATAATTCATTAAATAAAATTAATATGTCAGAATCAAAATTTACAATTGAAACTAAAGAAAAAATTAAAGAAACCCCAGAACAAACAAGTTCATCATCATCAAGTTCTAGCAAAGAAACAGGAGGTTCACAAAAAGGGATTCTCATTAGTGAACAAAAAGATCCAATAAATACAAACCAAATAAAAAAAGAATCTAAACCCATTACAAATAATCATGGTACAACACAAATTCAAGAGGAGATTCAAACAATAAAAATCAGAGAAAAACCTATTGGAAAAGAAACAGAAGTTACAAATATACAAATTCCAATTAAATTTAAACTTTCATTAATATTAATAACAACAACTTTAGGAATCATATTCATAATTACAACTTTAAAATATACTCCCGTAAAAAATATAAAACCTAAATTAATGAGAAATAAAATTCAGGAGATAATTGATTCTGTTACTAGAGAAAGAGATGTTCACGCAAGACATAAACCTAGATATAAATTCAAAATTTACTAACCAAAACCTATAAAAACAGATTTTATGTCCCTCTTAAATATATGTGGGAGTGCCGGAGTGGTCAAACGGGCTGGGCTTAGGACTTTCAAACAAGGGTGTGAAGAGCATCATTGCAATGACTGGAAGACACCCAGTGGCTTAGTGTCTACGCAGGTTCGAACCCTGTCTCCCACATCTTACTATTAATTTAATATCTGTCTATATTTCCAGTTTTCAGAAAAACGAAAAAATCAAAAAAGAGGAGTGATAGAAATGTATAGAATATCTACAACAAATGAAGTTGATGAAAATTAGATAGATCTGAACAAAATAGAGTTGATAAGATTCAACATCAGTTAAAGGAACAATGGGAATTTGTTGGTAAACCACTTTCAGGGCTAACCTTTTTTCACGAGAAAAAAATTTGAAGGGAAGAAACTTAAAACAGAGTCTTTTTAAATAGAATAAAGAAAAACAAACTAATGTTTCACCTTAATTTCAAAAGAAGAAGAAGATATTTAGGAAAGAAGTTCTATCTTGTTTCATTCTTTACTTCACTGGGATTTGCAGGAATACAAACTGTCTGGTCAATTTATATGGATAGTTTTAGATTATCAGCATCAACAATCGGTTTCATCGCAACTTTTTTAGGAATTTTATCTTTATCTTTAATATTTATGGTAACCCCCATAATAGAAAAATATAATAAAGTTAAAATATTAAAATTCTGTTTAATTACAGCAATCATTTCCTATTTTCTTATTGGTTTATTCAGAAACCTTTACTTATTCTTAGGATTAACAATCTTAGTTACAATCTTAGGTGTCTTCAGAATTAACTGTTTTGATATTCTATTCAGAGACTCTATTCCAAATAATAAATTGAATAGAGAATGGAGTTTTCTTTACAGCACTATGAACTTAGGTTGGGTTATAGGCCCATTAATTGGAGGATTTTTCTTAGTTAAATTAGGAATGCAATCAGTTTTTATTATATCCTCAATTTTACTTTTTTTAGGATTATTAATTTTCTTTGCTCTTAAAATAAAAGAGTTAAATAAGCATAGGATAAAAATTGATGAGAAACCATTAAAAAATATTAAAGATTTTCTTAAAAACAAAAAAATTCACTTACCATTTATAATGTCATTAGGGATTTATGCATGGTATCCAATAATTTATATTTATGCACCATTATTTATAATACACAACAAATTAAGTCCTTGGATAGTTCCACTATTTATTTCAGCTGCATCAGTACCACTAATTATAGCAGAATATAAAATTGGTAAACTTTCAGAGAGACTAGGTTTTAAGTTTTTTTTCAAATTAGGATATTTTGGATTAGCAGGAATTTCACTACTAATCTTCTTCATTCCAAACATTTACATTCAACTGCTCTTACTCATATTAGGAACTTTTTTCATGGCATGCCTGGAACCATTACAAGATTCCTTTTTTTTCAAACAGATTAAACCTAAAGAAGAGGAGAAATATTATCCATTATATGCAACGGCAACAGATCTCGGTGCGGTCATAGGAAGATTTAGCATAGCAGCAATATTAATTTTTTTACCAAACAAATTTGCATATTTAACAATGTTTGCCTTAATGCTAATCCCTTGCTATTTCTCATTAAAAATCAAACCAAAATTACATTAATTTAATTTTTAATCTAATAAGAAAATATTTTAAAAATCTCACTAAATGAGATTTAACTTAAAACTTTAAACAATTTAATCCTTAACATATTCATTAAAATCACAAACAATAAAGTTAACAATCCTACTATTAAAAAAGAAGATCCTGTTTCCACTGAAACATGAAGTAAAAGGATAAACAAGAACACAATAAAAATACAGATTAAAAACAACAAATACCAGTACCATATTTTATTTAATTTATTCAATCCATACACCAAAACATTTCTTAAATTATATTTTTTAATAAATGCTATTAAATTGAAATAAATTATAATGGCAACCACCAAAGAGATTATAACAAACATCCAGATACTTAAATATCCAATTCCAAAAAATAACAAAGAGATAATATCTAAGAATGCTAAACTAAAAATAGCTAAACAAACAAAATTAATTATACTCAACAAAGCTATTCTCTTCCAGCTTATATTTAACAATTCTTTCCAGGCTGAACCTTCAAAAATTAGAATTAAAAAATAAATTCCTAAAGGCAATAAAACAAAATATAATCCTAAAGAATAATAAGTATATTTTGTTGTTTGTTCAACAATTGTTCCGTTAATCTGTGCTGTTAAATTACTAGATAATAATTCCTGCTGCATTTGCATCAGTTCAGGAATAGAATCTTTCAAAGCTACTAACCACTTTGCAGCAAAAAACCTTACAAGATATAAAATTCCAACTAAACCAAGTACTAATCCGAGAGTATATGAATTTATTTTAATATGTTTTTTCATTCTTCACCCAGTTTATTATTCATAATTTAATCCAACCATAACAGGATAATGATCAGATAGCTTACCAACTCCCTCTTCATTAGTATATTCATATACACCAGCACCTATAGCATCCCCATCCTTATAATAAATGTGATCAATTTTTTCTTTAGCATCAAATTTACCATAATAATTTCTATAATCACAATATTCTTCAGTTGGGAAAGTATAACCTTCTGTTTTAACCAAATTAAATCCTTTAATTTCTTTTATTTCCTCACTCCCTAAATTAAAATCCCCACCAACAATAATATTTTCAGAATCATTATCATTTAATATCTCTTTCAATTGTCTTAATTGTTCTAATGTACTTCCATACTTTTTAGTTTGTCCAGTTTGAGATTGACATAAATTTCCAGAATTAACAAACCTGGGTCTTGATAAATGTGTGTTATAAACAACATAAGTTTTATCCTTTACAGTTACAATAGATTTTAGATTATATCTTATTTCCTGATTGTTCTCATTTGTTTGATATTCCGCAATAGAACTCTCTTCCACGTTAGCTCCACTACCAAACACAAATATAGCCAAACCATTTTCATAAATAGAACTAACTTCTTTAAAGAAAGGAGAAAAGGTTCCTACAAAATTCTGATCTACTTCTTGTAAAAGCAATATATCTGGATTTTTAGAACTAATAAAATTTGCAATCTCTTCTGTTTTTTTATCACACATTCTAAATTCTTCAAAGTTCTCAAATCTTTCTGAACCACAACCTTTTCTTACATTATAACTCATTACTCTCACTACATTATTATCATCAAATTCTTCCTCTTCATCCTCATCTCCCAATAGGTCATCAGCTTCAAATGTAAACCCACAATCAGAATTATAACCTTCAATATTCTTAATACCATTAACAAGAGAATTAAATTCACAAGAGTCAGTCTCTTTATTACAATTTATTTTAAATTTGTATTTTGCATAAGCTCCTTCATTAAAGTCTACATTAATCTCCTTACCAGATCCATATTTATAATCAACATCCATATTATGTTTACCTAAGAATATATTTAAAAATCCATCAGCAGGCTTATAACTCAATCCATCTTTCTTAACCAATTTACCATTCAGGATAATAAAATGATCAAATTCTACTTTAGAAGAACCAATATCATCAAACTTAAAATAATCTCCATCTTTCTTAGACTCATCTGGATCAAAATCATCAGGCATAATTTTTCCTTCAATTAAACTAAAATATTTATTTTTCTTTAAAGTGCCACCGTTATAATCTTCACTTATTCCAGGACAAACTAATTTTACAGTTTCTTTTTTTGGTTGCACTTCTTTTTCAGATTTTTTATGACTACAAGTTCCATCATCACTAAGGATCGTTCTTGCTTTCCACTCACAACCTAAACCACCAACTTTTTTACTTAATGCCTCACAAATCTCCACAGTACATTCACCAGTTTCACCACATTCATTACACTTAAATTTCGAAACTTCACCAAATTTCTCCCATTCAGTTATCCTCCAGTCCTTATTTTCAACCAAATTTCCAGATTCTTTTATATTATAACCAACACCATTTATCCATTCATTTTGTGATTCAATAGACGGAACTCCAAAATTAAATTTATTATTATTACCTTTTCCATAATAACATAACTTCTTTCCTTTACCTTCCTTCCATCCTTCCCCAGTATAATCATAATGCCAATATTCTCCAACCCAATTTATCAAACCTTGATCACACAAAAATCTTCTTAATCTATTTTGTTCTGGAATATTTTGATCCATTAAAGATCTAGCCTTGGGAATGTTTTTTTCATTTTCTTCCCAAATTGATTTCCACAATACATCTATTGCAGTCCCAGAAGCATGTAAACAAAGGTTATAATTTTCAAACGTATTTATTTTATTTGCAATTGCATCACCAAATATACTTCCTAAATCACTTCCATCATTAGCTTTTAATTTATTTTTTTGATCTTCAGTTAAACTCTTCTTCAATTCTGTGATTCTCTTTTTTTCATCTGCAGTTAATATTTTTGGACCACAAGCAGTTTCACCACCACCTAAATAATCTAAATAAGAATTTCTCTGACTCGCAGTAGTTCTCCCTGAACTATGAATCACTATTTGATTATTTGCAGTTGATAAAACTTGAGAAGCATCCGTGTCTTCTAATTTTTTCTTAAGCTGAGGCATTACACAACAAGGCTTTAAACAAACAACTCTTTGATTGTTAGAAACATAGTTTTCAAAATTTATTGGAAAACCACTACACACACCGCTATTATGTAATTCAATGCTTGGTTTTCCAACAATTATTTCATCAACTTCAGCAGGAACTTCTTCAGGAATAGGTTCATCTGAACTATCCTCTCCATCAACAGCTTTTTCCTTAGAAGGCAATGTAACAATTCGTTTAATTATAGTTTTTTTTCTTAAATTCACTTCACCTTGATATTCCCTATCCATCTCAGCAAGTTCTCTAAAAATATCACCCTGCTGTAACCAAGCTTCCCCCATCTCTTCCTGCCCACCGGCCCTTTGAGTAAGATCCGGATAAGTCAATTCTGTTTGTTTATCTTTTAATCCTTGTAATTGTTTTATTAATTCTTCAGCACCGGGAATTTCTCCTAACTTCTTTGGAAAAGCAATACCACCACTTTTTTTAAAACAATAATGACCACTTATTTTACAACATTTTCTATTTTCACATTCACGATCAGAAAAAATCTCATCCTTTCTTACTTTGTCCAAATAATCCTGATTAGTTATCCCAGCGCCAGACCTACATTCATATCCTTCATATCTACCAACTCCATTACAAATATCTATTGTTTTATATACTTGTTGAACATTCTCTTCCACATTTGGTTGAATAATTTTTTCATTACTTTGTTTAGGATACACATCTTCAGAATCTAAATTGGGTATTTTAACATCAGGCACAGGAGGAACTTCTTCAGAAACAGATGCATCAACACAAGAGTTTAAATTCTCACAATAGGCAAGAGCAATCAAATTATTCCCATTAGCTATTAATTCGGCATTAGAATTATATTCACCATTAAATACATTAAACACAACTCTAACGTTTTTAGGATTAATTGCTCCAACAAATTGGTTCTGACATATCCCAATATAATTTTTAATTGCTTTTTCTTCCACAATCTCCCTAGCTAGGCTAATATTAGCATCAGAAATAGTAACATAACTCATACCATAACATTCATTGAGAGCTTTTTCTCTTATCACATCTCTAAAATCACCAATTGTTTCAGCAACAACCACATTCCCAATTAACAAAATCATTACTACCACTAAAATTAATTTATTCATTAACATGGGTCTGAACCAAATAACATAAGATTTCCATATGGCTCACCTAAATTAGCACCGGAAGCATCACTACCACGAGAAGATTTTCTATTAACACTATCAAAATCAAAATAACAATCAGTTCCATCAATACTCCTTTGAGCACCAGTATTCTCTGAATCTATTTGTAAAATAAATCTCATTGCAGATAAAACATTAGCTTTAACTTCATCATCCGCATCATAACCTGTAAATCCTTTACTAGCATCTTGAATCAAAGTCTTATAATTCGCAATATCACTCCATTGAGTCCATCCTGCAACTTTAGTTACTACTTCTTTATAACTTGAACCATATCCTTTTGAAGAATCTCTTCTATTCTTTGCAACTTGCATAATAGCACCTTTCTCTTCGAGAGTCAATCCAGCACCTTCAGCAGAAAGCATTCTTGCTAAATATTCCACATCCTCTTTTTGAACACGATAAACATTAATCATTCTCTCTACATCTAATTTAGGAACACTCGAAGGAGTTCTTACAACTAATAAATCATAATCAGCAGTAGTTATAACATTTGTAATTTCCTCCTCAACTTCCTCTACAAATTCAACACCGGCACCTTTTCCTTTAGTTCTCTTAAATTCTTCAACTAAAGTTCTTAACTTCCCTAATAAAATAGTTTTAGAACCTGCAAGAGAACGTAATGCAATACGAGCTTGTTCTATCTCAATCAGTAATCCATCACCAACAATTCTCTTAACTAAACTTTCTTCAATTTCATCTTGCAATCCTAAATCACTTACCTTTGCAGACTCTCTTAACAACCAACATTTTCCTAACTGCCCACATGATCCAACAACGGCCCACTTCTCAACAGGTCCTGGACTTATTGGATTGCAAACTCTAACAACACCGGTAGAAACTAATCCATAATTCTCAGGGAAAGGTATCGTTAAACTTCCTAAATTAGTTGAAGTAAACTCATCTGTAGTTGCACATTCTGAAGCAGTAGTTATTTCCTTCTTAACCTGTTCAGTAATTGCAAGATCAGTTAATTCATTAAATCCAAATGAAGATGTTACTTTTCCAAATCCACATCTGATATCATCACCAGTAACTTGAATGCAAATCTCATCATAACCTTTTGGTCCAACAGTTTGAACAGTTTGCTGAACATACTTTCCTTTCTCCACTTCTAAATACTTCCGACCATCACTTTGAGGATTAGTAGTAACATACAATATAGGTAAACCTTCATACTTACTTCTTAAAAAAACAGTAAACTGTAATGGTTTTTCATGTACGCCACCTAAAGACTTGGGACTTCCTAACACAGAAGAAGTAGAAGGAAATCCGGTTCCCGCATAAATATGATAGAATGCTTTATACAAATTCAATTCATCAGTTGAAAATCTCGCACCGCCTACACCACCTGGAATATCTCCCATAGTAGAAACATATGGTACTGAATCAAAGAAAGCAGTATATTGTGGTGGATTCTCAGGTTCAGCTAATTGATCTAATATATCTCCAATTTTTGGTACTTTTCCATAAACTGACATTCTACATAATTGAGATCCAATTTCATCTGAAGATTGTCCTCTATAAGCAGCTAAGAAAGTGTTACTATATTCGGTTGTAAAATAATTAAATGATTTTCCAACATTATCTAAACTTGATTGGAAAGTTAAATACTCAACTCCACCTTCAGATTGTCCTAAAGCAGTCTCAGAAACCCAATCAATTATTCCACCTTTAATATTAAGTATATTTGTTGCTTCTCTCCAAACCATTTCACAAATTCCAACTGATCTAATATAATCACAAATTCCAATATCTCCACCACCAGATAAAGAAGTTTCTAAACAATCAACATAACCTTGTAATACGCTCTGAACATTTTTTAACCCTGCAGAAATTCCAGTTAAACATACAGGAACAGCAACCTGATCAATATTTGGTAAACATAATACCGTTGACCCAACTACACCTGACTGAATTACATTATCAACTTTCACACGCCCACCTAAATTACATCTTGAAGTAGGACACATTACAGGATCACATGCGTTAAATAATAACTTACAATCTCCTGGATCCATCACATCAGCACATGAAGGTCCATAACTATCTAATAATATTTCTGCATTCTCTTTTGTACAAACAATCTCAGTTGTAAGATCTAAATTTCCAACCACATCTCCCTCTTGATTACAAATACCAGCAGAATTTATTTTATCAGTATAGAACCCACTTTTCGCATTATATTTCATCGCTTCCCAAGGTATTTTTTGTTTATCATCACCACCTCCACAATCTATCACTTCATTCGCACCAACGTTCATTAACCTAAATTCAGAAACAGACCCAGTCCTGTATCTTTCAAGTACTTCAATATAATCTCCATCACCAACAGGATAACATAATGCTTTTCCTTGTAAATCATGATAAGAAAACACACCCCTATTTCCTGTTTTAGAATTTCTTTGTCTCACATAACTTTTTGCAAGTGCAACATTAGCTTCTTGAGTTACAAAAGTATAATACAACTTTGCAGTTGATTTAGGCGTTTTTACATTCCCCATTCCCTGAGATGGAAAAGGAATTTCATGAAACTCTGATTTAGCAACATAAATAGGATAACCATTTACTGTTGCAAAAGTTTGACGCATTCTAATTAATTCATTATTAAGTACATTATGATCAGAAATACCTAAAGAAGCTAAAACTCCTGGTTCGTCATTATGTTTCCTCAAACTCAAACCTAATTCAGTTACAGGTTCAATTTCAAAACTCTCTACCTTATTATTCACATTTTCAACACCAACCGGAGCAGACATTTTTCCATCTTTGAAAACTATTCCATCTAATTTATAAAAGTCTAAACTACCCGAAGTAATCTTTTCATCAGTAGCAATCTTAGAATTCAAATAAGCATCAACAGCTTCATCCTTAGAACTACCAAATAAAGCAGGATTTGAAGTATAAAAAGCTGTAGCAGCACCAAAATCACTTATTCTTGAATTATATTTTAATGGATCAAAAGAACCTTTAACATAATTATAATACTTCGAATCAACCTTATCCTTCATAAGATCTAATCTTGATTTTAATCTACAATCATCTACACTCCCACCAGTCTTAAGATAACTTCCGCAAGGAGTAGAACTATCCTTTAAAGCCTCAACAGTTTTATAACTTTTAAATTCATTATTTACTTGTTCAATAATTCCTTTCTCAATTTCAACATTTCTTCTTATCTCTTCAATATTTTTTGGTGCTAAATAACATTCATCTAAAGTTTTATAAATTCCAGAACTAATTTCAGATTTACATTTCTCTTTATAGTACCCCATTACAGAACGCCGAGCTAAATTTACACCTTTTCCGGCAAAGAAAGAATTCTTAGCAGTCAGAGTAACAAATGTAATTATACAAGTTTTCTTCCAGTAACTGATTATATTATCTAACTTTTTTAAAACAAAATCAATATCATCAATTATTTCTTTAGTTTTTTTAATCTGGGACTTCATTTGTCCGGGAGTAAATTCAAATGGACGAGGATCTACAGGAATATACAACTTAAATCTGGAAGTTGCTTTTGCATTATCAGTTCCAGGTATGACAGTAACATAAGCTAGATTATTTACTTTAATATCTTCAATATTAATCATAACCTGAAACTCTTCCCTATCATCAACAGTTCTCATTTCACTCTTATAAACTAAAGAACTATCAGTTGCAATCGTAAACGTTTGAGATGATGCAACATAATTTTTAGGTGTAAATGTATCAGTTAAAGAATTTAATTTATATTTTCCCAAAACAACATTTCTCGGATTAATTTTATAAACTCTCCATTGATACATAGAACCACCTTCTTCAAAATAAGGTTCACCAGAAGTAGTTCTCTTACTATCTCCCACATTAACAGGAGAATTCAAAAACAATTCTTGTAAGGGGCCATTATCAACTCTTAACTTAACAGATCCTTTATCTTTATCTTCAAGTATTTCAACTTTCTTTAATTTTATATGAATTCCTTCTTCATCTAAATATAACGTTCCACCTTTTGCAATTTCAGTCTTTCCTTTTGGAACTGCAACTCCAAGCTCAACTAATTTTTTAGTATAAAATGTTTCTAAATCCCTCATATCTTTTATATATTTTATACAAACAGGATTTTTAGGGTCAGGAATATCAGAAGGCATACAACCATCTAACCTAATCAAACTTTTTTTATAAATATCAACTATCCTTTGTATAACTGTAGATTTTGCAGTTCCACCAGAAGCTAAATAATTTTGATAATTTCTTAAAGCAGCACATCCAAAATTAATTGTACCATCAGATAAAAAACCATCTGCAGTACAATAAGAATTTTCAAGATTTCTTGCATCATCCGGAGAAAGTTCTAAAACACTATAAGATGCTGGATCATCCCCCACTTGCAAAACTTCTCTACGTAAAGTCATTTTTCCTCTAGGCCCATAAAGATCAACTAAATGAATTGCTTTAAAGAAATTTCCAGAAGGTAACCCATTCAGAATTGCATAAGTCTCATCATCAAGTTCAAAATCTTCTTTAGCATCACTTAAAGTTATAGAAGATACAATAGGTTTTGTAACTGAAGATAAAACCCAAAAAGAATTATAAAATAACTTATTTCCCTTATTTACAATTCTCTCATCAGTTATTCCATTTCTGGTAATTTCAAAAACAGCTCTATCATCAGAAGTTACAATATCATTCAACCTTACTCTAAATAAATCCATAAAGGGATCACCAGTATCTTTTAAAGAAAGCACAGGAGAATATTCTCCTTTAGTTAACCTTATACTTGGTCTATATCCTTGATCTAATCTTCCAGATCCTGGTAAGGCCCTTCCATATGTTGTAGGCATAACATTATCTAAAGATGGAAACACAGTTCCAAAATGTCTGTCATAAACTACAAAAGTTGCTTCTCCATCTCCAATATCAATTGCATTAATAAATCCACGGGAAGAAAAGAAAGGATTTTGTTCAAATCCTGATTTACCTAAGAACTTCGAAGTATCACTTTCTAAAGGAACTAAAATATCCTGTGATGTAATACCTAAACCAATTCCGCTTTCAAAATCAAAATAAATCTCAGCTTCCATATCAAGTTCAATAGTATTAGAATTATTTTTCAGAAAATTTTTTCCATTCTCATCAAGCTTATTTACTTTAACAACTAAATAACCTAAATTATCTAACGAATACATTTCAGTTCTTGGTGGAACAAACCTTGGACTTGTAGTTACAAATGGATTATTACCCAGAGATTTAACGTACATTCTTTTGATTGGTGGAAATTTAGTTAATCCAGTAAAAGGATCTTTTCCAAGAGGATCATTAGTAAAACGAGATAATCCACTACCTACAGTTTCACCTCTTAATCCTACAAAAACAGGTACACCCTCTTGTTCTAAATGAGACTCACGAATCATTGCAGGTTCATACTCATCAACATTAACAGTAATAACTTCATTTAAATCAGGAGTAGGCCCATCAAAAACAGTATCAAAAAAACCATCTTGAGCTTCTTGTCTTTCAAAATCACTGGAAAATTGTGCTGAAGTTAAAACAACACTAACTATCAAAACAATACAGAATATAAACACAAATTTATTTTTCATATTACAGGATACCTAAAATTCGGATCTTCTTCTCCGCTTTCAGATGCTAAAGACACAGCCATCAAACTTTCCAAATCTCCGGCAACTGGACTAACCATTGTATAAATTACAATCTCATTTCCATTAATAAGATCACTTGGATCAACATCAAACTCAAATCTTGTTCCACCTTTCAATGCAAAATCCAATTCTATTGATTCAGTTTCAACTTCAAAACATTTTTCTTCTTGCTGTCCTATCAATCCTAAAAATCCAGCCTTTGCAACATCAACACAATTCTCGACTTTTTGTTTAGGTATAGTAACTGGCCATGTAGATTCTCCAATAACATACGAAGTTACAACATAATGTCCTTCAACTAAATCAATTACAGAATCATCAGGATAAGACACACGACCAACAAATCCATTTGAATTCACAAACTCAAAAGAAATCTCTTCATCATCAAAAGGTTCACGTACCTCACCTGTTTCTTTTTCTATTACTAGTATTTTCACTTTTTTTGGATAAATCTTATTTAACATAACATTAACAGATTCTAATTCTTCATTAGTTGAAACTCCAGTAGATTTTCCTCTATAAAATCCTTGTTTCTCCGCTTCAACACTTCCACCTACACAAGTAGGAACTAACCCAGCCGCAACCCCATCAACACTTTTTCCAAGACCACATTTTGCAGGATAACATCTATAAGATACATCAACGTCATTTAACGGTTTATAACTTCCACCATCAGAATATCCAGTCCTAACTTCTAAATATTTATTAGCACCTTCACAAACTTGATTATTTACATCATTCACAAGCGTAGGTTCAAATCTATTTACTCTTGGTTGATTATTATCTATTAAAATTTGAGTTACAAAATTAAAATTAAATCCTGTTTTATCATCAATTAAACTAACAAGAACAGGATATTTTATATCATAAATAAAATGATGAGATGAAAAACAAAAGAAAGACGATAAAGCTTTAGTTAAAAATCCACCTGTCCCTCTGCTTATAGAATCACCAGACATTATATCACCTTTAGAAGGATCAACCTCAACAAAAGTAGGCCATGATGGAGAATACATAAAACTAACACTTAATCCACTTCCAGGATTTTCAAGAGCATCTACAACAAAATAATCATCAACATTTTCATAATTAGTTCCGGAAATTCTTATTGAAGCAACATTACTTTGTAGAATTTCCTTCAACCTTTGAACAACTTTAGTTTTTGACCAGGTTTTTTCATAACATTCAAGATCTATTCCAGAATAAGGCACTTCATCATCATAAGCAACTAAAAGATCTAAAGTTTTCCGTTCTAAGAAATAATTCTCATTTTCTTTTTTTAAAATTTCAACCGCATTTTCATAGAGTCTTCCTAATGGCACTTCAACGCGTGCTAATTGATTACTTAATAAAAAATTAATATCCCTTATATTTATTTCAATAGGAAAATCAACTGAAATTTCTACAATATTATCTAAAATATTTACTTTACTTTTCACCTCCTCCTTTCGAGCTACAAAATTATAATTTGGAAAATCAGATAATAATTCCAAACAAGTATAAAAATTTTCAGAAACATAATTCTCTAATTGAAATTCCATTTCTTCTTTAGATGGAATATTCGTAACTTGTTCACCGGTTGGTCTTTCTCTAAACCATACAGGAACAGAAAATCCATTTACAACTTCAAGTTTACTTGATAAAGGAATAAATAAATTAGTTAAAAAAACCTCTTCAGGAAGTTCAATATAACCGCCTGAAGAACCTAACATATCAACACCATTTTTTAAAAGATCTTGTGTACATGAATCCAACATTTGAGAGACAGGCTTAATCTCTTCAGGAAGTTTTGAATGTATATTTAATTGCAAATCTAAATCTTTTTTTACAAACCAAAATTTATAAGCTAAGAAACCTCCTAGAACAATTAAAATTACAATTCCAACAACTACAAAAGTAGTTACCTGGCCCCTCTTTTCCATAAAGAAAATCTAATTTTTTCATATATAAATTTAACTGTTAATTTGGTTCTGTGTAGTCCGAGGTCGTCCCAAAACTAATGCGTATAGGTTGTATCAATATGAACTCTCTTCCAATTTTGTAATGGTGATCTTAAATTTTTATAATGTTGCAGATTTTTAAGTATTTCTTCAACCTTTTTTATTATTATCTCATATTGTTTTTTGTTCTTTTTATTCAGCTTAGAAAACTTCTTATCTAATTCTGGACGAATATCCAAAATATATATCTCATTTGTACCTCTTTCTTAAATCAGAAACAGTTCCTATACGAATAGCTTTCTGCTTCATAATTTTTCTTGCTTTTATTATATACTCAGGCCTTAACTCAGGTTCTAAAATACTTTCTTCGTATTGTTCAGCCATTATTTCAATAGCCTCACTTTTGTCTTTTAGATCAAACTTAGCCTTGACTATATTCAAAATCCTATTTGCGCGCTCACCTATATTTATTATAGCCTGTACCATCTTATTAATACCATATTAACATCATATTAATATATAAATATCTTTGGTTGTGGGCTAATATGAAACCCTATTAATTTAAGGATGCTTGCCCTTTATTTGTTTGATTTAACAAAACTAAAACAAAAATAGGTGGGCCATATGTATGTAAAAGAGTCAGTATTATTAAATTTTATTGAACAGGGTTTCATCAGAGCTAAAGGATAGAAAACTTTTTATATTCTATTAAAGTCTTCTTCTTAATGATAAGAATTCTTAGTATAATAGAGAAAAAAGTAGCATTAGAAGCAATAGCTAAAATGGGGATCCGCCCAGTTATGAAAGGAAGAGATTATTCTGAAGAAGTAATAAACTTTCTCTCACGGTACGAATTAATTGAAAATAAAGAGAAAGATGAGAATATATATGAATTAACAGAAAAAGGAGAAGAATTTTATGATTCTATATTCAATCGTTTTCATGAAAAATACAATTAAATTTTGAAACTACTTACTTGCTTTAATTTCAATCACGTCCAGATTTTTTAATAAATGCTCTTTCCCAACGGGAATTCTTTTTTTCACATCAATAGCTTTAACAAAATTCTCTCCAAAATCAGTATGTAACTTATATGCAAAATCTAATGCAGTAGAACCGCAAGGTAATAAAAAACAATCTGCAAGAGTGCGCCCATTACTATCAATCATTTTTCCTAATCCACCTGGAAAAACAGCAATATAATCCAACAAATCAAATACAACAATATTTAATGCTTCTTGTACTCCTGTATGACCAAATTGATCTAAAATATTCTTCTTAATATATTCTAATCCTTTTTCCTGATCAGGTAATAATTCTTTAACAACCTCAAATGAAGAATCTCCAGGAATGTAATTCAAAAATCTACTTTTGTCAGCTTCTTTTAAAGTTAACTCAGAAATTGCAGAACAAGGAATAATAATAGAAGAAGGATATTTAGATTTTAATCTTTCAACATTTTTAGAAGCTCCTGGAATATCAGCTTTATTAGCTACTATTAACATAGGTTTTGAAAAGGTTCTTAATTCGTGTGCAAATCTTTTTAATTCCGCTTCGCTCCATGTTGTTAAATCTTTACTAAAATCTTTCATTATAGTTTTTGCAATATCTTCAGTTACCCTCAAACCTGATAATTGATTTGAAACAGCTTTGTAAGTTTCTAAGTTTTCCACTTTACAGGTTCTAACAAATTTAGCCCATCCTTTTTTTATAATACCTAAATACCACATATCCAATTCATTTTCTAAAAATTCAACATCATACAATGGATCATAACTTAAAGGTTCAACAGATTCACCATTCTCATTTACAGATCCGGAAATATCAATTACATGAATTAAAGCATGAGCTTGATTAAGATCATCTAAGAATTGATTTCCCTTTCCTTTACCTTCATGAGCACCAGGTACTAATCCTGCAACATCAATTAATTCAACAGGAACAAATCTTTTATGATTAACACAATATCCCTCCCTAGGAGTACATTGAATTTCAAATTCTTGGTCAACACAATTTACTTTAACAAACCCCACAGCCCTATTAGGTTTTATAGTTGTGAAAGGATAATTTGCAATTTCAACATTCATCATAGTTGCAGCTTTAAAAAATGTTGACTTCCCAACTGACGGTTTTCCTACAACACCTATTAACATATAATTCACAGTAAAGAAAACCTTTATTAATTATACTAAATAACAAAAAAATATTCACGGGCCCGTGGTCTAGTGGCTAACTTTTTATCTAAAAGATAAAATGTCTATAAATGACCCCGCCCTTACAAGGCGGTAGTCGCAAGTTCGAATCTTGCCGGGCCCAATTATAATAATTTCAAAACTTATAACGCGGCGGTAGTATAGTGGTCTAGTATGTGGCGTTGCCAACGCTGCGACCCGGGTTCAAATCCCGGCCGCCGCAATTTAATTTCCTACAAAAATAAATTATAGTTAAAGCATATAATCTCGGATAGAAACATAGAATTTAATGTAAAGAAACAAAGTCTTTATAATCTACTTTTGGCATGAACTAATTCTACAAAAGATATATAAACACTGAAAAATAAAAAAAACACATGAAAAAAATATTATTTATCTTAATTGCAATAGGTGTTGCAATAACTTTATTATATTCACCTACAGGAACTACAAGTAAGACTTTAAGTTTAACAGGAAGAGCAATAGAGAATTTACCACAACAAACACAAGAACAAGTGAATCAATTAATTTCAAAAGAATATAATGTTCCGTTAATTTATAGACTAGCATTTCCCCTAACATTGAAAGTAGTAATAACTGATCTTAACGAAATAATTTATTTAGATGTTACATCAACAGGAATAAACGAAATTCAAGAGACAGAAGATTTTGATATCGAAGCAAGAACGGATTTAAATACATTAAATACCATTTTAGAAAACCCAAACATTGCAACAATAAGAGCAAACAGTGAGAATATTGAATATGACTCAGATTCATTTAAAGGTACAGTTGCAATCTCAATTGGAAGAAAATATTTAGAATGAACTTATCCAAACATCTTTTTAAAAGGACTTTCAGAATCTTCTTTATTTTCCGAAGGCATTCTTTTAATATCAAATTCTGGTTTAGATCTCCCCATTTGAAATCCTGAAGACTCTTGCATTCGAGGAGGAGTTTCTTGCCATTTTCTAGAAGCAAACCTCTTTCGATTTTCCTCTTCATCCTGCACTAATCTAACCATTCTTCTTTTAAAATCGGCAATATCAGCTTCAGAAGCTTTTCCAAAATTATATTTATACTTCTTTTTAGGTATTTCTTCATCTAGTTTCTTCAACTCTTTTGCTCTTTTTTGTCCACGAACAAACTCATCATCCCAAGAACTATTAGAATGAACATGTGGTTTATCTTCAACACTTCTTACTTTTCTCAAAATACTAAATCCTAATAAAACTACACCTAAAACTAAAGCAATTACACCTAAAGCAACCCAGAAATTACCAGTTCCTTTATCACCTACTGCTTTTCCTGTAATTCCATCTAATTTTAACTTTTGCAATAAAGTTCTGTCATCTACAATCGAAACACCTTCAAGAACTTTATCCAATAAAGGAATTTGAATATCATGAACACCTTCATCAAATAAATCTGCTAAATGAATCTCTTGCTCACCACTTGGAGAAAGAATTATTTCCTTCACTTTCTCAACACCTTCAGCGACAAAACTCAGAGGACCAGAAAAATCAACATTACCAATATTTCTCACTTTAAGTTTCCCACCATCCACAACTACAACATCAAGTTTCTTAACTTCCCTTACAACAAAATTCTGTTCAGAACTTAATCCCAGTCCATTTAAAGATATTTTCCATGGCCCTGGTAAAGCTTGTTCAGGTAAATCAAAATTTGTTTTTTTATTCACAGCAATATCTTGTTCTGCACGTAACTCATTATTTTTATCATAAACCTTAAGCATAACAGAACCTGGCATAGGATCATTAGCCTGGTCATAAAGAACCACATCAAATTCTACTTTTTCATCAGGTGCAAACTCACTTTTATCCATTTTCATTCCTAAAGTAGTTGCAAGAGGATTAATCTTAAACGTAAACCCTTGACTCCCATAATTTCCATTTTCATCTTTTATAATAATATCAATCTTATGAGTTCCAGTCTTAATATTACTTGGTAATTGATAAACTAAATTCAAATTTTCTCCAGTTACTGGCTGAACAAGTTCAATATCACCTAAACGAGCAGTTACTTCAAGTCCCTTTAAAACACTCTGAGCAACACTTGATCTGACAATCCCACTTATTACCAAATTTGAACCAGGAGAATAACTTTCCTTATCAGTTTTCAGTTCTAAATTCAAATTACCTAATAACTCAAAAGTTAAAGCTTCTTCAAATAAATGTTTATTACCTAAAGAATCAGAAACTTCAATAGAAATAATATAATTTCCTGGTGGCATTAAATTTAATTCTTTATTCATTGCCATATCACCTGCAACTACATCAACACTTTCTATCAAAACGGTTTTACCATCTTTCTTAAAATAAACAATAGCTTTTCCATCCACAGGATCTCCACTTTCTCTGGTAACTACACCAACAACAGGAATTGTTTCCCCCAATTGATAAATAGAATCCACAATTTCAAATGCACCTTTAAATTTATTTGAAATAGCAAACTGTCCACTTTCAACTGACTCCTTAACAGAATCCCCATCGCTCAAACTAGCAACAAACTTACAATCACCAGCTACAATTGAAGGAATAACAATCAAACGAGAGAAACTTGATTCAAGATCTTTTTTTAAATCAATTGTCTTAATATACAAACTAGAAGATGAAGAAGCACATACCAAATCAAGATTCAAAGTCATCCTTTGAGATGCACCTGAAACAATTGCTCCCGATACAATTATTTGATCACCTAAATTAAATATACTCCCTGATAAAGGATCTAACCTTATTTCAGCTAAAACTGAAACAGACCCAATTATCAAAAATATAAGAATTAGGCTAATCCACCCCATTTTCATAACCATTCTCCAGTAGAAGTCACTTATAAATGTTTCGTGAAAAATCTTTAAAAAAGGAAGTAACAAACTAAAAGTCAAATAATGAGAACTCAATTCCAAAAGATATAAGATTATGGAGATCTACAATTTACATTTTAAAAAAGATTAATATAGTAAAAGAAAATTAGAAATTACAATGGAAATGATAGAAAATATAAGACATTCAACAGCACACATTTTAGCTCAGGCAGTACAGAAATTATTCAAAGATGTAAAACTAGGAATAGGCCCTACAATAGAAAATGGATTTTACTATGATTTCGATTTACCACAACAAATAACAGAAGAAGATTTAAAAAAAATAGAAGAAGAAATGAAAAAAATAATAAAACAAAAACAAGAATTTGAACAGGAAGAAATCACAAAGGTACAAGGAATAAAACTATTTGAAAAACAACCTTACAAAATAGAATTAATAGAAGAAATTTCAGAAAAGGGAGAAAAATTAACAAAAGTCCAAAATGGTCCATTCATAGATTTCTGTAGAGGAGGTCATGTAAAAAACACATCTGAATTAGGTAATTTCAAATTACTAAAACTTGCAGGAGCATACTGGAAAGGTAATGCTAAAAATAGACAATTACAAAGAATTTATGGTACTGCATGGGAAACAAAAGAAGAATTAAAAGAATATTTACAGATGTTAGAAGAAGCAAAAAAAAGAGATCATAAAGTTATTGGTGAACAACAAGAGATTTACATGATTTCAAATTTAATAGGTAAAGGATTACCAATCTGGTTACCTAACGGAGAAATAATTAAAGAACAAATAGAAAATTTTGTAAAGGAAACAGAAAAAAATCACGGTTATTTAAGAGTCTGTACTCCACACTTAGCAAAAGAAGAATTATTTTTAAAATCAGGACACCTTCCTCATTATGAAGAAAGTATGTATCCTAAAATGGTAATGGACGACGGAACTTATTATCTAAAAGCCATGAACTGCCCATTACATCATCTAATCTACAATAAAAAACAAAGAAGTTACAAAGAATTACCGTTAAGATTAGCAGAATATGGAACGGTATACAGAAACGAATTGTCAGGAACATTATCAGGATTATCTAGAGTAAGAATGCTATCAATGAACGACGCACATATTTATTGTACAAAAGAACAAATAGAAGATGAAGTAAAGGGAGTTATTCAAATGATAGAAGATTATTATAAAATATTCAATTTTAAAAATTATCATTATAGACTTTCACTTTGGAACAAAAACAATAAAGAAAAATATATTAATGAACCAGAAAATTGGGATTATACTGAAAAAAAATTAAGAAAGGTTCTAAAAGAATTAAATACAAATTTCAAAGAAATAGAAGATGAAGCAGCATTCTACGGCCCAAAAATAGATATCCAATTCAAAAATGTTTATGGAAAGGAAGAAACAATGTCAACTATACAATTAGATTTTGCAGCAAAATCAAGATTTAATTTAAAATATGTTGATAATGATAGCCACCACAATAATGAGGTTTTTGTAATTCACAGAGCACCCTTATCAACACACGAAAGGTTCATTGCATATCTTATTGAACATTATGCAGGGAAATTCCCAATATGGTTATCTCCTATTCAGATTGTAGTAATGACAGTTGCAGATAGACATATTGAATATGCTAAGGAAATTGCAAAAGAATTCGAGAAGTATAACCTAAGAGTAGAAGTTGATGGAAGTGGTGAATCAATTGCAAAGAAAGTAAGAAATGCAATAAAAATTAAAATACCATATCAAATAACAATAGGAGATAAAGAATTAGGAAATCCAACATTAGCAATAAGAACAAGAGAGAACAAAATAATAGAATTAGATAAAGAAGAATTTATAGAAAAAATCAAAGTAGAAATAAAAGAAAAATGTTAGATAATTTAAAAGAACAATATAAAGAAATACAAAATCCAAAAGGGTATTTAACAAGTTGTTTCTTAATGTGTGACTTCAAAGACATTAACAAGGAAAAATGGCAGTTTAATTTTTATAATAATGATAAAATAACCTCATATAAAGATAATAAAATAATTGAAAAAGATGCAGAAGTCCATAAAAAGAAAGGTGAAAAATTAAAAGAATTAGATTTAGAAGAAATAAAGATAACCCCTAAAGAAGCAATTAACAAAGCTAAAGAAGAAATAAAAGTTGGAGAACCAAATAAAATAATAATAGTGATACAAAACAAGATTTATAACATTACTTTTTTAACTAATGCAATGAGATTAATTAACATAAAATTATTAGCATCAGATAACACAATAATTGAAACTAAAGAAGAAAATTTACTTAATCTTCAATCTCAATAACTTTCTTCTTTGAACTAAAACCAGAAACAATTTTCACTTTTTTCTTAAAATGTTTAGATAACAGTTTAACTAATTCTAAATTAGCTTTTCCATCAACAGGACGCGATTTTAACTTAACTAAAATATTATCACTCTCAACAATTTCACTAGAATCACATCCAGTTTTCACATTAATTATTAATTTCAAAATAAAGCATAAATAAATGGAGATATTGATGAACTCTGACCAAATACAATTAAAACCCCAACTAAAAATAACATGATTAAAATGGGTAATAACCACCACTTCTTACGAACCTTCATAAAACCCCATAAATCTTTTAACAAATAAAATCTAGTCATAAAACTAAAAATAGGATCAAGTATTTTAATCTTTTGCTAACCCTTCACTGTCCCACATATCTTTTGGATTCTCTGATCTTTTAATTAAAAATCTATCCAAAACTAAATAATCAATTCCTGTACCCATCATACATTTATAAGCATCTTTGTAATTGCAAACAATTGGTTCACCTCTAATATTAAAAGAAGTATTTATTAAAATGGGAATTCCAGTTAAATTTCCAAATTCTTTAATGACACCATGATACAATTTATTTTGTTCTTTAGTAATTGTTTGAACCCTACCTGAACCATCAACATGAGTTACGGAAGGAATTTTCTTATGCCACTCTTTTTTTATAGGATAAACAAATAACATATATGGTTCTTCATTAACACCTTTTGGAAATTCAAAATATTTTTTTGCATCCTCACATGTTACAACTGGTGCAAAAGGTCTGAATTGCTCTCTATGTTTAACCTTGGAATTTAATATTTCCTTCATATCTGGATTAGAAGCATTAGACAAAATACTTCTAGAACCCAATGCCCTGGGACCCCACTCCATCCTACCTTGAAACCAACCTACAACATTATCATCTAAAAGTAATTTTGCAGTTTTCTTAATCAATTCAGAATCGGATTTAAATTTAGTATAAACAATTCCATTTGAATCTAAATATTTTTTAATTTCATCTGTACTATAACCAGGACCGAGATAATTTGTATGCCAAACATATTTTCTTTCATTTCCTAAAACACAATTATAAATGTAAAAAGCAACTCCTACAGCACCACCAGAATCACCAGCAGCAGGTTGAATAAATACATTTTTAAAAGGAGTTTTATCAAAAATTTTACCATTAAAAACAGAATTAAGAGCAACTCCACCAGCCATACATAAATTATCTGATTTAGTTTCTTTATGTAAATAATTTAACATTTTAACCATTGTTTCTTCCAAAAACACTTGCAAAGAAGCTGCAATATCCTTATGCCTTTGGGTTAAAGGATCACCTTCACTTTTTCTTACCGGACCACCAAATAACTCACAAAGTTTTTCAGAGGGCATTCTATCTTTATAATGATAAGTAAAATATTCCATATTCATTTTATATGATCCGTCATCAGCAACTTCAACCATTTGCCTAAATTTCTCAACATATTTTGGATCTCCATATGGTGTTAACCCCATCACTTTATACTCTGAATTATTAACTGAAAATCCTAAATAAGCAGTAATTGTGCTATACAATAATCCCAAAGAATGCGGGAACTTTATCTCCTTAAACAATTCAATCTTATTTTCTTTTCCAAAACCATAAGTTGTCGTTGCCCACTCACCTACACCATCTACAGTTAAAATTGCAGATTCCTTAAATGAAGAAACTAAATATGATGAAGCAGCGTGACTCATATGATGCTGTGAAAAAATAACTTTCCCTTTATACTTAAATTTCTTTTTCAAAAGAGAAGGTATTCTTAATTTATTATTCATAAACTCAGGCATTGATTTAAAAAAAGTAACAAAAGATTTAGGAAAACATTCTAATTGTTGATACAATAATCTTTCTAATTTAATTAAAGGTTTTTCATAAAAACCAACATAATCAACTTCATTAATTGAAACTCCCGTTTCCTGTAAACAATATTTAATTGCATTTTCAGGAAAACCCTTATCATGTTTTTTACGAGTAAACCTTTCTTCTTCTGCAGCGGCAATTAAAACACCATCTTTAAGAATACAAGCTGCAGCATCATGAAAGAAACAAGAAATTCCTAGAATTATCATTCAAAACATCCTCCCGGAAGTTTCTTTATCTTCAGCAATAACTTTATTCTCATCCCAATAAGATTTTTTATTTCCATTAAGAAACAAAAAAGTTTTATGAACTAATTTAGAAATCAAAGAAGTCAATCCAATCCCAACAAAGTATACAACAAAAAGTAGTAAAAAATTAATTATATTCTGTATAAATTTTCCAAATTTTAAGAATAAATTCTTTAATTTAATAATTATACTCAATTTAAAAAAAGGAAAAATAGAAAGCTTATAAAGATTACTTAAATATCAAAATGAAACTCCCACTTCATATCAGAGAAGTATACCTTCTACGAAATAGAGTTTAAAAGAATAACCTAAATCCAAACAAATAAAAAATTAACCACAATACCTAAATCAATGAAAAAAACCACAAAAACAATAATAATAATTTATTTAGCAATATTGCTCTTTAAACTTCTAATTGCTTCAACAATTACTTCTCCATCTATTTTCGCAGACGAATATATTTATTCAAAAACAGCTAAAAGTTTTTATGATAACTTTGAATTTAAAGTCCAAAATATACCCACAAACACATATCCCCCATTATACCCTATTTTACTTTCAATCTCATTCATTTTCAGTGATAATATGATTCTAGTTTATTTACTTATGAAAATAATTAATTGCTTAATTTCTGGACTTATTATAATCCCTGGATATCTACTTTCAAAAGAATTTTTAAATAAAAAATTAAGTATAATAAGTACTATTTTAATTGGAATACATCCAGCCATATTCAATTTCTCAAATTATATCATGGCAGAAAATCTATATTATCCCTTATTTCTAACATCAATTTATTTTTTATATAAATCTATTAAAGAAAATTCTTATAAAACTAGTCTTTTTTTAGGAATTATTACTGGCCTCACAATTCTTACCAAATTTGCTGGAATAATTTTAATACCTATTATTGGATTAACAAGTTTATATTTAATTATTTATAAAAAACAACTGAGACAAATAGAAACAAAAGCAATCTCATTAATTATCGCATTTTTAACTTTAATACCTTGGTTTATAAGAAACAAATTAGTACTAGGTAACTTTATTGGACACTATGGAGAAGAATCACTAAATTTTATAACTGTAAATTTCATAAAAAGTATAATCATTTTTTCTGATTGGATCATTATAAATTTATTCTCTCTTCTACTCTCTTCTGGAATAATTTTATTCTTATTTAATTTTACAAAAATCAAAACTAAAATAAAAGACGAATTTTTTATTATTACACTAATCTCAATTATCACAGTAGTTCTAATAAGTAGTAATCACAACATAAATATATTAATTAAACAAACAACTTTAATTCCATGGCTAAGTGGAAGACCAATTGGAAGATATCTTGAAGTAGTAATTCCTCTTATTATAATAAATGGTTTAAGATCAATAGATTTTAAAATATTTTCAAAAAAAATAAAAACCCTAATCCTAGTAATTACTATAATTGGTAGCCAAATTACTTTTTTTCAGTTATTTCCTGTAAACAATATGGGATTAACGTGGATAGGCATAAGTAAATATCTTCTGGAGTTTTTAACTTTAAAAAAGGCGTCTTTTGAACCAATTTTCAATATAACTTCATTTAGTTTATTAGTATTACTTTTAATTAGTATAATGATGCTTACATTTAAACTAATAAAAAATTTAACTTCAAATCAAATATTAGCAACAATTCTTATATTTTTTGTTATTAGTTCATTAATCACAAGTTCAGCTATAATTTATAATAATAAAATAAATTGGGAAAACAATCCACAAATTCAAACAGGTAAATGGATTGAAAATAACTTAAAAGAATACAAGGTCATTAATCTGGATCAAGAATCATGTGGGAAAAATCTAAAAGTGAATCTTTGCACAACAAGCAAAATGCCACAAGTTATAGGATTTTTTGTAAACAAAAAAATCAAATTTTCAAATGAACCAAAAGAAATTTTTATAACAAATAAAGAGTTAAATTATAAAAAATTATATGAGAAAGATAAGATTTATATATATAACATAGAGAATTAAAAAAATGATAATTATTACAATTCCTGCATATAATGAAGAAGAAACAATAGGAGAAACAATTTCTGAAATAAAAGAAGTAATGCAAAAAACAGATTATAAATTTAAAATCCAAGTAGTTGATGATGGAAGTCAAGATAAAACAGGAATAATTGCAAAAAAAGAAGGTGCAGAAGTATTTTCTCATAAAACAAACTTTGGTCTTGTAAAAACATTTCAAACAGAAATCAAAATGTGTTTAGAAAAGAAAGCAGAAATAATTATCCACACCGACGCTGACAACCAATATGATCCATCAACAATACCATTTATGATTAGAAAAATAAAGGAAGGAAATGATTTAGTTTTAGGAAGTAGATTTAAAAATAAAATAACCTACAAAAATGGATTTTCAAAGTCATTAGGAAATATTCTATTTGCCAAAATCATAAGTAAATTAATCAAACAAAAAATAACTGATACCACAACTGGTTATAGAGCATTTACAAGAGAAGTAGCAGAGAAAATTAAAATTATTAATACATTTACTTATACTCAAGAACAAATAATTAAAGCCTCAAAACTAGGATTAAAAATTGAAGAAGTTCCAATTCAAGCGAGAAAAACCAAAAGAAAAAGTAAACTATTTAAAAATCCCTTCGACTACGCAATAAAAGCATGGATAAATATTCTTAGAATTTATAGGGATTATAATCCCTTAAAATTTTTTGGAATAATAGGTTTTAATTTAATGATTGCAGGTATAATTCTCGGCTTATATCTCGTATCAAATTTTATCCTGAGTGGAAAAGTTGGGCACATACCATTAACAATTTTAAGCATTTTACTCCTTATTATGGGATTACAATTTATCTTATTTGGATTTTTAGCAGATATGAAAAGCCATAATGAAAACTAAGAACCTAATTAAAATTACAATCACCATTTTAATAATGGGAGTTCTCCTCTATAAGATTGGATTTATTAAAATACTAGAAACTATTTCACAAACAAAAAAAATTTATTTTTTGCACTTAGTAGTCCTAACTTTCACAAATATTTATATAAGCGGAATTAATATTAATCTATTCCTAAAAACCATAAAAAAAGAAATAAAATGGCAAACCATGACAAGATATAGTCTCATTACATGGATATTTAGTTTAATCACTCCAGGAAAATTAGGAGAATTAGGATTAATTTTTTTAATGAAAAATCAAAAAGTAGAAATGGGAGAAGGAACAGCAATAGTGTTTCTAGATAAAATCATTTCAATGGTAATAATAATCTTTTTCTCAACAATTGGATTTTTCTATTTTAAATTTCAAAATCCATTATTAAGTGCAGTTTTAATAAGTAGTATCTTGATAATCATAATAATATTAGCTACTACAGAATTCACAAGAAGAGGGATTAGAAAATATATTTTAAGAAAATATTCGAAAAATTTTAGCGGTTTTCACAAAACATTAAATAAAATAAAAGAGCAGAATAAATTAGGAATATTAATCAATTCCATCTTAACATTCCTAAGAATTGGACTAACCTCACTAAGTATTTATTTCCTTTTTCTCTCTTTAAATACAAATATTTCTTTTTTAAATATTTTCTTAATTAATGCAATGATTACAATTATTTCTTATATTCCTCTTACAATACAAGGAATAGGAATAAAAGAATTTAGTGCTGTATTACTCTTTTCAAAAATAGGTATCCCAAGCAATATAACAATAGCAGTTTATATTTTATTTATAATCTACAAATATTTAATTGGGGCTCTCTCAGGAGTAATCATAGCAAAAGAGATCAAAACTATACTAAAAAATGAAAGAAATATATAAAAATATTTTAATGTTAATTATAGTACTAATAATTACTTTAATTGTTTTAGAATTTCTAACTAGAGCAATATACGGTCAAAATTTAAAATATGAATATACTAATGATACACTTTGGGAATTAAAACCTACACAAAAAGGTTTTACATATCCAAACAACAAAATTGCAACAATAAATTCATATGGATTAAGAGGTGAAGAAATAGTAAGCAGCAAAGAATCAATAATTCTTCTAGGAGATTCATTTATTTTTGGATACGCAATTGGAGATAATGATACAATTTCACATAATTTAGAAGAAGAAATAAAAACAAAACAAATAATCAATGGAGGGGTTCCAGGTTATGGAATTGAACAAATGATAGAACTATACAGAAAAAAGCTTAGAGATCTGAACCATGAGACTATAGTTCTTACGCTTATTAAAACAGATATATATAGACAAAAAAGCGCAAAGGATTATAACAAAAAAATGTTTGCAAGAAAGGCAATAAGAAAAAGCACTTTAATTAGCTTCCTAAAACCACGATTAGAGATCATAAGAGAATTATTTGTAACGGAAAAAGAAGAGAGTTTTAATCAGTTTTTAGAAAAAGACAAAAAGAGGATTATAGAATTTAAAACAGAATTAATGAAAAATGGGAAAAAACTTATAATCTTCCCTTATATCACCAAAAAAGAAGAGAATGAATTTTATAAAGAGCTAGAAAATTTTGCAAAAGAAAACAACATAACAATCACACCAAATAATTACAAACTATTAGAAGAATACAATGGTAATCCCTCTGATTTAAAAGCTGAAGATTCTCACCCATCTGAAATACAAACAAAAATAATTAGCAAATTTTTAAAGGAGATAATTAATAAGTATCAATAATCTTATTAAAAATAAAATCAAACAAAAAAATGGAATTAAAACAAGCGATTTGGGGAAGAAGAAGTATCAGAAAATTCAAGAGAAAAAAGATAGAAAGAAAAACAATAGATAAGATTCTAGAAGCTGGAGTTCAAGCTCCTTCATCATGTAATCAACAGATGTATTATTTTATTCTAATCGAAAACAATTTTATAAAAAAAGCACTAGAAGAAAGAGCCAAATTCAAATGGTTAGATAGAATACCAAACCCTATTTTTGTAATTTGCGATAAGAGATATGGAAATGAAAGATTTGCAAACTTACAAGGTGCATCAGCATCAATACAAAACATGATACTTTTTGCGTATTCAATAAATATAGGATCCTGCTGGATAGCAGGGTATGGAGATAAAGCAATAGTAAAGGAGATTCTAAACATACCTAGTTATTTTCACATTCTTGGTTGTATAGGATTTGGATATCCAGATGAAAAACCATTAAAACCATTAAAAAGAGATATTAAAGAAATTAGTTTTGTGGATAGAACAAATTTCCCCAAAGATGGGAGTAATAATCCAGACAAATGGGAATTTAAAGAAATAAATAATTTAGCAGAAAGAGCAATTTTTGCAAAATCACCAGACATTGGATATTACTCATTATTTGATTCACAATTTAAAAATGAGATCAGATTTCTTTCTAATAAAATAGGAGAAAAAAATTTAGTAGTTTATGATGTAAGTGGGATTTATTCAATTGAATTAGCAAAAAAGAACAACGCCAAAAGATTCACAATTCTAATCACGGGAGAAAAAATCAAGTTATGGTTAGAAGAAAGAATAAAATTATTACAACTAAAAAATATAACCTGTGAAAAAGGATTAATAGAGACCCATAAAGGAGAATATGATTGTATATTACATTTAGAAATACTAAACAGAATTCCAAAAAAAAATCATGAAATAATTATTAAAGAATCAAAAAGATTAATTAGAAAAGAAGGGAGAATTATAAGTTCATTTTTAAATAAAAAATCAGTTTATGGAGTTCTATTTAAGAAAGGAATTGGAAGAAGATATGGACCAGAAATTTCAAGAACAGAAAAAGAAATAAAGGAAATCTATCAGAAAATGGATTTAAAAATTAAAGAAGAGATTGGATTTAATATATTACCTTCCTTTAGATTATTTTTTAAAACAGGAATTCCAGGAAGATATACATTCTTAAATAGATATTTAAGATATCTTTCAAAATACAATTTACTTGAAAAAACAATTTCAAAAAACTGGCCATTAAAAAGTATTTCAACAAATATATTTTTAATTATTAAAAAATGAAGAGATATAAACAAGTATATGAAAGAATTATAAAGTTTTTATATAATTCACAAGTTATTGCAATAAATAAAGAAATAATCTTAGAAAATGGAATAGGCGTATTAAAAACTAGATTAATTAGGGGAGATAAAAAAGAATATACCTATTATCTTAAGAAAAAGGACCAAGAAACAATTTATGTTAGTCTTAACAAAGAGTTTAAAGAGCCTGAAATAATCAAAAAGAGGGAATATTTCAGGACTGATTTTTCAAAATTAATCGGAAAAAAACCAATTAAAACAGAAAAAGTTAAACACATAAGCAAAAAACTTAAAGCAGTTAATGGCATGCATATTCTCGGTTATAGAGTCATAACCTATTTTCTTAAAACACAAAGATTAAAAGAGATACCAAATTTAGTTAAATTTTTCCATAATGAACTATTTAGGCAAAAAGAAGGTGATCTCTCAAAAACTCCTGGGATCACATGGAGATTAGATAATATAACTGAAAAAGAAATAAAAATTTCGTGTGTTGACCTTGGAGGAATTTATGATCATTTCATCAATGACGAAGGTACATACTATCCATCACAAGTTCCCGGAGATTATTACTCAGATGGATATTCAGCATTCTGCTTCGCACAAGAATATCTTAATACGAAAAATAAGAAATATTTAGACGCATCCATTGCTGCAATTAATTTTGTAATCAAACATTACAAAGATTACAAACCAACAAGAATTGTATGGCCTCACAAAGATTTTAAAAATTTACCAATAATTGAAACATATGAGTTACTTAAAAATTCCCTCAATAAAGAACAAAATGATAAGATTTCAAATTTTATCGAAAAAATGGATGAAAATTTCTACGAGTCTACAAATGTCTTTGCACTAAAAGGAAATTGGAGATACCTAAGAAAAATAAATAAATTTGAGGAATCAGAAAAAAGAATAAACTATTGTATTCAAAGAGTAAAAAAAGAACAAACATCAAATGGACTAATAAAGGATAATTTTTATATTTATCACAATTCCAGAGACCTAACTTATCATTTATATACATTAGGATTTCTAGCAAATTTAGCAGAGTTAAATTACCCAAAAATAGAAGAGATTCTCTTAGATGGATGTAATTTTTCTCTTAATTTAACATCTTCAGATGGAGAAGTATCATATCTTGGGAGAGGATGTAACAACATTTATCAAATGGCTGCCTCAATATATGCTTTTGAAACAGCAAGCAGAATATTAATTGAAAGAAATCCAAAAAAATCAAACCAGTTTTCAAAAGCAGCAAAAGTAATATTCAAGAATATTGCTCAATGGCAAACTAAAAAAGGATTTATTCCAAATGCCTTAAACAAATATGGAGAACTGAGATTAGCTTGGAATCACTGCGAAACACCATATAATGCGCAGAGTGCATACTTTTTAATAAAGGCAGATAAAATTAAGAATAAAGAGAATAAAAATACTTTATTGCCATTAGAAAAAAATTCAATCATTAATTTTAAAGATTCAGGATATATTGCATTTGCAAATAAAAAATATAGTCTTGTTATATTCAGTGGAACAACTAAATCCTTTGCTTGGTCAGGTGGAAAGCATTTTAATGGACTACCAGGAATAGCATTACTTTGTTCAAAAAAAGGAGGAACATTAACTCCAATACTAGATGAAGCAAACAATCAAATCCCATTAACAGATATTCCATATAAAAAACTCACAAATCTATATAGGAATAATAAAATAGAAGTAATTAAATTAGAGAATTTTACTAAAATCCTATTTACAAACAAAGAAGTAACAAAGGAATATATTTGCAAACCAGACAAATTGATTCAAATTTCAAAAAATAAAACAAGAAACAAATTAATTTCAAGATCTTTTTTTTCAGAAGAAAAACAAAGAATAAATATAAACAAAGAGTCAATAATAAACAAATTCATAAAAATAAAAACAAATGGTTTCAAAGTATATAGGAAAAATATTCCAAACCCAAGAGGATATAAAAATCTGATAATTGAAAAAGAAATGCAACCAAAAGAAGAAACCACATTAGATCGGAATTTTAACTAAAATTGATCATAATATATATCTAAAAATTTAACACCAAACTTACGTATGGCCTTAATCCTTGAGCCTTTAAAAAGGACAAAACCTAATCCAGTACCAAACAAATTTTGAAGAATATATTTTTCAGATTCTGTCTGAAATTCTTTCAAAATTTTTATTCTTTCATGCAACGGAAAATCATCTGTTTCGAATGTTGGAACAAATAAATCTGTATCTAAAGCCCCACGCGTTTGAGAGGATTTTTCATGCATTGAATCTAAATCAATTAACGGCTTTGCATGAATTTTAACCCATTCAAACATATCAGTTCCTGGAAATGGAACCAGCTGACACATTTTAGGCATATCTATTTTAAGTTCTTTAAAAAAGTCTATATATTTTTTCTCCTTAAGATAAGTGGATTTTGGTAAACCAGAAATAAAAGGGGCTTTAACAATTAAACCTGCCTTTTTTGCATCTTTTACTGCTTGTCTAACCTGAGCTACAGTATGTGGTTTACGAATTGCCCTCAAAACTTCATCATCAGCACTTTCAATTCCAAAATATACAACAATACAACCAGCTTCTTTCATTTTTACAAATAAATCATAACTTCCTTTACTTGGACTAAAACCTTGACCTATAACCCAAGTAACCTTTTCATGCAAACCACGATTAATAATTTCCTGACAAATATCAATTGCTCTCTGTTTATAAATTGCAAAATTATCATCCATAAATTGAAAATTTTTATTCTTATATTTTTCATAAACTACCTCTAATTCATCAACTACATTTTTTGGAGATCTAACTCTATAACCTGTATTTACCTTAACTGAATCACAGAATTTACAAGTATAAGGACAGCCACGAGATGTCATAACAGGAAATTTAATGTTACTTATTTTATGATTATATTCCTTAAGATTAAATAAATCCCAATTTGGAAAAGGTAATTTATCAAGATCATGTATTACATTTGAAGGATTTAAATAAGATTTTTCAGAAATTTTATAGCCTAAACCTTTAATAGGGGTATAATCCTTATTATTTTCTAAACATTCAACTAATTCTAACATTACAAACTCACCCTCACCAATAACTACAAAATCAACATCCTTCATCTCTAACATTTTTTTAGGAAGAAGAGTAACTTCTGGGCCGCCACAAACAATTTTAACTAAAGGATATTTTTCTTTTATCAAAGAAATAAGATTCAATGCCTGATCCAAAGATAAAGCTACAAGAGAAAAACCTACAATATCTGGTTTAAATCTTTCTAATCTTCTTTCAAAAGAATCTAAAGTATATCCCTTAACTCTCATATCTACTAAATCAATTAAATGATTAGATTTAGAAAGGACTGTACCAACATAAGCTATACCCATTATTGGCCTTTTAGCAAAGTAGTTCTCAGCAATATCCTTAGGATAAACTAGCATTACTCTCATAAAAAGTTAGACCAAAGGAAATATATAAATTTTACTAAAGAGTTTTTCCAATTTACATATAACTCATATTACAATTTTACGTTTAACAAAAAGAAAATCTTCATAAAGTTTTTCTAAATCCATTCGCACATTCTTAAGTTTATATTCTTTAGATAGTTCAACTATACATTTTTTTAAGTTATTTAATGCATCAATCTCAGAATTACCAGTTTCAACAACTAATAGCTCAACACATCTTGCAATATATTTTCCATCTTCTTCAAAAACTAAAACATTATATTCCTTTACCATATTTAAAATAAACCTCACTAATCGTCTTTTTTAATTTAGAATCTGAAAATTTTTTTAAGGCATACGCACGAGAATTACGAGAAAGTTTTTTTTGAAGAGTAGAATTTTTTAAAATAAGATTCAATTTTTCAGAAATATCTTCTGAATCTCCAGGTTTAACAAAAATCCCACAAGAATCATCAATAATATCAACAATCCCTCCTACCTTAGATCCTATGATTGGTTTCCCACAAGCTAATGCTTCAATTAAAACCACACCTAATGTTTCAGTTTCACCTTTTGAATCAATTATTGAAGGCAAAACGAAAACATCTAATGAATTAAAAAATTTTGGAGTTTTATCTGTAGAAATTTCACCGACCAAAAAAACCTTCTTTTCTAAATTTAAATTCTTAATAATTTCTTCATACTTTCGTTTAAAAGGACCATGACCAGCAATTAACAAAACTGCATCTACTTTTGTCATAGCAGTTATAAGAAATTCAAATCCTTTTTTTTCAACAAACAAACCCATAGTACCAACTATTTTTTGATTATATTTTCTTTCAACTTTAAAAGGATAAAATTTATTAAAATCAATTGAATTATTTAAAACAGAAAAGGAAGGGATTTTTACAGATTCAGAACAAATATTGAGAGTGTAAGATGAATTAAAAAAAACATAATTTACTCTAGAAAGTATAAATTTTTCTATTCTAGACATAAAAAAACCTAAACTTGCTCTCCTAACAGTTAAAAAAACAGGCTTTCTTAAAATTTTACCAACAAAATATCCAATCACACCTACAGATGTCCATTGACAATGTATAATCTCAGCATCTCTACAAACTTTTAATGATTTTAAAAAAAAAAAGATACAAAAAGGCAAAACCTGAAATTTCGCTAACCAACTATATCTCAAATTGGCAGGGATTCCATTACCATATGCAAGTTTTTGAAATTTTTTAGGAAAAAAATAATTAAATCTATAGACTTTAACAGAATCTATCACCTCAAAAAGAGGAGTCTTTTCATCCATAGGTGCTACAACAGAAACATCAAATCCTAAATCAATAAGTGATCTATTAAATTCAGATACCATTAAACCGCGAGTATCTGATTTAGATCTAAGATACATAGTAGACAAAACAACAACTTTCATGAAAACTGAAAAAATCAGTTAAAATTTAAAAGTTACTATTTGTAAATTGCTTATATCACTAGATTATACAAATATATTTATAAAGATTCAAAAAACAATCAAAAAATGGAAAAAGTTTACAGAACAGAATTCCTTAAACAGGGTTGTATTGGATGCAGAGCATGTGCAAAAATATTACCTTCAATCTGGGGAATGGAAGATGAAGATCCAAAAACAGAGAATTCTAAAGCATTCCTAAAAGATTCAAAACAAATTAAAACATCAGAAGGAATAGTAATAAAAGAAATAAGAGAGTTTGGAAAAAAAGACAAAGAGTCCCAAATAATTGGAATTAGTATCTGCCCTGTAAATGTAATAAAATGTTATGAGATTAAAACCGGAAAATTATTAGAAAAACTATAATATACTTATTCAGAAGATAATTTCTCATAAATTTATCCCCTTAATCTTACCAATACAACATAACCAGAACCAAGATACATTATTTTTTTAGGTAATAGCCAGTCAACAAATGCAACAATAGCATAAAAAGGCTCCAAATATTTAGCACCAAAATGAATCATAAATCTCCTCTTATCAACAATTTCAAAACCATGATTCTCTAATTTTCTCTTAAATTCAGGATAACTCCTAACATTAATATGCTCATCAAAATGTTGACTCTGTTCATGTTTATGTTCAGCAATAGTTTTAATATGACTCCTTTTAAATTTAGTTAATAACGCATACAAATCTTTCAGCAAATATCTTTTATTAGGACATGACATTATTAAATAACCAGTAAGTTTTAAATGTTTTTTAATAACTTCCAAATTATCATCAAAGTGTTCTAAATGTTCAGCAACTTCTAATTCAGTAATTATATCAAATTTCTGTTTCAAATATAAATTCTCAATATCACCATTAACAAATTTAATATTTTTTAATTTCAAAGAATTTAACTTCTTAACTAAATCCCTACCCAAATCCACACCAATAAATGATAAATTATAACTACCAAATGTCTCAGAGAAGTTAATAATATCAGAACCAGAACCACAACCAAGGTCAAGAACATTATAACCCTTTTTAACTACACTTCCAAAAAAAAGTTTAATCGATTTAACCCTAATTATTTGGTTCATAGCCTCAGTTATATTATGATAATACATTTCATTTTTATAAGAATCAATTTCTTTTTTCATATAATATTTTTTCAAATCGATCATATCATTGCAGGAACCAACTAATTTATAATTGTTATCCTTTTCTAGTCATACAATGGAACTTTTGGATCAATCGATTAAAAGAATTAGCAACAAAAGAGTTTTTACCAAGAGTTACGAAAAGTAAAGCCACATCGCTATATCTCACAAGAAGGTCTAATAAATTTAATAGAAAGATAGATTATTGAAATATGTAACTTTATTATACAATCTTTTAAAAGAAAAGATTAATAAAATTAGCGTAATTCTCATTTAAAATGACACTTAGAAATAGAATTATCTCCGAAGAAAGAAGACCAATTTTAAAAAAATTATTAGCAAAAAATAGTTTTGCAAGAGCTATTGAGGTCCACAACGGAATAAGTGCAATTATTGGGAATGACATTAATATAGAAAATGAAGGGACAAAATTAGAATTTGATGCACTTTGGATTAGTAGTTTAACTGATTCCGCTGCAAAGGGATATCCAGATATAGAAATTGTAAGCCTAGATTCAAGAATTGATACAATTAATCAAGTAATGGAAGTAACTACAAAACCTATTATTGTAGATGGTGATACGGGTGGAGATTTAAACACATTTGAATATTTTGTTAAAAAATTAGAAAGGCATGGGGTATCTGCAGTAATAATTGAAGATAAAGTACATCCTAAAAGGAATAGTTTAGATCCAAATTCAATTCAAAACTTAGAAGACCCAGTTATATTTGCAAACAAAATCAAAAGAGGAAAAAACGTACAATTAACAAAAGATTTTATGATAATTGCGAGATTAGAAAGTCTCATTTCGGGAGAGGATATTAATCATGCATTAAAGAGAGCAAGAATATATCTTGAAGCAGGAGCTGATGGAATTATGATTCACTCTAAATCTAAATTACCAAACGAAGTTATACTCTTTGCAAGAGAATATAAAAAACTTTGTCAAGAATTAAATTTGAAAAAACCATTAATTTGCGTTCCCACAACATATAATATAATAAAGGAAAACGAACTAAGAGATGAAGGATTTAACATAATCATCCATGCGAATCATCTACTAAGATCATCACATAAAGCAATGATAAATACTGCAAAAACAATCCTAGAAAACGAGAGATCTTTAGAAGTTGACCCTCATTGCAGCTCAGTACATGAAATATTTGAGACAGTCGGGTTTAATGAAATAAAAAAGAAGGATGATGAAGAATTAGAAAAACAAAACCTAAAAGTAAAAGTTATAATCCCTGCTGCAGGAGAACCAAGTGAAGAAATCAAAAAGAGTTTTCCAATCCCAGTAAGTTCAATCAAAATTGGTGAAAAAACAATATTAGAAAGACAAATAAAAGAATTAAAAGAATGTAAACTAAAAGATTTTGTTGTGATTAAAGGATATAAGAAGGAGTTAATTAATACTCCAGGCATAACCTATTACGAAACTGATAATATTAAAAGGAATTCAATTGCCAAAACAGTCTTTACTGCAGAAAATGAGATGGAACATGGATTCATTTTAATTTATAGCGATGTGTTATTTGAAAAGAAAATAATCCAAGAATTACTAAAAATGGAAGGGGATATAGTTTTGGTTGTTGATGAAAGTTTCATAATAAATAATGAGAACATAGATAAAAAACCAGATTATGTAATAACAAAAAATAAAAAAAATATAAGAGAGCTAAAGAATCAAAATAATTTTGTGATAAAAATTGGACAAAAAATAAATCGTGAAATTGCAGATTATGAATTTACTGGGATCGCACTATTCTCAAAAAAAGGAGTGGAAAATTTAAAAAAGGTTTATCTTGATTGTCTAAAAAATCAAGAAGGTAAATTTCATGAAGCAGATAACATAGGAGAAGCATCGATCACAGACCTAATTCAAGAGATGGCAAATAGAGGATATGAAATAAAAACTATGGAAATTCACAAAGGATGGATGGAAATTCACAATTTAAAAGATTATAGTAAAGCAACAACAGAATTAAATAACCAAATTTAAAAGAAATGAAGTCTTAAAAAAATAATTCTCAAGAAAATGAATGATTCAATAAAATTATTAGCGAAGGGAGCCGTCTTACTATTTGTTACTGCTATAATTTCAAAAGTATTTAATTTTTTATTAAGATTAATTATTGCAAGACAACTCGGCGCAGAAGAATATGGCCTACTTAGTTTAGGTCTTGCAGTTTTTAGCATTTTTACAATTATTCCCCTTTTTGGGCTGGACCAAAGTATGGAAAGGAATATTAATTTTTATAAGAAAGAAAATGAAAAAAGAGGTGTTATTTTAGGAGGAATAAAAATAAGTTTAATTTGTAGCTTATTAAGCTCTATAAGTCTATACTTTTTAAGTGAAGCTATTGCAACAAATATTTATCACAACTTAGAACTAGGGATTATACTCAAGATATTTGCAATTGCAATTCCTATCTGGTCAATAAATGAAGTTATTCTCTCATCCTTAAAAGGATTAAAAAAGATTGAAAACTATTCTTTTTTAAAAAATATTCTTGACCCGCTACTAAAAACAATGAGCACAATAATCCTAGTTTTATTAGGATACAAAATCATTGCTGTTGCAATTGGATTTTTTGCAACATATATTCTCACTTTAATATTAAGTATAATACTAATTAATAAAACAAACCTAAGATTATGGAAAGGAGAAAAAAAGGATGTAACAAAAGAAATTTTAAATTACTCTTGGCCTTTGCTATTTGCAGGGATTGCATCATCACTAGTTTTATGGATAGATACACTAATGATAGGGTATTTTCTTGGAGAAGCGAAGGTTGGTATTTATAATGTTGCTGCACCAATCGCAGGTTTGATTTCTATTATTGGGGCTTCCACATTAAGCCTCTATTTAGTCATAATTACTGAACAACATATTAACAAATTAACACAGAGCATAAAAGATACTTTCATCATAATAACCAGATGGATTTTTTTAATTTCTTTTCCAATACTCTGTCTTTTAATTTTAGAATCAAAAAATATTATTCTAGTCTCATTTGGAGAAACCTATTCCGAAGCATCTTCAGTTTTAATCATTATTAGTCTTGGATTTTTTATAAATGGTCTGTTTGGACCTGGAAGATTAATTTTAACTTCAATAGGAAAGACAAAATTTCAAATGATTAATAATTTTATTTCATTATTTTCAAACATTTTATTAAATTTATATCTAATCCCTAGATATGGAATTTCTGGTGCAGCAATTTCCACAATAATCTCACTAACAATAAGAGCATTATTAACCCTAATTGAAGTTGTTTTAGTTCTAAAAATTCATCCAATAGATAAAAAACTTATAAAATTAGGTTTAATAAGCCTTTTAACATTCTTAATTTTAAACAATTTTAAAATAAATAATACTCCATTTATTTCGATCATTACAACTGGGGTACTTATATTATTTATCTACATACCACTTACAATTTTAACAAAATCAATTGGCAATGAAGAAAGAACAATATTAAATTCAATTAAAAAGAAAATATTCTAAGTTGGGCTTGCCCTCCATTCTCTCGTAGGCGGAGTTTGAGAGTTTTCTGATTGATCCTTAAAATATTTACCCGTAGCCTCTTCTACCAACCCAAAGAATGTTTCATCATCCATTTCCGCATCTCTTACTTCATTCCATCTCGATTCAGGAAAATGAGTATACAAAGCGGCAGCTCTATAAAGACCAATTTGTTCTTCTCTGCTCATTAAATCTCCAAGCCCAACTGCACCTGTACTTGTTCTATAATCCCCACAAATATGGTCTCTTGAAATTAATCCTGCTACTACCATATCATCCCTTAAACTAGTGCCTCTATAAGGTTGAAATAAATTCCAAGTAGGAACTACTACAGGATAAATTTCACGCAATTCTTTAGCCAATCGCACAGACTCAAAAAATTGTTCTCTTGTTTCACCTAAAACTTGACCATCCTTTACATAAGGAGTACCCACAATCATATTAGCAGAAACATGAGGTATTCCCCTATTTGCAAGAACACGAATTGCCTCACTAATTTTTTCCTGCTTCATCCCCCTTCTCATAACTCTAGATCTTATTTCTGGAGATCCACTCTCAACTCCAACACTAATACCCAAACAATGTCGACTTAATTCGTCTATAACTTCAGTTGTAATGGTTTCAGGTCTTGTTTCCAACCAAAATGGAAGAGCAACTTCAAGATCATACAATTCAGTAAACTCTCTAATCCTATCTACTCCCCCATGTCCAGTAGGGGGTATTGCATCTTCATCCATAATATAAGTAAATTCCATTCCATGATCATTCTTTTTAGAAAGTGCATCAGCAATAAATCTCTTCATAGATTTATCTCTTCTAAATTGATTTTTAGTTGCAGGATTATTCGGATCTAATCTTAAAGCCTTATTTTGGGTATACATTTCATGATAAACATCCTGTGCACAAAATGAACATTTAAAATGACAACCTCTTGCTTTCTCCACCGTAAATGACTTCCACCATTTACCATACATTGGTTTAAAAGCAATTTTAGGATCACCACCTAATTTTGGATCTAAAAAAATATTTATATCACCCAAAGGTAAGTCATCTAAAGGGATTGCTCTTCCCCAGAGAGGTTTACTATAACCAAACGAAGTATTATCCCTTATCCAAAGTCCAGGAATTTTTCTTATTTCATCTGAAGAAGGAGATCTTCTAGACAAAGATTCCAACAATCTTGTAAACGGAAGTTCACCCTCACCAACACAAATCATATCAACAGCACGAGTATCATCATCAAACTCAAAAACTAAATCCTTAGACGTAGTTGCATATTCTCCACCAACAATTGTAGGAATAATATAACCTCTTTTCCTCACATAATCTGACAAAGCAAAACCAAATTTAGCTGTCATCTCTAACGCAGAAATTGCAATTAAATCTGGTTGATAAGTTGCAACTTCTCTTTCAAAAGCATCAAAAACATCCCCTTCATGAAAACCTAAACCAACTTCACTAGGATTAGTTGGTTTAACCACAAGTCTCATTGCCCTCTCTTTATTACCAATATCCTCTGCGAAAAAGGAAGATTTCCACCACGTAGTATCAAATAATCTTGCATCATGACCCCCTTCTTTCAAAAGAGAATACAACTGAGGAATACCAACCGGAACTAAAGGATCACCTGCAGTATTAGCATAAACAAACAAAACTCTCAATCCTTCATGAGCACCAAGTCTCCTATTTAGCAATTGATCTTCCAAAGTTAAACTGGATATTTCTTTTGGAACCAAAACCATAAAATTAGGTAACAATCGTTAATATTTAACCTTTTCCCAAAAAAAACTTAACCATTTAAAATTAAATATAAAAAATCAATAACTAAACCTTTTCTTTATATGGAAAATCAGATCCAGTGATTCGAGAGGAGCGTTCTAAAAGGCGTTCATGAATTTTCCTTAACACACCAGGCTTTAAAACACCTTGTTGTTGTGCCAACTCCGTCCACGCAGGACAAAATGGATCCTCACGATGTATACTATAATTATGAGGGTTATCATTTTGGACAATAAGTCCTGTTTCAGGATCAACTCTCGAATAAGCAGAACGAGTAGCACAACCACCCCTACATAGATCATTTGCATTTAAATCACACACTTCAGGGTTACAGACATATGTTCCATGACCAACAGCAAATTCTTCACGATAATTTTTCAAACGATCACTTTCAACTAAATCTTTTAATGAAAAATTTAAGGTATTAACATTTCCAAAAGTGTACCTTTCAGTCTCATCAATACTAGGAGATTCAGAACATGCAGTAACATCTCCATTTGCTCGCACATGAAGTCCAGAAAGATTCCTATTACAAGTTTTATCATATGTAAATGGAGACCAAGGTTTCCATATAATTCCATACTCTTTCTCATCAATCCTTGAAATTAAATCAAGAAGAACCTTTACGTGCGGCGAATGAATACCAACCTCCTGATCTTCATTAACAGCATTACCACAATAATGAACAGGAACAATTGAATGATCAAAACCATTATCCATAACCCACATATGCAAATCAACCATACTATCAAAAGTTGTATGATCAAGCACAGAATTAACAACAAGACGTAAGGAATCATCCTTTCCATAACCCACATCAATCAAGTTGTTATAACCTTTCTGCATTTTTCTAAATGCACCAACTTGATTTACTTTATAGTCTTGCAATTCAGGAATAAGAGTATCACCTTTTGTACACAAACCAACTTTACTTTCAGCAAACTTACGAGCAATTTCAGGAGTAATAAGAGCTACATCATCAAAGGTAAGAATTTTTAATTCTCTATGCTTTAACTCAGAAGCCTCACGAATTAAATCAACCACACGAAAAAAATGATCCCCACGACGAAGTTTTTTTCCTAATGAACGGTCAGAGTATACAAGTGGCTCACCACCAGTCAATATAAACAAAGAGGCACCTAATTCTACTGCTTCATCAGTCAATTTTTCAAGAATCTTAAATGGGATAAATTCTTTTTGAGATGGACCAGAACTAGCAAAACACCATGTACACTCAAAATTACAACCCCTAGTAAGCATATAATCAATTGAAGTAAGGAGGCGTCCACTCCTAATCTCTTCCCTTAATTTCTGCGGCGAAACACCACCCATACCAGGATGTAAATCAACTACTGCACCACGTCTTTCAAGAATTGCATTAACTTCAGAAGGAGTAAGCACATACACTTTTTCTCCATTTGTATAAGGTCTAATTTGACTTGTAAAAAGAGGATCTCTACGAAAAAGATCTGGTGTGAGAAGACGTTCCAAAGTAGCAGTCATCGGCACACGAACAGGAACAATAGATCCATCAACAACTATATTAACCACCCTTCAATCATATCTAATTATATGCAAACAGAATGTAATATTTAAATGTTCTCTCATTTTAAAAATAAAACTTTTGCACATAAATCATTATAAATCAAATAATTTTTCAAAATTAAAAGGAGTAATAAACTTTTTAAACTTACTATTACTAACTCCAGATTATGAGACGTAATATCTTATTAAATCCCGGTCCAGCAACAACAACTAACAGTGTAAAAAAATCACAAGTAGTACCAGATATTTGTCCTAGGGAAAAGGAGTTTATTCAATTAATGTCAAGCATTAGAATGGATTTAAATATAATTGCAGGTGACAATGAAAATTATACCTGTATTTTATTTGCTGGGAGCGGAACAGCAGTAATGGATGCAACAATAAATTCAGTAATTCCGGACAACAAAAAAATCTTAATAATAAACAACGGTGCTTATGGTGAAAGATTAAGCAAAATCGCAGATGCATATAATATTAAAAAAATAGAAGCTAAGTTTGATTGGACACAAATTCCAGACTTAAAACAAATAGAAAAAGAATTACAAAATGACAAGGATATTTCACACATTGCAATGATTCACCATGAAACTACAACCGGCATTTTAAACCCATTAAAAGAAGTTGGAGAGTTAGCAAAAAGATATAACAAGGGCTATATTATTGATACAATCTCAAGTTTTGCAGGTATACCCATTAATCTTAAAGAAAGTAACATTGATTTCATGATGTCTACATCTAATAAATGTATTCAGGGAATGGCTGGTATTGCATTTGTTATTTGTAAAAAATCAGAAATAGAAAAATTAAAAGATTATCCAAAACGGTCATTTTATCTTAATCTTTATCAACAGTACAAATATTTTGAAGATAATGGAGAAATGCAATTTACTCCACCAGTCCAAGTGGCGTATGCTTTAAAACAAGCAATAAAAGAATTCCTTGAAGAAGGAGCCGAAAACAGATTTAGAAGATACAAGGAGAATTATGAAGTATTGATTAAGGGATTAAAAAAATTAAAGTTCAAGTTTTTAATAGAAGAAAAACACCAGTCAGGCATTTTAGTCACGTTAATAGAACCAGAGAATTTCAATTTCACAGAAGTACATGACAAATTATATGAAAAAGGATTCACAATTTACCCTGGAAAATTATACAACAAAAACACGTTCAGGTTGGCTATAATGGGTGCAATAAATTCAATAGATATAAAGAAATTTTTAAGAGAATTAAAGGAGATAATGAAATGAAGGCAATAATCCTAGCAGCAGGATTGGGCAGTAGATTACAGGAAATATTAGATGGAAAACCGAAACCATTACTAAAAGTAAAAAATAAAAGTATAATTCAATATTCCTTAGATGCTTTATCAAAAACAAATCTTAAAAACATCCACATTGTGACAGGCCATAAAGGAGAATTCATAAAAAAGGAAATTGGTTCCAAATACAAGAATTTAGATATTCATTACTACAATAATGAATTATACTCCAGCACAGGCAGTATGCATTCATTATTTTGTGGATTAAATGAACCAGAAGATTGTTTAGTTTTAGATGGAGATATAATATATGAAGAGAATATTCTAGAAGAAATCATCAGTAACAAACAAAAAAACCTCGTACTCCTCACAAAATGTGGAAGCAAAGGAGACGAAGTATTTGTTACTCTAGAAAACGAGAAAGTAAATTATCTTAGTAAGAAAAAGCCTGAAAACAAAAAAATGTTTGAATTCACGGGCATTTCAAAATTTTCCAAGGATTTTATGAAAAAAATGTTTGAAGTACATAATAAGGAAATGACAGAAGGAAATTCTTTAGATTATTATGAAGACTGCGCTTTGAAAACAGGAAAAATCATTCCATGGTATGGGCTAATAAAAGAAGATTTAATATGGTCAGAAATTGATAATAAAGAAGATTATTATTATGTATTAGAAAAAATCATTCCAAATTTAAAATGAAACTTAAAGATAAATATCTACAATTTGAAAGAAAATGTTTAAACCCTAATGATATTGATGCTTTCTATTGGTTGTACTCTAGGATCTCCCTTCCTATCACATTCTTACTCCAAAAAACACCAATCACTGCAAATATGGTCACCATTAGTATGTGTTTTGTAGGACTGGTCGGAAGCCTGTTTTTAATAAGTAGTGAAAATTATTTCTTATGGATAGGTGTTGTATTAATCTTCCTAGCTAAATTACTTGATCACACAGATGGCCAACTAGCAAGAATTAAAAAAACATTTAGTAAAAAAGGGTATTTTTTTGATTGGGTTGGAAGCCATTTAATGGAATTATTAATAATTTCATCAATTACTACAAGGACCATCCTAACAAAAGAGGCTTCAATTTATTTTGGAATTTTTGGAATTTTTTGTCTTTTGGGGTATGGTATGAAAGAATTAATGGTTTTAAGAGCACATATTATTTTTGAAAAAAAAGATGAATTTAAAGTTATTAAAAAAAAATTAGGTATTAAAAGGATATTAAGAAAAATCTCCCTTCTAGAATATCAAATTGAAATCTTACCATTTTTAGTATTAATAAATCATCTCGAATGGTACTTGGTAATTTATGGTATCGAATACAACCTCTTATGGATAATAAAAATTGTTAAAGAATGGATTAACAATTAATTTTTTCTTAACAAAACAATATAATACTCATGAGGTATAAAAAGATCAAACAACCTTGGCAAAAAAAAGGAAATTTTAACCGAACGATAAGTTAAGATGTTTATAAAAGATTTAGAAAAAAGAAGTTGGGTATTTGCAAATAAAGAATTTATTGAATTATCATTAAAAGAACCCAAACCTTTAACTCTTTTTGGCCATTTTTTCCATTTTGCGATTAATCTAATCCAAAAACTATCATAAAAATCAAAAAAGATTATGTAACCCCCTTTCTTAAGTTTACTCAAAATATGTTTTGCCATTTCTTCACGAGACTCAAAAGAATCAGATTCACAAAAAACATAATTTATTAGAATAATATCAAAAAAAGAATCATCAAAAGGTAAATTTGAAGCATCAGCAATAAGAAAATTTAATTTACTATTTACTTTTTTTGCAGATTTAATAAAAGGGGGTATAATATCAACACCATACAACTCAGAAGAATCCTGCTTAAGTTCAGAAAAAAACCTTAGATGAAATCCCCTATGACATCCAATATCAAGAATCTTTTTAGAAGAGAGTTCAATTTTGTTTTGATTCAATAATTCTAAATAGGATTCTAATTTCCTTAATTCAAAATATGACCCGAATCTTGACCTCAAAGAGTATTTTAAATCATAATTATCACCAATCTCATCAGGATTATAATTATATCTTTTTATGTTAGTATATTTAGAAAAAACCCGCTCAGATACCAAGATTAATAATCACCACCTATATAAATTTCAGATAAAACTTTTACAATCCATAAAAAATTCCACCCAATTACGCTAAAAATTAAAAACAACCACAAGATATTAAAAACAGAAGCAAGAAGTAATATAACATGAAAATAATCTACAAATGTAATAAATCTTATAAATCTATAAACTCTAGCCTTAAAAGAAAAAGAGGAAATAAATTCTGATTTAACATTATGTTTTTCTATCGTTTCTTTTGATCCTGGTTTATGTAATATTATAGATATATTCACCAAATCACAAAGATAATAACCATAAAGTGCAAATAATCCTAAAATCAAAATCCAAAAATTATTTGTAGTCCTATAAATCCCTATAGAAACAGCAATAAAAATCAAAGGCTCATAAACCCAATGTCCAAAGAGATCATATAACTTTCCTTTAATAGATTGTTGATTACGATACCTAGCAACTTCACCATCAACACGATCTAAAGTATGCCTAATAAAATACAAACCTGCAGCAATCAGAGTAAATTTGTAAGACCCAAGGGTATAAAATACAACACATAATAAACCTACAATAACCCAAATAAATGTAATTTTGTTTCCAGTTAAGCTAGTAAATCTAACAAAAAACCAGCTAATATAAGCAGAAAAAAAACGATAATAATCCTCCTGAATAGACTTTATTCTACCGCTCTGGGCTTTTTTTCGAAATTCTCCAATTGATTCTTTCATTAGAATTAAAAATAAAGAGGGAAGATATATTAAGTTTTCTATGAATAAATAAAGAAGGTAGAAACATAAAAAATGGCAGAAAAAAATTGCATATTTTGTAACCATAAATTAATAGAAAAAGAGATTCTTTGGAATTACAATAACTTTTTTATAAAAGTGGGTATTGGTATCTTAGGTCCTGGGCATATAATGTTAGTATCAAAAAAACATATTTCCTGCTTTGGGGAATTACCAGAAGAATTAAAGGAAGAATTTAAGAGAATTAAAGAGGAAGTTAATAAAAAAGTTGAGGACTATTTTTACAAACCAATTATTTTTGAACAGGGTGCATATGGGCAAAGTGTAAATCATGCACATCTTCATTTTGTTCCAGAACAGAATGATTTATACAATTTAAAAAATATTAAAGAAAAATTTTCAAATCATACCCAAAGAACTGAAATAAAAAATATATTAGAAATTTGCAAAATTTTCAAAGAGGAAGGATCTTATTTTTATCTAGAGGAAAATGGAGAGAAATGGATATTTCATACTAAAAACTTACCAGAACAAGTATTGAGTTTTAGAAAGGAATTTGTAAAGTTTACAGGATTAAAGGAACTAAAAGATTGGAGAACTATGGGTGAAAAAGAAAAAAAGAGAAACATGGAGTGGGTCAATAAAACAAAAACAATTTTTAAAGTTGCAAAGAATTATAAAACTCTAAATAGTAAGAAGATTTAAATAAATTATGAATTTGACAGAAATATGATAAAATGTGATGAATTCTTTAAAGAGTTAATAGCTTCGGATATTAATTTTTTTTGTGGGGTTCCAGATTCATTACTCAAGGATATCTGTGCTTTCATTACTGATAATAGTATTAATCATATCATAACCGCAAATGAAGGAAACGCCATTGCATTAGCCGCAGGTTACCACTTAGCAACAAATAAAATAGGGTTAGTTTATTTACAAAATTCAGGGCTAGGAAATTGCATAAATCCATTAACCTCTTTAGTCGATAAAGAAGTATATTCCATTCCCATTTTACTTTTGATAGGATGGAGAGGGGAACCTAACAAAAAAGATGAACCACAACACAAAAAAATAGGAAGAATAACCTTGAAAATATTAGAAACCCTAGAGATCCCATATAGAGTATTAGATAATAATTTTAAAGAAATAATTAAAGAAGCCACAAATTATTTCGAAAAAGAAAACCACCCCTTTGCTATCATAGTAAAAGAAAAAACGTTTGAAGAATATAGACTAAAAAACAAAAAACAAACAAATTTTGAATTCTCAAGAGAAGAAGCATTGAAATTAATTGTTCCATTATTTGAAAAAGAGGCTATAATAGTCTCAACTACCGGAAAAACCTCAAGAGAACTATTTGAATTAAGGGACTTGAACAAAGAAGGACATGAAAAGGATTTCTTGACTGTTGGTTCAATGGGGCATTCCTCATCAATTGCATTGGGCATTGCAATTTCAAAACCAAATAAAAATGTTTATTGTATTGATGGAGATGGAGCAATAATAATGCATATGGGTGTTTTATCGACTATTGGTTCAACAGGCCCAAAGAATTTCAAACATTTAATAATAAATAATTTTGCACACGACTCTGTAGGTGGTCAACCAACAGCAGCATGGAATATTGATTTTCTTAAAATCGGAAAAGCAAATAATTATAAAAAAATATTGTCAGCAGAAACAAAAGAAGAAATAATAAAAAAGTTTAAAGAATTCAAAAAATCAGAAGGCCCTATTCTATTTGAGATTAAAGTAAATAAAGGTGCCAGAGAAAATTTAGGAAGACCTACTATCTCAACAGTGCAAAACAAAAAAGATTTTATGAATTTTCTTAAATCCTCAATCAATTAATTATAATAAAGCTTTTATAGTTTTCAAAATGAAAAATCCCATGGAAATCGAACACATTAAAAAATGTATAATTTGTGAGAGTAGCATTATCAAAATAGATGAAGAATCAAACATCTGTAAATGTGTAGAATGTAAGTATATCTTTGATAGCCCTAGACCAACTTTAAAAGAACTAAAAAAATTTTATTCAAAACCAACAAAATATGATGAGTGGATAAAAGAAGAAAAAGGAAGAAATTTACTTTGGAGAAGAAGAAGAAAAAAACTAAAAGAGAATTACAAAGAAGGCAACCTTCTTGATATTGGTACAGGTATTGGACAATTTTTATTCCATATGGAAAAGGATGGAAAGGTGTACGGAACAGAAATATCAAAAAGTGCAATTGAAATTGCTAAAAATAGATATAAATTAGATATAATTGAGGGTGAGGTTGAAACAATAGATTTCAAACATAATTTTGATAACATTACACTATTTCATATATTAGAACATGTACCTAACCCCAAAAAAACAATAAAAAAGTGTAACCAAATTTTAAATAAAGATGGGATAATTACTATAGCAGTCCCGAATGATATAGATTCACTAAAGTATAGGATAAAAAGAATACTAACAAAAATGAAAGTCGGAAAATTTTCAAATCTCGGAAAAATGGGATTTAAAAAAATAAAATTAGATGGTAGTATGGATGAGATTCATTTATCACATTTTACAGAAGAGGTATTAAAGAAATTACTCAAAGATAATGGATTTAAAATAGTGAACACTTGTTTAGATCCCTATTATTCCAGTATAGGGAAGAAAAGGATCAAAGATGAAATATATTATCAGTTTTGTTTAATAATTAAGAAAATATTTAAAATAAACATTTATGAGTGCATTTGGATTGTAGGAAAAAAATAAAAAATTTTATCTCTTGAAACAAAAACTAAAAACTTATATTCTACACAAATTCCAAAAAAGAGTATTGAAACAAAAAGAATATTTTGGAATGGATAGTATAAAAGAATTAAAGAAAATTCTAAAACAAGAAAAACCAAAGAGAATATTTCTAGTTACAAATAAAAATTCTTATAAAACATCCGGAGCCAAAACTGCAATTGACTCCCTCCTAAATGAATATGAAGTAATACATTTTCAAGAATTTGAAATTAACCCAAAACTACCAGATATCGAAAGGGGTATTGAAATTTTTAAAAAGAATAAATGTGATTTAGTAATTGCCATTGGAGGAGGAAGTTCAATAGATATTGCTAAATCAATTAACCTTTTTGCGTCAAATATAGATACACCAACAGAATATCTACAAAAAACTAAAAATATTGAAAAAAAAGGTAGCATATTAATCGTTATACCAACAACCTCCGGATCTGGTAGTGAAGCAACCACATTTGCTGTCATTTACTCAGAAAAAATAAAAGCCTCTATTGATCATAAATTTTTATTACCTGATTATGCAATTATAGATCCACAATTTACATTTAGTCTACCAAAATATATTACAGCTTGTACAGGTATGGATGCATTGTCCCAAGGAATAGAATCATATTGGTGTGTTAATTCTACTGAAGAATCAAAAAAATATGCAAAAAAAGCTATTAAACTTGCGATAAACAATCTTTCTCTAACTACAAATAATCCCACAAAAGAATCTAGAGTAGCAATGTCAAAAGCAGCCAATTTAGCTGGAAAAGCAATCAATATTACTAGAACAACAGCACCTCACGCAATATCATATCCAATTACAGCTTATTTCAATATTCCTCACGGTCATGCTGTAGGATTAACACTTCCACAAATATTGATATATAATTCAGAAACTACAGAAGAAGATACTCTTGACAAAAGAGGAGCAGATTATGTTAAAAAAACCATTAAAGAAATTGTTAATCTAATAGGAGCAGAAAGCGTTGAAGATGCGAGTAATAAAATAAAAGATTTAATGATTGAAATTGGCCTAAAAAGAAAACTCTCGGATTTAGGAATAAAGAGCGATGAAGATATAGATCTAATAATCAAAAGGGGATTCAATCCAAGCAGGGTTAATAATAACCCCCGAAGATTAACTAAAGAATCACTACTTAAACTGTTAATAGAAATAAAATAAAAACTAATCAAAAATGAGTCCCAAAATAATAAGATGAAAGTTTGCACATTAAACATATGTGGAGCAATCAACTCGACAAAAAGATTTTATGCAAGCAGGGGACCAATCTCTAAAAAAAACGAAGAGAAAAATTTAAAGGCAAAGGAAATATTAAAAAGAGTGAGAGATTTTATTAAAGACGAAGAAATTGATATAATAGGACTACAAGAAATTGATTTAAGCGGATTTAATCAACCAAGATTTTTAGCAGAAATTGCAGACATGCAAGAAATATATGGATCTAATTTTAAATATGACCTATTTGATTTTGTAAAGGTAAACACAGGAAATGCAATTTTATCTAGAAACCCACTTTTGAAAAGAAAAGAAGTAAAGTTTCCTAGAAGAAAAACACAAACTTTAATTGAAAGACTAAAAGGAGAAAAAAAATTACTAGCTGGAAGCACAACAGAAGGAATCCAAATAATCTCAGCACATCTTACACATAATGATTATTTACAAAGAGAGTTAGAATTAGAATTCTTATTAGAATACTGTATCAATCATACTCCATCCATCTTATTAGGTGATTTAAATTTCATGCCAAACCCACAAAGACATAAAGAGTATTCAGAAAAAGAGTTATACTCTAAAGATAAATGTACAGATATCTTAGAAGAATTTAGAACAAAATATGAAATTCAAATTGAATTAGATCTACTTGGAAATAATCAGAACTTTTATACTACTGGTAATCCACGAGACAAAACTGTTGACTATATAATGCTATTCTGTAAAAAAGGAGATAAAACAAAACTAAAATTAGTAAAGACTTACGTAGCTGAAATAAAGGTTTCCGACCATGAACCGATAATTGCTGAAATAGAACTGAATTAAAAAGAAATAATCTCAAGAACAAAGTTCAACTACAACAAAAAACAAGATCAAAAGTAGCAACTTTAGTCTTAAGTAGCGCCACTTGGATCATACCACATTGTCAACTCACCACATAAACGTTCAAATCCTCTTTGATCCAACAGAGATAGTTCGTGCATAGTATCACCAGTTAAACGCCCACCAATTCTAACAACCAACAATTTTCCACCTTCAGATATAAACCCATGCTGAATATTTGGTTTTAGATAAACAGAATCATTTGGTCTAAGTAAAACCTCCTTAAAAGTATTTGAAGTATCAATAAAATATAAAAGAATGTTCTCAGCAGAAACATTATATAAATATTGATGAGAAATAACTTTAATAAAATAAGATTTTTGATTAGTATTAATATTAACCTCAAAAGCTTTCAAATATGGCAACTTAATTGGTGAAGATAATTCAACAAAAGTATAAGAGTTATTTTGCCACTTTCTTGCATTATTATAAAGGACAATAATTACAGGATCTTCCAATTGTAATGGAATCAATTCTCGTGAAGGAATTTTTAAAGTCAAAGCAATCTTATCCATTTCTTCTTTACTTGCAACTACCTTCCCAGATTCAATATCTATCAATCTTTTCAAACTGACCAAAGAATTTTCAACGAGATATTCTTGTGAAATATTCATTTGTTCTCTAAATTTTTTAATTATGTTCCCTGTAGGATTTTTAGAATAATCAATCAAAAAATCTTTAGACAAATCATGACCTAATAATGATAACTCTTGTTGTGCATCCCCAAAAATCTTTCCCCCAAATGTAACCGCTAAAATAAAACCAAATTCACCTTTCTCATTTTTTCTAGTAGTAAAAGTATGTGGAACATATGGAGTAATATACATCGAATCCCCTGTATTCATTGGAACACAATATTTTTTACCATTAACTTCATAATAAAAATTTACAGGTCCTACAAAATAAGTAAATTGATGTAAAAAATGCCCTTTATTCCAAAAGATTTTTTTGGAAAAAGGATCATTATTTTCAACTATAACAAGTTCTTTTATCCATTCAGGTCTGAAAGTAGAACCTTTACTCATAGCTGTATCTCTATATTCATAATAATCTTGACCACCACGTTTCAAAATCCTACTTGAACTTTCACTTTTTTCCTTTGAAAAAAATAACATCCCATTTGAAGTATCATCTTCTAAAATAAAAAAATCTCTTATATTTAATGGCCAAATTTCAACAGCTTTATTTATCAGTAACAGGGGTATAATCATTTCACCAGCAATATATGAATTCAATTCTTGCTCAGAAATATCTAATTCTTTAGCAGCAGTAGGTACATCTCTTTTAAGATCATTTAACAATCCCCTCAAATTTCTACCAGATCTTATTAACTCTGAATTAGGCATAACAACAGCTTTCATAAAAAGTAAACACAAATACTTAATTAAATAGTTTTCTACAAAAAAGGCCATTAAAAAACAAAAATTAGTTTCAAAGTGATTTATAAATTCTAAGATATTTTTTAGCACACTTTTCCCAAGAAAATTTCTTAGCTTGTTTAAGTCCTTTTTTAATTAAATTCTCTCTTAGTGTTTTATTTAAAAATACTTCTTCAATATTTTTAGACAAAGATACATAATCTTCGGGATCAATTATTAATGCAGCCTCACCTATAATTTCTTTAAGAGAAGTTGCATTTGAACAAATTACTGGAGTACCTGATGCCATTGCTTCTAATGGTGGTAACCCAAAACCCTCAAAAGAGGAAGGGAATACAAAAATATCAGCCGCATTGTACCATTTCGCTAAAACTTCTTCATTTAAATAACCTAAACAGATCATATTATTTCTTAAATTAAAAGAGTCTATTAATTTTTCAGTTTCATTTCTATGTTTCCCAACCCTAACAAATAAAATTTTAGGATATTTTTTTCTTAAATCATTAACAGCTTTTAATATTGTAGAGATATTTTTTCTAGGTTCATCAACTGTCACATGCAATATTATTTTAGTCCCATCTTCAATTCCAAGTTCATGCCTTATCTTAGTTTTATTTCTTACTTTAAAAATATTATGAGATATCCCATTATATACAACATCAATCTTTTCTTTAGGTATACCAAGAATTTTTATGACATCACTTTTTGTATTTTCTGAAATTGTTACAACCCTACTCGCCTTTCTTACATTTTTTATGATTTGTCTTGAAATCCAATTTCTAAAACCAGTTTTACTTGCAACAAAAGGACTCAAATCATGTATAGTTACAATAACTTTCTTATTTTTTGGTAATTTTCTTAAATATGCAGAACAACCTTGATTTGTCAAATGATAGATATCATAATCTAAAGGAATCTTCCTGGGAGTAAAAAATAAATCATTCAACAATTGTCTAAACAAAGGAATCTTAGTTAACCAAATTTTTTTTATATTTTCTTTATTAAAAGTTAAATTATCATAATGAGTATAAAATAAATCAACATTTTCATAACCACTTTTCAAAAACTCATCATGTATTTTAAAAGCATATTCTCTTAAAGGACTAAAAGAATTAAACATTGCAATTTTCATTTTAATTCACCTAAATAATCTAAAACCGCATAACATCCTCCTAACTCATGAATCCCACCATTCCTCACATGCTCTTTAAATCCCTCTAATGTCATCTCAAGTATTTCAATAAATTCTCCATCTTGATGCTCAGGTTCTTTGATTTTTATTGCATCCTTTATTAAAAAAATATATAACTTTAACGTTGAATAAGCCCCAACATATTGGAAAGTAATAGGAATTATTTCTCCTTTATAACCTGTCTCTTCTAAAACTTCTCTTTCAATAGCCATTTCGGGAGTTTCATTCTTATCAATATAACCTCCTGGTAAATCAGTAATAAAACATTCTGGTCCAGGCCTAAATTGTTTCTGTAAAATTATTTTTTTATCTTTTGTCATCACTAGAGCAGAAGTTACATCTCCGGGTTCTACTAAAATCTCAAAGCTTTTTATAGTAGAATCTGGCATTTGAAAATCTACAAGTTTAATCTTTCTAAAATTATTATATACAATCTTCTCAGATAATTTCTTCCATAGCATCATAAAAAAAATAAGAAAAATTATATAAAACTTCTCAAACTCAAAAAATTATGAAAATAGGGTTTATATTAACATATTTCCATCCATTTACAGATGGCACAGAAAACAACTGTTTATACTTAGCAAGAGAACTATCAAAAAAACATGAAGTCCATATTTTCACCTCGGATAGAAGAGATGGAAAAATTATAGAACAAAAAGAAGAGTTATTTCAAGGAGTACACATTCACAGATGTAAAACCATTTTAAGATATAAATATTATTTGGTATGGGATATTAATTTAATTCCAAAATTAATGAAGTATGATTTAGATATTTTACATGTCCATAGTATTGGGTTTCTTCAACAAGATCTTGGAGTTTTGTTAAAAAAAATATTTACTAACACAAAAATAATTAATACTCCACATGGCCCATTTTTAGCAAACAATTATTATAATTTCATAATAAAACTCTTAAAAGAGATTTATAGGTGGATTGAATTCCTATTAAACAGGTATTGCTATGATGCGGTAATTGATGTAAATAATAGACAAAGAAAATGGATGAAACGATTTGGTTTTACAGAAAAACAAATTAAATTCTGCCCAGATGGAATCCCCAGAGACAGATTCAAAAAAATAGAAAATAAAAATTTCATAAAAAAACACGATTTAAAAAATAAATTTGTAATTTGCTCATTAGGAAGATTAATCCCATACAAGGGTTTTGAACAAATAATCAAAGTACTTCCTGAAATAATCAAAAAACACCCAAATATAATCTACTTACATATGGGTCCTGATAGAGGAGATCTCACAAGATTAAAACTACTTGCTAAAGATCTAAAAGTGGATAAACACATAAAATTTCTAGGAATGGTTTCAGAAGACGACAAATTAAGAGGGTTGGATGTTTCAAAGATTTTCATATTCACTTCAGAACCAGGCACCGAAGCTTTTGGAATAGTTATGTTAGAAGCAATGGCAAGAGGAAATTCATTAATTTCAACAAAAGTAGAAGAAGATAATATTTTAGTGGAACAAGGGATAAATGGATTTATTTATGATTATGGAGATCTCAAGGAACTAAAAGAAAAATTACTTTACTTAATTGAAAATAAAAAAATAAATCAACAAATGCAGAAAGAGAATTTGAAAAGATCAAAAGAATTAATTAATGAAGACATAACTTGGAATTATTTAGAAAAAATTTACAAGGAAGTATTAACAAAATGAAAATTATTAAAGTAACTTCATTCTATTCACCTGTTACAGGTGGAATGGAAACACATATGTTAAACGAAAGTAAGGAATTAATAAAATTAGGACATCAGGTTTCAATTTACACCTCAAACTCAAAAAGAAAAGGGAAATTAAATTCGGGAAAAACAATAGAAGATAAAATCGAAATTAATAGATTTAAAACATGGTTTAGATTAAGCTACTTTACACCATTTTTTCCAGGAGTTTTTTTAAAATCAATCTTTGATAATTATGATGTGCTACACTCCCACTCTTATAGGCAAACACATAACCTAACAATAATAATTGCAAAATTAAGAAATAAAAAGGCTATTTTATCAACTCACTGGCCAGAATATCCGGAAGAGTTAAGATCAAGATTCATGAATTTTTTTATTCCCATTTTTGATAAAACATTAGGTAAATTAATTTTGAAATTTGCAGATCATATTATTGTACAAAGTGAACAAGAAAAACAATGGTTAATTAACAAATTCAAAATTAAAGAGGATAAAATAAAAATTATTGAACCCGGAATAGAAGAAAAATACTTAAAAAAAATAAATCCAGGTAATTTCAAAACAAAATTTAAAATAAAAAACAGATTCATTTTAAGTTTGGGTAGAATTCATCCTAGTAAAGGAATTGATAAATTAATTACAATTGCTCCTAAAATTAATGCAACAATTGTTATTGCGGGTAGCGGAGAATATTTAAATAAATTAAAAGAAAAAGCAGATGGAATAAAAAATATAATCTTTACCGGTAGAGTTACTGAAGAAGAAAAAATAGAAGGAATAAAAGACTGTGAAATTTATGTCACAACTTCTAATTATGAAGCCTTTGGAATTACTTTAATTGAAGCTATGGCACAAGGAAAACCTGTTATCGGTTCAAACGTAGGAGGGATTCCTGAAACAATAGGAAATGGTGGCTTAATATTTAACAAAGATAATTTGGAAGAATTAATAAAAAAAATAAATTTATTATTAAAAGATAAAAAATTAAGAAACAGTTTAGGGAATAATGGATTAAAAAAAGCTAAAGAATTAACATGGCCAAAAATTGCAAAAAAAATTTCTAAAGTATATATTTCTAAATAATCATGATTCAACAGGTTTTAAATGTGTTTTTTATTTAGAATTGGACTACCAACAGGTAACAAAAAAAAACTTATAAAACAAGCAAAAATCCATAAAATATGCCCAACAAAGCTTTTCTTATAGATAGAGATGGTGTTATAAATAAACAGCCAGTTGTAAAAGATCAAACTAAAGCCTATCTTACAAAAAAAGAACAAATAGAACTAATAGAAGGAAGTGCAGAAGCAATAAAAATATTAAACGATAACGGGTTCAAAACAATTCTTATCACAAATCAATCTCCAGTTGGAAGAGGAATTATTACAGAATCCGAAGCAATTGAAATAAATAATGAAATTATAAACAAAATAAAAGAAAAAGGAGGAATAATCCATGAAACATTTTTTTGTATGCATAATTTAAATGAAGGTTGTAATTGCAGAAAACCTAAAATAGGATTAATATTAAATGCAGAAAAAAAGTATTCTCTTGATCCATTAAAAAGTTATGTCATTGGAGATAAAACAACTGATATAAAAGCTGGAAAAGACGCAGGATATAATACTATCCTGGTAAATACAGGATATGGTGGTAAAGATGGCATAGAAAAAATTCAAGCAGATTATAATTCTAAAAACCTCTTAACCGCAGTAAAAGAAATTATTTTAAAAAATAAGGAAAAAAAAGCATGGGTCACTGGTGCAGGTGGACACATGGGTCAGCATTTAACTAGATTTCTTTTAGATAAAGGATATCGGGTTTTAGCAACATACTATAAACCCACAACAGATATTAATGACTTACCTAAAGAAGCACAAATTAAAGAATGTGACATTAGAAATAGAAATTTAGTTAAAAAATTTATGAAAGAGTTTCAACCTGATGAAATTTATCACTTAGCCGCTCAAAGTTATCCTACAGTTTCATGGGAAAACCCTTGGTACACAATTGAAACAAATGTATTAGGATCAATAAATATCTTTGAGGCTGTTAAAGAATTAAAATTAAATTGTAAAATCATGAATGCATGCACATCTGGAGAATATGGATTTGTGAATGAAGATCAAACCCCCATTAAAGAATCTATGGATAAAAAGCCATTACATCCCTATGGTTGTTCTAAATTATGCCAGGAAGCTTTAGCATACCAATACTACAAAAATTTTGGAATTCATATATTAACTTTTAGAATTTTTAATACTACAGGACCACACAAAGTTAATGATGTTTGTGCTGATTTTGTTCAAAGATTAATTACAATGGAAAAAGATACAACAAAAGAAAAAATACTAAGAACTGGCACTTTAGAAACAAGAAGAGCAATTACAGATGTAAGAGATCTAATCAAAGCCTTTCACATAGGATTAGAAAAATGCCCTCCTGGAGAAGTTTATAATTTAAGTGGAGAACATGTTTACAAGATTGAAGAAATTGTAGAATTATTAAGAAAATTAGTTAATTTCAAATTTGAACAATGGACAGATCCAAAATTACTAAGGCCAACAGATGAACCAATAATTTACGGTGATTCAACAAAATTTAAGAGCATAACTGGATGGAAACAAGAAATTCCTATTGAACAAACATTAACAGATATGTTAAATTTTTGGAGGACAAAATTATGAATTTTAACGAACAAGTAAAATTTAAAATTTTAGAGAGTGCCAAATTAGTAGGAAAACTAGAAGAATATTCTAATGATATTGTAAAAGCTGCGGAAATCATTATTGACGCTTACAAAAATGGAAAAAAACTTTTAATTGCTGGTAATGGTGGATCAGCTGCTGATGCACAACATATTAGTGCTGAACTAGTTAATAGTTTTTATAAAAAAAGAAAAGCTTTACCTGCTCTAGCTTTAACAACTGATACTTCTATTATTACAGCGTGGGGAAATGATGTTAATTTTGATAGAATTTTTGAAAGACAGGTGGAAGCTTATGGTGTTGAGGGTGATGTTTTATTAATCATAACTACAAGTGGAAATTCTAAAAATCTTTTATATGCAATTTCTCAAGCAAAGAAACAAAAGGTAAAAACTATTTCTTTATTAGGAAAAGGAGGAGGATTAACAAAAGGGATGAGTGATCATGAGATTATTGTACCACACATGGACACTGCAAGAATCCAGGAAGCACAGCATGTTATTTACCACTTAATCTGCGATTTGATTGAACAAGGAATAATGGGTGGTGAATAAATTCATAATTAATAGTACTGCCCCAGTAAGAATAAGTCTTTGTAATGGTGGAGATACTGATTATTATATTAAGAGTATGGGTTGGGGCAATATTATCAACGCAACTCTTTCCACACACGGTTACAGATGTTTAGTTGAACCAAAAAATCAGGAATTCATAAACTATACTTACATTAATAATTTCTCGAAAACAAATGTGAATTACAAAATAACTGATTTGAATACAAAAGATGATAATTTAAAACTAATAACTACAACAATAAAAAGAATATCACCTAATTTTAAAGGGAACCTTACAATAATAACTAATGTTCCGGAAAGGAGTGGATTAGGCGGATCTTCTTCACTACTTGTTGCCTTAATAAAATCTTTAATGAAAATGAATGGTAAAATATTAATTCCAGAAGAAATTGCAGAACTATCATATAAAATTGAAAGAAAAATCCTTGGAATTGGTGGTGGCTACCAAGATCAATGGGCAGCTGCTTTTGGAGGAGGAGTTAATTATCTTGAGTTTAGAAAAAATAATGTTTTTTTAGAACCATTATGGTTACATGAAGATTTAATGAACTGGTTAGAAAAGCATCTTTTATTATTTTATCTTGAACCTAGATTAAGTGATAGTGGATCACAGCATAAAGAACAAGAAAAGAATTTTCAAAATGATAAAGATAAATTAAATACAATGTTGAAAAGAAGAGAAAATGTTCTAAAAACTCGTGATGCGCTGCTTAATGGAAATATCTACAAATTTGCAGATTTAATCAGAAAAGAACATTATCATAAAAATTCAATAGACCCAAAAACAACTACTTCTAAATCTAATTTTATATACCAGGAAGCAGTCAATAATGGTGCTATAGCAGGAAAAATAAGTGGTGCTGGTAGAGGAGGATGTGCAATATTTATCACAGAAATAAAAAATAGACAAAATATAATAGAGAAATTAAGAAATTTTGGCGCAATACATATGCCAATCAAATTACAAAGATTACATCAAATGGGAGAATAAAATGAAACTAGTTTTACTTGTCGGTGGAAAAGGAACAAGATTATATCCATTGACATATAATCTTCCAAAAGTAATGTTAACAATAAATAAAAAACCAATATTAGAATATTTAATAGAATGGGGGAAAAATCAAGGAATAGAAGAAATAATTATTTGTTCAGGCCATTTACATAAAGCAATAGAAAAACATTTTGGAGATGGTTCAAAGTTCAACATAAAAATAAATTATTCTATTGAAAAAGAACCATTAGGAACTGGAGGGCCATTAAAATTAGCAGAAAAATTAATTGGAAAAAGGGATTTCTTTTTACTTAATGGAGACATATTATGCAATATTAATTTAAAAAAAGCATTAGAATTTCATGAATCAAAAAACTCACTAGTTACGATAATCACACAAAAATCAACACATCCAATGGAAAGTGATTTAATAGAAACTGATGAAAATAATAAAGTAATTAAAATCTGGACTAAACCACATAAAGAAACACCACCTACAAAAATAAGTAACGCAGGAGCATATATAGTTAATTCAAAAATTATTGAGAAGATTCCACACAAGAACATTTCTTTTGAAAAGGAAATTATTCCACAATTACAAGAAACTAATGGAAAAATTTATGCCTATTATACAGAAGAATTTTTAGAAGATATGGGTGATCACAAAAGATTAAAAGAGCTAAAAGATCGAATTAAAGCTAATAACAACATGTTACCAAAATTTCTTCACAAAGATTTATAAATTTTACTCGAGGATGAGAAATTATGATCTCAATAGTGATTACATCATTCAATGAAGCAGAAATTGTAGGGAAGTCAATTAAATCCATTTTAGAAAATGAAATCAGGGAAGAATTTGAATTAATTGTTGTTGCACCCGACAAAGCAACAGAAGAAGTAGTAAAGCAACTATCTAAAGAATATAAAGAGATCAAATATTTTAAAGATCCTGGAAAAGGAAAAAGTTATGCATTAAATTTAGTGTTTAAAATATTAAAAGGAAGAATTTGGATTTTTACAGATGGTGACACCTGCATTAGTAAAAACGCAATAAAAGAAATAGTAGAAAAATTCAAAGATAAATCTGTAGGGTGTGTTACAGGAAGGCCTGTTTCATTAAACAAAAAAGACAAGATA